>Ga0073899_10001529_pt1 | contig 21217 bp, 18 predicted proteins | sample KloWWTmetaKNB5Ph_FD_88975 | JGI IMG/M metagenome (GOLD analysis project Ga0073899, IMG submission 88975) | Active sludge microbial communities from Klosterneuburg, Austria, studying microevolution and ecology of nitrifiers - Klosterneuburg... | ecosystem: Engineered > WWTP > Aerobic digester >... | reverse complement strand
CGTCGCGCCGGGCAGGTCCACGTCGTGCGCGAAGTTGTAGGCGAGCCAGTTCATCTCCCAGGAGCCGAACAGCCGCTCGCGCGCCTTCACCACCTTCTCGTCGCCCATCGGCAGGTTCCCCGGGGGCTCCTCGAGGATGACCTTGCGCACGTCGGCCGGGTCGACGGGCACCCAGCCGTGGCCGGTGAGGAACACCTCGGCACGGCAGTGCTGCGCCTTGGTGATGTTCTCCGTGCCCGCGCCGAGGCTCTTGTAGCCGTGGGCCGATTTCGCCACGCGGATGCCGTAGACGTCGCGCGCGGGCAGGCCGGCCGCCCGGGCGAGCCCCACGTAGAGGGCGTTCAGGTCGGCGCACTTGCCGCTCAGGTTTCCCGACTCCAGCATGTACTTGATGTCGCCCGTGCCACAGCCGCGCGTCTTGGGGTTTCGCGACGTGCTCTCGCAGATCCAGTCGTAGATGGCGCGCGCCTTGGAGACGTCGTCCTTCGCGCCTTTCGTGATGTCCGTCGCCGTCTTCCTCACGATCCCGTCCGTCGGCAGGTACTCCGTGGCCACGAGGTAGCGAGCGAGCTCGGCGCGGTCGCCCCGGACGTTGCCCGGCCGGGAAAGGTCCACCGCGATGTCGCGCGTGGCGAAGCGGCTCACCATCGTGAGGACCGGCTTCGCGCCCTCCTCCCACTGCGCCCAGACGATGCCGAGGCCCCATGCCGGGTCCGACATCGCCTTGCCCTCGCCTGCCTCGGCGCGGAAGGTGCTGCCGAGCGATTTCTGGTAGGGCGTGTCGACGGTGAGCGGCGTCGGCAGCCACACGCGCGTGCGGCCCGCGGGCTGCAGGACCTCGACGCGCGTGGTCACCTCGAAGGTGCGCCAGCGGTCGGCGGGAGACTGCGCGAGGGCGTTCGTGACGGCGGCGGGAAGGACCAGGCCCGAGGTGGACAGGCCGGCGAGGCGGAGGAAGTCGCGACGGTGCATGGGGGTTCCTTTCTCAGGGGATGGGACAGGGCGCGACGGCCCGGCGGATTCCACCGTCGCCGCAGGCGAGCGGGGCGGACTGGAGCGAACGCTTGGTGCGACAAGGACTGGGATCGACCATGGGAACTCCGGGCTTGGCGGCGGCGGGTGCGCCGGGTCGGATAAAATAACGCGTTTTGCACTCCTTCGCGCGGCGCCAAGACCCCGCGATCCGTACGGACTTCCCATGACCGCCTCCCCCGCCTCCCCCGCCGCGACGCTCTCGCTCGCCTTCGGTTTCCGCTTCGAGGACCTGTACGACCGCGAGGGCCTCGCCCGCCTCGACGCGAGGTTCCTCGATGCCCTCGCCACGGCGGACGCGGGCTTGCGCGACCGGCTCGTCGCGGCCCGCGCGGCGCCCGAGTCGCTCGCGCAGAAGGAGGAAGCCGAGCTGCTGCTCGCGGTGGCGCCCGTGCTGGACGACTTCGTGGCGGAGCTCTTCGGCATCGGCGCCGATCTCGACCGGCTCGTCGCCGCGCACACCGAGACCGAGCCGCTGTTCCGCGTGAAGCGCAAGTTCGTGCAGCGGCGCGCCATGCTCAAGATCAAGGCCGACGAGGCCGCTAAGCTCGACGGGCCGGCTCTCGAGGCCGAGGTCGCGGGGAAGCTCGGCGGGCGGTTCGACGAGCTCGCGTTCGCGCGCGCCGTGCTCGGCTGGCAGGCCGACGAGACCGAAAACGCCGCGAGCCTCGCGCTCGCCGAGCGCTTCTGCGCCTGGGCGGCGCACACCGCCGGGGGGCGCCGGCGGTACCGCACGGGCGTCCTCTTCAAGCCGCCGCAGAAGGTGGAGCCCCTGGCCCTCGTGCCCGTCGACACCGACTCCTCCGCCGGCTACGCCGTCCACACGCTGCACCACGTCCGCCGCCGCGACGGCTTCGCCCTCACCGATCCCGGCACGAGCCTCGTGGGCGGACTCGGCGAGGCGCACTACTGCATCATCTGCCACGAGCAGGGGAAGGACTCCTGCTCGAAGGGGCTGAAGGAGAAGCCCGACGAGTCCGGCCGGGCCGCGTTCAGGAAGAGCCCCTTCGGCGTGCCCCTGCCCGGCTGCCCCCTGGAGGAGCGCATCTCCGAGTTCCACAAGCTCAAGACCGAGGCGGTGCCGATCGGCGCGCTGGCGATGATCACGGTGGACAACGCGATCGTCTGCTCGACCGGGCACCGCATCTGCAACGACTGCATGAAGTCGTGCATCTACCAGCGCCAGGACCCCGTGAACATCCCGCAGGCGGAGACACGCACCCTCAAGGACGTGCTGGGGCTGCCGTGGGGCTTCGAGATCTACTCGCTTCTCACGCGCTGGAATCCGCTCAGCCTGCGGCGCCCGGTGCCGCGGCCGCTCACCGGCAAGCGCATCCTGATGGTCGGCATGGGCCCGGCGGGGTTCACGACCGCGCACCACCTGATGAACGACGGGCACACCGTGGTGGGCATCGACGGCCTCAAGATCGAGCCGCTCTCGCCATCCCTTTCGGGCGTGGATGCCGACGGCAGGCGCGTCCCGTTCCATCCCGTCCGCGACGTGGAGTCGCTGCGCGAGCCCCTCGACGACCGTGTGATGGCCGGCTTCGGCGGCGTGGCCGAGTACGGCATCACGGTCCGCTGGGACAAGAACTTCCTCAAGATGGCGCGGCTGCTGGTCGAGCGCCGCAGCCAGTTCGCCCTCTTCGGCGGCGTGCGCTTCGGCGGCACCCTCACGGCGGAGCAGGCGTTCGCCATGGGGTTCGACCACGTCGCGCTCGCGGCCGGCGCCGGCAGGCCGACCGTGCTGGACCTCCCCAACGGCCTTGCGCGCGGCGTGCGCACGGCCTCCGACTTCCTCATGGCCCTGCAGCTCACCGGCGCGGCGCGCGCGGACACCATCGCCAACATGCAGCTTCGCCTGCCGATCGTGGTGGTCGGCGGCGGCCTCACGGCCATCGACACCGCGACGGAGTCGCTCGCCTACTACCCGGTGCAGGTCGAGAAGTTCCTCTCGCGCCACGAGACGCTGGCAGCCGAGCTGGGTGAGGCGCGCGTGCGCGCCGCCTGGCGCGAGGAGGAGCGCGAGATCGCCGACGAGTTCGTCGCGCACGCGCGGGCCATCCGGGCCGAGCGTGCCGCGGCGAAGGCGGAGGGCCGCGAGCCGCGCGTGCTGGAACTGCTGCAGTCCTGGGGCGGCTCCACGATCGCCTACCGCAAGCGCATGGTCGACAGCCCGAGCTACACGCTCAACCACGAGGAGATCGAGAAGGCCCTCGAGGAGGGCATCCGCTTCGCCGAAGGCCTCACGCCGGTTCGCGTGGAGGTCGACCGCTTCGGCCACGCCGCCGCGCTGGTCGTGAAATCCTCGGGCGAGGCCGGCGAGCGCGAGCATGCGCTCCCGGCGCGCAGCATCCTCGTGGCCGCCGGCACGCAGCCCAACACCGTCCTCGCGCGCGAGGACGCCGGCCACTTCGTCGTGGACGGGCGCTTCTTCCGCGCGGTCGACGACGAGGGCGACCCCGTCACGCCCGAGCGCTCCTCCAAGCCCGCCACCCCGAACGTCCTGCTCTACCGGGACGTGGAAGACCGCTACATGAGCTTCTTCGGCGACCTCCATCCCTCGTTCTCGGGGAACGTCGTGAAGGCGATGGGCTCCGCCAAGCTGGGCTACCCGGTGGTGAGCCGCGTGCTCGAGCGCAGGCCGGCGCGCCCCGCGGCCGAGTCGGCCGCCTTCCTAGAGCGGCTCAACGGCCTTCTGCGCGCCCGCGTACACCGCGTCGAGCGGCTCACGCCGACGATCGTCGAGGTGGTGGTCCACGCGCCGCAGGCCGCGCGCCAGTTCCGGCCGGGCCAGTTCTTCCGGCTGCAGAACTTCGAGACGCTCGCGCCGAAGGTGGAAGGCACGCGCCTCGCGATGGAGGGGCTCGCGCTCACCGGCGCGTGGGTGGACCGCGAGCAGGGGCTCGTCTCCACGATCGTCCTCGAGATGGGCGGATCGAGCGACCTGTGCGCGCTCCTCGAGCCGGGCGAGCCGGTGGTCCTCATGGGCCCGACCGGTTCCCCGACCGAGACCCCCGGCGGCGAGACCGTGGTGCTCGCGGGCGGCGGGCTCGGCAACGCGGTCCTCTTCTCCATCGGCGCGGCGCTTCGCGAGGCAGGCTCCCGGGTGCTCTACTTCGCCGGCTACAAGAAGGCGATCGACCGCTACAAGGTCGGGCAGATCGAGGCTGCGGCCGACGAGGTGGTGTGGTGTTGCGACGAGGCGCCCGGATTCACGGCGGGCCGGCCGCAGGACAAGACCTTCCACGGCAACATCGTGGAGGCCATGCTCGCGCACGCGGAGGGACGGCTGGGCGAGGCGAGCATCGCGCTGCGGGAGGCGGACCGCCTCGTCGTCATCGGCTCCGACGCGATGATGGCGGCCGTGGCGCGCGCGCGCCACGGCGTGCTCGCGCCTCACCTCAAGGCCTCCCACGTGGCCATCGGCTCCATCAACTCGCCGATGCAGTGCATGATGAAGGAGATCTGCGCGCAGTGCCTGCAGCCGCACCGCGACCCGGCGACCGGGAAGGTGAGCTACGTCTTCTCGTGCTTCAACCAGGACCAGGAGCTCGACCGCGTCGACTTCCCCGGCCTGCGCGAGCGGCTCGGGCAGAACTCGGTGCAGGAGAAGCTCACGGCGCTGTGGATCGATCGCTGCCTGAGGGCGTTGGGGACCCGGGCGGCATAGGCCCGTCACGCCTTCGGGACAAGCCGAACCGCGGCCGACCGCTACTTCGGCTTCCACTCCCCGGCAAGCCTCTCGGCCTGCGCGACCTGGGATCGCGTCAGGGTCGAGGCCGCGCGTTCCCGGTTCGCGGCGAACGTGGCGCGAAGGCCGGGATCCGAAGTGCGCGAGGCGGCCAAGGTGAACCAGGCGACCGCCCGGATCATGTCCCGCTCGACGCCGCGACCGGTCGCGTGGAGTATCCCGAGGTTGCTCATCGCGTGCGCATGGCCGCGATCGGCGGCGCGGCGATACCAGCTCGCCGCCTCGACGAAGTCCTGATTCACGCCCTTGCCGGTTTCGTAGAGGACGCCGAGGTTGGTCTCGGCGGGCGAAAGCCCCTTGTCGGCGGCGCGGCGGTACCACTTCGCGGCCTCGGCGTAACTCTGCGGGACGCCGACGCCCTTCTCGCAGTAGCGCCCCAGGACGTCCTGGGCCGGGCCGTAATCCCGCTCGGCGGCCATGCGCATCCACCTCGCGGCCTCGACGGGGTCCCGGTCGACTCCCCTGCCATCCTGGTACATGGCGGCCAGGTTGAACTGCGCAGGAGGGTGGCCCTGGTCCGCGGCCTTGCGGTACCACGCCGCCGCCGCGGCGTGATCCTGCCTGGCCCCCCGGCCGCTCTCGAACAGGAAGCCGAGATTGGTCTGGGCGACCGGATCCCCCTGCCCGGCAAGTGCCTGCCAATGCCGCAAGGCGGTGGCGAAGTCCTCGCGCTGGTAGGCGTCCCGCGCCTCCTCCACGAGCCCCGCCCTCGCGCCGCCGCAGAGCGCGAGTGCGATCGCCAGGACGAAGACCAGGCGCTTCAAGGGCGGCCCTCCTTTCAAGCGATGCCCCGTGCGAAGGGCAGCATGCGCGCGAAAGGCACCGGCCGTCCAGCAGCGGGGGACGCGCCCGCGCCGGGCCAGGCTCATCCCTCCCGCATCAGCGCACGTCGAGCAGCTCGACGTCGAAGACGAGCGTCGCGTTCGGGGGAATGACGCCGCCGGCGCCGCGCGAGCCGTAGCCCATCTCCGGCGGAATGACGAGGGTGCGCTTGCCGCCCACCTTCATGCCGGCCACGCCCTCGTCCCAGCCGCGGATCACCTGGCCGGCGCCGAGGCGGAAGTCGAACGGCTGGCCCCGGTCGACGGAGCTGTCGAACTTCCGCCCGTGGCCGTCGGGCTGCGCCGGGTCGTGCAGCCACCCGGTGTAGTGGACCTTCACCATGCCCGGCCGCGCCTCTGCGCCGGTGCCAACCACCACGTCGATCTTCTTGAGTTCGGCCATTTCTGCTCTCCAGGGAAATTCAGTCGAGGGATTCGTAGCACCCGGGCGTGAAGCGCGGCGTGCAGACGCAGTGGAACACGAGATCCTGCGCGCCGGTGTTGCGGATCGATTGCGACACGCCGGCCGGGATCACGACGACGTCGCCGGGGCCCACGGGCGCCTCGGGCGCCTCGCCCACGCGCACGGCGCCCTGCCCGGCGAGGATCACGTAGCGCTCGGCGACGCCGCGAAGCCGGTGCGGCCGGGTCGCGACCCCCGGCGCCACGCGCGCCCGCGCGATGGAGACGGCGGGGTCCTCGGGGCGGTTCCACGATTCGAGGATGGCGCAGCGCTCCGCGGTGGGATGCTCGCCCCCGGGGTCGGGCCGGAAGATCGTCGGTTCCAACGGGGCCTCGGGCGGTGGGGAATTCTGGCGGAGAGGGCGGGATTCGAACCCGCGTTAGGCTGTTAACCTAAACACGCTTTCCAGGCGTGCGACTTAAACCGCTCATCCACCTCTCCGTGGATTCTTGAAGCGACTTCCCGCTGCCGGGAAGCCCGCGATTATACCGTGGCCGCCGCGCGCGGGCGAACCCCCGCTAGCGCCCGGGCATGAACCAGCGCCGCGACACCATCTGCCGGGAAAGCAGCCAGGCGAGCAGGGCCACCACGGCGAAGTGCACCGGCCAGAGCCCCACCCACGTGGGCACCTTTCCCTGCGCCGTCCAGGCCTGGAAGATCGAGAGCAGGTTGTTGTAGAGCGCGTAGGCGAGCACGGCCAGCACCAGGTTCCAGGACCGGCCCGTGCGCGGGTTCACGAAGGAAAGCGGCACCGCGAAGAGCGCCATGAGCAGCACCGAGAAGGGCAGCGCCACCCGCCAGTGAAGTTCGGCGATGTTGTGCGGCGTGGGGTCGCCCAGCAGCTCGAGCGTGCCCAACGCCTTGGCCGGCGGCGTCGCGTCCTTCTTGGCCTCCTTGGGCTCGATGCGCAGGAGGTAGCGGTCGAAGTCCACGGTGCGGTAGTCGAGCGTGCCCGGCGCGCCCTCGTAGCGGCGGCCGTTCACCAGCACCACGAAGCGGTCGCCGTTCTCCGCCGTCTCGATGAAGCCCTTCTGCGCGACCATCACCCCGAGCCGCCCGCCGTGGGTGGACTGGACGAACACGTTGTTCACCACGTCGTCGCGCTCCGAGAGCTTGTCGACGAAGAAGACCCGGTCGGCCTGCCGCGACTCGCGGAACACGCCCGGCGTCACGGCGGAGACCTCGTCGCGGCTTTCGAGGAGCCGCCGGTACTCCCGGCTCTGGGACTCCGACCAGGGCGCGATGGCGAGCGACAGCACGGCGCACACGACCGCCATCGGCAGCGCGAAGCGCAGCACCGGCTTCACCCAGGCCGCGATCGAGAGTCCCGAGGTGAACCAGACCGTCATCTCGCTGTCCCGGAAGCTGCGCGTGAGGGTGAGCAGCACCGCCACGAAGGCCGCGATCGAGAGCAGGACCGGCATGTAGGCGAGCACGCCGAAGGCGATGAGCCCGATCACCGCCTCGGGCAGCACCTCGCCGCCGGCGGCCTTGCCGAGCAGCAGGATGAGGAGCCGCGTGAGGATGAGCGCCAGCAGCACGGCCACCACGGCGAGCGCCACCAGGCTGAATTCGCGGATGAGGCTGCGCTCGAAAATCAAGGGGAAGAGGCTCGGCTCGCTTTGACTTGGGGCACCCGGAACGGCGATAATCGCGGTCTGGCGCGAGCGCCCAAGTACAGGAAAACAAATGGAATTTAGCATAAAGAGCGGCAGCCCCGAAAAGCAGCGCACCGGCTGCGTCGTGGTCGGGGTCTTCGAGGGCCGCAAGCTGAGCGCATCCGCCCGGGACATCGACCGCGCGACCAAGGGGTTCGTCGCGGACGTGCTCCGCCGCGGCGACCACGACGGCAAGGCCGGCACCACGGTGCTCCTGCACTGCGTGAGCGGGCTGCCGAGCGACCGCGTGCTCCTCGTCGGCCTCGGCAAGGAGCGCGAGATGGGCGAGTCCGCCTATCGCCGGGCCATCGACACCGCGATCAAGGCGCTGCGCGCCACGGGGGCCACCGACGCCACCTTCTACCTCACCGACCTGGGGCTGCGCAAGCGCGACACGGCCTTCAAGGTCGAGCAGGCCGTGCTGGGCATCATGGAGGGCGTCTACCGGTTCGACCGCATGAAGAGCAAGCCCGCCGAGACGAAGCGGGCGCTGCGCAAGGTCACGCTGCATGTGGCGCGCCGCGGCGACATCGCCGAAGGCGAAGCCGCCGCCGCCCGCGCGATGGCGATCGCGGAGGGCGTGCGCCTGGCGCGCGACCTCGGCAACCTCCCCGCCAACGTGTGCACGCCGGCCTACCTCGCCGGCGAGGCCGAGAGCCTCGCGAAGCACCACGGCCTGCACTGCGAGGTGCTGGGCGAGAAGGAGCTCGAGAAGCTCGGCATGGGCGCCTTCCTCGCCGTGGCGCGCGGCAGCCGCCAGCCGCCGCGGCTCATCGTCCTCGAGCACCGCGGCGCGCGCAAGAAGGACGAGGCCCCCGTGGTCCTCGTCGGAAAGGGCGTCACCTTCGACACGGGCGGGATCTCGCTCAAGCCCGCGGCCGAGATGGACGAGATGAAGTTCGACATGTGCGGCGCCGCATCCGTGCTCGGCACGATGAAGGCGGTGGCGCTCATGAAGCTGCCGCTCAACGTCGTGGGCGTCGTCCCGGCCACGGAGAACATGCCCGGCGGCAACGCGGTCAAGCCCGGCGACATCGTGACGACGATGTCCGGCCGGACGGTCGAGATCCTCAACACCGACGCCGAGGGCCGGCTCATCCTGTGCGACGCTCTCACGTGGGCGGAGCGCTACAAGCCGGCCGCGGTCGTGGACATCGCCACCCTCACCGGCGCGATGGTGATCGCGCTGGGCCACGTCGCCACGGGCCTCTTCGCCAACACGGACTCGCTCGCGCGCGAGCTGGTGCAGGCCGGCGAGGCCTCCTGGGACCGCGCCTGGCACCTGCCGCTCTGGGATGACTACCAGGAGGCGCTCAAGTCCAACTTCGCCGACATCCCCAACATCGGCTCGCGCGCCGGCGGGGCCATCACGGCGGCCTGCTTCCTCGAGCGCTTCGCCAAGGCATACCCGTGGGCGCACCTGGACATCGCGGGCACCGCGTGGAAGTCCGGCGCCGAGAAGGGCGCGACGGGCCGCCCCGTGGCGCTGCTCGCCAACTTCCTCACGCGGCGCTCGGCGTGACGCGCATCGACTTCTACCACTACGCCGACGACAAGCTGCGCTACGCCTGCCGGCTCGCGGCCAAGGCCGCGGGGCGCGACAGCCGGCTCGTCGTGTATTCGCCCCAGCCGCAGGTCCTCGCGGCCTTCGACCGCCTGTTGTGGACCTACTCCGCCACCGGCTTCGTCCCGCATTGCCGCGCGCACGAGGCCATCGCGGCGGAGACGCCCGTGGTCCTGGCTGGCGGCGACGAGGGCCTGCCCCACCACGACGTGCTGCTCAATCTCGCCGACGACTGGCCACCCTTCTTCGCGTCCTTCGAGCGCCTGCTGGAAGTGGTGGGCGCCGACGAGGAGGACAGGCAGCGCGCCCGCGCGCGCTTCGCCTTCTACCGCAAGCGCGGCTACGACATCAACGTGAACGCGATCGGGGAGGCCTGAGCGCCATGGCGGACGACCGCGACATCCTGGGCAAGGCCGACGCGCTCCTGCGCCGGCACGTCCCGCCGCGCGCGGCCGCCGAACCCGGCGACGTGCCCGTCCTGACCGAGCTCATCACGCCCGGCGCGCCCCCGGCCGCGCCGCCTCCCCACGACGGCGGCCCGCTCCCCGCCGACACCTCCGCCTCGCGCGAGGCCTTCACCCGCGACCTGGTCGCCGAGGTGGTGAGCGCCGTCCAGGGACGCCTCGCGCAGGACCTCGAGCGCCGCCTCACCCAGCAGGTCACGGCGGAGGTCCAGGCCGCCGTCGCGGCCACGCTGGGAGACCTCCGGCAGGACATCGCCAACGCCGTCGGCGACGCCGTGGCCGAGGCGATCGCGCGCCGCCCGCACCGCTAGCCAGACCCCATCATGGAACTCGCGAAAAGCTTCGACCCCCGCGCCATCGAGGCGCACTGGTACCCGTTCTGGGAATCGCGCGGCTGGTTCAGGGCCTCGTTCGATCCCGAGCGCCCCTCCTACTGCATCCAGCTGCCGCCCCCCAACGTGACCGGCACCCTGCACATGGGCCACGCCTTCCAGCAGACGCTCATGGACGCGCTCACGCGCTGGCAGCGCATGAAGGGCGCCAACGTCCTCTGGCAGCCCGGGACGGACCACGCCGGCATCGCCACGCAGATGGTGGTCGAGCGCCAGCTCGAGCAGGAGGGAACCTCGCGCCGCACGCTGGGGCGCGAGAAGTTCGTCGAGCGCGTCTGGGCGTGGAAGGAGCAGTCCGGCTCGACCATCACCCGCCAGATGCGCAGGCTCGGCGCCTCCTGCGACTGGTCGCGCGAATATTTCACGATGGACGAGGCCCGCTCGCGGGCCGTCACAGAGGTCTTCGTGCGCCTGCACGAGGAGGGCCTCATCTACCGCGGCAAGCGGCTCGTGAACTGGGACCCGGTGCTGCACACCGCTGTCTCCGACCTCGAGGTCGAGTCGCGCGAGGAAACGGGCTCGCTCTGGCACCTGCGCTATCCGCTCGCGGAGGGCACGGACCACCTGGTGGTGGCCACGACCCGGCCGGAGACGATGCTGGGCGACACAGCTGTGGCCGTGCACCCCGAGGACCGGCGCTACGCCCACCTCATCGGGCGCATGGTGCGCCTCCCGCTGGCGGACCGGCTGGTCCCCGTCATCGCCGACGAGTACGTGGACCGCGAGTTCGGCACCGGCTGCGTGAAGATCACGCCGGCCCACGACTTCAACGACTACCAGCTGGGCGCCCGCCACGGCCTCGAGATGATCAACATCTTCACGCTCGAGGCGAAGGTGAACGACAGCGCCCCTGCGGCCTACCGCGGGCTCGACCGGTTCGAGGCGAGGAAGCGCGTGCTGGCCGACCTCGAGAAGCTCGGGCTGGTCGAGAGCGTGAAGCCGCACAAGCTGATGCAGCCGCGCTCGCAGCGCTCCGACGCCGTGGTCGAGCCGATGCTCTCCGACCAGTGGTTCGTGCGGATGGACGGCTTCGCGAAGGCCGGCCTCGACGCGGTGGCCACGGGCCGCACGCGCTTCGTGCCGGACATGTGGGCCACCGTCTACAACCAGTGGCTGGAGAACATCCAGGACTGGTGCATCTCGCGGCAGCTCTGGTGGGGCCACCAGATCCCGGCGTGGTACGCCGCTGACGGCACGCCCTTCGTCGGGCGCTCCTTCGAGGAGGCCGCCGCGAAGGCGAAGGCCGCCGGCAAGGCCGTGTCGCCGGATGCCCGCGACCCCGACGTGCTGGACACCTGGTTCTCGTCCGCCTTCGTGCCCTTCTCCACGCTGGGCTGGCCGGACGAGGCCGCGATGGCGCGCGAGCGGCCCTTCTACCTGCCCTCCTCCGTCCTCATCACCGGCTTCGACATCATCTTCTTCTGGGTGGCGCGCATGATCATGACGACGCTCCACTTCACGGGGGAGGTGCCCTTCCGCGACGTCTTCATCAACGCCATCGTGCGCGACGCCGAGGGGCAGAAGATGTCGAAGTCCAAGGGCAACACGATCGACCCGCTGGACGTGATCGACGGCATCACGCTCGAGGACCTGCTGGCCAAGAGCACGCTGGGGCTGATGCTCCCGGCGCACCGCGAGGCGGCGGAAAGGCGCATCCGGCGCGACTACCCGGAGGGCATCGCCGCCTACGGGGCCGACGCCCTGCGCTTCACCTTCGCCGCGCTCTCCACGCACGGGCGCACGCTCAACTTCGACCTGAAGCGCTGCGAGGGCTACCGCAGCTTCTGCAACAAGCTCTGGAACGCGACGCGGTTCGTGCTCATGAACTGCGAGGGGCGCGACACCGGCCTCGACGCGGCGGCTCCCGTGGAGCTCTCGGTCGCCGACCGCTGGATCGTCTCGCGCCTGCAGCGGGCCGAATCCGAGGTCGAGCAGGGCTTCGCCGAGTACCGCTTCGACACCGCCGCCCGCGCCGTCTACGAGTTCGTTTGGGACGAGTACTGCGACTGGTACGTCGAGCTCGCGAAGGTGCAGCTGCAGGCCGGCGGCGAGGCCGCCCAGCGCGGCACGCGCCGCACCCTCATCCGCGTGCTGGAGGCGACCCTTCGCCTCGCGCACCCCGTCATCCCGTTCATCACCGAGGAGCTGTGGCAGAAGGTGGCGCCGCTCGCCGGCGCCATGGGCGAGTCGGTGATGCTCGCGCGCTGGCCGCAGGCGCAGCCGGAGAAGGTGGACGAGGCCGCCGAGCGCGGCATCGCCGTCCTGAAGGAGCTCACCAACGCGGCTCGCAACCTGCGCGCCGAGATGGGCCTCGCGCCGGGAGAGCGCGTTCCGGCGTACCTCCAGGCGGGCGACGAGGTCGCCGCGCACCTGCCGTACCTGCGGGCGCTCGCGCGCCTGTCGGAGGCGACGGTGGTCGCCGCACTCCCCGACGCGGACGCCCCCGTGGCCGTCACCGGGGCGGGCAAGCTCATGCTGCACGTGGAGATCGACCGCGCCGCCGAGCGCGAGCGCCTCGCGAAGGAGGCGGCGCGGCTGGATGCCGAGATCGCGAAGGCGGAGACGAAGCTCGGCAACGCCTCCTTCGTGGAGCGCGCGCCCCCCGCGGTGGTGGAGCAGGAGAAGAAGCGGCTCGCGGATTTCCGCGCCAAGCTCGACGACGTCCGGGCCCAGCTCGCCCGCCTCGCGTAGGGCTCTCGCCCGCCCGTGGCCGTTCCCCACAGCCTCCGGGCGCTGCGCTCGCGCAACTTCCGCCTGTACTACTCCGGGCAGGCGGTGTCGATGATCGGCACCTGGGTGCAGTCGCTGGCGCTCATGTGGCTCGCCTACCGGCTCTCGGGCTCGACCTGGTTCACGGGGCTGGTGGGATTCCTCAACTCGGCGCCCTACCTCGTGCTCTCGCCCTTCGCGGGCGTCCTGGGCGACCGGCTGGACCGCCGGCGCATCCTCATCACCGTCCTCGCCCTGCTCTTCCTGCAGTCGGTGGTGCTCGCGATCCTCTCCGGCTTCGGTGCGCTCACCCCGTGGCAGCTCGCCTCCCTCGCCCTTTTCGCGGGCTTGGCCAACTCCTTCGAGACGCCCACGCGCCAGGCGTTCTTCGTGCAGCTGCTGGACGACCGCGACGACCTTCCCAACGCCATCGCGCTCAACTCGGTGCTCATGAACGGCGCACGCCTGGTCGGGCCGTCGATCGGCGGCCTCGTCGTCGCCGCGTGGGGCGAGACCGCCTGCTTCGCGCTCAACGCCGCTAGCTACCTGGCCGTGCTCGCGGCGCTGCGGGTCGCGCGACCCGTGCGCCCCTCCCCGCCCCGCGCGCCCTCGCACCCGCTCGCGGACCTCGCCGACGGCTGGCGCTACGCGATGGGCTTCGTGCCCATCCGGCGCATGCTCCTGCTGCTGGCCACGCTCAGCATCACCATCGGCCCCTACTCGACGCTGATGCCCGCCATCGCGGTGAAGACCTTCGGCGAAGGCGCGTGGCTCGTCGGCACGTTCATCGGCGCCGTGGGCCTCGGCGCGGTGGTCGCGGCCGTCGGGCTCGCCCGGCGCCCCTCGGTGCGCGGGCTCGCCAAGTGGATCGCGGCCTCCGCCATCCTTGCCGGGCTGGGCGCGATCGGCTTCTGCTTCTCGCGGTCCGTCCCCCTGTCGGCCGCGCTCATGGCGCTCTCGGGGTTCGGGATGTTCATGACGGCGGCCTCCTGCAACACGATCGTGCAGAGCGTGGTCGACGAGGACAAGCGCGGCCGCGTGATGAGCTACTACACGATGTTCTTCATCGGGTCGCTGCCCATCGGCCACCTCGCGGCCGGGGCCATCGCCGAGCGCATCGGCGCCCCGCTCACCTTCCTCGCCGGCGGCGTCGCCTGCACCCTCGCCGGCATCGCCTTCGCCGCGAGGCTCGACACCTTCCGCGAGCACCTGCGCCCGGCCTACATCCGGCGTGGCATCATCCCCTCCACAGGAGAGCCGCCCCAATGACCGACACCGTCCTGCTCGAGCGCCGCGGCGCGGCGGCCATCGTCACCCTCAACCGCCCCGACAAGCTGAACGCGCTGGACGAGTCGCTCATGCGCGACCTCGATCGCGTGACGGGCGAAGTCGCGCAGGACGACGCGATCCGCGCCGTCCTCCTGCGGGGCGCGGGGCGCGCCTTCATGGCCGGCGGCGACGTCGCGTACTTCCACGCCCACCTCGACACGCTGGGCGCGCGCTTCGAGGCGTTGGGCCGGGGGTTCCACGCCGCGATCACGCGGCTGCGCACGATGCCCAAGCCCGTGCTCGCGTGCGTTCAGGGCGCGGTCGCGGGCGGGGGGCTCTCGGTGATGCTCGCCTGCGACCTCGCCATCGCCTCGCGCGACGCGCCGTTCTCCCTCGCCTACGCCAACATCGGCACCTCGCCGGACGGCGGCTCCTCGTTCACGCTGCCGCGCATCGTGGGGCTGCGCAAGGCGCTGGAGCTCGCCTTCCTCGGCGAGCGGCTGGATGCCGGCGCCGCCCTTTCGCTCGGCCTCGTCAACTGGGTGGTCGATGCCGGGGAACTCGACGCGCGCGCGCATGCGCTTCTCGCCCGCCTCGCGTCGGGCCCGACCTTCGCCTACGCGCGCACCAAGGCGCTCTTGAACGAGACCTGGGAGCGCCCGATGGCCGCCCAGCTCGACGCCGAGCTCGCCGCATTCGGCCGCTGCATCCCCACTGGCGACTTCGCCGAGGGCACGGGCGCCTTCGTGCAGAAGCGCCCGCCTGCCTTCACCGGGAGATAGCCCATGGCCGCGCTGGCCGGAAGGACCCTTTTCATCACCGGCGCCTCGCGCGGCATCGGCCGCGAGATCGCGCTGCGCGCCGCGCGCGACGGGGCGAACGTCGCGATCGCCGCCAAGACGGTCGATCCGCACCCGAAACTCGCCGGCACGATCCACACGGTCGCCGCCGAGGTCGAGGCCGCGGGCGGCCGCGCCCTCGCCATCGCCCTCGACGTGCGCGACGAAGGCGCCATCGCCGCCGCCGTCGCCCGCGCCGTCGCGGCCTTCGGCGGGCTGGACATCCTCGTGAACAATGCGAGCGCCATCAGCCTCACGCCCACGGCCGCGACGCCCGCGAGGCGCTTCGACCTGATGATGGGCGTGAACGTGCGCGCGACCTTCCTCTGCTCGCAGGCGTGCATCCCGCACCTGCGCCGCTCGCCCAACCCGCACATCCTCAACCTCTCGCCGCCGCTCGCGATGAAGGCGAAGTGGTTCGCGGGGCACGTGGCCTACACGATCTCCAAGTACGGCATGAGCCAGTGCACGCTGGGCATGGCCGAGGAACTGCGCGCGGACGGCATCGCCGTGAATTCGCTGTGGCCGGCGACCACCATCGCCACGGCGGCGGTGGAGTTCAACTTCCCCCCGGAGATCCTCGCCGCGAGCCGCCACCCCGCGATCATGGCGGAAGCCGCCCACGCGATATTCGCGAGCCCCAGCCGGGAGACGACGGGGAACTTCTTCCTCGACGAGGAGGTGCTCCGCGCCGCGGGCGTGACGGACTTCTCCCGCTACGCGGTGAAGCCCGGCGTCGCGCCGTTCAAGGACCTCTTCGTCGATTGAGCGGCGCTCAGGGCGCCACGAAGCGCCCCGACTTCCCGCCTTCCTTCTCGAGGAGGCGGATGTCGCCCATCGTCATGCCGCGGTCGACGGCCTTGCACATGTCGTAGATGGTGAGGAGCCCCGCGCTCACGGCCGTGAGCGCCTCCATCTCGACGCCGGTGCGGCCGCGGCACTCCGCGACGGCGCGGCACTCGACGCGCGAGCGCGCCTCGTCGACCTCGAAGTGCACCTCGAGCGCCGTGAGCGCGATGGGGTGGCAGAGCGGGATCAGCTCCCAGGTGCGCTTCGCCGCCTGGATGGCGGCGATGCGCGCGATCCCGAGGACGTCGCCTTTCTTCGCGGTGCCGGCGCGCACGATCGCGAGCGTCTCCGGCTTCATGCGGATGGCGCCCGCGGCGACGGCCCGGCGGGCCGTCTCGTCCTTGCCGCCGACGTCGACCATCCAGGCCTGGCCGCCCGCGTCGAAATGGGTGAGCTTTTCGTTCATAATCAGGGGGCTCCGGCGCGGCGAACCATTGGCGCCGCCGCGTGTCCCAAGTATCCACGATTTCACGCGCCCCCGCTCCGGGCCACCCACTTGCCGCGCATGCTGATCCGCCGCTTCGTCGCCCTGGCCGTCTGCGCCGCCCTGCTGCCCGCGCAGGCGCAGGGCCTTCCCGACCTCGGCGATGCCTCCGACGCGGTGCTGTCCGACAAGCAGGAGCGCACCATCGGCAACCGCGTGATGCGGGAGGTGCGCATCGACCCCGCCTTCGTGGACGACCCGGACATCGCCGATTACGTGAAGTCCCTGGGCAACCGCCTGCTCGGCGCCGCCGATCCCCCGCGCCGGCCCATCGAGTTCTTCGTCGTGCAGGACGACGCCGTGAACGCCTTCGCGCTCATCGGCGGGCACATCGGGATGCACACGGGCCTCATCCTGCTCACCCGCGACGAGTCGGAGCTCGCCGGCGTGATGGCCCACGAGATCGCGCACATCCTGCAGCGGCACCAGTCGCGCCTCTACCAGGGGCAGGGGAAGTACCAGCTCGCCTCGCTCGCCGCGCTGGCGCTCGCGATCCTCGCCTCGCGCGGCAGCAGCTCGCAGAGCAGCCAGGTCACCGAGGCGGCCATGGTGGGCGCCAGCGCTATCATGATGCAGGGCCAGCTCGACTACACCCGCGAGCACGAGCGCGAGAGCGACCGCGTCGGCCTCACGCTGCTGGAGCGCGCCGGCTACGACCCGCGCGGCATGGTGAGCTTCTTCGAGCGCATGCAGCGCGCCAACCGCCTCAACGAATTCAAGAGCGCCCCGTCGTACCTGCGCACCCACCCGCTAACGGTCGAGCGCATCGCGGACATGCAGGGGCGCGTCGAGGCCATGGCGCCACGCCTCGTCCCCGACAGCTTCGAGTACCGCCTGGCGCGGGCCAAGCTGCGCGCCGCGTCGGGAAGCGCCAACGACCAGGTCGCGTGGTTCCGCGCGCAGCTCGCCGACCGCACCGTCGTGCGGCCGCGCGAGGACGTCTACGGGCTCGCGCTCGCGCTGCGCCGCACGCGCGACTTCGCCGACGCCGAGAAGGAGCTCGCGACCATCCGCGGCGGCGAGGGGCATCCCGCCTTCGAGTGGCTGGCCGCGCAGCTGCAGGCGGACCAGGGGCGCCCGGGCGCCGCGATCGCCACCTGCCGCGACGCGCTGAAGGCCCATCCGCGCCACCGGGGCCTCGTGCACGGCCTTGCGCAGCTGCTCCTCGACGCCGGCCGCAACGCCGAGGCGATCGCGCTGCTGGAGGAGAAGGCCCGCGCCACCCCCGAGGACGCGCGCCTTCACGAGCTGCTCTCGCGCGCTTTCGCCGCCACCGGCAAGCGGCTGGCGCAGCACCGCGCGCAGGCCGAGGCCTACTACCGGCGCGGCAACCTCGCGGCGGCGGTGGACCAGCTCGAGCTCGCCACCAAGATCCGCGACGCCGACTACTACGAGCAGTCCATCGCCGAGGCCCGGCTGCGCGAATTGCGCTCGCAACTCGCGATCGAGCGCGACGCCGAGAAGGCGCTGAAGCTCTCCTGATGCGGCGCGCCTTCCCGCTCCTCGCCGCGTCCGCGGCCCTTGCCGCGGCGGGCGCCTGGGGCCAGGCCGCGAGCGGCCTCGCGCTCTTCATCGACCCCGCCAGGGGGAACTGCATCGCCTGCCACCAGGTCCCCGAGGGCGCCGGCCCCGCCGTGCGCGCGAACGTGGGCCCGCGCCTCGATGCGGCGCGCCTCGCGGGGTGGGACCGCGCGCGGCTGCGCGCCCTGCTCGATGATCCCATGCGAGCCAATCCCGACACCGTGATGCCGCCGTTCGGCCGCCATCGCATCCTCGATCCGGCCGAGATCGAGCGGCTCATCGACTACCTGCATGCGCTGCCCTGACCGCCGCCTCGCGGCCGCCTGGCTGCTCGCCCTCGCCGCGCCCTTGGCGTCCGCCGCCGATCCCGAGGCGGTGCGCGCAGAGCTGCTCGCCCGCGAGCGCGATCGCCACCCCGCCGCTTCGCCCCAGGATCTCGCCGCCGGTTCGGCGGCGTTCGATCCCGCGCGCGCCGAGGAAGCCTCGCGCAACCGCCCCGCGCCCGGCGCCGCCGAGGCCGTCGAGGCGGGAAAGCGGCTCTGGACGCGCAAGTTCGCGAACGGGCGCTCGCTCGCCGGGTGCTTCCCGAACGGCGGGCGCGGGATCGCGGCGGCCTACCCGCAGTACGACCCGCGCGTGAAGCGGTTGGTGAGCCTGGAGACGGCCATCAACCAGTGCCTGAAGACGCACGGCCAGCCGCTGATGGATGCCGACGATCCGGCGACCATGGGGGCGGTCCTCGCCTACGTGCGCTCGCTCGCGGAGGGGCGCAAGGTGGCCGTGCGCGCGACGACGGCCGCCGCCCGTGACCGCTTCGAGGAAGGACAGCGCCTCTACTTCACCCGCATGGGCCAGCGCAACCTCGCGTGCGCCACCTGCCACGTGAACCACTCCGGGCGCATCTACGGGAACGCCGCCATCCCCTCGCCCATCGGCGCGGCCGTGCAGTGGCCGCACTTCCGCGACGGGCGGCCCGCGTCGCTGCAGGTGCGCATCCGCGAATGCCTCGGGCGCATGGGCGCCGCGCCCTTCCCGGCCGGCTCCGAAGAGATAACGCACCTCGAGTTCTTCCTCGCCTACCTGTCCAACGGCCTCGCGGTCCGCGCCAACGCCTGGCGCCCGCCGCCCTGAGGCGGCCGACATGTAACCATTGGTAAGGGACGGGCACCGGGGGGCGGGGGTCTCCTCTAAAATGAGGATGCGCCATTCCCGTCGACGCCATGATCCGCCCCCTCCTGCGACCCCGCCTTCTCGTTCCCCTCCTGGTCGTCGTCGCCACCGCCGGCGGTTACGCGTGGTGGCGCTCGCAGCCCGGCGCCGCGCCTGCCGAGCGCTGGCGGCTCGAGGCCGTCGATCGCGGCGACGTCGTTCAGGTCGTCTCGGCCAACGGGACGGTGAACCCCGTGACCTCCGTCAACGTCGGCACTCAGGTCTCCGGCTCGATCGTCCGCCTGCACGCCGACTTCAACAGCGAGGTGAAGGAGGGCCAGCTCCTCGCGGAACTCGACCCCGCCCTCTTCAACGCCGCGCTCGCGCAGAGCGAGGCCAATCTCAATGCCGCCCAGGCGGCGCTTCGCCTCGCGCAGACGAAGGAGGCCCGCACGCGCTCGCTCGTGGGCAAGGGCTTCATCTCCCAGGCCGAGCTCGACACGGCCGTCAAGGAGCTGGAAGCCGCGCAGGCCCAGGTCGAGCTGGTGCGCGCCCAGGTGGCCCGGGACAAGACCAACCTGCGCTACACCATCATCCGCTCGCCCATTTCCGGCGTGGTGGTGGCGCGCAATGTCGAGCTGGGCCAGACGGTCGCCGCCAGCTTCAACACGCCCACGCTCTTCCAGATCGCGCGCGACCTGTCGCGGATGCAGATCGAGACGAGCATCGCGGAAGCCGACATCGGCGGGATCCGCGAGGGCCTGCAGGCGCGCTTCCGCGTGGACGCGTTCCCGGGGCAGTTCTTCCGCGGGGAGGTGAGGCAGGTGCGCCTCAACCCCACGATCCAGTCGAACGTCGTGAGCTACACGGTCATCGTCTCGGCCGACAACCCCGAGGGCCGGCTCAAGCCGGGCATGACCGCGTTCGTGCAAGTGACCGCCAATCGCCGCGACGGCGTGCTGCGCGTGCCCAATGCGGCGCTGCGATTCCGGCCGCCGGCCGAGGCGGGACAGGCCGGCGCGAACGCGGCGGCGAAAGGCAGCGGCGGCGGGAGCGCCGGGCGCCGCGACGCCGGCCAGCGGGTGTACAAGCTCGTCGACGGCAAGCTCGCGGCGGTGCCTATCCAGGTGGGCGTGTCGGACACCTCCTGGACCGAAGTCACGGGCGGGGAGGTGAAGGAAGGCGACCGCCTCGTGACGCGCGACCTCGCCGGCCAGGGCGGCCCGCAGTCCCAGGTCCGGCTGCGCATGTTCTAGCCGCCATGGCCGGGCGCTTCATCGACGTGTTAGGACTCGGCAAGCAGTACGAGGCCGCGGCGCCCGGCACGCCCCCGGCCCTGCAGGGCGTCACGCTCGCGATCGACCAGGGCGAGTTCGTGGCGGTGATGGGGCCCTCGGGCTCGGGCAAGTCCACGTTCATGAACATCGTCGGCCTGCTGGACACGCCCACCGCGGGCGCCTACCGGCTGAACGGCAAGGACGTCGCGGGGCTCTCGACCGACGAGCTGGCGCACTTGCGCAACCGCGTCTTCGGCTTCGTGTTCCAGGGGTTCAACCTGCTCAAGCGCATCAGCGCGGCCGAGAACGTCGCGCTGCCGATGGTGTACTCCGGAACGGGCGGCGCTGAAAGGCGCCGCCGCGCGCAGGAGATGCTGGCGAAGGTCGGGCTCGGGGCCTACGGGGACGCCCTGCCCGCGCGCCTTTCCGGCGGGCAGCAGCAGCGCGTGGCCATCGCCCGCGCGCTCGCGAACCACCCGCAGCTCATCCTCGCCGACGAGCCCACCGGCAACCTCGACACGCAGACGAGCAACGAGATCATGGACTTCTTCACCTCGCTCAACCGCGAGACGGGAGTGACGATCCTGCTCGTGACCCACGAGAACGACATCGCGCAGTACGCGCGCCGCCTCATCCGCTTCAAGGACGGCCGCGTCGTCCACGACGGCCCCGTGACCCGCGAGCCGCTGCCCGGCGCACGGGAGGCGGTGGCGCCATGAGCCCGCTTGCCGTCGTTCGCGAAGCCGGCCGGTCGCTGGGCGCCAACAAGCTGCGCACCGGCCTCACGATGCTGGGCATGGTGATCGGCGTGGCCGCCGTGGTCCTGATGCTCGCGGTCGGCACTGGCGCGCAGAACCAGGTGAACCGCGCCGTGGGCTCGATGGGCAGCAACCTCCTCGTGATCCTCTCGGGCAGCACCAGCGCGGGAACGCTGCGCATGGGATCCGGCAACGCGCCCACGCTCACCACGGG
>Ga0073899_10001528_pt1 | contig 21226 bp, 23 predicted proteins | sample KloWWTmetaKNB5Ph_FD_88975 | JGI IMG/M metagenome (GOLD analysis project Ga0073899, IMG submission 88975) | Active sludge microbial communities from Klosterneuburg, Austria, studying microevolution and ecology of nitrifiers - Klosterneuburg... | ecosystem: Engineered > WWTP > Aerobic digester >... | reverse complement strand
GTCTTGATCTTGGCGGCGTTGACAAAGTCGCGAATCGGCGCCGCGACATTTTCGAAGGCGGGAACCTTGGTGAAATTGGCAATCATTGCGTTGGCGATTTTGTCGATGTCGCGCATGCTCTGGCCGATCTTGATGTAACGGCTTTCGTAAAAATCCTCGACCGGAATCGAAAAAACGCGGAAAGGCTCGCCCCAGAGCTCGTCGATACCTTCTTCGCCGCTGCGATGCAGCACGAAGCGTCCGAGTTCCATGGCTTCGAGCAGGCAATTGCCACACTCGCGCATCAAGGCGTCATCGCTGCGAATTTCGATGCCGTCACCCTGCAGTTCGACCAGTTTACGGAAGATGTCGGTTGCCCGGTTGAACAGCGCTCCAGCCAGCATGGCGGCCTTGACCCGGCGGCGGCTGCTGTCGGTTTCATTGGCATAGGTTTTTCGGGCTTCGTCCAGGCGTGTACCGGGAATGTTCATGCCGTGTTCGGTGTGATTGAACAGCCGGCGGGTCAGCGCCTCGATCAGGCGCTTTTTTGCATCAAGCGAGTCTGCCGGCACTGGATAGGTTTTGATCCAGTAACCGTCATAGAAGACACGTTCCTGTCCCTCGATCATCCGGCGAGTTCCTTCCAGCGGCTGATCTTCGGGGTGAATTGGGATTTCCAGCCGATACACGGTATCCATGGCCTGAGGCATCCTGGTTTAGCTAACGTTAAGCCTTAAGCAAATGTCGTGCTGTGCATTTGAGCGCGCCTGACGTTTTCCCAAGGTATTGATTGTTAGAAATAATCGTCGTCAGCGATCAACTCGTCAAGGCATTTTATCGTCCCGTATTGGTGCATGGTGCACCTTTCCTGAGCCTGAAAAAAAGCCGCCCCGTTGAAGGGCGGCGGATTATAGCGCGTGTCGGTGAAGCTTATTCTTGATCCAGATTAGTCTTTGAATTTTGCCGCTACCGTGGCAACGCGCCGACCAAACAAATGAGCCGTTTCCAGATCACCGGGCAGCATTTCATGCGGGCTGCTGTCGGATGGCGATTGCGCCATGGCGCCGCTGAAGGAGCCAACGTAATTCACGTCGTTGCGCTGGGCGGCCTTGGTGTTGGACGACTTCATGCCGGTGCCGACCCAGATGCCGCTGTGCTGCATGGCCAGCGTGAAAAGGTAGTGCAGTGTGGATAGTTTGTCGCCGTTCATCGTCGCGCTGTTGGTGAAGCCAGCAAAGACCTTGTCTTTCCAATCCTGGGCGTACCACTGTTTGCTCGAGGCGTCGGCAAATTTCTTGAACTGCCAGCTAACGGTACCCATATAGGTTGGGCTGCCCATGATGATGGCGTCGACCGTATTCAGGGTTTCCCAGCCGCCTTCGGGCAGGTTGCCGTCGGCATCGATGGCGAGCAATTCGGCGCCAGCACCTTCAGCGACGGCTTGCGCCATGCGCAGGGTGTGGCCGTAGCCGGAATGGAATACAACGGCGGTCTTGATCATGGTGAATTTCCTTGGTGGATTGGTAATTGGGTAAAAAATCAGGGGGCGAGATCGAAAACCAGTACTTCGGCATCCTGCCCGTTGCTTAGCGTCAGATTGCTTTCATTGGCCAGTAGCGCGGCATCGCCTTTTTGCAAGTTTTGGCCGTTGACCGCAATCTGGCCTTTGGCGACGTGGAGATAGGCTTTACGTGCCGGGTTCAAGGGCAGAGTGGCCGTTTCGTCAGCATCGAACAAGCCGGCATAAATCGAAGCGTCGGCGTGGATCGTCACCGAACCGTCAGCGCCATCGGGGGAGGCGATCAGCCGCAGGCAGCCACGTTTGTCGGCATCGGTAAAGGTTTTCTGTTCGTAGTCCGGTGCAATGCCTTTCTCGCGCGGCTCGATCCAGATCTGAAAAAGATGCGTCGTTTGATCTGGCGCATGGTTGAACTCGCTGTGCATGACACCGCGTCCGGCACTCATCCGCTGCACGTCGCCGGGCGGAATGGCGGTGCCGTTGCCCATGCTGTCCTGATGCGCCAGCGCGCCGGACGTGACATAGGTAACAATTTCCATGTCACGGTGGCCATGCTTTCCGAAGCCGCTGCCCGGCGCGATCAGGTCGTCGTTGATGACCCGCAGGTTGCCCCAGCCCATGTGCGCCGGATCGTAATAATCGGCGAACGAGAACGAGTGATAGCTTTTCAGCCAGCCGTGGTCGGCGTAGCCGCGATCTTCAGATTTGCGAACGGTCAGCATGGACGGGGCTCCTTGGGTGGGTGTGGCGATTTACAGCTTGATGGCTTCGATGGCGATGTCGATGCGGACGTCGTCGCCGACATTCGGGGCGTATTTGCCGGCATTGAATTCAGAACGCTTGACCACCGTCCAGGCATTGGCGCCGATGGCATCCTTTTTCACCATCGGGTGCGGCATGGTCTTGTAGGAACTTACGGTCAGGGTGACTGGTTTGGTCACGCCTTTCAGGGTCAGCTGGCCTTCGATGGCGACCGGTGTGTCACCCTCGAATACCACCTTGCTGGATTTGAAGGTGGCGGTCGGGTACTTGGCGGTGTCGAGGAAATCCTCACCCTGAATGTGCTCGTCGAAGGTGCCGTAGCCGGTATCGACCGATTTCGTGTCAATTTCAATGTCGACCGTAGCGGTCTTCGCGGTCTTGTCGATGACGACCTTGCCGGTGGTTCTGTTGAAACGGCTGAGCTGGGTTGAGAAGCCGAAGTGGCTGTAAGAGAAGCGCGGGAAGGTGTGGGTACCGTCGACCATGAAGGTTTCCGGCGCGGCCAGTGCGGGGGCGGCAACGGCAGAGGCGAGGATGAGTGCGGCGGTGAGTTTGCTCGGTTTTTGCATGGTGATTCTCCGTTTTAAGGTTGGGGTTGGGGCTTACTTGCTTGCTGCGGTGATGCGGAATTTGATCAGGACATCGTTGGCGACGACGTCGAACTTGGCCCAGCTGCCTTCGCCAATCGAGAAGTCGGCGCGGCGGATGGTGAAGCTGCCGTCGAAGACGCCGCTGTTGCCCTGCGCCGTGAAGGTGGCGGGAACGACGACATCCTGTGTCTTGCCTTTGATGCTCAGCTGGCCGGCGACTTCATAGCGGTTGCCGCCGAGTGCCTTGACGGTACCGGAGACAAAACGGGCGGTGGGGAAGAGCTTGGTGTTGAACCAGGGCTTGCCGGCCACTTCATCGTCGCCTTCCGTGGCGCCGGTATCGACGCTGGCCAGTTCGACATCAAAACTCGCCTTGGCGGCAGTCGGGCTGGCCGGATCGAAATTCAGTTGGCTGGAAAATCGCTTGAATTTGCCGTCGACCGCAACACCCATCTGCTTGTAGACAAAATTGATGCCGCTCTTGTCGGTCTGAACCTGGTTGTATTCGACAGCGTCGGCCGCGAAGGGCAATGCGAGTGAGGCTGAAATCGCAAGGGCAATAGCTAAACGTTTCATGGTCATTTCTCCGTGTTATGGGCAGGCAATATGCGGGTCAGGATGTCGTCCTTGTCGATGAAGTGATGTTTCAGGGCGGCGCCGATATGGCCGGCGATAACGGCGACGAAAAGCAGGTTGAGGCCCATATGGACGGTTTGCAGCAGATCGCCGACTTCCTTGTTCTTCTCCAGCAGATCGGGGATGGGCAGCAGGCCGAACCAGACCGTCTGAAAACCCTTGGCCGAACTCATCAGCCAGCCGGAAAGCGGGATTACGATCATCAGCATGTAGAGCATCAGGTGGCCGGCATGGGCGGCCAGTTGCATCAGCTTCGGCATGCTGGCCGGCAAGGCGGGCGGGCGGTGCGTCACGCGCCAGAACAGGCGCAGCCAGAGGAGCAGAAAAGCGCTGACCCCGGCCCATTTGTGCCATGAGAAAAGCTGCAGTTTCCGCGGTGACAGCGGCAGGTCGTGCATGTAGAAACCGAGTGCCAGCAGGCCGAAGAAAAGAACAGCCATCAGCCAGTGCAGGGCTTTGGCGGTGGTGGTGTAGCTAGCTGTCACGGTCGACCTCCTTTTTTTGGCAAAAATGCATAGGCATCCATGGCGATGACGTAATCATCGATGCCGGCATGAAAGCGTTGAACCTCGGCCTGTTCGCCAGCGGCACCCAATGCGACAAATAACGGTAGTAAATGTTCATCGCTTGGGTGGGCCTGCACGGCGCCTGGTGCCTGGGCGCGATAGTCGAGTAGCGCCGGGATGTCGTGAGCCTTGAGGCGATTCGCCAGCCAGTCCGAGAACTGGCGGACGTAAGCCGGTGTCTGCCCTCCATTGCGCGCCGCCACTTGGTAGTCGCGCAGGTTGTGCGTCACATTGCCGGAGGCGATCACCAGAAAACCCCTGGCGGCCAGCGACGCGAGCGACTGACCCAGCTGATACGCCTGTTCCGGCCCGCCATGGCTCTGGATGGAAAGCGGAATCACCGGCACATCGGCTTCCGGGAACATCAGGCGCAACGGCACCCAGGCGCCGTGGTCGAGGCCGCGTTCGGCATCCGTCGCTACCGGCAGGCCGGCGGCACGGATGGCGGCAACGACGACTTCCGCCGCTTCACGGCAACCGGTGGCCGGGTAACGCAGGGTGTAAAGCTCATCCGGGAAGCCGTAGAAGTCATGGATGGTTTCCAGGCGATCGGCGAAACCGACCGTCGGCACGGCGGTATCCCAGTGTGCGCTGATAATGATGATGGCGCGCGGCAAGGGCAGGGCATGGGCCTTGGCGGAAATCGCTGCACCGGCCGCACCCGGGCGCAGCGCAAAATTCGGCGCGCCGTGGGGAACGAAAAGTGCGGGTTGGATCTGGGTCATGCGAATAACTCCTGATGCGATGGATGTACTTTAGTCTTCCTTGCTGCAGCGAAATAGCCGACAATCTGCAAATGTTTATTGCTTGATTGGCAACAATGGACCGACTTGACGCCATGCGTCTCTTCCTGCGGGTGGCTGAACTGGGCAGCTTTTCAGCGGTGGCGCAGCAACTGGGCCTGGCGCGTTCCGTGGTGACGCGGCAGATTGCTGCACTGGAGGCCCACCTCGGCGTTAAATTGATGGTGCGCAGCACGCGCCGACTGGCGCTGACTTCGGCTGGTACTGCCTATCTGGAAAAATGCCGGGTCATTCTGAACTTGGTCGAAGCGGCCGAAGCCGATGTGGCGGAAGAGCGCCTGATCCCGCGCGGCAATATCCGCATCAGCCTGCCGCTCAGTTTCGGCATCAAACGCCTGGCGCCGCTGCTGCTCGACTTCTCGCAGCGCTACCCGGAAGTCAGTCTGGATATGGATTACACCGACCGCCGGGTGAAGCTGATTGAGGAGGGCATCGATCTCTCAATCCGCATTACGCGCCGAATGGAGCCCGGCGACGTGGCGCGCAAGATCGGTACCGGCCACATGCGGGTCGTTGCTGCGCCGGAATATCTTGCCCGCCACGGTCAACCGCAAAATCCCGCCGAATTGGCGCACCACGAATGCCTGGGTTATACGGCCACCGGCGCAGTCTCGAATTGGCAATTCATGGTCAATGGCCAACTGGAGACTCTTCAACTACGCAGCCGCATCAACGCCAACAACGGCGAGGTGCTGACCGAAGCGGCGGCGCAGGGGCTGGGGATTACGCTGCAACCGGACTTCATTACCGACAGCTTTATTGTCAGTGGCCGCGTCGAGCAAATCCTGCTTGATTTTCCGATTCCCGAACTCGGCATTTACGCCATGTTGCCCAGCAACCGGCATGTGCCGCATCGGGTTCGGGTCTTGATGGATTTTCTCGCCGAGCAATTGATGGCCGCCTGCAAAGCCAAATCTTTGTGAACTGTCCATTCTGTCCTGGAGAACGACTATGAAAAAAGCACGGATTGCCCTGCTCGCCAGCACCTTGCTCATCGCCCCGCTGGTACATGCCGGCACCATCATCGAACTCGCTGCCGAGGCCAGTCGGCCGGCGGCCAATGACATGGTGCGGGCCAGTATCTACAGCGAGTTAACCGGCAGCAATCCGGCCGATCTGGCCCGCCGGGTCAATCAGGAAATTGCCGAGGCGCTCAAGCTCATCCGCGAGCAACCCGCGGTTTCGGTCAAGAGCGGCCAGCAATCAACCTACCCGGTCTACGGGAAGGAGCAGAAAATCGAGAGCTGGCGCATGCGCAGCGAGTTGATTCTGGAGTCGAAGGAACTGGCAACGGTTTCCGAACTGATCGGCAAGCTTCAGCAAATGCGTCTTGCCCTTGGTTCGGTCAGCCAGATGCCATCGCCCGGAACCCGCCGCCAGGTCGAAGATGAAACGACGCGCGATGCGATCCGCGCCTTCCAGAGCCGAGCGGCCGTGGCTGCCGAACAACTGGGCAAAACCTGGCGGATCAAGCAGCTCAATATTCAGCAAGGCGGCATTACGCCGATGCTGGTCATGCGCGCCAGTCGTGGCGCCATGGTGGCCGACGCCGCCCCGGCCCCGCTGGAAGCCGGCGAGAGCCAGGTGACCACGACGATCAGCGGCCAGATCGAACTGGCGGATTAGGGCAGGAAGCTGGCTTCAGATTACGCCAAACGACATAGAATAATGCCGCGGATGCCAGGCTTTGTTGAAGATGCTTCTGCTATCCTTCAAGGCTTAGCCGGCCTGATGACGGCGATTTTTTCACGTGGAGTCTGGTTTCGATGCGAATCATGATCGTTGATGATAATGCGGCGATGCGCAAGGTCTTGGCAGCTGTGTTTGCCAGCGCCGGACATGAGGTCGTCGGCATCTTTGAAGACGGTAATGGTCTGGAAGAAAAAATCCGGCAGATCAGTCCCGAAGCGCTCTGCCTTGATTACCAGTTGCCGGGTCGTGATGGTCTGGCCATTTTGAAGTCGATCCAGGCATTCGCTCCCCAGCTTGATGTGCTGTTCATGACCGCCTCCGAAGAGTCTGGTCTGGAAGAAAAGGCGGCCGACGCGGGGGCCTCCGGCTTCATCCGCAAGCCATTCAGTCAGACCCAGATTGTCGAGGAATTGCGGCTTGTGGCCGAAATGCGCCGCTTGGCCAATCAGTCAAGTGCTGCGACGGACGGTGCGGGCAAGGGGGCAAACTCAACGGCTAACAGCGGACTGCGAGGTACTGCGGTTATTGCCGATGACAATAGTTCCGTCCGCCTTGTCCTCAGTGCATTGCTCAAGGAATCACACCTCAAGGTTGCCCAATCGGTGACCAACGGTGCAGAAGCCGTGCAGGCGGCAAGAAATCATCGGCCAACGGTGCTTTTTCTCGATATCAACATGCCGGTGATGGGCGGTATGGAGGCATTGCCTCTGATCAAGGAGGCCAGTCCGGAAACCGCCGTCATCATGGTGACCGGCTGTGTCGATAAATTGCAGGTTACCCAGGCCGCCGGGTTGGGGGCGGTTGGCTACATCATCAAGCCCTTGCGGCCGGCTTACGTCGAAAACTTCATTCGCAGGCTGCTTGGCGCCTAGTTGATCGTCGGCTAGCCAGGCTGGGCCGGCAAAACCACGCGTTGGTCGGTTTCCAGCTTCTTGGCCGAATGCCGGGCGGCACAGCGGACTATTGGGCGGCTCAAAGCGGCGCGAAACAAAGTTTGCTGCGGTCAACTCAAAATCTGGCCTGAATTTCGCTGGTCATGGCAGCTTCCACCGCGCCGGATAGTGGTTCTATACAGCGTTTGCGGTTGATCGAGGGGGTGAGATTCAAGTGGCTTACCCGGTTGGGTAGCAGTGCAATTGCCTGATGCGGCGAAAACCGGGAATGGTGCCCATGGGCAGGATCGAACTGCCGACCTCTCCCTTACCAAGGGAGTGCTCTACCACTGAGCCACATGGGCAACTGGAAAGGTTGCCAAAAAATCTGGTGCGTCCTGACGGGCTCGAACCGCCGACATCCTGCGTGTAAGGCAAGCGCTCTACCAACTGAGCTAAGGACGCTGAGGGCGCGCATTATAACCAGAAAAATCAGCTGCGCTAGTAAAATTGTTGATTAACGATGCTGCAATGAGTTGGTGTAAGGTATATCTTTTGATAAATTTTAATTTTCTGGCAAAAATCGTGGCCCACCATCTCTCTGTTTTTGGTTTGTCTCTGCTTCTGCTTGGTGTGCCTGGTTTTGCCAAGGCCGAGCCGGCACGGCTCAAGGTTGCCGTACTTGATGATGCGCCGCCGATGTCTTATCGCGATACGGCCGGTAATTTGACCGGCTTCAGCTACGCGATCGCCAAGGCCTTGTGTGCCGATATGAAAGTAATCTGCGAATTTCAGGTCACCAAGCTGGATTACATGATCGATGACCTCGCAGCCGGGCATTTCGATATCGCGGCGATTGGCTTGCTGAGTACGCCCGAGCGGCGGCAAAAAATCATCTTCAGCCAGCCGTTCTACCGCTCAATTTCACTGTGGTTCGCCAAGCCGGGTATTCAGCCGGGCAGTCCGGGTGTCCGCGTTTCCGCCTTTCGTGGTTCGGTGCAGGAAAATTACGTCAAGGCGCAGGGCTGGGAGAGTATCAGTGCGCAGACCGATGTCCAGATGATCGAGCAATTGTCGGCCGGGGTCGCGCAGGCGATGATTGCACCCTTGATGACCAGTTTCAACCTGCAAAACAATCCACGATTCCTCCAGCTTGGCCTGACGCCAACCGTACTGCAAGCCCCGGAACTGGAAGGCCGTGCCTCTTTCGGTATCAGCCCCAAACGGGCGGAGATCAAGGAGCCGCTCGACAAGGCGCTGGAAAATATCCAGCGCAATGGCACGTTTGATCGCATCAACACGCAGTTTCTACCGTTTCGCGTGCAATGAGCTTCCTTGCGGTGCACCGTGTTTTTGCTGAAACAACGGTGCTTTTGTGGCCTCGTGTCACTTTTTCCATAACCGCGATAACCTGTTCGTCATGAATGACATTCTGCCGCCACCTGCCTCGCTATCCGTGACGCCGGATCTCAAACTCTCCGAGCTGATTTCGGCGCTCAGTCACGCGCTGGACATCACCGAGGGGCAGCCGGAAGGGCATTGTGTCCGTTGCTGCTGGATTGGCATGCATACTGGGCGGGTCATCGGCATCATGCACGGATTGCGCTGCTGGCTCAGGTGATCGATGTCTTTCACACGGCAGGCGGGCCGCAAGCGGCGCTGGACGAAATCCGCCTGCGCGCCGGTCGCTGGTTTGACCCGCTGTTGGTGGATGCTTTCGGGCAAGTTGCCGATACCGCTGATTTTTGGTGGATGTTAGCCGCGGCCGACATCAATGATGCCATTCTGGCACTGGAACCGGCCTCGCACCATGAACGGCTCGACGGCAAGGGTTATCCGCGTGGTGTGCTGGCTGATGAAATTTCTCTTGAAACCCGCATCATCACCACGGCCGATATTTTTGATGCGATTACCGCTGAACGCCCCTACCGCGGAGCGATTCCGATTCCCCGCACGCTGGAAATGATGGCCGAAAATATCGGAACTGCCATCGACGAACGATGTTTCGAGGCGCTGAAACTGGCGCTTGTCCGACTGCCAAATTGATTCTCGCCGTAAAATACCGCCTTTAGAATTCCGGCGCTTCCGGTTAGGGTTTTTACTGCATGAATATCATCGAAAAAGTGCCGACTGTCGGCTTCGTCTCACTGGGCTGCCCGAAGGCTTCTTCGGACGCCGAGCGCATCCTGACCAAGCTGCGTACCGAAGGCTACGAGATTTCGCCGAGCTACGAAAGTGCCGATCTGGTCATCGTCAACACTTGCGGCTTTATTGATGCGGCGGTTGAAGAATCGCTCGACGCCATCGGCGAGGCGCTGACTGAAAACGGCAAGGTGATCGTCACCGGCTGCCTCGGCGCCAAGGGCGATATCGTCAAGAATACGCACCCCTCGGTGCTCGCCGTGACCGGCCCGCATTCCGCCGATGAAGTGATGGGCATCGTCCATCAGCACCTGCCGCAGCGCCACGATCCGTTCACCTCGCTGGTGCCGGAGCAGGGCATTCGTCTGACGCCGGATCACTTTGCTTACCTGAAGATTTCCGAAGGCTGCAACCATAGCTGCACCTTCTGCATCATCCCTTCGCTGCGCGGGCCGCTCGTTTCGCGCCCGGTCGGCGATGTGCTGGCTGAAGCCGAGAGTCTGGCGCGCGCCGGTGTGAAGGAAATTCTGGTCATTTCGCAGGACACCAGCGCCTATGGCGTAGATATCAAATACCGCACCGGTTTCTGGGGCGGCAAGCCTGTGAAGTCGCGGCTCAAGGAACTCTGTGATGCCCTGGCGCAGTTCGGTATCTGGGTTCGCCTGCATTACGTCTATCCCTATCCGTCAGTCGATGACGTGATTCCGCTAATGGCCGAAGGCAAGATCCTGCCTTACCTCGACGTACCGTTCCAGCACGCCAGTCCCAGGATACTGAAGGCCATGAAGCGTCCGGCCTCGGCTGAAAACACGCTGGAACGTATCCGAAAGTGGCGCGAAATCTGTCCGGAAATCGTTATCCGCTCAACCTTCATCACCGGCTTCCCCGGCGAAACCGACGAGGATTTCGATCAGCTCATCCAGTTCCTCGAAGATGCCCAGCTTGACCGCGTCGGTGCCTTTGCCTACTCGCCGGTTGACGGCGCCAAGGCTAACGACATTGCCGGCCTGCCGCCGGAAGATGTGCGCGAAGATCGCCGCCGCTGGTTGATGCAGGTTCAGGAAGACATCAGCGCCGACAAGCTGGCAGCCAAGATCGACAGCGTGATCGAAGTGCTGGTCGATGAAGTTGATGAAGAAGGCACGATTGCCCGTTCCAAGGCCGATGCACCGGAAATCGACGGTCTGGTTTATCTCGATGGCCATTTCGACGCCCAGCCCGGCGACTTCATGCAGGTGCGCGTCATCGATGCCGATCACCATGACCTCTACGCCAAGCCGGTCTGAGAAGACTACAATTTGTCGCATCGAATCATCGGTATGGAGTTCAACATGCAAGCCTTGCGCGTATTTGCTGAACCGAAAGGCCAGCAGCTGATCATCGACTTGCCGCCCGGTTTGAGCACCGGCCGGCTTGAGGTAATCGTCATGCCGGCAGCTGAGGCGGGTGCCGGCAACGAAGGATTGGCCATTGCCTCGTCACCGAACTTGCTGGGCAGCGCCGTTCTGGCTGATGACCTGGTAGCGCCGGCTTGCCCTGAGCAGGATTGGGATGCCCTGAAGTGATCATTCTCGACACCCATGTCTGGATTCGCTGGCAGAGCGAGCCGGAGGGGTTGCCGAATTGGATCAGGCAGGAAATCGCCAATGCGCAGTCGCTGGCGATCAGCGCGATTTCCTGCTGGGAGCTTGGCCAACTCGTGCTGCGCCGGCGGGTGCTGCTCAACATGACGCTTGCCGCGTGGATCGATGAAGCGACCGGAAACGCGGTTTGCTGCCTGCCGGTAGGCCGAGAAATAGCGCAACTCGCTGCGGAACTACCGGAGCATCATCGTGATCCGGCAGATCGATTGATTATTGCCACGGCCATCGCCTGCAATGCCCGCTTGCTGAGTCTGGATACGGTCTTTCCGGCCTACATCGAGAATGGCCTGCAATTGATCAAGCCTTGAATTCGTGTGCTGCAAGGATAGCCGCCGACCACCATGACCTCTACGCCAAGCCTGTCTGAACAACTCCAGGGGATCGTCGGGACGGCTTACGTCCTGACTTCTCCGGCCGAGATTCAAACTTTCGTTACCGACTGGCGTGGCCGTTTTATCGGCAGCGCGCAATGCGTGGTGCGTCCGGCCGACACCGCCGAGGTGGCCGCCGTGGTCAAGACTTGCCTCGAAGCCGGGGCGCCGATTGTGCCGCAGGGAGGCAACACCAGCCTGTGCGGGGCGGCGACGCCGGATTCGGCGGGGCGGGCGGTGGTGCTGAGTTTGAGCCGATTGAACCGGATTGCTGCGGTCGACGCGAAAAACAACACAATTTCCGTCGGTGCCGGCTGTACGCTGGCCGCGGTGCAGGCGGCGGCGCGGGCGGTTGACCGGCTGTTTCCGTTGGCGCTGGCGTCGGAAGGGACTTGCCAGATTGGCGGCAATCTGTCGACCAATGCCGGCGGCGTGCAGGTGCTGCGCTATGGCAATGCCCGCGAACTGACGCTGGGTCTTGAAGTCGTGCTGCCTAGCGGCGAAATCTGGGACGGTTTGCGCGGCTTGCGCAAGGACAATACCGGCTATGACCTGAAGCAGCTGTTCATCGGCGCCGAAGGCACGCTGGGCATTATCACCGGCGCCGTGCTCAAGCTCTTTCCGTTGCCGAAGTCACAAACCACCTGCTGGCTGAACGTGGCCTCGCCGGGGGCTGCGGTCGACCTGCTGAATCAGGCGAAAACTGCTTTTGATGGGCAATTGACTGCCTTCGAACTGATCTCCGAAACAGCGCTTGCTCTGGTGCTGAAAAACATCCCGGATACCCGGCGGCCGGCCTCTGCAGCACCCTGGTATGTGCTGGCCGAGTTTTCGGATACCAGCAGTTATGCCGTCGAGTACTGGCTGCATGCCCGGCTCGAAGCTGGCGAAGTGACGGATGCCGTGATTGCCCAGTCGGAAGCTCAGGCCGCCAAATTGTGGACTTTGCGCGAGAATATTTCCGAAGCACAGAAGGTCGAAGGGATCAGTATCAAGCACGATGTTGCCGTGCCCGTATCGGCGATTCCGGCTTTTCTCGAAGTGGCCGATGCAGCCCTGGCCGCTGCGTTTCCCGGTATCCGCGTCGTTGCCTTCGGCCACCTTGGCGATGGCAATCTGCACTACAACCTGTCGAAGCCGGACGCTCAGGACAACACCCATTTCATCGCCAGTCAGCCCGAAGTGAACAGGATTGTGCATGACGCGGTCGACGCGCTGAATGGCTCAATTTCTGCCGAGCATGGTATCGGCCAACTCAAGCGCGAGGAGTTGCTGCGTTACAAAAGTCCGATCGAAATGGCTCTGATGCGCAGCGTCAAGCAGGCGCTTGATCCGCGCGGACTGATGAATCCTGGCAAGGTCATTTAGTCAGACCTTGAAATCAGCCTAAAAAAACAAGTTGACCGCGCCCTGCAGGAAATAGCCTTGGGGTGCAGTATTTCGCGGCACTGTCCCGAATCTGACAAATTGGCTTACCGTTGGCGTGCCTGGGTACTGGCCTGTCCGACTGACTTCCATAATTGTTCCAGCGTGGCCAGCAGTGCAGGGCTGCCGGTTTTCGGGTAGGTGGCGTAGAGGGCGATGACCAGGCGCTGGTCGAAATCAATATACAGGCTGGTGCCGTGGCTGCCGATCAGGGCGACCCGATTTTTGGCACCGCCGAGGTGGATGAACCCGTAGCGTTGTTCGCTGCCTTTTGCCAGGCCCTTGATTTGCGGGCTACGCATGCCGGCGGAGGCGGTTAGCGTCTCGATGAACCAGGCGGGAATCTTGCTGCGATTGCGCCCGGCCCGAGCGTCGAGAAGTTGCTGGCCGAGGCGCCCGAAATCACGTAGGGACAGGGCCAGGCCATCGGCCAGTTCAACGCCTTGCGGGTCGGTCAGCCAGAGTACTGGATATTCTGGCTGGCTGCGCACCAGCAATTGATTGCAGAACAGTTGGGCAAGCGGTGTGGCATTGCTTTCGCTGAGCGCCCAGGCGAGTAGGTCGTCATTCGGGCTGCCGGTAAAAGTGGGGCTGTTCGATTCTGCCAGCGGCTTGTTCCAGCGGCCCGCTTGCCCTAGCCAGGCGTGGATGCCGGCGGCCGAGGCTTCCGGTGTCCAGCCACCGGCTTGACGCCAGTCGGCCAGTTCTTCGCCGGACCAGTCGTATTGCTCTTCGTCTTCCAGCAGGCGCTGGATGGAGAGCTTGCGTGGGCCGCTTTGTCCATTGAGCGCCGGGATGTAACGGCTGACCGATTTGTCAGCGGCCAGTTTACCTTGGGCAATGCTGACGGTGCCGAGCAGGTTGAGCAGGGGGCGGGTGGCCTGGAGCAGCAAACGGGGTTCGTCGGGGCGCAAGCCGTTGCGGTAGCGTTCGGCCAGGATGCGCCCGTTGTGCAGGATCAGCACACCGTCGGCATCAAGGCGGCTGTCGAGCAGGAAGGCGAGGTCGCGTGAGTGACCATCGAGTGGGTCGCTGCTGCTGATAGTGTCGATGGCCAGCGGGCGAGGGGCCGGACGCAGGGCTTCGCTGCCGGGCGTCGGGGCCAGGTGTAAGGCGGGCATGAAGACTGCGCCCGCCGAGAGGCTTAGACGTTGATTTTCGACGTCCAGCCAGTTGCCTTTGTCGATCCACGGGCCGATTTTGCCGTTGCCTGCCGGTTGTGATTCAAACTGGCAGTTGGGTGCGGCCTGAACGGCAGGCAGCCAGGTGACAAGGGCGAGCGACAGTAGCGTCAGCCGGCGTTTCATCAGGAATGCTCCCAGGATTTGTGGGTGGGTTGGGTGAGCAAGCGCTCGGCGGTTTCGCGGACGACGTCGTTGAGGTTGCCTTGCGCCAGATGTCGGGCGCGTAGCCAGGCGGCGTCACCGGCGTCGTTGCTGACGATCGGTAAAAGCGCCTTGAGCCAGTGTTCACAGCCAAGTTCGCGGGCGTCTTCGCTCAGTGTTTCGAGCAACTCAAGCAAGCTTTCGCGCAGCGGTCGCTGGCAAAGGGCAACCGGGTCGGAAATCATCGCCGCCATGCCGTAACGACAGGCCTGGAATTTGTTGTAGCGGGCGACGTGGGCTTGCAAACCGGTATGCAGTACGGGCCGGGTGCGCAGCAACCAGCGGCTGAGCGATTGCGCCAAGGCGGCTAAAGAACTGGCTTGCTCGATGCTAAGCGGGGTGTCGCAGACGCGGATTTCAACAGTGCCGAATTCGGGTTTCGGCCGGACGTCCCAGTAAAGATCCTTGATGCTGGTGGCGATGCCGCAGGCCTGCAGGAAGCTGAAATGCCTGATAAATTCGGCCCAGTCAGCGAGTGGCGGGCATTGGCCGCTGAGCGGAAAAGCCGAGACGGCGTTGAGCCGGGCCGACTGGAAAAAGGTGTCGACGCCATCGACAAACGGCGAGGCGGCGGAGAGTGCAATGAAGGCCGGGACATAAACACCGAGTGCCTGGGTCAGCCAGATGGCATCGTCGGCCGAGGTGCAGCCGACGTGAATGTGCTGGCCGAAAACGGTGAATTGTTTGGCCAGATAGCCGTAGCGCTGATAAAGATTGTCGAAGCGTTCACCGGGGCAGATGCGGCGTTCCGGCCAGCGATGGAAGGGGTGCGTGCCGCCGCCGCAAACGGCGATGTTGTGGCGTGCGCAGTGCATGCCTAGCGTTTCACGCAGGCCGGCCAGATCACTGGCAATGCCGTCTACTGTCGCCTGCGGCATGGTGCTGATTTCAATCATACTTTCGGTGATCTCAAGCTTGATTTCGCCGAAACGTTCGTCGTATTGCAGGCTGTCGATCAGGTCGGTCGCGGCTCGCGTCAGATCGAAGTCGCGCCGCGAGACGAGTTGCAGTTCAAGTTCGACGCCCAGCGTCAGCGCGGCGCTGTGGGTGAATTCGCTCAGTGGCTGGCTCATGCGATACCTCCTTTGCTTGCCGCGCCGCTTTCCGTTTCGCCGGATTTGCGCAGGGCCAGACGGCACAGCGCCGGGCCGGCCAGTTCCATGATGGCGGCAGAAAAAAGCGGCAGGGCGAGGGCGGAACGGCCAATTTCCGGGTAAAGGCTGGCGATTTCATAGGCCATAAAAACAGCCGTCGCCGAAAGTGGCTGAATGCCAATGCCGACCAGCAGCCGCTTCGGCAAGGGCAGGCTACCGCCGGACCAGGCGAGGGCGCCGATCTTGGCGATTGCCCGAACGACCAGCAGACCGAGCGCCTGCAGACCGGTCAGCCAGGTGAAATCCTGCCAGGGCAGTGAGGCGCCGACGATGACGAAAAGAATGATGGCGAGCAGCCAGTGGCCTTCCGGCAGTTGCGTATAGCGCAGGGTCTGGTGCCGGTCGCGACTGGCCAGCAGAATGCCCATGACGAATAGCGTCAGAAAAACCGGCACCGCCAGCATGCGGGCAATGCCAACGGCAAGCAAAGCGCTGGCGATCAGGACGAAGACCTGCGCCAGCGAGCGCTTGGGCAGCAGGCCGGCAATGCCCAGCGCCAGTCGGGCCGCGCCCCAAGCGATGAGCGGCGCGCCAATGGCGATCCAGAGCGGGTGGGCGAGCGCGTTGAGCCAATCCTCGCTGTGCTCGGCATGGACGATGCCAAGCACGATGATGAAGGCGACAAAGGAGGCAGCCGAACCGATCGCCGTGTGCAGGATGATCCGCTCTGTGACCTGGCCCTGCGCCTTCGATTCCTCGACGGTGAGCAGCACGACGGCTGGCGCCGAGGCCATCGTTACGGCGGCGGTGGCCGCTGCCCAGGCCGGGCTCAGGCCAACCAGCAGCAAGGCAAAGGCGAAAATCAGCAGGAAGGAAAGGGCGATGTCGCTCAAGGTACTGCGCAGCAATTCCGGGTTGCGGCCGAGCCAGGAAAGATCAAGCCGCCGGCCGACTTCCATCATCAGCAGACCGAGCGCGGCATCGGCCATTGGCCGCGCCTGGGCCAGGGCCTCGATGCTGATCCAGCCCAGCAGGGCCGGGCCGAAGATGGTCCCGGCCAGCACGTAGCCAATCACCTTCGGCCAGCGTGCATGGGCATGCAACCACTCGCCGATGAGCAGGCCGACGACCAGCAACAGGCTGAACAGCGCCAGCGAATCAATGCGTTCCGGAAACGGCGGCAGGAAGATCAGGCGCTCAAGCAGTGACTCCCAGAGCAAGCGGGGCAGCTTACCCAGGTTTTCAAGCATGGGCAGCTTGTCCCATTACGTCGACTTGCAACTCCTGGCGCACCAGGTCGAGGAGCAAATCGTCGTAGGTGTAGAAGCCGGTCGGCCGGGTAACCAGTTTTGACAGGGCAAAGGCGACCCCTGTGCCAAAAGCTTCACGGCGGATCGAATCGTGGATTAGCCGCACGGTTTGGTAAGGGAAGCCGAATATCACTTCGTGATGCCCGACGATGCCACCCAGGCGAAGCGAAGTGATCTCGTCCGCATCGACATCCAGTGTCTCGGCGATTCGTTTTGCGGTGCCTGAAATTTCCGGCTTGTCGCGGAAGTGTTGCTCGACGATCCCGATATCGGCGAACGGGGCGATGCGGCGCAAAAGGCGCGCGGCGAGCATGAGGAAATTGATCCCGAGGGTGATGTTGGGTGAGCACATGACGCGCATGTCCTTTCCCAGGTCGCGAATGTAGGCCAAGGTGTCCTCAGGGTAGGATGAAATGGCGCTGATCAGTGTGACTTTGCGCTGACGAAGCGTTTCACCGTATTCCAGCACCGCTTCGCTATCGGAAAAGTCTACCACGGCGTCAACCGGGTGGCGCGCCAGCCAGGCAGGGAAGGTGGCTTTGTCCAGTTGGGTGACCGGGATCCTGGTGGCTGTCGTTTCGGCTGAGCATCGCATGATCCAGCACAACTCAAATCTGTCATCCTGTTCAAGAATGCTGGCGACCGCCTTGCCGGCCTTGCCATAACCCATCAGTCCTACTTTAATCATTGTTACTCCCTTTGTTGCAGATTCGAATATCGCTTATCGATATCTACCTCGAATGTAAGATATTTGCCCGGTTGGAAATGGCGAGCGTGGCGTATTTGACACGATGCCTCCGCAAGGTGTTGCGTAAAGTAGTGCCTACCAGCGGCGGCCACGGGCCGCATTCAGGAACTCATCGAGAATCGGTGTGCAGTCGAGCAGGTTCGGGCTACCTGGCGGGTGAAATTCCGGGTGCCATTGCATGCCGAGCACATAGGGCTTGCCTTCCAGTCTGATCGCTTCGATCAGGCCGTCGTCGGCGCCGCGTGCCTCGACCCGCAAGCCCCGGCCGAGTGCCTTGATCGCCTGATGATGAATGGAAACGACGCCGCCGCGCGTATTGTCCGGGTAGTGCTTGGTCAGGCTGGAGGTGGCTTCCCACTCAATGGCGTGGATGTGCTTGTCGTAGTCGGCATGCAAATGGACGGCCGGGTTGTCGTATTGCGTCGCGATGTCCTGATACAAGGTGCCGCCCATGGCGACGTTGATCAGTTGGGCGCCCCGGCAAATGCCGAGCACCGGCTTGCCGGCTTCCATGAATTCATGCAATAACTCCATTTCGTAGGCATCGCGCAGGCGGTCGCCAGCCCAGTCCGGCTGCAGTGGCTCCTCGCCGTAGCATTGCGGGCTGATATCGGCACCACCCTGCAGGACCAGGCCGTCGAGGTATTGCGGGTAGTCGGAAAGACGAATGCTGCTGCGGTGCACGACACCATCGCCGCTGACCGAGGGAATCATGAAAACCATCACCTCGCGCGACATCACCCAGTGGGCGACCGACTGCTCAAGGTATTGCTGTGATTTCGACTGCAGACCGACGGCGCCCGGCTGCGGATGGTAGATGCGGGCCGAGAGGCCGATGCGAAGCGGGCGTTTGCTCATGAAGAAATTCCTCCCGGAGATTCGGTGGGGGCAGCAAGCCTGTTTTTCGGCCGTTTTGCAAGCAGACGGCTAGCTTCGCCAAAGCCCTTGATGGCAGTTTGAGTGGCTAATGGGCCACAGAGTTGCATGAGCAGGATGGTGGCCAGCAAGATGCCGACCAGTTTAGGTTCGAGGCCGGTGTAAAGCGCTTGGGTATTGACCAGCAGAACCAGGGCAACGCTCGACATTGGCTGCAGGCCGATGCTGAGGAGCAAACTTTCCTGTGGCGAAAGGCCGAGTCGTCGGCGCGCCGCCATTGCCGCCAGCAACTGCCCGCCCAGACGAAGCAGCGCGATGGTCAGCGCCTCCAGCCAGTATTCGCCGAGATAGGCGATATCGAGCGCCGCGCCGGCGAGGACGAAGGTGATGACAAGAAAGACCCGGGCGTCACTGGCGATGCGGATGGTGATCACCTTCCGTTCGCCGTCAATGGTGCGGACCAGAAAGCCGAAGATCAGCATCGGCAGGAGCACTGAAACCTCCAGAAAGAGAGCTGTGCCAACGCCCAGCACGATGCTGCCGAGAATCAGCAGATGCTGGTGTTCCGGCTGTTTCTCCAGTTTTTCGGCACCGAGCAGGACCAGGCCGGCACAGGCGCCACCAAGGATGATGGAACCGAGGATGCTGGCTAGCGCGCTGCCCAGGCTGGTCAGATTGCTGATGTTTTCGGTGTCGCCAAGAAAGGGTGTCAGCAGGACAACGGCAGAAAAAGCGACGCAACCGTTGATCGCCACTATCGTGTAGAGCAGACCGGTACGTTCCCCCTTGGCGCCGACATCGCTGCAAGTGGCGATGGTGATGGCCGCTGAGGTGGCCAAGCAGAGCGCCGCGGCAAACAAGGCGGAAGTCGGAGCAAATCCCCAATACAAGAAAAGAGCGAGCATCAGCAGGCCAGAGCTCAGCGAAATGCCGATGCCGGCGAGTAGTCGATTGAAACCTTCGCGGGCGGTCGTCCGCGGCACCAGATAACCCAGTTCAAAGAGAATCAGGCCGATGGCGAGATCGATAAAGAGCTGCGCCGATTCAATGTGCAATGGCGTGATCCAATCCATGCCGCTTTGCCCGGCGATCAGCCCGAAAAGTACGTAGCCGGTCGTTCGCGGCAGGGCGAGCACTCGTCGCGATGCTTCGCCGGTAGCAAGACCACCGAGCAAGACAAGACCGAAGAGTTGGACCGAATTGAGCATAAAAAATGGGAGCCGGAGCCCCCCGATGTCCTCGCTGAAAGGAATGCGCCTAAAAAATCGCTTACAAATACATTGATGACCAATATAATTCACGCCCCGGATTCGTGCAATCAGATTGTCAGGCCATTTTTGAAACCTTCCCCAAATTCCCCCGCACCTTTGCTGGCGATGGATGTGCTGCAGCAGTTTCGCCTGATTTTCGGCTCCATGCGCCAGTATTTTCGCTTGGTTGAGGAGCGTTGCGGCATGTCCGGCTCGCAGATGTGGGTTCTCCAGGAAGTTCAGCGGACGCCGGAAATCGGCATTGGTGAGTTGGCATGCCTCATGGGCGTCCACCAATCGACCTGCAGCCTGCTGGTCGATAAGCTGGTGGCTCTGGGTTGCCTGATCAAAAAACGGCAGAGTGCCGATCAGCGCCGGGTCGGGCTTTGTCTGGATGCAAGCGGCTTCGCCGCGCTGGCTGCATTGCCCGGGCCAGCCGAGGGAATTCTCCCGGAAGCCTTGTCAAAATTGCCCACTGTCTCTCTAAAAACATTGCATATCAATTTAGAAGAATTGATTCTGCATTTGCCCGGCAAGGATGAATCCTGTACCGGGACGCCACTGTCCGAGTTGGTTGCTGCGCCAGATGCCAAGGTGAAATCGGCATGATGCCCATTCATCGACTGTGCGGACTGTTCTTGACCGGGATGATTGCCGGCTGTGCCGTGGCACCGCCGGTGGCCCCCCCGGCGCCGCTAAGCCCGGTGGTCGAGGAAAGCCCCGTGGCTGCCTCTGTGGAGCCCGCATATTCTCCGAATGAAGCAGAGGTGATGGCTGCGGTCGACAATGAAAACAACGTATTTTTCGTGCTGGGTGCTTCCGTGGTTGATGCCGTGGGGCGCAAGAAAGTGCGGCATCACGCTGAGCGGCTGAAGGCCGATCCCAAGCTGGAAGTGACGCTGGTCGGTTATACCGACGATCTGGGTAGCCCTTCCTATAACCTCGCCATTGCCGAGCAACGGGTCAACGCCATTCATAAAGCGCTGCGCGGTAATGGTGTTCGTTCAAACCAGATTCGCCGCCATGTGGCCGGGCCGGAACAGTTGGCGCCGGCTTGCCGGTCGACCGAATGCCGCAGAAAAATGCGGCGTGTCCAGTTCGTTTATTCCGATTGACGGCCTGGCGGATGGCTAATCTGGATCGGGCAAGGCGAAAGGCAGCGTAAAACTGGCACGGCTGCCGACACCGACTTCGCTTTCCAGCTTGATTTCGCCGCCCATCAATTCGATCTGCTTGCGGGCGATTGGCAGGCCAACGCCGATGCCACCGTGCCGGCGCATGCAGGAGCCGTCGCCTTGGACGAATAAACTGCTGAGTTGCGGCAGGACCTCGGGGGCAATACCGATACCGGTGTCGGCCACGGTAAATTCGAGCTTGACCAAGGAAGATAGCGACTCGGCAACGCGAACGGAAATGCTGACCGTACCGCACTCGGTGAATTTGATCGCATTGTCGAGAAGGTGGGTGAAGGTCCGGCGCAGGCATTCAACGTCCCCCAATAGAAGATCGGGTAGTGCAGGATATTCTTCCTCGATCATGCGTAGCCCCTTGGTGGCGGCTGCT
>Ga0073899_10001527_pt1 | contig 21233 bp, 22 predicted proteins | sample KloWWTmetaKNB5Ph_FD_88975 | JGI IMG/M metagenome (GOLD analysis project Ga0073899, IMG submission 88975) | Active sludge microbial communities from Klosterneuburg, Austria, studying microevolution and ecology of nitrifiers - Klosterneuburg... | ecosystem: Engineered > WWTP > Aerobic digester >... | reverse complement strand
TTGGCTCGATCGTCGCAAATGGATAGTTTGCCGCTAGGATGTCGTTGTGGGTGAGCGCATTAAATAACGTCGATTTCCCGACGTTTGGCAGTCCAACGATTCCAATTGATAGACTCATCTGGTACACAGTATATCATTTTTGCCATCTGCTATTCCAATCGATACCGGTTGCGGTTATAATACGAGCTATTATGAAGAAAGTATTTAGTGTAGTTGGAATAGTTTCTCTGATCTTGTTGGCTGGATTTGGTGTCGCTGTGGCGCTGGGATATAGCTATATCGGGGTCAAGTCACCCGGACAGAAGGCAACTGTAACATACCGCGTCTGTAGCGGTGAGATAGCCAACCAGTTCAATACCCTAAATGCGGAATCTCCCGAACAAGAAAAAAAGCTTCTCAATGAGCTAGCTACTCGCGTAAAAGCTACCTCCAACAATGAAGAAGACCCTACGTGCCAGACTATACTCTTTTTCACAGCATTTCGCACTGAAGATTACCAGGGCATGAAACGACCTATGGAGCTAGTTCAGGGCATGTATGACAAAGGTATCTACGCTGACAGTAATTTGCAATCTGGCTATACCGTACAAGCCATGAATGCGGTGCTAACAGAAGTTATTGGTGACACAAAGACTAGCTAATTATGAGATTGCAACTACGTCACGCATACACAATGAAAAGTAGGGTAGGTCTCTACACTCTGGCGCTTTTTTTTGCAGTAATCGGTGCGAGTGCGTCCAGTGCTCCTAGCGTGATGGCTGACGGAATTGGTGGAGGTGGATCGGGTGGCGGTGGCGGTGGTGGTCACCAGACGAGTGAGGGCTGGGGTTGGCGCCTCTATCCTCTTTCAGGAGGTGGTCCATCAAATGGATTTCGAAATGGCACAAGTTGGAACACGGTGCGAAATGCGTGTCGGAACAGCTCCAGCCAGGCGGCGGTGATGGTCGTTGACAATTCCTCGAATCAACAGATGGGGTATGATTATCAAACTCGCTGGTATAGTCCGGTAGTTTACTCAGGCTACAGAGGAAACTCTGGCGCGCCGTATATCAATATGACCCAAGCTCGCAATGGCTTCAATGCAATTAGCCCTGCTGTCAGAGCTGGATATACTTTTGGGGTTAATGTGAGCTGGTACTGCTATGGTAGCTTGCCTGCGTGGACAACGAGTGGCACATCGAGCGTCAATGCATCGATAGTCAGCCCTGGAACGCAAGTGACGTGGACGCACAGGGCGATAAACCAGGGGCCTGCAAATACCAACAAGGCAATCAGCGCTACTGTAACGCGCACAAACTTTGGACCGGCTTCTTCAGCTGCAACAGGTAGAGCCGCAGGGGTAGCCAGAAACGGCACCGTCGCATCAGCTTCACGAGTATACAGAACGACCATAGCCGATGGAGGCAAAACTATCTGTGAACGCTTAAATTGGTCGCCAAATGCGTACAACAGTGCAGGTAATGAATCTAGCGCAAATGCATGTGTTCAGGTGAGACTAGGTGGAGGTGTTTCTCAGCAGCTACTATTTGATCCGGCTGACGATGTCGTTGATGATAGTGCCGAAGTCGATATAAAGTTTGATGCGTCAAATACCACAGGGGTTGCACTCAATGTTAATTTTGATGGCTATGTTTGGTACGACCGCAACAACAACGGTGTCTTCGATGGTGCCACTGAGACGAAGGTGTTTACTAGGGGCGGATCTGGATCGCTGCCTGGTAGCCCAACGACAACGACTGTTACTAGCCATCTAGAAACCGTCGATATATCAAAGGGCGGTAGAATTTGCGGATTCTGGAACGTTACGACGACAAATCCACTCGCCACCAATCTCGACGGGCCAGATGTGGAGTGTGCCTACATCGGATTTACACCGAAGGCACAAGTCTGGGGCAATGATCTCAGAGTGGGTAGTAGCAACGAAGATAGCCTCAACCAAGAGTCTACTGTGCAAGCGGTGCTTTCGCGACAGAAGGACACGGCAACAGGGATAACAAATTACTTTGGCTCCTGGGGGGAGTATGGTGTCTTAGCGCCGGGCGATGGCATAGCCACCTCAACAGTGAGCGGCTTTGGTTCGGGAGCGATGCTCGGTGCGCCGTCTGGCGCCGCATCGTCTGACCAGTCGCAGTGGAGCAAGCTAACATTTGCAAATGACGGAGCAACTGGGTGTGTGTATGGGTGTTTTACGACAGCCTCAGGCATGGGAGTCATTCCTGATGTCGAAGGCTACCTCGAAAAGAACAGTCTCATACTCGGCAATGTCACCCGAACGACTGGAACGTATACCATCGGGAGCAATATTACTGCTGACCCGTCAGGAGTGCAAAAAATAATTATCGCTGATGACATCATCATTTCGGATAGTGTTGATCAAATCGACGCATGGCTGATAGCACGCAATACTATAAATACCTGCGTCAAGGGTGGTTCACAAGACCTCATCATCGGTGATTGCCGGCGTACGCTGCGTATCAATGGGCCCGTGATGGCAAAGGAAGTTAATCTTCGACGGATTGGTGATGCACAAGTTCAGAAAAATCAAGCTGTTGGAGAGATCATCAACCTCAGGGGTGACGCCTATATTTGGGCGTACAAAACGACGCACGCCTCCTCCTCCTATGTGACCACAAGTGTCCGAGATTTGGCACCTCGCTATTAAAGTGCTTGTCATAAAGCATAAGGGTTTTGTATACTGATACTAGTATGAAATTGATAAAAGGGATGGGCGACTTTTTTGCACTCGATATAGGCACAAATTCTATTCGAGTAGTTGAGCTGAGTGGCGGTAATGGCAACTGGTCGTTAGCGCATCACGCGTATATCCCAGTCGACAGCAAGATTACCAATAGCGACTCTGAAGAGTCGAGGCGTCGACTTGGCGAGGCAATTATGACTGCAATTGGTCAAAGCGGTGTCAAATCAAAAAACGTCGTCGTCGGGCTGCCATCGAGCAAAACGTTTACGACGGTCATCGATGTACCAACTGGCTCGGAAGCCGAGCTAAAGTCCACAATGAAGTACCAGATCGATCAGTATATCCCGATGTCGATTGATGAGGCAAAAGTCGACTGGGCGCTACTCGGACCGTCACTGCGTGCGCAAAACCAACAGGAAGTTCTCTTGTCGAGCGTGGCCCGCGTCTACAGCGAAGAGCGTCTCGAGCTCGTCGAGTCACTTGGGCTCAATGTTATCGTGGCCGAACCTGACCCTATCGCCATGGTCCGCGCTATGACGCCTCCTGGCAATCAAGGTGCTCTTGTAGAGCTGGATATGGGAGAAACGTCGACAGATATTGCAATCGTCTATGGCGATAGCCCACGACTAGTTCGTACGGTACCAACCGGACTTTCTTCTCTGATAAAAGCAGCTGTCCAAAACCTCAACGTGCAGGAAGACCAAGCACGACAGTTTATCCTCAAGTTTGGCCTCGCACCAGATCGTCTCGAAGGCCAGGTACTTCGTGCGCTCGATTCGACACTCGATAGCTTTGCGGCCGAGATCACAAAATCCATCAAATTCTTTGAGACGCGTTATCCAAATGTCCCGATTTCTGGTGTCTTGATCGCTGGATTTGCTGGTGTGATACCTCAGTTTGATCAGTATCTTGCAGGCAAAGTGGGCAAGTCAGTCCAGTTCGGTAATCCTTGGCAAAATGTCAGCATGTCCCAGCCTGATCAGCAACAGCTAGCTGCCGTTGCTGCCGAATTCGTCACCGTCGTTGGCCTTGCCAAGAGAGGTAATAAAAATGATTGAAATCAACCTCATTCCTGACGTTAAACAGGAATTTCTCAAGGCCCAAAAACTCCGCAACGCCACGATCTCGATTTCTATTCTCGCCGGATTGGGCGCAATTGCCATTACTGCCGTACTGGCATTGTTACTCGGGGCCCAACTAATCCACGAGAACATCCAAAAAGACGCAGTCAAAAGTGAGTTTGCAAAACTCCAAAAAGTCAGTGACGTTAACGATCTGTTGACGATCCAAAGCCAACTTGCGGCGTTGCCCGTGCTGCAGAAAAACAAATCGATGACATCAAGGGTATTTGATACTATCGTTGCAATTACGCCTAATGATCAAAATCAAATCAAGATATCAAACCTACAGATTGACCCTGAGTCGAACACGATGACTATCGAAGGATCAACTGTTAGTGGCTTCACGGCAACCGATGTATTTCGTAAGACTATTCTCAACACAAAAGTCACGTATCGTTCGGGCGACGAAGACACGACTGTGCCGCTCACCGAAGAGGTTATGATGGGCCCGACGAGCTATGGTGAAGATAGTACAGGAGCGCGGGTCTTACGATTCAAGCTGTCATTTGAATATCCTTCCGAGCTGCTGACAAATGCTGGCACTTCTGTGCGGGTTCAGTCTCCGACTGGCCAGGTCGATGTGACCGATTCAAAGACCCGAGTACCGGATTCGCTCTTTAGCCAACAGGCCCAGAGCATAGAGGGGGGTAACTAATGGTTGCGAAGCAAACTGCTGTCGGTAAGCGTCAGAAGATAGCACAGTCGAATAAGGCGATATTTATCTGGATTTCAGGTATGTCAGCACTCGTCGGGGTCTGTGCGGTGTTGTCATGGTTTTTGATACAGCAACTCGAGTTTCACACTCGCGTCGCTAACAAAACGGGTGCTACTGCATCAACGATTCGAGAGAACATCAAGACAGTTGAGAAGCTCCGCGACAATATACGGCTTCTTGAGGTAAACTCAAATCTGAACTCTGCAAAGAGCGATCCTGACAGCCGCGCACTCCAAGTAATTCTCGATGCACTCCCAGCTGACTCAAATGACCTAGCGCTTGGTGCCTCGTTGCAGCAAAAGCTCATCACTCCAGTAAATGGCGTCACGATCGAAACACTCTCTGTCGGCAATCAAGTCGCCGGGACGTCAACGAGCGAAAGTTCCGTCACGGGCGTTCAGAAGGCACCGTTTGTCCTGACTCTGACATCGACCGACGTCAATGCGCTCAAAGAAGTCTTGGCAAATTTTGAGCGATCGATTCGAACGATAGACATCGACAACTTCACGCTAGAAAAAAGTGAGACCAAGTACAAGTTGACGTTAAACGCCCACGCGTACTACCAGCCCGCTACGGTTGCAGCACTTAAAGACAAGGTGGAAAAGCCATGAAAAAATCAGACATAGCTATGATTATTTTAGTTGCAGGTGTTTCCGCACTGGTGGCCTTTACGGTTGCAAATTCGCTTCCGATGCTCCGCCCAGCGAAAGAGGGAGTAAAAGTTCCGACGATCACTGCTTATGAAGAAGCCGTCGAAGAACCCGATCCGGAAGTATTCAATGCAAATGCAATTAATCCAACCGTAAAGACAGTTATCGGTAGTGACGCTGCACAGCCGGCTCAATAAGGGGGGTCTTTAGGAGATGTCACTTATGACTGGAGATATCCAAGAAAAACTCCTCACATTATTCAAGGAAGAGGGGTTAGTTAGTTCGGCTTCAGTTATCGATGCGACAAACACCGCGGCTAGCTCAGGCAAACCGCTGCTGACAGTCCTGACAGAGGCGCAGATCATTGATGACGAGCTACTGACGCATGGAATCGCTCAAGTCTCGGGCGTCCCATACGTCAATCTCACGAATAGTATCATCGATCAAAGTATATTGTCTCTATTGCCATCCGACATTGCAGAACGGTTTATGGCAGTACCGCTTGCTGAGGTGCAGAACCGGCTCGCCGTTGCCATGATCGACGCCAACAACGTCCAGGCTGTTGACTATCTTGCCAACCGCATACAGCGTCCGCTAAAGGTCTTTATGGCCTCGGAAGCAGGAGTTCGCCATGTCCTGGATCAGTACAAGACAGACCTCTCGAGCGTCGATGTTGCCGCTAAGGCGTCTCAGGAAGAAGCCTCTGGAGAGGGCGGTGATATCAAGACGATTGTGCAGGATTCACCGATTAGCCGTGCGTTGAGCACGATTCTCGAATACGCGGTTAAATCACGCGCAAGCGATATACATATCGAGCCACTAGAAAAAGCTTTGAAAATTCGCTGTCGAGTGGATGGCGTCTTACGTGAAATAATGCAACTTCCAAAATCGATAGAGCCGGCACTTGTCAGCCGCATAAAAATTTTGTCCAACCTAAAAATTGACGAACATCGCATGCCTCAGGATGGTCAGTTTGCGGTCAAAGTCGGCAACAAGGAGGTTGATCTCCGTATCGCAATTAGCCCTGTCGTCTGGGGTGAACAAGTGGTAATCCGACTTCTCGACAAGACAGGGAATAGCTTCGATCTTGAGCAAATGGGTTATGCGGGGCGTGGCCTCAGGGCTATCCGAAAAGGTGTCAAACGACCAAACGGCATGGTGCTTACTTCCGGCCCTACTGGCTCGGGTAAATCGACGAGTCTTTACGCACTCATAAAAGAGATCAAAGACGACACGGTAAATATCGTGACACTGGAAGATCCTGTCGAGTACAAGATGGACGGTGTAAACCAGATTCAGGTGAACGCTGAAGTTGGTCTAACATTTGCAAACGGCCTGCGATCCATCCTTCGCCAGGATCCGGACATCGTGATGGTCGGAGAGATGCGCGACAGCGAGACTGCAAACCTCGGCGTCCAGGCTGCATTGACTGGGCATCTAGTGTTTAGCACGCTTCACACAAACTCCGCAGCAGGCGTCTTACCGCGTCTCCTGGACATGGGGATTGAGCCGTTTCTTATCGCGAGTACCGTCAACACCATTATCGGTCAGCGTCTAGTGCGACGTGTTGCCGATAAGCGCGATGCCTACTGGTCTAGCCCTTTGGAAACCAAGAGTATACTTGAGACGGTTGGCCATATTTTGCCAAAAACCAAGGAAGAGGTCGCACAGATATCAGCCGACCTTGGCTACAAAGACTTGCCACTTGCGGGTCAAACCGCTTATACTTTAGTCAAAGGCCGCGATACGCCTGCTACACCTCGAGGGTATAGCGGTCGTGCCGGCTTGTACGAAGTGATGGATGTTAACGAGGAGATTCAAAAGCTCATCGTGACGCATGCTACGAGTGCCGATATCCAACGAAAAGCAGTCGAGCAGGGTATGATTACCATGCGGCAAGACGGATACCTAAAGGCACTCCAAGGGATTACAACACTCGAAGAAGTCAACCGCGTAACATCAGATACAGCATAGGGGGGAATCGTATGCAACAACCAGAACTACGGATCGAAGTATTACTTGAAGAAGTAGTTCGTAAGCGCGCCTCGGACCTTCATGTCCAAGTTGGCCTACCTCCGATGCTTCGTGTTGACGGGGCGCTTGTCCCGGTAACGGGCTTTAGCCCACTCGATGAGCCGCAGGTCGAGTCACTCGTCTTTGCAATTCTTGATCAAGATCAACAACAGATATTGCTAAAAGACAAAGAATTCGACTTTTCATTTGCATTCGGCACACTGGGCCGTTTTCGTGTCAACGCATTTCACGAACGCGGCAACCTGGCTGCAGCACTTCGTCTCATTCCAAACGAGATCAAGTCAGTCACTGAGCTTGGTATGCCGCCAGTTGTAATGGGTTTTGCCGACTATCCGCGAGGCCTCGTGCTCGTCACCGGACCGACTGGATCGGGCAAGTCAACAACACTTGCTGCACTCGTCGACAAGATCAATACCGAAAAATCACATCACATTATTACTATCGAAGATCCAATCGAGTTTACCCATAAGTCAAAGAAATCGGTCATCGTGCAACGAGAAGTGCACTATGATACATACTCTTTTTCTGCCGCACTTCGCTCCAGTCTCCGCCAGGACCCAGACGTTGTCTTGATCGGTGAGATGCGTGATCTTGAGACCATATCTGCGGCAATCACAATTGCCGAGACTGGGCACTTGGTATTTGCAACACTTCATACCAACTCAGCCGCACAAAGTATCGATCGCATGATTGACGTGTTCCCGCCGCATCAGCAGCCACAGATTCGCGCGCAGCTCGCCAATATCTTGATGGCAATTTGCTCACAACGACTTGTGCCGGCTATAGGTGGAGGACGCGTCGTTGCCGCTGAAGTCTTGATTGCGAATCCTGCAGTGCGCAATGTCATCCGCGAAGGCAAGAGCCACCAGCTCGATGCTATCATCCAGACGGGTGCAGACCAAGGGATGCAGACCATGGACCGTACGCTAGTGAGCCTGGTACAAAACGGCACAGTAACCTATGACAACGCTCGCGAGTATGCGGTTGACCTGACTGAGTTTGAAAGGCTGATGAGAGGATAACATGCGAAAGTTTGACTACAAAGCGCGCGACCACTCAAGTAATAAGATTGTTGAGTCTGTCGTGCAGGCTGAGTCGGAATCATCAGCGGCAAAGCTCTTGATAGAGCAGGGCTATACGCCGCTTGATATCAAAGAGTCAAACGAAGGCACTAACGTTCTCTCACGTATAACCGGACGCATCACCGCCAAAGACAAGATAGTTTTTTTGCGCCAGCTCTCAACACTGATTGGTGCGGGATTGCCACTGTCGCAAAGTCTTCGCACCGTTCTCGAACAGACCCAAAACAAACGCATGCAAGGTGTAGTCGGCGAGATTATCACCGATGTTGAAGGCGGGCACTCGCTGTCCGATGCATTCGGCAAGCACACTGACGTCTTCGATAAGGTGATTCTCGCGCTTGTCTCTGCCGGAGAGGCCTCTGGGACGCTCGACGAGGCACTCAAGCGCGTTGCACTGCAGAAAGAGAAGGATGCCGCAATGATGAGCAAGATCCGCGGTGCAATGATCTACCCGATCATCGTGCTGGTCGTGATACTCGGTGTCATGCTTTTCATGCTACTTACCGTCGTCCCTCAGGTTGAAAAGCTCTACGATGATATGAATAAGACACTGCCATTTCTAACGATGGTCATGATTAATACCGCGAACTTCCTAATCAACTTCTGGTTTATCGTCATTCTCGTCATGATTATCGCTAGTTATTTCCTGTACCAATACCTCAAGACCGATGCGGGTATCCGGACCAAAGACAACCTCAAGCTGAACGTCCCGATGTTTAAGGGTATGTTCCGAAAGCTCTACATGGCTCGATTTGCACGCACAGGGCAAACGCTGCTTGCGACTGGCGTGGCGATGCTCGACATGCTGAAAATTAGCGCTGAAGGCGTCAATAATGTGGTGATAGCCGAAAGCATCGATCGTGCGGCAGAAAAGGTAAAGGGCGGTAAGGCGCTGTCGTTGTCGCTACAACCGGAAGACTACATCCTCCCGATGGTGCCGCAAATGATTAAGATTGGCGAGCAGTCTGGTAAAATCGATGAAATGATGGGCAAGACGGCTCAAGTATATGAAGACGAGCTCGACGAAGAGATTCGAGCGATTTCAACATCTATCGAACCTATTTTGATGGTGGTTCTCGCGATATTTGCTGGTGGTATGGTCGGGGCGATCTTGTTTCCGATATATAGCCTTGTCGGTAATATTCAGTAAAAATAGTAGACACGGTATAAGCGGTAGAGTATTATAAACTAAAGCGGTTATGCTATAAGAGTTTAGAAAGGGTGGAAAAGGGGTTTATGAGTAAACAAGAACTAAAACAAAAGGGATTTACGATTATTGAGGTCGTTTTGGTGCTCGCGATTGCGGCGCTTATTTTCTTGATGGTATTTATTGCACTTCCTGCGCTTCAGCGCAACCAGCGCGACACGCAGCGACGCAATGATGTCGGTCGCTTTGTTTCTCAAGTATCGAGCTACTCGACGAACAACAAGGGCAAGATTCCTGTAGAGGCGGGCCTACCGGCATTTGTAACGAACTACTTAAAGGGCGGTACAGGTGGCGAGTTTAATGATCCTAAGACCGGTGATCCATATGTCGTAGCATGGTCGCTAGGTGCTCCGACAGAGGATGGTCGGATGTACTATTATGCTGGGGCTACTTGTGATGGTGAAACTATCGTAAGTAGTACAGGTTCACGCATGGGTGCGGTTGCAGTCAAGCTTGAAGGAAGCGGCGTCTTCTGCCAAGAAACTAAATCATAGCCAACACTAACAATTCTTTTGAGCCTCTCCTCGGGAGAGGCTCTTTTTTATGGTGAGATAGGGTATACTGGTGCATATGATTGAACTTATGGTTGGTTTGCTTGGAGCTATTTTTGGTAGTTTTGCGGGCGCACAAGTGTGGCGAATTCGTGCCCGACAACTTATTGAAGACAAGGCATCCGGGGAAGAGATTGACCAGGCGGAGTTAATGCGCCTTAAGCCGCTTGTCGGCAAATTGAAGCACGATCGTTCGCAATGCCTATCATGCGGACATTTACTTGCATGGTACGATCTAATCCCCGTCGCTAGCTGGCTGAGCACCGCAGGGAAGTGCCGGTACTGCAGGAGTGCTATTGGGCGGTTTGAAATCATTATGGAGTTAGGGCTAGCGGCCTTTTTTGTCGCTTCGTATCTCGTCTTCCGCCCTGGCCTCGATGCGCCTTTGGAGCTAGTACAGTTTGTGGCGTGGCTCGCAGCTGGCACAGTGATGTCGATACTACTTGCCTATGATGCAAAATGGTTTTTGTTGCCTGAGCGGCTCAATATTTTGCTCGCTGCTATTGCGCTTCTCTACGCTGCTTCGACTTTTGCAATCATCGGTTTCTCGATCGAAGGGCTGGCATCACTCACGGGTTCATTGGCAATAATGAGCGGTCTTTATCTAGTAATCTTTGTGATTTCGAAGGGAGAATGGATAGGTTTTGGGGACGTTGTATTGGGCGTCGGGCTTGGCCTGTTGCTGATGCGATGGGACCAGGCGTATCTCGCACTTTTTTTGGCAAATGTAATAGCTCTCATTGTTATTGCGCCAGGATTCATCAGAGGCAGCCTCACCCGTAAGTCGCATATCCCGTTTGGGCCATTTTTGATTCTTGCGTCAATAATCACTGTGCTGTGGGGCGAGCGGATTGCCACCGAAACGATGAATGCGTTATCCGGTTTGACATCCTCATTTTTCTATACGCTTATGCTATAATTACCATTAGTATGAGAGGGCGGCGACCACAAAAAGGCTTTACGATTATCGAGGTTATGCTCGTGCTTGGTATTAGTGGGTTGATGATGGTTGGCATCCTTGTCAGCGTCAACGCTGGCATCTCAGGCCAGCGGTATAAAGACTCTGCAAACTCTGTCGTAGATTATTTCCAGGGGCAGTATAGTGAGCTTGCTAATACGCGCAACAATCGTTCGCTTGAAAAGACGTGTGATGCCGCTGGAATCCAGGACAACCCGGCAGCTGATTCGTATAGGGGCACGACGGACTGTACGATTATTGGACGTATTCTTAGAGGTGACGGCTCCGAAGTTGTCTCGCGACCGATATATACGACGGTAGACGTCTTGACGCTTCTCGGGGAGGATAGCGAGATGGCACTGCTAGCCAGCGCAAATCCCATCGAAGATCTCGAGGGCGGTGATACCTATTCGCTAGAATGGGGAGCCAGGCTGACTCCAAGCGGAGGCTCTGATGTTCCGCAAAAATTCACCATGGCAATCATTCGTTCACCCGGCAGTGGCAATATTCATACGTTTTCCGATACCACGAGTAGTGTGACCCCCATCGGTGTACTGACGAGCAATGCTTCGTTGCTCGCTACGGATACAGTATTTTGTGTCGTCCCAGAAGGAGGGATTACTTCAGTGACGTCATCACCACTTGGGGTAAAAATCATTAAAGACTCCTCCACACCTAGCGGCGTGCAGCTTATTGCAGACGGGGGTGGTTGCTGATGCGTCGCGAGCGTGGCGACACGATTGTCGAGGCCGTTATCGCGTTTGCGATATTTTCAGCAGTTGCGATTGGTTCACTCCTCGTCATGAACCAGGGCGTTGCGATGGCTCAGCGCAGTTTAGAGGTGACATTGGTACGCCAGCAGATGGACGCACAAGGTGAAATGCTACGTTATGTGCGCGATTCGCAGCCAGTAGAGTGGAGTGTTATTACTGCAGCAGACATGGTGACGGCGACGCCTTCGCCACTATCAACCGGCACGGAGACGTGCGCTCCGCCGAGCGACAAGGCGTTTTTCATGGTCGCATCAAAAGATACTAATCCGTCTATTCAGAAAACTTCGACAAGTGGTGCGTTTCTCGCGCCCGAAACCTATGCGCAAATCGATTACGCGAACTCCAAGTCGTACGGTCTATGGGTCGAGTCAACAAAAGCCGAGGGTGCTGGTATAGACGCGTATGATTTCCGGATTCATGCTTGCTGGCAGGCGATAGGCGCTTCGGTCCCTATGACACTAGGCACTATTGTGAGGTTGTATGAGAAAACATAGCATAAATGCACGTAATGGATTTACTGTCGTTGAAATTAGCCTTGTAATGGCATTCATAGCTTTACTGATACTGGCTGTGTTGTTTGTCTCGATCTACGCCGGTAGAATGTACGCAAAAGGACTCACGTTAAAAAATTTGAATCAAACTGGCCGTGCCGTGACCGATATGGTGCGTCTAGATTTCATGGGTGCAAACCCGAACACTATACAGTTTGCTACTACAGGAACAGCGCCAAATACGACAGGTCGCCTTTGCCTCGGCACGGTCTCTTATCTATGGAACAGCGCAGCGTTGATCAATGTGACCGACGCGACACCTAAAATAGTTGTCGGCACGGAGGAGGCGACAGCTCATCTGGTAAGGGTGCAAGATAGTGGCTTCACGTACTGCACACCCGACGGTGCCGGGGCGTATCCGATGAAAGTTGCCAGTTTGACGACGTATAGCGAACTTCTGACTGGTGGCGATGCGGATTTTGCGGTCTACGGGCTCATCAGCGAGCCATACTTCGATGGGGCATCTACAGGCTCGACGCTCACCCAAGGATTATTCCGAGTTCAGCTAACGCTTGGCACAAATGAAGAGGCTACGACTGAGGAAGACAGTGTGACAGGTGCAATTAAATGCAAGGTTCCAACCGATAATACCGCTAACTTCGATTACTGCTCGGTCCGAGATTTTGATATTATTGTAAGCTCAGGAGGAAAAAGATGATAACCCGACACGGTCATGAACGTGGTGCGACGGCAATTTTTGTTGTGATGTTTGCGTCATTATTATTTCTTGTCATCACCGTAGGTTTTACCCGAATTATGGTCCAAGAACAGGGACGTGCGACCGACAATGAGCTTTCGCAGTCTGCATATGATGCTGCCCTTGCAGGTGTGGAAGACGGTAAGCGAGTTATGAGTTTATGTGACGCGAATCCCGCCTCTGCTGCGTGCGTTAATATCACGAGCAATCAATGTGACACGGTGCAGGCAACGCTTAGTATAGGCACGCCCGAAGAGGTATTGTTGAAAACTGAGGTTAGCGGCGATCAGTCAGAGACGTTTGACCAAGCTTATACCTGCGTCAAGATCTCCCCGAATACTCCGAGTGTCGAAGGCACGCTGGCGCTGCACACACCAGACATTGTCCACTTAAAATCCGCAACCAACTTTACAAAAGTCCGTCTGTCGTGGTTTAGCACTGTCGATGTAAACGGACGGACGCTCGATTATGGCAGCGGCGCAATTGGAGATGTGTCGCTCTCAGGATTGAATAGTTGGGCAGCTGGTTCAACTGCGAGACCACCACTCGTGAAAGCTATGTTTATACCCGATGCTATCGGTGCCATACACGATATTGACGACAAGACAGTCTACATCTACCCCGCGAAGGAAACAGCTATAGCTCCGTCCGATACGGCATTTTCTCTCGACAATAGACGCTCTGGCACGGCATTGGAGGTTGTATACGCACCTGTTTGTGCCGAAACTCTTAGCAGCCTGCAGCAGTATTCTTGTTCGATAGTATTGGCGATACCAAGCGCTACCTCGAGCGCGTATTTATACCTTGCCTCAATGTACGGCAAGACAGATTACCAGGTTTCTTTGCTAGATGATGCCGGAGCGGTTGTTCAGTTTAACGGCGTTCAACCTCAAGTTGACTCAACTGGTCGAGCAGGGGACATATTCCGTCGGGTAGCTGCGCGAGTTGAGCGCAAGAGCACCGATGCTTCATCGCTTTATCCTCGTGCGACAGTAGATATAACAAATAATTTCTGTAAGACTTTCGCAGTCGGCACGACACCAGACATCTTTATTAATAGCGTCAGTGGCTCTAGTTGCGATCCATCGAATACCTAGAGACTACTCGTCGCTGTGAAATTTCTCGTATACTTCGCGTAGATGACTATCAGTCACATGGGTATACACTTGGGTCGTAGATATATTGCTGTGGCCGAGCATTGACTGGACGCTTCGTATGTCTGCGCCGTTCATGAGTAAGTCAGTTGCAAAGCTGTGTCGCATAGTGTGAGGGCTGACATGCTTTGTGATTCCTGCGAGTTTTGCATATTTCATAATCATACGTTGAATACTGCGTGGTGTGAGCCGCCGAAAGCTACCAGAAGTATCGCTGATATTGTTGCGACTATAATTTAGAAAAAGGGGAGCGAGGCTATCGCTACGGCTAGCGAGATATGTATCGACATGCTCGGCGGCACTCTTGCTGATGAATACAGGTCGATCCTTCTGGCCTTTACCGCGGACCATAAATTCACGACGCTTTGTATTGATGTGATCGCAATCTAGGTTTACAAGCTCAGAGACACGAAGCCCGCTGGAAAACAGCAGCTCGAGGATTGCGCGATCACGTAAGTGTTGCTCGGTATCATCTTGGGGAACGGCATCGAGCATCCGTTCGACTTCTTCGAAGTGCAAAAAAGTAACTTGCTTGCGGTGTACTTTTGGCAGTTCAATCTGATTTGGTGCAAGCGTGTCGATGTTTCGTTTTGTTAGGTAGTTGAGGAATCCACGCATGGCAATCAAGTGATAGCTCTGGGTGATGATGCTCAGCTCCGAGCCCGTATCGCTAGTGTATCTGTTGAGCCATAGACGATACTTCCTGATCATTTCCGAGCTAATGCGATCGACTGTCACGTCGCCACCGAATTCTACAAACCGTTCTAGATATCGTCTGTAGTTTTCTGATGTTTTGCTCGAGCGGCCACGCTCAACTTCGAGGTATTCGATGAAGTCGATGATAAGTTCGGACATATACATGCCTTAAGCATAGCATCACGCCGACAAAAGGACTACCTCTATCGAAAGGTGCTTAATATTAGAACGAATAAAAAATGTATTCAATCTTTAGTACCTTTTATCTGTTACAGCTATATCTATTGCGTCAGATTTGATACACTAATAGGTAATAAATAAAGAGGAGAACCTATGGAAGGTAATAACGTAGAAAATACGCTCGTGTTGTTTAAGCCGGATGCAATACAGCGTGGAATCGTCGGTGAGATCCTGACTCGTTTCGAGCGTGTTGGGCTAAAGGTCATTGCAACAAAAATGATTTCACCAGACAAGGATCACTACTACCAGCACTATGAGGGCATCGGCCAGATGATTACTCGTCGTGGCCAAACGGCTTTTGACGTTACACTCGACATGATGGTGCAAGGTCCTGTCATCGCTATGGTCTTCCGTGGTGTTGAGGCCGTTTCTCTGGTCCGCAAGCTTGTCGGTACTACCGAGCCAAAAAGCGCACTACCTGGAACGATTCGTGGTGATTTTTCCCACATGAGCTTCGGCTACGCAGACAACAAGCAAAAGGGGATACCAAACCTTATTCATGCAAGCGGCGATGCTGAAGAGGCTACAAAAGAAATTTCTCACTGGTTCAAGCCAGCAGAGCTATACGACTATAAGGCGACACACGAACGCTTCACTCGCTAACAGGGGTCGCAGTACTGAGGCATGCTATACTTATGAGGGTATACGCCTCGGTAGCTCAACTGGATAGAGCAATTCCGTCCTAAGGAAAAGGTTGCAGGTTCGACTCCTGCCCGGGGTACCACAGGTTAATCAATGACTAAAAAAGACTCACAACCACAGTTTAATGGGCAGCGCGAAGGCGAAGAGCTGCTCTTTGTATTCCGTCGGCACATCATCGCTATGCGGAAGGGCTTTTATGGGCTACTAATTCCGTTTGCGGCGTCTTCTATCCCGCCGCTCGTCTGGCAGGAGAACTTAACCCTCTTCTTGTTGCCACTTGGTGGCTTCGCTATCGGCTTGGCGATTTTTCTTTACCATTTTCTCATGTGGCGATACACATATTATCTCGTTACCAACGAGCGCATCCGCCAGACGACTCAACACGGCTTTTTTGGTACTGATGTCGTCGAGCTCGGACTCGCTAAAGTCCAAAACATAAGCTATAATGTACCAGGGTTCAGTGGGGAAGTTTTTGGATATGGAACTATAGTGATCCAAACATTTGTTGGCGATCTGGTTATCAACAACGTTGACCATCCTGAGAATATATATAACAAACTGCAAGATGCAGTACACGGTGTCATTCAGACCGAAGAGAATTTATGAAAAAATTACGCATCAAAAGTCTACGCAATAAACAGCCCGACCAATCGCCGGGCCGTATCACTAATGAAACGGTCGCCGAGCACCGAGAACAGATTCTTGCAGGTGGCAGGCGTTTCAAGTACCCGATTCAGTACGCAAAGCACAAGCTCGTCATCAATGCAGTTGTTATAACTTTGGCCGCGATTGCCGTATTGGCAGTTTTTGGATGGTGGCAACTGTATATTGTTCAAAATTCGAGTGGGTTTATGTACCGCCTGACACAGCTGATCCCAGTGCCTGTTGCAGTAATCGACGGACAGCAGGTTCGCTATAGCGACTACCTCGTTCGCTATAGGCCGTCTGAATTTTATTCCAGCAAGTACGATGAGCTTAAAATTGATAGCAAAGACAGCGAGGAGCAGCTCCAGTACTATAAACGAGAGTCACTAGACAAGGCCATCACCGAAGCTTATGCGACCAAAATCGCTAACGAAAAAGGAATAACTATTTCGAACGACGACGTTAAGGCTCTTGTTGAGAGCCAGCTGGACACTGCCAACGGTCGTATTTCGGAAAAGACGCAAGAAACATCTGCTCGCATGATGTACGACTTGACCCTTCAAGACTATAGGCTCACAGTGAGCCGCAGCCTTTTGCGGGCACGAGTTGCGTTTGCTATAGATGAGGTAGCGAAGCAAAAGACCGATCAGGCAGCCGAATTATTGAAAACAGCAAACGGTGATTTTGCAACAGTGGCAGCGAAGCTGCAGGACAAGTCGAGCGAACAAGCGGTTGCGGGTGACTCAAGCTTGATAGACTTTACAGCAAGATTTGGTGGCTTGCAAGTTTCAGACCTTGCTAAGTTGAAAGTAGGCGACATGACAGGACCAGTCACGACGATGAATGACTCAGGATATTACTTCGTCAAAATTGTCGATAAAACCGAGGCAAAGATTCGCTTCACGTTTCTTTTTATACCACTGACAGAGCTAGACAATCGAGTGTCTAAATTAAAAGAGTCGGGTAAGGTGAGTGAATTTATAAAAGTCTCTGCCGCCAAATCCGACGACACAAATCCGCAACCATAACTTTTCGTACAAGAGAAAGAAGGTGATTCATGTATAAGCTTCCGGACCTACCATATGCATACAATGCTCTAGAGCCATCTATCAGCAGGGAGATCATGGAGCTTCATCACCAAAAGCACCATCAGACATATGTCGACAAGCTCAACGCCGCGCTCCTGAAAGAGCCGGAGTTGTCGGGTAAGTCGCTAGTCGGCTTATTGGCGAATATTGACGCAGTACCTCAGTCGATTCGTACCGTTGTTCGCAACCACGGAGGCGGTCATTACAATCACAGCCTTTTCTGGGAGGTGATGTCGCCTGATGGTGGCGGTGAGCCGAGTGACGAATTTCGTCAGAAAATCGATGAAAAGTACGAGAGTTTCGACGCGTTTATTGGCCAGTTCAACGAAAAGGCCCTTGGTTTGTTTGGGAGTGGCTGGGTCTGGCTCACTAAAGAGCTCGAGACGATCGCTTTGCCAAACCAGGACACCCCGATGGCACTTGGGCTTGGTGAGCCAATACTTGGACTCGATGTATGGGAGCACGCGTACTACCTTGATTACCGAAACAAACGAGACGATTACATCCTAAAGTGGTGGGATGTCGTGAATTGGCCTGAGGTCGAGCGTCGCTATCGTGATGCACAAAAAGAGTAGTCGCTAGGGGCGATCTTTATGGCTCTACCACGTATCGCCGGCCTCGATCGCCGAGGCATACCAAAATAAACAGCCCACCGAAGGGTGAGCAATTTATTTTGGCGCGCCCGACCGGATTCGAACCGGCGATCTCCTCCGTGACAGGGAGGCGTGATGGGCCAACTTCACTACGGGCGCATAAGATTTAACTTATCGTATTCTAACAGTTTATGGGCATATTTTCAACAGGGGGGAACGTTTTATTTCTCTCTAGAGAGATGCTATAATTAAACAGGAAAAACTGTGCCGCTGTAGCTCAGCTGGTAGAGCGGCGCTTTCGTAAAGCGTAGGTCACCGGTTCAAATCCGATCAGCGGCTCCATAGGAATTTTATGACAAAAGAAGACATCAAACTATCTATCAAACGCGTATTCACGGACAGACCATTTCTGGTGCTTATTGCCGCACTTGTCATGACAGGATTGGTCTTTTGCCTTGTTACAGGGCTAGGTTTACAGATCCGAGACGTGCAAGTCTATTCGCGTTATACATCTTTTGGGGAGGCGCATTTCTATAAGAGCCCCTGGCAGTATCTGGCATTGTTCCCAGTATTCGGGATAATCGTTACCGGGCTCCACGTCGCTATCATGGTAAAGCTACACAATCTCGAACGACGCCAGTCTGCAATTTTAGTCGGGTTTGCCGGCATCACATTACTATTCATCGCACTATTCTATGCATCGTTCGTGATGCGCTTGGCATTTCGCTAGATGATGGACCTCGATCTCCCAAGAGGTAAGCGAACTAAACTTTATCGATTTTTTGAAATTTTTCCTGCAATTTTGAGCTACGGTGCAGTGATATTGCTCGTAGTGCTGTCGTTTGTGAATCCGCTCATCGCTGCAGTTTATCTGCTCGTCATTATCATCACCACACTTATCAAGTCGTCGGGAATAGCATATCGTACACTTGCCGGCCATCGTCGTCTCGTCAATGCGCAGAAAGTAAACTGGAACGCTCGGCTCGGAGATCTCGAGCACTCAACACAGAGCTATGACCATGCACTTGAGAGCCGGTCGACCGAAGTCGGGTTCAAAGCTCACCGCGAAAATTTACGACTAATTGCGGCCAGTCCCGATGATTTTCCTAAGCCTTCCCAGCTTTACCATATGGTGATTGTCGCTGCATACAACGAATCATACGACGTAATCCAACCGACTATAGAATCAGTTAAGAACTCTACAAACGACAACCAGCGGGTTATATTTGTGCTCGCATACGAAGAGCGCGGCGGGGAAGGGATCGCCGAGACAGCCAAGCGGCTCAAGCGTGAATATGCCGATACCTTTTTCGCTTTTGCGATAGTGGAGCACCCGACGGATTTGCCCGATGAGGTAGTCGGAAAAGGCCCAAATATCACCTACGCCGCCCAAAAGATGCAAATCTGGTGCGACAAGCAGTCGATTGACTACTCAGATATCATCGTTACTACACTCGATTGCGACAATAGGCCCTTCAAAACGTATTTTGATTACGTGGCATACGAATATATTGTCCATCCCGACCGCAAGAGGCTAGCATATCAGCCGATTGCACTCTACTTTGGCAATATTTGGGATGCTCCCGCACCGATGAGGGTTATTGCTACTGGTAACTCATTTTGGACGATTATTAGCTCTATGCGACCACATACGTTGCGGAACTTCGCTGCACACTCTCAGCCATTTGACGCGCTTGCCGAGATGAATTTCTGGAGTAAGCATAGCATCGTAGAAGACGGCCACCAGTATTGGCGCAGTTACTTCTATTTTAACGGGGATTATGGGGTCGTGCCAATCCATGTGCCGATCTATCAAGACGCCGTGATGGCAGACACGCTCAAAGCTACGCTGATTGCTCAGTTCAAGCAGCTAAGACGCTGGGGCTATGGCGTGTCAGATATCCCATACGTCGCAGTGCGGCTCTTTACCAGGCGGCGTAACGTTCCGTTCTTTGAGGGATTGGCTCGTTTTATGCGTCTTGTTGATAGCCATGTGACGCTAGCGAGCATGGCGCTTCTAGTGACGTTCGGTGGATGGGTGCCGCTACTGGTCAATCCTGAGGCGCCACGCAACTATGCCGCCCATCTATTGCCAGAGGTCGTAAGTATCATACAGCGAATAGCCATGGTCGGAATCTTTATCACTATCCTCCTGACGCTTCGTATGCTGCCTCCGCGTCCGGCACGCTACAAGCGCCGCCGTACTGTCTGGATGGTGTTGCAATGGCTCCTGATGCCCCTGACATCCGTTGGCTATAACTCCCTTGCGTCTTATAACGCTCAGACTCATCTTGCACTAGGTAAGTATCTCGATAAATTCGATGTCACAGAGAAGGCGACGTTAAAATCAAAAGACGCCGCTAAGCGCGCCAAGAATAAGAAGTAGAATAATTAATACCCCGCATCGTAGCGGGGTATATCGGTAGAACCCATAGGGTGGGGCAACGAAACCTAAGCCGTACGGTTTTTTAGTGTCTTTTTGGCTTCCGCCCACGACATGTCGTATTCAAAATTGAGCTGAAATGTGTCGAGTGCAGATGGTTTATGGGTAGTGGTTTTACTCATGCTTTAATCTTAGCATAAACAGTATTTTATGTCAAGTACCACCATGTACCATGTGTATATCACCAGATGCATAAACAGGGGCGACATTCCTCGATATCCATGTGGATAAAGTGATCGAGGGTGTGGGTAAAGTCGCATAACCTCCAAGCAAAAAACACCCACAAGGGGTGCTTTTTGCTTGGTGGGCGATATAGGATTCGAACCTATCACCTCCACAACGTCAATGTGGCGCTCTAGCCAAATGAGCTAATCGCCCTCACCAAAACACTACGTATCATACCAAACAGGGGCCAATCTTGCAACGACGACGATTTTTATGTACTATATCAGCATGTAATGACGCGGATTAACCACCCGCCGAGCACGTGGACGCGGTCGCTAGGCACACGTAAAAGCCCAGGGGCAAGAGAAATAGCCAAGGTGGAACCTCCTGGACTTTCAGGACCGAGGCACGCACGTTAAAGATTAGCGGCGTGCTTTTATATTTAAATGGAGGTTTTATGAACGAAGAACAACTCTATGCGATGCGACACAGTCTCGCGCACATCATGGCACAGGCGGTGCAGCATTTAT
>Ga0073899_10001525_pt1 | contig 21248 bp, 17 predicted proteins | sample KloWWTmetaKNB5Ph_FD_88975 | JGI IMG/M metagenome (GOLD analysis project Ga0073899, IMG submission 88975) | Active sludge microbial communities from Klosterneuburg, Austria, studying microevolution and ecology of nitrifiers - Klosterneuburg... | ecosystem: Engineered > WWTP > Aerobic digester >... | reverse complement strand
TCGAGGAAGTGCTGGTAGGCCTTGAGCACGTAGTGGTCCGGCGGCAGCGGCTCGTAGCCGCGCCAGGGGGTGCCCAGCACGGTGTCGAAGCCGAGCGGCACGGTCAGGGTCAGGAAGGCGCACTCGAGCGTGTGCTTGAGGTCCGAGCCGTCGGCGGCCTTGGGCGGCAGCTGCTGACCGATGTTGGACAGCCCGCCCATCATGTGCACGCCCTTGAGCGCAGGGTCGGCTCCGATCAGCGCGATGGCGTCGATGGTGGCGCGGTTCAGGCCCTCGGTGTCGGCGACGATGGCGCTGACCGACATGTCGATGAAGATGTCGTCGGCCGGCATGCCGTGTTCGTTCATCAGCCGCAATGCGGCGCGGCGGGCGGTGCCGTAGATCTCCTGCGCGGTCTTGTTGCCCTTGGCCACCTGGACCCCATTGACGTCCTCGACACGCTCGCTGGCCATCAGGATGACCTTGAAGCGGTACTGGCCATACAGCTCCATCAGGTCCCAGCGGTGCTCGGTGATGGAGTTCACCAGCGGCAGCGCGCCGCCGGCCTTGGCCGGGTCATAGGCGGCCAGGCACGCGGCCTGCACCTTCTTGCTCGGGAAGTCGAACGACAGCGGCACGCTCACCGCATCCTGGATCGCCGCGATGACGGTGGCCATCCAGGGCGTGTCGGTGAGGGCGCGCGCGCCGATGTTGACGTTGAGCCAACTTGCGCCGGCTTGCGCCTGCTTGACGGCCAGGGCCTGGATACCGGCGATGTCTTGGTTGTCGAACAGCGCCTTGGTGCTCTTGAAGCCGGGATTGATGCGTTCGCCGATGATGCGGATGCGAAACGGGTCGGTGCTCATGGTGCGAATCCGATGTGTTGGAGAAAGGTCTTCTGAAAGTCGCTGCGGCCGCTGAGTTCGACATAGCGCGCCTGCCGCGCGATGTCAGCGGCGCGAGCCCGGTGCCGCAGCGACGTGAGCATCTGCTGCACGCCCAGCCCGGCGGCATTTCCGACTTGGTTGAAGCGTTCCGGTGGCAGCGGCGGCAGCAGGCCGATGGCGCGCGCGCTGTCGACACGGACGTAGGCACCGAAAGCGCCGGCGATGACCAGGCGGTCGATCGCGGTCTCGTCCAGCCCGGCTTCGGCACACAGCAGCCGCACGCCGGTGCGGATGGCCGACTTGGCCAGCTGCACCGCGCGCACGTCGTGCTGGCTCAGGCGCACCGCCGGAACCTGGCGCTGCCGCTCCTCTACCTCGTCGGCCAGGGTGATGGCGCGCAGCCCGTCGACCTCGCCGATGCGGCCATGTCGGCCTGCCACGATGCGCCCGCGCGCGTCGATCCAGCCGGCACCGACGAAGGCGGCCAGCGCGTCGAGCACGCCCGAGCCGCACAGGCCCACCGGCGCACCGCCGCCGATGACCTGCAGGCGCAGCTCGTCGTCGACGACCTCGACGCGCTCGATGGCGCCTTCGGCCGCGCGCATGCCACTGCCGATGTGTCCGCCTTCCAGCGCTGGCCCGGATGGGCACGAGGCGCTGAGGATGCGGCCCTCGTGGATGAGGCTGATCTCGGTGTTGGTGCCGATGTCCATCAGCAGCGTCGTGCCCGGCTGGCGCCAGTTCGCCTCGGTGGCCAGCAGCGCGGCGACATGATCGCCGCCGACAAAGCCGCCGATCGACGGCGCCAGGTGCACCGCAGCGCCCGGGCCGAGCGCCAGGCCCAGGCGGTCGGCGGCCACGTCCAGTGCCTGTGCCGCCGCGGCCACGAACGGTGCCCGGCCCAGCTGCGCCACCGGCCAGCCCGCCAGCAGGTGCTGCATCGCCGTGTTGCCGCAGACCGTGACCTCGGCAATGTCCAGCGGCTGTGCGCCCACGGCACGCGCGAGGTCGTGCGCCAGCGATTGCAGGGCGCCGACCGCAGCCCGGCGCAGGACCTCGGCCGTGGCGGAATCCGCGATCGCGTGGTTGATGCGGCTGATCAGGTCGGCGCCCCAGGCCACCTGGGGGTTCTCCAGCCCCAGGCTGGCCAGCCGCTGGCCGCTGGCCAGGTCGACCAGGAAGGCCGCGGCATTGGTGGTGCCCAGGTCCACCGCCAGGCCCAGCAGCGACGCGCCCGGGCGGGCGACGTCGCTGATCATCGGCTCCTGGCCGCGCCCGGTCCTGCGCAAGCGGGCCTGGACCTGCCAGCCGTGCTGGCGCAGCAGACCGGGAAGGGCGGCACAGGCCGCCGCATCGATGGCCTGCGGCACCAGCGGCGGTGCCAGCGCGGCCAGTGCGCGGCCCATACGGTCAGCGTCGCTGGCCAGGTCCTGCAGCGTGGCTGGCGGCAGCGCCAGTTCGACTGCGGTGATGGCGGGGTCCAGCGGCAACGGTGCATGTTCGCCGCCAGTGTGCACATCGGCGCGCACCACCGGCGCCAGCGAGCGCGGCGCAATCTCCAGCGTCAGGTCCGAGCGCGGTTGCACGCAGCAGGCCCGCAGCCACTTCTTGTGCGACCCTTCCCCTTCACGGTGCACGCGGCCCTCGACCACGCGCACGATGCACGAACCGCAGCTGCCGCGCCCGCCACAGGCGCCGACGATGCGCACGCCCGCACGGCGCGCGGCGGCGAAGACGGTCTCGTCTTCGCGGCACTCGATGTGCCGCTCCAGCGCCGGCACGTCGATGCGGTGCGCGGGCGCAGGCGCGGTCGAAGGCACCGTCATGCCGCATCCTTCATCAACGCGCAGCGGTCGCGAGAGCGGCAACTGTCGCAGCGCGACCAGGTCTGCACGGGCAGATTCAGTCCCACGCCCTGGACGATGGAGGTCGACTTGGTCGGGTTCATCATCAGCGTGGTCGTGAGCGACACGCCGATGCGCTGGGCGCCGGCCAGATCCAGCACCACCTGCTGGGCCTTCAGCGCGAGGCCAGGGTCGCCGGCGCGCAGTTCGCCGGCCACGCACAGGCCGTGCCGGCGCATCGCCGCGAGCAGGCGGTCCTGTACGCGGCGCGACAGCGCCCACAGCAGTTCGTTGGCCACGCCGTCGAGGGCCACGGCCAGCGAGGCGCGGCGCTCGGCGAACAGCGCGGCCACGCGCTGCTCCATGCCATCGCCGAGCGTGGCCACGGCGCAGGCCGCCCCGGTCAGCTGGCCGCTGTCCGGCACCAACCACGGCGCTTGCAGCCGCGCGCCGTCGAATGTGAGCCAGCCGGCCTCGCCGGGCTCACCGCGCAGTGCAGCCAGGCGCCAACAGGCACGGGCGTCGAGCAGGCCCTCCTCGCGCACCATGGCCAGGGCCACGCGGCGCAGTTCGACGAGCTTCTCGCGGCGCGCCACTGCGGCGGGCACGCGGGCGGCCTCGACTTCGCGGCACAGGTCGATGTCGCGCATCACCTGGCCCTCGCGCAGCGCCGCGGGCGCCTCGCGCGATGGGACCACGTGCGCAGGCACGAGCGGCGTTGACCGGGGAGCGGCCGTCATCGCTCAGCCGGCGTACTTGCGGGCGGCGTCGAACATCGCCCGCACGTTGGGCGTGGGCGTCTCGTCGGGGATGCCGAAGGCACCGTCGAGGATGAGCTTGCCGCCCTTGCGCCAGACGCCGTCGACGAGTTGCTTGACCGCGGCGTCGACCTGGTCCGGGGTGCCGGTGGTCAGCAGCGACGGCGAGAGGTTGCCGCGCAGGGCCACGCGATCGCCCAGCACTTCGAATGCCTTGAGCATGTCGGTGCGCTCAAACCAGTAGATGCACTTGCCCGGCGGGATGTCCTTGATGACCTCCAGCCGCTTGGTGCAGTCGGCCTCCCAAAGAGGCATCGGAATCAGGTCGGCCTCGATCAGCGTGATCATCAGGCGCCGGAACGACGGCCACCAGAACTCCTCGAACTGCTTGGGGCTCATGAAGGCGTCGGGTGCCCAGTGGATGGGGATGAAGACGATCGGGTGCTGGGCCGCCTTCGCGTTGGCAATCGTCATGCGGGCGATGAACACCGCCGCTTTGTCGAGCACCTGCTTGAGCTTGTCCTTGTGGCGGAACAGGTCCTTCATCATGCCGGTGGCGCCGCGGAAGTAGTCGGCGATGAAGTCGTACGGCGCGATCGAATTGCCGCCGTTGATCAGCGGGAAGCCTGCGGCGCCGATCTTCTGCACCCAGTCGACGTGGTTGGCGAAGAAGCGGTTGGTCTCCTCGGCCGCAGCGACGATCTGCTCGAAAGACTCGCGCACCTCGGGCAGTGCGAAGGGCCGGATGCCGCCGACCAGACGGAAGTAGTGCAGGCCGGGAAAGTCCGGCAGCTTGGCCAGGCCGGCGAAGGCGCCCGCCACCCGCGGCAGGTAGGTGTGCAGGTAAAAGCCGGTGGGATCGAACAGGAAGTCGTCGTACTCCTCGGCCTTCATGTACTCGCGGTCCAGGTACTGGAAGGGCTGCATGTCGCCCACGCCGTGCCCCGGCCACTGCAGCTGCTTGAAGTCGAGCAGCTCGAGCGAGCGGCCCATGTTGGTGCCCATCAGCAGGGGGTAGACCCCATCGGGCTCGAACTCGGCGACGACATCGAAGCAGACTTTCTTGGCCTTGTCGTAGTCGTACATCAGCTCCTTGTAGGTGATGCCACCGTAAGTGGCCGGCCAGAAGAAGCTCTGCATGGCCACCGGCATGCGGTCGGGCTGCTCGAGGCGGGCGCAGGCGAGCAGGCGCTCGAAGCGCGCATCGTAGGCGGCCTTGGCGGCAGCCGTTTGCTCGTACGGGCCGATCATGGTGCGCGCCGGGCTGGTATCGCTCATTGCGCAACCCCCATCCAGTCGCGGCACAGCGCCACGGCTTCGACAGCATTGACGCCGAAGGCGTCGGCACCGGTGTAGGCGCGCACGGTCTCGTCGATCTGGCCGCCGCCGATCATCACCTTGAAGCCGCTGCGCATGCCCGCCGCGTCGAAGGCGCCGATGGTCTCCTTCATCGAGTCGAAGGCCAGCGTGAGGAAGCCCGACAGGCCCACGACACTGGGCTGATAGGCCTTGATCTCGTCGATGAAGGTCTGCACCGGCACGTCGACGCCGATGTCCTTGACCTCGAAGCCGTTGATGTCGAGCATGAAGGTGACGATGTTCTTGCCGATGTCGTGCAAGTCGCCATGCACCGTGCCGATCAGCACCCGGCCGTGCGTTTGCACGGCGCCGCCGCCGGCGGCCTTGACCAGCGGCTTGGCCACGGCACCGATGGTGTCGAGCATCTCGCCTGCGAGCACCAGCTCGGGCAGGAAGTACTCGCCCTCTTCGAAGCGCTTGCCCACGATGTCCATGGCAGCCCGACACAGGTCGAGCACATGCATCGGGTCGACCTTGTCTTCGAGAAGGAAGCGCTTGGCCAGCGGCAGCGCGTCGTCCTCGTTCATGTCGGCCAGCCATTCGACCAGCTGGCGCTCTTCATCGGTCCATTGCTCGGCGGGTTTGGCCATCGTGAGTCTCCTGTGGTTCCTGGGGTGTCGGGTGGCGCGAAGATGGGCCGGGTTTGGGTGCGGTGGCCGCTCAGGCCGGCAAGGCGGCGGCGGTCGTGGCACGCGCGGGCCGCAGCCCGGCATCGACGATCACTTGCGCCAGGGTGGCTTCATTGCGGTGGCCCATCAGGTGCACGCCGGCCACGCCCTCCAGGCGCTGCAACACCTGCACCGTCTCGATGCATACGCGGCGGCCCTCGGCCTTCTGGTCGGCGGCGGCGGCGATGCGCGCGATCACCGCGTCGGGCACCGCCACGCCAGGCACATGCTCGGCCATCCACTTCAGGCCGCGCGCGCTCGACAGCGTGCCCGCCCCGACCAGGATCGCCGCACGCCGGTGCAGGCCGCGCCGGCACACTTCGTCCATGAAGGCGCGCAGGCGATCGAGATCGAAGCAGAACTGGGTCTGGATGAAGCGCGCGCCAGCATCGATCTTGCGCTCGAGGTTGTCCACGCGCTGCGCGTAGGGTGGCGCGAACGGGTTGGCGGTGGCACCCAGGAACAGCCGCGGCGGCTGCTCCAGCGCACGCCCGGAGGCGTAGGTGCCCCTCGCCGTCATGCCGTGCAGCACGCCCAGCAGGTTGACTGCATCGAGGTCGAACACCGGCTTGGCCTGCGGGTGGTCGCCCTGGCTCACGTCGTCGCCGGTCAGGCACAGCACGTTGCGCACGCCCAGCGCCGCGGCGCCAAGCACGTCGCCCTGCAGGGCGATGCGGTTGCGGTCGCGGCAGGCCACCTGGCACACCGGCTCGAAACCGGCAGCAGCCAGCACCGATGCAGCGGCCACGCTGGACATGTGGCAGTTGCCGCCGGCGCCGTCGGTGATGTTGATGGCGTCGGCCAGTTCACGAAACGGCCGCGCCCGCGCCAGCAGCGCCGAGGGGTCGGCGGAGTCCGGCGGCGCGATCTCGACCGTCACCACGAAGCGGCCGCTGCGCAGGGCCGCCTCCAGCGCGCTCACCGGCAGCGGCGCCGCGGCAGCGGGCGGCGGTGCGGCACGCACGGGTTGCAGCGGCTCGACCTCCGGTGCCTGCGGATCGGGTGCGATCACCCGGATCCAGGTCGACTTCCCTGCGCGGCGGTGGTCCAGCGGCGGCAGCCAGGGCGCTTGCGCCGAACCGTCAGCGCGGCGCCGGCCTTCGCCGGCTTCCAACCAGACGCATCGCATGCTCGGGTTCACTTCGCAGCCGCCGTCGGCGCGCACCCCACCGCAAGGGCCGTTGCGCAACTGCTTGGCGCAGTTCATCGGACAGGCCATGCCGGTGTGACCCAGCACACATTGGCCGCACATGCGGCAATCGAAGAACAGCCCCTTGCCGCTGCGCTCGAGCGGGCGCAGCCAGCGTTCGCTGCGCTCGGGACCCAGGCCACGCACCAGCGGCGCCAGCCGGGGCAACCAGCGCGCGCCCCAGCGGTACAGCCTGCCCAGCGCTGCCGCGCGCCGCACGGACCAGCGCCTCAGGATCAGCATGGCGCCGCTCCGACAGCGTTGGGCGGGTGATGTGAAGCCGAGAGCATGAGTTGATTTTGGATCCAATCGATATCGGGTGGTAGCAAGAGATCGATAAAGTGAGCCTTTATATTTGATCCAACGCAAACAGATTCGGGCCCCACGCCGCATTCTTGTGTCCGTCTGGTTGTCAATGGATCCAATTTGGCAACTCCGCCGGTCTACGACCTCGCCTTCGGGCGCGGGTGACAGCCTTGCGCAGCTCTTCGACCCAGAGCACGCTGCTGGCCAGGCCCAGCAGCGGCAGCACCGAGGCCGCCGGCAGCGGCACGGTGTAGAACAGCGCGTTCATGAAGGGAACGTAGAGCACGGCCGCCTGCAGCGCCACGCTCAGGGCCAGCCCCCCGGCCAGCCAGCGGTTGCGCCACAACCCCGGGCCGAGTACCGTGGCCGCGGTGGACTGGCAATTGAGCACGTTGAACCACTGGCACACGGCGACGAGCGTGAAGACCTCCGTGCGCGCCAGCGCCAGATCAGTGCCCTGGTGCAGTCGCCAGGCGAACCAGCCGAGCGTGACCGCCGCAGACGTCAGCGCCATCAGGGCGGTGCGCGCCAGCATCGTGGCGCCCAGTAGCCGATCGTCGCGCGGCACCGGCGGCCGGTGCATCTCATCGCCGTCGGCCGGTTCCATGACCAGGTTCACGGTGAGCGTGCCTTCGGTGACGATGTTGATCCACAGGATCTGGACCGCAGCCAGTGGCAACGGGAGTCCGGCGAGCAACGCCAGCACCAGCACCAGCACCTCGTCAACCGACGTGGCGAACAGGTACAGGATCACCTTCTTCAGGTTGCCGTAGACCACCCGTCCCTGCTGCACGGCACCCACGATGGTGGCGAAGTTGTCGTCGGTGATGACGATCTTGGCTGCGCTCTTGGCCACCTCGGTCCCGGTGATGCCCATGGCCACGCCAACATCGGCACAGGCCAGGGCCGGCGCATCGTTGACGCCGTCGCCGGTCATCGCCACCACTTCCCCGCGCGCCTGCAGCGCCTGGACGATGCGCAACTTCTGAGCCGGCTGCACCCGTGCAAATACGGCGATGCCCGGCAACGCATCGCGCAGCTCGCCTTCGCCCATGCGCTCGAGTTCCGGCCCGTCGATGGCACGGTCGCCATCACGCGCGATGCCCAGTTCGCGGGCGATGGCCAGGCCGGTGAGCTTGTGGTCACCGGTCACCACCAGGGGTCGGATACCCGCGCGCCGGCATTGGGCAACCGCAGGCTTGACTTCCTCGCGCGGCGGGTCGATCTGGCCGACCAGGCCCAGCAGCCGCACACGTCCGGCGAGCGCCGGCCAGCCGCTGGCAGGCGCCAGCTCATCATCGGCCACCGTTCCGACCGCCAACACGCGCAAGGCGCGCGTGGCCATGGCCTCAGCCTGTCGATGTGCGGCCAGCCGCAGCGTCTCGTCGGCGGATCCGCACAACCGCAGCACGGCCTCGGGCGCGCCCTTGATCAGCACGCGGCGCGGCGCGTCGGGCAGCCGGTGCCGGGTGGCCATCAGCTGGGCGTCGGAGTCGAACGGCAGCTCGGCCTCGCGCGGCGCCGCACACCGCAACGCCGCCAGCTCGACGCCGGCCTTCACGGCCAGCACCAGCAGGGCAGCCTCGGTCGGGTCGCCCAGCACCGTCCACCCCGCTCGCGCTTCACCGGGCGGCAGCAGTTCAGCATCGTTGCACAGGGCAGCTGCAGACACCACTTCGCGAACAGCCCCGTCCTGCGCATCGACCGGCTGTCCGCGTTCGCGCAACGCGCCCTCGGGGGCATAGCCCGCGCCATCTACAACCAACGTGCGATGCCGCCCATCCTGAGCTGGCAACCACAGCTCGACCGCGGTCATCTCGTTCTTCGTCAGCGTGCCGGTCTTGTCGCTGCAGATCACGGTGGTGGAGCCCAGCGTCTCGACCGCCGACAGGCGCCGGATGATGGCGCCCCGCGCCGCCATGCGCTGCATGCCCACGGCCAGTGCGATCGTCATGGCCACCGGCAGCCCCTCGGGCACCATCGACACCATCTGGCTGATCGCCACCATCAGCACGTCGGCCAGAGGCAGTGACCGCCACAGACCGAGCAGTACGACGATCACGAACAGCCCCAGCGCCACGGCCACCAGTGCCCGGCCGAACTGGTCGAGGCGCAACTCCAGTGGCGTGCGAGGTTCCTCGGCGCGCTCGGTCAGTCGCGCAATGCGGCCGACCTCGGTGTGCCTGCCGGTGGCCACCACGACTGCGCGCGCGCGCCCGCCCGTGACATGGGTGCCGCAATAGACCATGCTGTGCCGGTCGGCCAGCCCGGTGGCCTCGGCCACCGCGGCCACCGACTTGGCCACCGGCACCGACTCGCCCGTCAACGCCGCCTCGGCCACTTGCAGCTGCGCCTGCTCGGTCAGGCGTGCATCGGCGGCCACCGCATCGCCGGCGGCCAGCAGCATCAGGTCCCCGATCACCAGCTCGCGCGCCGGTACCACCTGCTCGCAGCCGTCGCGCAGCACGCGCACGCTCAGCAACGACAAGCGCCGCAGCGCCGCCATCGAGCGCTCGGCACGGCCTTCCTGGAGACCGCCGATCAGCGCATTGACCATCACAACGGCCAGGATGACGCCAGCATCCGCATGGTGGTCCAGTGCCACTGCCAGTACCGCCGCGACGAACAGGATGTAGATCAGCGGGCTGCGAAGCTGGCGCACGTAGGTGCGCCACAGCGGCCGAGGCGGCGGCTCGGGCAACGCGTTGGGTCCGTGTTCGCCGAGGCGCCGCGCCGCGACCTCTGCGGCGAGCCCGCGCTCGGCGTCGGTGCCGCAGCGCTGCAGCGCGGCATCGGGGTCGAGCGCATGCCAGTCGGTGGCTGCGGGTTCGTCAGGACCCATGGGCTGCACGCTGGCGGCTTCCAGATAAGCGCGCCTCACTCCCAGAGGCGATATGGCCAGAAGGCTTCGTCGGCGTAGACCAGATGGCGCAGCTCGTTAGGTGTGTGGCCCGTCATGCGGCGCGTGTCGCGGCACAGGTGGGACTGGTCGGCGTAACCGGCGGCGGCGGCCAGATCGGCCCAGTCGACCACGCCTTGCTTGTGCGCCGAACGCACCAGCACGAACGCCTGCTCGGCGCGCGCAAGCCGGCGCAGATCGCGCAGCGGCAGCCCGGCCCACTGGCGCACCCGGCGCTCCACCTGGCGCAGGCTGCGGCCCACGCCGGTCGCTGCCGCGCGCAGCGCCAGGCCTTCCACCCAGTGGCGGTAGCGCTCCCAGCGGGGCACCGCCCGAGCCGCCAGCGGGCGCCATCGCGGCTCCAGGAAATCCTCGAGCAGCTGCAACGCCACACGTTCGTCGCCACAGTCCAGCATCCGCTGCGAAAGCGCCTGCCACTCGGCGCCGAAGTAGGCATCCAGCGGTCCGAACCGATCGATCAAGGTGGCCGCATCGGCACCGGTCAGCAGCGCCAGCGCCTGCGGGTTCACAACCACCATCAGCGCATGCACCGGCCCGGGGTTCACGCTGACCATCGGCCGCGTCAGCGGCCCGCCGACCGCCACCCGTGGCACGGGTTCGTGCACCGCCTCGTCGCCGCGCCGCACCACCACGGCTTCGCCTTCGAAAAACCAGGTCAGCGCCCCCATCGGCGAGGCTGGGAACTGGTTGAAGCGCTGCGCCGGTGCGAGCGCGGCGCGCCGCGTATCGCGCACGATGTGGGCCCGCACGCACGACGCCAACGCACCGCGCGGCGCCCACAGCACGCTGCGCGCCAGCGGATCGGGCGCAACGCTGGCCGGCAACCGGTCTAGCGAAGTGTCATCACCAGTGGCCACAGCGGACTCAGCTGTGCCCGGGTTGCCGGCTGCGGTTCTATCGGCCACGGACGCAGTTTAGGCGCGCAGCGGGGCGCTGCCTGCGCAGACGACTCGTGCTTGAACCCGGCAGCTGTCGGTTCTTCTTACACCGCGGCCCATCGCCAAGTCGTGGCTTCTGCGTAAGTTGTTGTTTCAAATGATTTATTTGAACTAGGCACAGAACATGCTGGTAAAGATTCGAACATCGGCGAGGGTTGTCCGATGAAGACGCAAACACTGGACTGGAAGAGAAGCCATGAAACATGCAATTGGCGCGATCGCTGTCGCACTGGGCGCACTGGGTGCAACAGCCCCGGCTCAAGCAGGGCTGGTGGGCGATTCGGTCTTCGGCACGCTTTGCTTCAACGTCGGGGCAACATGCCAGTTCTGGAATCCGCAGAACGCGGTGGTCGGTGCGGGAGTCGAGTACTACTACACCGACGGCGCGAACGACGACTCGGCCGACTTCTCCGACACCCAATTGATCATCACTGACAACGTCAAGGCCAACGCCAACGGTTGGGTCATGACCTTCCAGATCGCCGACCTTCTGGGTGCGACGGTGGTGGAAGCATCCGATAGCTTCACTAACGGCGGCGTCAGCTACTCGTTGGTCGGTGACACGCTGACCCTGACTTGGGCAGGCACTGGAAGCACGGATGGCCTCTTGACCGCCACTTACGACATCCGGACCAAGGACGTGCCCGAGCCTGCAACGCTGGCGCTGGTTGGCTTGGCACTCGCCGGAATCGGACTGAGCCGCCGCCGCAAGCAGTAACACCGAGCGCCGGTCGACGACCGGCATTGGTGCGGCGCTCTGGCGCTTTGAACCCAAGGGGGCTGCTGAGGCAGCCCTTTGTCATGGCCGGTGCCCCTACAAAGCGCACCTGGCAGCAGTCGCTGCAGGCGTCGCCCGCTGTGGATCAGCCACCACTCAACGCCAGCACGATGGCCACGAAGTCGTCGGGCGCGAGCGCATGGCCGAGGTCACGCACGCCGCGGCCGTTGACGAAGACGCGCATGTTCGGCCGCAGCTGCTGCTGTTCATCGACCACGCGGAAGCGCAGGCCCGGGTAGCGCCGGTCCAGGTCGGTGAACAGGGCGTGCAGCGTGCCGCCATCGGCCTGCACTTGCGATGCACAGGTGTAGGAGCGCAACGCGCTCGGCACCAGCACGTTCACACGACCGCGGCCACTTCGACCGCCTGGATTTCCGGCAGGTGGCGGGCGATGGGAGCCCAGCGCGCGCCGCCGTCGTGCCCGATCCACAGCTCGCCGCTGGTCGTGCCCAGGTAGAGCGCCGGGCTCGCCAGGGCGTCGACGGTCATTGCCTGGCGCTTGACAGTCCACCAGGCTTGCTGCTGCGGCAGGCCCTGGTCCAGCCGCTGCCAACTCAAGCCGCCATCGCGAGTGCCGTAGGCCGCGGGCCGGCCGCCCGGGCTGGTGCGCGGCCACACGTCGGTACCGTCCATCGGAAACACCCACGCGGTATCGGCGTCATGGGGATGGACGACCATCGGAAAGCCGATGTCGCCCACTTCGGCAGGCATGTGGCGGCCGATGCGCTGCCAGGTGTGGCCGGGCCGGTCGAGCCTGTAGATGCCGCAATGGTTCTGCTGGTACAGGCGATCGGGCCGGCTGGGGCAGATGCGCACGCAATGCGGGTCGTGGTAGGTCAAGGTGCTGGCGTCGAACCCTTCCACCACCTGCATGCCCTCGACCAGCGTCGTCCAGGAGCGCCCGGCATCTCGCGACTCGTGCACGCCACCGCCGGACATGCCGATCAGCAGGTGCGCCGGATCGCGCGGATCGACGACGATGGAATGCAGCTTCGGGCCGTCGGGCGTGCCGTCCTGCACCGTGCCCATCCATTCCCGCAGTTGCGCGTTGTCGTTGACCGCCGGCAGTGGCACCCAGCTTGCACCGCCGTCCTCGGAGCGGAACAGGCCTTGCGGCGACGTGCCGGCATACCAGGTGTCGCGCTCGCTGGCATGGCCCGGCGTCAGCCAGAAGGTGTGATCCACCGTTCGTGCCGGCAAACCATTGGTCGGCGGCGCAAAGGCCGGCGGCTGGCGCGCCTCGATCCAGGTCTGGCCCAGGTCGATCGACCGGAACACGGTCGGCCCCAGGTGACCCGTCTTCGCCGCGGCCAGCAGCGTGCGGCCGTCGCGCGGGTCGAGCCGCAGGTGGCTGATGTTGTGGCCCAGGAAATGCGGCCCGTCGACCTCCCAGGCCTCGCGCCGTGGGTCACCGTGCAGCAGCCAAGCGCCCTTGCGGGTGGCCACCATCAGCACCAGCCGGGTCGGCGAGGAGGTCATGGCAGTTGTTCCCATGGCATACGAGTCGGGGGCAACGTGGCGGGGCCGCTCAACCCGCCGCGTCGTACGCCTGCCGCAGCCAACCCGTGAGCATGGCGTCGACATCGGCCGCGCTGGTGATGCGCGTGGTGGCCTGGCACATGCCGCCGGGCGGTTGCACCTTCAGGCGCGGGTGCGCCGGCAGGTCCTTCGCGTTCAGCCCGATCTCCACGCTGTCCTTGGTGGCGGGACCCACCATCGCGAACTGCTTCTTGCGCCGCAGGCTGACATAGCTCTTCTTTGGCGCCTCCTCGAACGCGCCGAAGCCCCGCACGCACGCCATCACCGCCTCGTGCAGCGATCGCAGACCGGCCTTGGGGCCGGTGTAGAGCGTGGCCAGGGGGTCGGCATCGGCGCCCGGCACGACCGCGGCCGGCGCGCCGCCGCCGCCGCCCAGATCGGGCAATGGCTTGTCGATGAAGTGCACCACGGTGTTCGCGTCGCCATAGCCGAGCTTGAAGCGCTCCATCAGCCAGCTTCGCCGCTCGCCATGTTTGCTGGCACCGCTGGTGGCCACGGCGGCATGCAGTTGCGCGATGGTCATGCCGGTGCGCGCCTGGATGTTCCGAAGCTGCGTGATGGTGGCGGCGATGGGATCGGCCATGGTGCAGTCCTCTGGGCGGTAGGGCGGTGGTGCGCGTGCTGGCCGGACCCGGAACCGGAACCGGAGCACGTCCGGTGCCGGCGCTGTGGCTTCCCTGCATGCTCACACGCACGCAATAGCTCTGCAAATGACTCGGGAATTCGACTCGGGAATCGCTGCGATATGGCCTGGACGCGATTGGCCGGTATCGCGTTGGGCGCCGCCCCAAACGCCACCGAGGATGCCGGCTCGTTTCGGCCCCGGGGCGCGGGGCTCTGCTTGGCGAACGAAGCGGCACCCGCGCAGCCGCATGTCGACTCCGTTCAATACAACGGCCACAAGTTGGCCCCACACTGGCGCATCGCCATCAACGGCCCGTTTGCGCGGGCCCTGGACCCGATGTTGCCCGTGGTACTCAGGCAGGTCAGCCGGACCTACCATCTCGATGACGTGGAGGTGCCGGCGCTGTGCGACGTGACGTTCGACGTGCGGCCGCAGCGTTTCACCGTCATCTCCGGCCCGTCGGGCAGTGGCAAGACCACGCTGCTCAACCTGGTGGGCTGCATCGACCGGCCCGACGGCGGCGAGATCCTGGTGGCCGGTGAACCGGTGCAGCAGCTCGACGACGATGCGTTGTCCGACCTGCGCGCGCGCCGCATCGGCTTCGTCTTCCAGAGCTTCAACCTGCTGCCGGTGCTCACGGCGGCCGAGAACGTGGAGTACCCGCTGCAACTGCTGGGCCACGGCGCGGCACGCCGGCGCGAGCGGGTGCGCGAGCTGCTCGATGCGGTGGGCCTGCCCGCGCACGGCGGCCACCGGCCGGGTCAGCTTTCGGGTGGGCAACGGCAGCGGGTGGCGATCGCCCGCGCACTGGCCGCCGCACCGCTGCTGGTGCTGGCCGACGAACCGACCGCCAACCTCGACAGCGCCACCGGCGCGGCCATCATCGCCCTGATGCGCCGGCTGCAGCGCGAGCAAGGCGTGAGCTTCGTGTTCTGCTCGCACGACCCGCAACTGCAGGCCGAAGCCGACGACACCGTGCACCTGCACGATGGCCGCATCACGCACATCACGCGCGCCGACGAACGAGCCGAAGGGTGGAGGCCAGCGCAGTGAACCGCACACTCTCGCTGGCGCAGCGCAACCTGCGTCGCAACCGCCGCCGCTCGCTGGCCACTCTGCTGGCCATGGCCGTGGGTCTGGGCGCCATACTGGTGTTCGGCGGCTACGCCCGCCACGCGATGGACGCCATGCAGACCGGCTACGTCCAGATGCACGGGCACCTGCAGATCCAGCGCCAGGGCTACTTCGTCAACGGCAGCGGCAACCCGGCGGCCTACGGTATCAGCGGCTACCGGACGCTGATGGAGCGGGTGCAGGCCGATCCGGTGCTCGCGCCCATGATCGCGGTGGTCACGCCCAAGCTCGAACTGGGCGGCGTGGCCGGCCACTTTGCCAGCGGGCAATCGACACAGGTGGCCGCAGTGGGCCTGGATGCCCAAGGCCATGCGCGACTGCGGCAGTGGGACGACTACGACAGCGCCAGCTACTCGCCCGAACTGGCGCTTTTGGGCGCGCCGCCGGACGCGGTGATCCTGGGCATCGGCGTTGCCCGCCGCCTGCAGTTGTGCGCGCCGCTGGGCCTGAGCGGCTGCGATGCGCAGACGGATGCGCCCGCCGCCGGTGCCACGGCGGCCGCGTCGGCCCCCGCGCTGCCGAACGACCTCGCCGCGCTCGCGCTGCAGGACGCGCCGCCTGTCACGCCATCGGCCGCTGGCGGCAGCGCCGGTGAGCGGGCGCGCATCGAAATGCTCTCGGCCACGCTGCAGGGCGCGCCCAACGTGGTGCGGCTGCAGGTGCTGCGCGCCGAGAATTTCGGGCTCAAGGAGTTCGATGACCGCTTCGCCGTGATGCACCTGGCGCAGGCGCAGAAGCTGGTGTATGGCAGCGGCGAGCCGCAGGTCACCGCCATCCTGGTGCAGCTTCGGCACACGGCGCAGATGCCCGCGGCACGCGCCCGCCTGGCCGAGCTGCTGGGCCCGGCCGGCGGTGGCCAATCGCTCGAGCTGATCGACTTCGAGACCCTGGCACCCATCTATGGCCAGAGCCTGCAGTTCTTCGACTCGGTGTTCGGCTTCATGGCCAGCCTGATCGGGGTGATCGTGCTGTTCACCGTGGGCAACACCATGAGCAGCGCGGTGCTGGAGCGCACCACCGAGATCGGCACGCTGCGCGCGATCGGGCAGCGCCGCAGCGGCATCCGCCGGCTGTTCCTGGCCGAGGGGTTGCTGCTGGGCGTGCTCGGTGCGGCGCTGGGCGTGGCGACGGCGGTGGTGGCCGCCGCGATGATCAACCGAGCAGGCCTGAGCTGGACCCCGCCGGGCTACGTCTACGCTTACCCGCTCAAGGTGCATGTCTGGGGTTCGTGGCGCCTGCTGCTGGGCACCGGGCTGGGTCTGCTCGCGGTGGCCGCCCTGTCGGCCGCCTGGCCGGCCCACCGCGCCGCCCGTCTGCGCATCGTGGAGGCCCTGCGCCATGCCTGAGCCCATCACGTTCGCCGACCGTTCGGCGCATTGGGGCGCACTGCCGCGGCGCGCCGCGCTGCGCACGCTGGCCGGTGGCGCACTGGCGCTGGCGATGGGCAGCACGGCTGCGGCCGAACTCAGCGCGCAGGAAATCCTGGCCGCCAGCGACGCCGTGCGCTATCCCGGCCACGGGTTCAGCGTCGTCAACACGCTGGTGGAGTACCGCCAGGGCCGCCAGACCGACTCCAGCAGCTTGATGGTCTACTCACGCGCCGACGCGAGCGGGCAGTTCCGCAACCTGGTGCGCTTCGTCGCCCCGGCGCGCGATGCCGGCAAACTGATGCTCTACAGCGGGCGCGACCTGTGGTTCCACGACCCGGCGCAGCGGGCCACGGTGCGCCTGTCGCCGCAGCAGCGACTGCTGGGCCAGGCGTCCAACGGCGACGTCGTCACCGTGAACCTGGCGCGCGACTACCAGGCCACCGATTCAGGCCAGGAGGAAGTGGCCGATGGCGAGCGCGTGCGGCGCAATTGCCACCGCCTCACCCTGGCCGGGCGCACCGCCGAGGCCGCTTATCACCGCATCGAGCTGTGGGTCACCGTCGACGGCCATCGCCCGGTGAAGGCGCGCTATCTCGCCGACAGCGGGGCCCTGCTCAAGACAGCGTACTTCCGGCGCTATGCCGATGTACTGGGCGTGCAGCGGCCCACTGAGACGGTGATCATCGACGGCCTGGAGCCCGGCTGGGTGACGGTGATGCGGCTGTCCGACTGGACACGCCGCGAGGTCCCCGAGGCGTGGCTGCAGCGCGACCACCTGCCGCGCTTCCAGCCCGACTAGCACCATGGCGCGCCGGCACATCGCCCTGGCGGCAGCCCTTGCCTTGGACCTCGCCCTGGCACTGGCGAATGCGCCGGCCCATGCCGCCGCCGAAGCCGACGAACAGGCGCTGGCACTGGCCGACGCGCTGGCGCCCGACGCGACCCATGCCCGCCCCTGGCGCGGCCATGCCGAGTTGGCCTGGGGGCGCACCGACGCCGGGCCAGCCACCTCGCAAGCCAGCGCGCGACGCCAGGCCACCCGGCGCGCGTCGCTCGCCCTGCACGGCGACGGCCAGGCGGCGCCGGGTTGGCGCTGGAGCGTCGCCGGGCGGCTCGATGCCGACGATCCACCGCAGACCGCCCGCGCGGGTGAGCACCTGACGCTGAGTGTCCAGGAGGCGCTGCTCGAGTGGCAGCCCGCGCCCGGGCGCAGTGTCGAGTTCGGGCGCATCCGCGTGCAGCCGGGGCTGGCCACCGGCTACAGCCCGGCGGACTTCCTGCGCGCGGGCACGTTGCGCTCCTCGGTCACGCTCGACCCGGTCAGCCGCAAGACCCACCGCCTGGGCCAGGTGATGCTGCGCGGCCAGTGGCTGTGGGACGGCGGCGCCCTCGCGGCCCTCTACAGCCCGCGCCTGGCCACGCGGCCGAGCACGGCCGCCTTCAGCGCCGACCTGGGCGCGACCAACGACCGCCACCGTCTGCTGGTCTCGCTCAGCCCGCAGGCGGGCAGCGACCTGCAGCCGCAGTGGCTGCTGCTGGCCGAACAAGGCCAACCGGTGCAGGCCGCAATGAGCCTGAGCGCAGTACCGGGCCAGGCCCAGGTGCTGCACGGGGAGCTGGCCGTCGGCCGCGGCCGCGACCAGCTCGCGCGTGCGTTGGGCAAGCCGGCGGCGCATCGCACGTACACACGGCTGACTGCCGGTGGCAGCCACACGACGGCAAGCCGGTGGACGCTCACAGTCGAAGCCAGCCTCAACACCGCAGCGCCCGAGGCCGCCGGCTGGCAATCCATGCAACAAGGTCACCCGCAGCGCTATGCCGCCTATCGCACCTGGGTCGCCAACGCCCAGGAACTGCCCACTCGCCGCCTGCTGATGCTGCTGGCGCGCTGGCCCGATGGGCTGGTGCCGCGGCTGGACCTGTCGGCCCTCGTCCAACACAACCCCGACGACCACAGCCGCCTGGCCTGGCTCGAAGCCCGCTGGCGACTGGACCGGGCCGACATCAGTGTGCAAGGGCAATGGCCCCACGGCCACCGCGGCAGCGCGTTCGGCGCCCCGGCCATCGCTCGGGGCTGGGCACTGGCGGCGCGTCTTTACTTCTGACGACCCCCGCAGGCTGCCGCTGGGCGCGTCAGTGCCCCTCGTAGCTGACCAGCGTGTACAGCGACAGGCCGGCCTCGCGCAGGCGCTGCGAGCCGCCGAGTTCGGGCAGGTCGACGATGGCGGCGCCTTCGATCACCTGCGCGCCCAGGCGTTCGAGCAGGCGCTTGCCGGCCATCATGGTGCCGCCGGTGGCGATCAGGTCATCGATCAGCACCACCCGGTCGCCCGGCTGCACGGCATCGGTGTGCATCTCGACGGTGGCGCTGCCGTACTCGAGCTCGTAGCTTTCCTCCACCGTCGTGAACGGCAGCTTGCCCTTCTTGCGGATGGGCACGAAGCCGACGTTGAGCTCATAGGCCAGCACCGAACCGATGATGAAGCCCCGCGCGTCCAGCCCCGCGATGGCCGCCGGCCGCGTATCGAAGTAGCGATGCACGAAGGCATCGATCAGCACCCGGAACACCCGCGGGTTCGACAGCAGCGGCGTGATGTCCCGGAACTGGATGCCCGCGCTCGGCCAGTCGGGCACGGTGCGGATGTGCGCACGCAGGATGTCGGCGGTGGTCTCGTTCATGGTCGGCGGTCTCGGGCGCCGCAACGGGCGGCGCTGCGCATGCTAATGCAGCGCGTGCCCCACCCCGGCGACGAAAGCTGCAGCGTCGCAACCGCCCGGCGGACACGCTCTACCATGCTCGACCATGACGTCCGTTGCCGCAACCGCCGGCGCGCCGCGCGAGGGTGCGCGCGCGCTGATCGCCGCCTGCCTGGCCGCCACCTGGCTGGTGTGGGGCTCGACCTACCTGGCCATCAAGTGGGCGCTGGTGAGCTTTCCGCCCTTTTTCCAGATGGGCACGCGCTTTGCCGTGGCCGGTGTGCTGCTGGGCGCCTGGGCCTGGGGGCGCGGCGCGCGCTGGCCCGATGCCCGCCGGTGGACCAGTGCCTTGGTGCTGGGCCTGCTGATGCTGGGCGGCGGCTACGGGCTGACCGCGGTGGCCGCCGCCGAGGTGGCCTCCGGGCTGGTGGTGAGCTTCATCGCGGTGGTGCCGGCCATGGTGGCGCTGGCCCAGCTACCTTACGGCGTGCGGCCCGGCCGCGCCGAGTGGGCAGGCATTGCGCTGGGCCTGGCCGGCATCGTGGCGCTGTCGGCCGGGCAGGGCTGGAGCGCGTCGGCGCTCGGCCTGCTGGCGATCACCGGCGCGTGTGTCACCTGGTCGGTGGGCACGGTGTGGGCCAAGCACGGCCTGCCCGGTGGCCGCGCGCTGGCGCTGGCGCCGGGGGCGATGGGCTATGCCAGCCAGATGCTGGCCGGTGGCGCGTTGCTGGTGGCGGCCTCGGCGCTGGCGGGTGAGGCACCGCGCTGGCCCACGCCGGCCAGCGTCGACACGCGCGCGCTGGCCTGCTGGGCCTACCTGGTGGTGGCGGGTTCGCTCATGGGCTTCACCGCCTACATGGTGCTGCTCGAGCGTGCCGGCGCCGCGCTGGCCTCGAGCTACAGCTATGTCAATCCGGTGGTCGGGATGGCGCTGGGGGTCACCTTGGGCGGCGAGGTCATCAGCGCCGGCGAGTGGGCGGCTGCCGCGGTGGTGCTGGTTGGAGTGGTGCTGCTGCTGCGCGGCACCCGGTCGGCGTGAGGTTGGCAGGCCCCGGCTTCAACCGCGCAACAGCTTCTCCTCGGCCAGCGCCAGGGGCTCGGGCAGGCCCGACAGCACCAGGGTGTCGCCCGCCTGCAGCACCAGGTCGTCGGCGGCCGTGACCACGCGACCGCCCGTCTGGCGCACCGAGGCCACCTGCACACCCACCGCATGCAGGGCCAGCCCGCCCAGCGTCTGGCCGACGCAGGCGCTGGCCATCGGGAGCGTCACGCTGGCCAAGCGGGCCTGCTGCAGTTCCTCGGCGGTGTCGTCGTCGGCGCCGTGGAAGTAGCCGCGCAGCAGCCCGTAGCGGGCATCGCGCGCGTCGCGGGTGATGCGGATCACGCGGCGCATGGGCACGCCCACCAGCGCCAAGGTCTGCGCGGCCATCATCAACGAGCCCTCTATGGCCTCGGGCACCACCTCGGTGGCGCCGGCCGCGCGCAGCTTTTCCAGGTCGGTATCGTCGATGGTGCGCACGATCACCGGCACGCTCGGTGCATGCTCGCGCACCAACGCCAGGATCTTCAGCGCCGAGGGCGTGTCGTGATAACTCACCACCACCGCGCTGGCGCGCGCCAGGCCGGCGGCCATGAGTGCCGGCAGCCGCGCCGCGTCGCCGAAGACCACGCTCTGTCCGGCTGCCGCCGCCTGGCGCACACGGTCGGGGTCGAGATCGAGCGCCATGTAGGGGATGTGCTCCTGCTCGAGCAGCCGGGCCAGGTTCTGCCCGCTGCGGCCGTAGCCACAGATGATGACGTGGGCCTCGGTGCGGATGGACTTGCGCGCGATGCTGGTGAGCTGCACCGACTGCAGCATCCACTCGCCGGTGTACAGGCGCATGACGATGCGGTTGGCGTTCATGACGATGAACGGTGTGGCCAGCATCGACAGCACCATGCTGGCCAGAACCGGGCTGGTCCACTGCGCACTGATCAGGCCGCGCTCGGCGCCCAGCGTGAGCAGCACGAAGCCGAACTCGCCGGCCTGCGCCAGGTACAGGCCGGTGCGCATCGCCGTACCCAGCGGGGCCCGGAACAGGTAGGCCAGCGCGGTGACGAGGATGGCCTTGGCCACCACGGGCGCCAGGGTAAGCAGCAGCACCAGCAGCCAGTGGTCGACCAGCGGCCGCCAGTCCAGCCGCATGCCGATGGTGATGAAGAACAGCCCCAGCAGCACGTCGTGGAACGGCCGGATGTCGGTCTCGACCTGGTGCTT
>Ga0073899_10001524_pt1 | contig 21253 bp, 15 predicted proteins | sample KloWWTmetaKNB5Ph_FD_88975 | JGI IMG/M metagenome (GOLD analysis project Ga0073899, IMG submission 88975) | Active sludge microbial communities from Klosterneuburg, Austria, studying microevolution and ecology of nitrifiers - Klosterneuburg... | ecosystem: Engineered > WWTP > Aerobic digester >... | reverse complement strand
GAGTTTCTGCCGCCTGCCTACACCGCGCCCGAATTGATCGATGAGCGCCGGCGGCTTCCTAAGCAGAGCGGCCAGCAGATTCCACCCAATGCCCAGGTTGATGTCTACGGGCTGGGTGTGCTGCTCTACGAGATGCTGATCGGTGCGCCGCCGATCCCTGACCTGCTACGTGGCGACGAAGCACTCTATGCGCTGGCTGCGCGTGGTCCGCAGCAGCCGATGGATCGCCTAGACGATGTACGCCCGATTGCTGAACTGGCGCGCCAGTGCGCCGACATACAGATCAACAAGCGGCTGCCCGATCCGGCGGCGTTCGGCCAACAACTGATGGCTTTCTTTGGGCCAATCCCCGAAGCACGCAAACAGAACCGCCGCCCCAGCCAACGCACTATTTATGTGGTGGCCGGGGCAGTGCTAACCGTCGCGTTCTTGCTGGCGTTAGCAATCTCCATGGCGCAGGGCTTGCTGTCGTAGGGGGTGAGCAACGCTTACAAAAACCGAGTTTCTTGAAGAAACTCGGTTTTTCGCTGCCCAAAATTCCCTGAATTGCTTCTGTCGTCTAGTAGAAACGGGTGGCGCCGCGCTGGTCGCCGCGTTCGTAAGCGCCCACTGATGAGACAAGGTCCTTGTTCAATTCCTGGCACTTGTCCGCCATCCGTTTGACATGGGGTTTGATCATTTCGATAAACTGGATGAGAGCAAACCCACCGACCAAGCCGATAAACGCCGTCGTCTTCAGGATCGTCAGCAACGCCTCCAATGCGGCGTTGACGGCCTGTAGAACTTCGCCAACTTGCCCGAAATTTTGGGCCATTTGGCGCACCGCCGGAATATCCATATAAACTTCATCCATAGATCGCCTCCGTGGAAATTATGGTTCTACAAGCTGTTAATAGATGCGGCTGAAAACATCGCTCAACGAATTTACCATGCTCTGCACCTTTTTGTCGGCCTCGTCGATGACCTCAACGGCATGGTTGATGTTGCGCGTCGTCGTGCTGATCTGATCCATCACCTGGCCCACGCCCGGGATCATCAAGGAAGACACTTCCTCGACAAAGGCATTGGCGCCTTCCCCAATCCAAATTCCGCCCATCACCTGCTGCACCATCATCCGCATCGGCTGCAGGGCTTGGTTTTGCACCACATTCAACTGTTGCGTCAGTTGCGATGTGACATTTTGCACCACCTGCCGCGCCATGCGAATCAGGGCTTGTTCGATACCAAACATCGTCATCTCCTTCCTGATTTATCCAAACTTGCTTTTGGATTCAATATCAGCCTGCATGGCATAACGCATTGCGGCGCGCACGTCCCGATCCAATTCGTTGAATTTGCTCGCCAGCCGGTTGATGGCGGGCGCCAATCGGCCACGAATTCCCTCAACAAATGCCTCACCGCCAAGTCCGAGTAGAGCGCCATCTTCTAACGCCGTGGCAATCGTTTGCATTTCCTGCAGGGTTTGCTGAAGCTGCTCGGCGCCTTGTTGGAAAGTGCGGCTCATCTCTTCCATGTCGGGATACACAACTCGGATTTCGTCAGTCATAAGCGATGACCTCCTCGTTCATTCAATTGATGCAAAGTGGTTGGCTACAGTTTCATCGACACTCTTGCGAACAGTCTCGCTAACGCAGATCAAGTAGTGCGGAACGGAGAACTTGCTTCTTCATCGGCCTGGCGCAGGGCTTGGACAATGGCGCCGGTGGTGCGCGCGGCCTCACCCAGCGACTGTTGTAATCTCTGCACGGCAGGCAGCACTTCGCCGCGCATCTCGCGCACAAAGGCATCTGATCCGCGGCCGATCCAACTGCCATTTTCCAGCGGATCCATGGCCGCACGCACCCTTTGGAAGGTGTCCGCCACCTCTGACTGCGCATTAGCAAACCGGCTGGCGACCTGTTCGAGATCGCCGTAAACTCCCCTGATTTCGTTGGACATACGAGCATTCTCCTGAATTGAACTGGATCGATACGACGACTTTGGTTAGATCCCCATGAACTGGGTCGAACCAACAGTAGCGAGCGCAACCGGTAGCTCAAAATTATGGGAATTCCATTCAGGGCTGTGGATGCGTCCAGGTTCCAGCGCCAACCAGATTCGCGTTGATCAGGTGGTTGTGCTTATGCTGACAAATTCAATCAATGGAAACCTTACGCTATTGTCGATAATGTAAATGGAATCCGGGTCAAGTCCAGTCGGAAGCGCCAAAGTCATCATACTGCAATTGTAATCCATTTGCAATCCCCAAAATTGACGTCCATCTAGGGTCAACGTCCCGTAAAACAGGGGAATTCTGTCCCTAGCTTATGTGTGGCGCCCCTTTATACTCGTTTGCAGAATCCTTTCCTGACAAATTCACAGCATTTTGTCAGGAAACAAGATTTACAGAACCAATAATCTGTTCTACAATTCAGTAAGCTGGTAACCTGACCAGAAAGCAAGCTCTTTTTGCCGAAATCGCATTGTATTATTTTATATAAATTTTTTCTGCTCTTAAGAATCTCGCCGGCTTAACAGCCTATCCGCCCCGGGAGCGTTAACATGAATTTCCCCTTCAAAGGTGCGACTTCAGCAACTTGTCGTGTGGTGTGTAGCGCGCTGATCGTCCTGCTGCTTTTTGTCTCCTTCCAGACTATACTCCCGGCACGGATGGCGCAGGCGCAAGATGCTGCAGAACCCATCCTCACGATTACCGGCGTTGATCCTAGTCAATTGCCGCTGATCCGCGTGACGGCTTATGGCGCAAACTTGAAAAATGCGCTTGCTGAGTTGCCCATTACGCTGACCGAGGACAACGTCGAACAGCCTATTTTGGATAGCCGCCCGGTGGATGTTGGCGTGCAGGTCGGCATTCTGTTCGATCTGTCCAACAATGTGCTGCCGCGCTACGGGGAGTTGGCTGACGCCGCCGAACGTTTTCGCGTTGCCCAGTTGTCAGCAGAGACAGATTGGCTGGCCGCCTACTCTGTGAATTTAGACGATGGAACATTGCGCGTGATCTCGGATTGGTCGCAGGATCATCAGGGCATGGCGAACCTCGTGCGGATGGATGCGCCCGACCGTGCGCCAGCCGCGACGCCGCTCTTTGGCTTGATCAGCGATGCTTTGGATCGCTTTGCTTCGTCAGCTACGCCCAGCAATCTGCGACGAACGCTGGTCGTCCTTTCCGATGGCGCTGACCCGGTGAGCGCCCAGCAATTGGAAACGATTGTGCGCAAGGCAGCGCGCTTTGGCATCACCATCGACGCGGTGATGATCGGCGATGCACGCAACGCTGCCAGCCGGCGCAATCTTGAGCAGATCGCACTGGAAACCGGCGGCGCCTACTGGGATTACAGCAGCGCCGACAAGATCACCGCAATTGAGGAGATGTGGCAACGGTTCGGCGCGCAGCGCCAACAACAGGAATATACTTATCGCCTGACTAAGCCACAGCCCAGCGAGGTTGGCATGGCGCTCACGTATCCCGACGGGCGTACATTGACGGCGCGCTATGATTTCCCCGCCGTCAATGTACGCCCGCCCAGTTTGGAGCTTTTGATCCCGCCGCCGGATTACCAATCCGTGCGTATTGCTGACGCCAGCGATACACCGCTGTCTGATATCTCACCGACTTCACTGCCGATTCAGCTAAATATCACCTGGCCGGATAATCATCAACGCGCCATCCAACGCATCGAGTACGAGGTGGGTGGGCGCACAGTGGTGCAAAATTCGGAGCCATTTGGCGCCATTGACTTTCCAATCGATACGTTCGATAACGGGGTGTACACGGTGCGTGTGGCCGCGGTCGATGAATTAGGATTGGAGGGTAAGTCAGCGCCTGTTTCCTTCACCGTTCAGGTGATCCGCCCGACGCCGGCCCCCACCGACACGCCTGAGCCAACGCCGACTGACACCCCCGAGCCTGAAGCGTTTGAAACTGCCACCCCAGCCAGCGTCGCTCAAAATAATCAAGCAGGCTCAGACGTTTCCGATCTTGGATCGACTATCGTCATCCCACCGTTGGCAGCGAACATGGCGTTCTCTACCACATTGCCCGTGGTCGGACTGGTTGGATATGGAACGTCTTCCCAAGGCGGCAATGCTTTATTCGTGGGCACACGCGTCATCCCGGTGACGCCGGTCACCATCCTGATCGCGATCATGCCTTTGCTGCTGATCGCCGCGGCTGCTGTCATGCTGATGCGCCGTAAACCCCCTGTGGACGATGTCTTTACAACCGCTACGGAAGCAGCGTATGACTCAACTGCCTTTGACAGCAAGCCCACCATGGTGGAGCAAACTGCCTACGAACTGACCGAAGACGCCACCGAGCCGCAGGTGATGGTCAATTTTATTTCGCCTGCCTCATTGATTTACGTGGACGGGGGGGATCATCTGCCCTCTAAACTTGATATCGAAGGCGGACGCGAGGTGCGGATTGGGCGCAAGCAAGCTTATTGTGACATCATCATCGACGATCAACGCGTCTCGCGCTTACACGCCTCTATAGTTGAAAAAGATGACGGCAAATTCTACCTCAAGGATGAGGGCAGTTCCGGCGGCACCTATGTCAACCGGCACAAACTGCGCGTCAACGATATGGTGGAACTCCATCACGGCGATATCATCAACCTCAACACGGTCTCCTATCGCTTCGAGCTGAACGATCAGTCGGAACAGAATCAAAGTTAGCCCAGATAAATGAGGCCGCGACCAGAGACCGTGCTCTGTTCGAGCATGATTTCTATGGTCATGATCGGTGCATGCAACACGTTCGAATCACACATCAGGAGGCCGGCAACAGTCCCTATGGCGGCATCTATACTCAACTTAGGCCCATATCGCTATCGACCCACGCGTCAACTCGATGAGACGCGCATGTCCACCCTATGGTTAGCCAGTGAAGTCACCCGCGAGAGTACAGCCTCGCCGGGCAATCTCGTGATCATCAAGATTGCCCGCATGAGCGATACTCAGTACAGCTTGACCAACCAGCGCGCCATCGAGAACGAAGAAAAATGGTTGGGCAAGCTGGAGCACCCCAACATCATCCGCCTGCGCACGGTGGCCGAACGCGAAGCTTCGCGGCAGCCCATTTTCCGCGCCCGTTCGGATTTGCCGGGCAACCCCTGGTTTCTGGTCACCGATTACCTTCCCGGCGGAGATCTTCAATCGTTGCTCAACGAGCGGCAGAAACTGCCGGCCTCGCTTGCGCTGGAGATCGCCGAACAGTTGGGCGACGCGCTGACCTATCTCCACGCACGCCGCTGCATCCACTGTGACATTAAGCCGCGCAACATTCTTTTTCATGAACAGCCCGCCGGGTATGGCCTGACCGACGCCACCCGTCCAATTCTCATCGACTTTGGCATTGCCAAAAACCCGTCGGATGGCCCGCAGCTTGCTTCGGGCACTCCTCGCTGGATCACGCCTGAACTCCACGAGGCGCTGCGCATTGGCCGCAAAATCGAGGTAGATCCCTCCTGGGATGTGTATGCCGCCGGGCTGGTGCTTTACACCATGATGACTGGACGCAAGCCGGAGCTTGACCGGCCGGGCAGTCATTCCTGGACGCCGCTCGCTCCCGACGAACTCAGCGACGATACCACCGTTATCCAGGAAAGGCAGTTGGCGGAAGGCTTGAATCGATTGATCGTCGGCGCCACGGCTGACCGCAGTGCTGACCGCATCCAGGCGCTCCAGTTTGCCGATGAAGTGCGCAAATTGCAACAGCATGTACGCAAACCAGGCGCGGCGCCTGTCGTCACGCGCAACGCACGTCGCGCCGATCAAGGCTTTTGGCTGGCTGGCATCGGCGTGGCCGCGGCGATGGTGTTGGCGGGTATGCTGCTGTTTGCAAACTCGTCCCAACTGAACCCGGGCGCTGGCAACCTAACGCCGCCCGGTGGATTGGCATCCGCCGCATCTGCGGCGGGAGAAAACGCGCTCCTACCTGGCGCTTCACCCACGGCAACCGCAACCACAGCGGCTCTAACGCAAAACGCAAAACCGCCGACTTCGACGCCGATCGACACGCCTACTCCGACGGCGACGCGCACTGCAACCCACACACCGACGCGCACACCCGTGCACACACCGACTGCCACCGAAACGCCGCATGTTGCCACTGCCACCTCGACGCGCGTTGCCACCGTGCGCGTTGCCACGGCCACGCCGGCGTCGGTCGCGTCTGCGGGCGGCAGCCCCACTTCCACCCCAATGATCGGCACGTCCACGCGCGTCCCCACGCCCACACGCACACCGGCGCCGCTTCCCATCTCGCCGACTCCGGCGAGCCAGGTGCAGGCAACGCCTGTGGTGACGCCTGCCGGTGATGGCGGCGATCTTAACGTGACGTTGCGAGGCCCTGCTGACAACATCACCGCGGCGGGCGAAGTGCGCTTTAGCTGGATCCCCAGCCGCGCGCTCAAAGAAAATGAATGTTTCGAGGTCAGTTTCTGGCGAGGAGAGCCCAATAACTGGCAAAGCGGTTGGGGCATCTGGGGCGCCAACCGCGACAACTTTGTCACGCGCGTCTTCAATGAAGAGTACGACATCAGTATGGCATGGCTCGAAGATGGCGCAACCTATTATTGGGGCGTGCTGTTGATCGAAAATTGCCAGGTATATACCAACCAACAACACAGCCCCCGGCGCCTCGTCAGCGAGGTGCGCCGCTTTACCTTTGACCGATAAAGGAGCAACCGATGCCGACATTCGAGGGCGTCAACTTTCTAGACAAACCAACGCGGGTCGATGCCGGCACCCATAACGGCGCACGCAACAAACCCAATGAAGATCGCTTCACGGTTTTTACCGGCCCCGGTGACAACGGTCAACCCGTGCAGTTTCTGATAGTGGCGGACGGCGTCACTAGCACCCACGGCGGCGAACGCGCCAGTGATATCGCCGTGCGCGTGATCCAGCAGATCTTGCAGACGCCGCCGCCGCCCAATCGCGCCGCACCCAAGTTACTGCGCGACCGGCTGGCCGACGCTATCCACCGCGCCAACCAGGAAATTCTGGAAACTGCGCGCAAAGATCCCGAGCTAAAAGGGATGAGCACGACGTTGGTCGCCGCCGCAGTTGACGGCAACCAGTTGCTTGCCATGCATCTCGGCGACAGTCGCGCCTATCTTGTGCGTGACGGCAAGGCGCATCAGTTGACACGCGACCACACCTGGGTGCAAGAGGCGCTGGAAGAAGGGCGCATCACACGCGAGCAGGCGGCCAACCATCCGAACAAACATGTGATCCTGCGCTATCTCGGCGACATGCGCGGCATCAGCATCGATCAAGGCGTCCTTGACCCCGATAAGCCGCTGGCTGACATCGACGAGACCGAAGTCGGGCGTCAGCAAGTCAATGTCGGCGACACCACGCTGACGCTGCGCCCCGGCGACGCGCTGCTGCTCTGCTCGGACGGCCTTTACAATCGCATCACCGACGCCGAAATGGCGGGGGCGGTGACCAGCTATGCGCCGGAGAAAGCGGTCAAATCGTTGATCGATGAGGCGGTCAAGCGTCAGGAGCCGGACAACATTACCATTCTTCTGTGGACGACGGTGGGCATGGTGGCGCCTGCCGCGGCCACAGCTTCGCGCCGTCCGGCATTGGCGCTGGCCGCGGCCGGAGCGATCTTGGCGATCCTGGTTTTCCTGGTTTTTAGCTTCACGAGCAACAGCCAGCCGGTCGCAACGCCCCCTGCAAATGCAGGCGAGGTCGTCGCTATGGCCTCCACCGTAACCGAACCATCCAGCAGCGAAGACAAGGCCACGCCGGTCAGTTATACACCGACAGTTGTCGATACCCTCTCGCCCATCCCCGATCAGGCGCAAACAGAAGCGGCGCCAGAAACGCCCACCATGACGCCTCTGGCTGACGCCCTATCGAGCGAACAGGCCGCCAGTGACGACGGCGCTCCTGCCTCCACTTCCACCCCACTCGTGGAAGGTGCGCCGGGTGAAATCATCACAGGAACACAACCGTTCACGCAGCAACCGCTACTCACTAACCCTACGACTATCGGCCCAGAAGCGACGCTGACGGCGGTGGCATTGACTGAGACGCAAATTGCCATTACCGTCGCTGCGACTGATCAACTGACGACCAATACGACGCCGACGCTTGCTGTGACCAGCACCCGCATGCCCACCAGCACGCCGGCCGCAACACCAACCGCGTCGCCATCGCCCACACCTACACTCACCCGCACCCCTTTCCCTGCCGCGGTCGCACCGACGGGTAACCAGGTGGCTACGCCACCGCCCCCGGACAACGACATGCAGACCGGCCCGCGCTCCGCAGTGATTCTGGCGCCTGGCGACAACCATAGCAGTTATACCGCTACCCTGTTTCGCTGGCGGCCCGACGCTGATTTGGCGCCCGATCAGGAATATGAGGTGGTCTTCTGGAAGGCAAATGGAGAGAGTGAGGCAGGGGCAAGAGGGTTGGTGCGTTCCTCGCCTTCGACCGAGATACTTCTACCGGTCGGCGACCTGGCGCCTGATGCGTATCGCTGGGCGCTTTACCTGGTGCAGCCAGAGCCATATAGGCGGCTTCGCCCCCTGGCCGGGCCGTTTGCGTTTACAGTGCCGTCCGGTGGCGGCGGGAGTGGAAGTAGCGGCGGGCCGACGCCTGAGCCGACAAACGCACCTAGCAAATAAGAGAATGTGAAAAGCAATAGGAGGAAGATAATGAAACGTACACAGTGGTTTCTACTGATGTGGTTAGGAGCAGGATTAGCCTATCTGTTACTGGCAAACTCAGTCACGCTTTTCGCCGACGAGTTGCCCAACGACGGCACAATCCCACCTCTGACATCTTTCACCAAGACTATGCAATCTCCATCGGGAAGCCTACACACTGCGCGGAGCGCGGAGGTTGTTACCTACACCCTCCAGATTGCCAATACCAGCGCAGTAAGCTACACAGCGCGCATTGGCATCACCGACACGCTGCCTGTGGGTCTGGTAGTTATCGAGGAAAGCATCACCCCGACAGCCAAAACAGTGGAAAATAATCTGATCATGTGGGAGGTTGACGTAAAGTTTGGCGAACATCGTGCATTTACCTACACTGTGCAGATGCCCACAGTCACCGAGTTGCTTAGGCTAACCAACACGGCAGAACTTTATGAGATTCAGAATGCTTGGGTGCCGACCACCACAAATCGCATTATCACTGTAACCGAGGCGCTGACGGTCACGCCATGGACGCTATACCTTCCCCTGATCATTACCCCGCCTCCCAAGCCAGAACTCCCAAAGTTCTTGAATGGCGACTTTGAAGTCGGCAGCGGAAATGGGTGGACGGAAATAGTAGATGAGAAGCCCGGCAAGTTGATTTTCACCCCAATCAATGGCTATCCGACGATGGACTACGGCGGCGCCTACTTCGCCTGGCTGGGCGGAGCGTACAACGCAATCAACGAACTCAGCCAACCGATTACCCTCCCAATGGGATACGATTCCTTAGGCATCACCTACCGCTATTGGATCGATTCTAGTGAAATCGTCGCAACGAATGATCGGGCTGAAATACGCGTGATCCATAACGGCGGTGCAACGATTCGGCCACAGCCGCTTTGGGTGGCTTCTGCTACATCACGATGGGTGCGCGCGGAAGCAATTGACGTGTCCAGTTATCAAGGTCAGTCGATCAAGTTTGCCTTTTGGGCGAAACTCAACGCAACTAAGAATAGCAACTTTTTTGTCGACAAAGTCGAATTGTGCAGCAACGATGACGACAGAAAGCCGGAAACTGCCCGCAGATGTGACAATACGGCAGTTCCGTAAGCCGGCGCCTTCGCCGATGCCAGTTGATGCCAGCACACAGCTTTAGCAGCACACAGATTATGCACCCATGAGCACCACACCCCAACAGATCGGCCCCTATCGCATCCAAACTGAGATCGGCCGCGGCGGCATGGCCGTGGTCTATCGCGCGGTGGATGGGCGGTCGGGCGCGGTGGTGGCGCTCAAGGTGCTGCCCCCTCATCTGGCGCACGACGAACGCTATTTGCAGCGCTTCGAGCGCGAGGGCAAGAGCGCCGCGCGCCTGCGCCATCCCCACATCGTGCGCACGCTGGAGACCGGCAAAGACGATGGCTATCACTTCCTGGCGATGCAGTACGTGGAGGGGCAGACGCTGGCCGATCTACTGCGCACGCAACGTACATTGTTGCCCGCAGCGGACGTAGTCGAGATCGTCCGGCAGGTGGGCAGCGCACTCGACTATGCCCACAGCCTCGGCGTACTGCATCGCGACATCAAAACCAGCAACATCATGATCGACCAGCAGGGGCGCGCGCTGCTGATGGACTTCGGCGTCGCCAAACTTCTGGATGAAGACCACACGGCCTACACCATCGTCGGCACCACCGTGGGGACGCCGGCCTTCATGGCGCCCGAACAGGCACGCGGGGGCGAGGTCGACCGCCGCGCCGACATCTACAGCCTCGGCGTCATCGCCTACTCGCTCTTTACCGGCGTGATGCCCTTCAAGGCCGACAGCCAGCCGGCGTTGCTGCATAAGATCGTCTACGAGCCGCCGCTCCAGCCGGAAGAGGTGAATCAGGCGCTGCCGCCCGGCGTGATCTATGCGCTGAAAAAGGTGCTGGCAAAGTCACCCTCCGCCCGCTATCCCACCGCCGGCGACTTTGCGCAGGCGCTTGCCAAAGGGTTGACCTGGACGCCTTCCAGCGGCGAGTTGCGCGCCGTGCAGGCGCGTATGCTCGCCACCGCCACTTCTCAGAGCCAGGTGGCCGCGGCGACGCGCAAACGGGGCGCAGGCGGCGCGATCCTGTTCGGACTGAGCGCGCTCATCGCGGGGATAGCCGCCGTATTCTTGTTGATCAACCCACCCGCCTGGTTGACAGGCAACACGGGCTCACGGCCAGGTGAGGATAAAGCCAGCGCTGCGCCTGCCACCCTGACGCTGCACGGCTTTCAACCAGACGACCGCGCGTTCTGGCTCGAAACGCCTGTCACCTGGACGCCGGGCAGCACCACGCACGCGCACAGCTTCGTTTACACATTCGATGCGCCTGACCGCATTGCGCGGCTCTTTGTCGCCCGCCTCGCAAAACCCGCGGCGGCCAACGATGCGGAGGCGACGCGTCAGGCGGTGGAGATTTTCCTGGCTGCTGAGGATCTGCCCTACACCGGCGTGACGATGGACGCGCCCGGCGTCGCCCGGCAACAGGATGCCCAAAGCCGCTACGAGCAGACCGCCAGCGCTGAATGGTTGGGACAGCCAGTGGCGCTGCATGTCAGCGCCATCTCCGGCGCCGCTTCCACCTATCTGGTGGGCATGGTCGTCGCCGCGCCGCAGTCTGCTGTCTTCGAGCCGCTGCGCCGCGCCGTAGTCGCCAGCTTACGCGTCGATCTTGCGCCCATTGCCCAGGCCGATGGCGCGTCGTCGCCTGCCGCGGTGGGATCTACTCCGCTGGAGGATGCTGCCCCTCTCTCGCTTGACGCCACGGAGGAGGGCGCTGTGGAACCTTCTCCCATGTTGCTGCCGACTGTCACAGACACGCCTGCACAGGAGGAAGCAACCCCAGCGGACGCATCGGAGGATGTCACACCGGAGTTGACAGAGACAGCCATGCCAACTGACGCTCCTGCCACCTTCACGCCTACGCCTGACGCTACGGCGACAAGCACATCAACTGACACGCCAACGGTGCGACCGACGGCTACGCCATTGCCTACTAACACCGTAACGCAGACCCCGCCGCCCGATCTTGCCGCCACCCTCACGATGGAGGCAAGCTTTGCCGAGACCTCCGTAGCGCCGCCGCCCGCGGCCACGCGTACGCCGACCGCCACCCGCACGGCCACGCCTGCACCGACAGCCGCGCGCACGCCGACCTTGACCGCGACTCCCCATTTCGCCGCCACCCAGACCATGACCATGCGCCTGTTGCAGACCTCTGTGGCCGCGACATTGACTGCCATTGCGCCAAAATCCACCAGCACCGCGGCGCTGACGTCCACTTTCACGCCGAGTCCCACGTCACCCTCGCCGACGGCCACACGCACGCCGCCGCGTGCACCCGCGCCTAGCCCAACCCACACGCCCAACGCCGCCGCCACGCAGACCGCGGACGCGCGCCGCATCGCCACCGCAATTGCGCAGACGCAGACCGCCATGCCGACGATGACCGCCACGCCCACAGTGACACGGACGCCATCGCCGACGGCCACGCCCACGCTGTTGCTCGATCCGCTAGACATAACGCTGACGGCGATTGCGGTCACAATGGAGGCGCTGGAGGGCAATGCCACCCAGACCCCATCGCCAACGCCGCCACTTGACCCCCTCGACGTGACGCTGACCGTGATTGCGGCCACGATGGAGGCGCTGGAAGGCACACCTACACCATCACCCTGAGCATGAAGGAGGGAGAAGGCAATGTATCAAAAACTTCTATCAAAGCAACTGTGGATGTCCATCACAGCGATTTTCGTCATGTTGCTCGTCTTTGGCATTTCCAGTGTTGCGTTGTCATCGTCTGACAGTGAGCATCCTCGCCAGCCTGGGGCGACGGCCACCGCGCAAGTCAAGTTGACCCAGATCGCATCTGAATTGATGCGGGCGGCGCTAAAGCAGACCGCCACCGCCGTGGCCCTGACGGAGGCTGCTCAGCCCGCGGCAACCCCTACGGCGACGCCGTCGGCCACCAGCACCCTCACGCCTATCACACCGACGCCACGCCCTGTGTCGCCCATGGCTGAAGTGCTGGTCGAAGGGCTCAATGTCCGCGCGGGCGCGGGCGCCAATTTCCCGGTGGTTGCCAAAGGTGAGATCGGACAGCGCTTCCCGGTGAGCGGACAAACGGGCAACTGCGCCTGGCTTCAGATTGTGCTGGAGGATGGCTCCGCAGGTTGGATTTCCGGCGCGGCTGCTTACTCGAGCCTGAATGTGGCGTGCAGCACGTTGCCCGGTGCGCGTATTACGCTGGCGCCCACGTCGGCGCCGGTTGCACCGCTGCCGACCGCGACGCTGCGCCCGGTGCAACAACAGCCAACTGCGGCGGCGCCACAACCTGCGGCGGTTCAACCAAACGCGTCCACCAGTGCAGGAAACAACGCGGCGGGCGATGTCATCACCAGCTTCGAGCCGCTAGGGTCGTGGCGCCGCGGCGACGAGCCATACGGCACGCTTACGCAATCTACGGTGGAAGCTTACAGCGGCGTCGCGTCGGCTGCCTTTACGTACGATTTCCCGGCCGCGGCCGGCAGCGGCAACTATGTCGTGTTTATGGCCCAGCCGGATCTGCGCATCCCCGCTGACGCCCAGGCGCTGACCATGCAGGTCTTTGGCGATGGCTCCGGTCATTTCCTCAACGCATGGATCCGCGATGCCGGCAACCAGGTCTGGCAATTGACCTTTGGCCGCATCAACCACACCGGTTGGGCGCCGATGACCGCCGCGTTGGTCGCCAGCCGTGAATGGCCCAACGGCCCGATCAGCGACAGCGCCTCCGACGAATTGACGCCGCCATTCGCCTTGCGGGCGCTGGTGCTGAACGGCGCGCCCGATGGCGTGGCGAGCAAAGGCGTCATCTATCTGGACGCATTGACCGCCAGCGACAGCGTTGCCGAAGCAGCCACGGGAAGCAGCAGCGCAGACAATGGAAGTACAACGGGCGGTGCGGCGACAGCAGGATCGGCCCCGGCGCCAAGCGGCCCGTTGACCGGCAAGATCGCCTTTACGCGCTTCAACGGTCGCGCCATGGACACGTTGATCTATGACCTGGCAAGCGACAGCGTCATTCGTCAATTCCCCAACTGGCGCCAACCCGACCTGGGCAGCGGCTATCTGCTGGTCAATGGCGAGGGCGGCGGCGTCGAAACGATCATCCGCACTTCCGACAATGGCGACAATCAACATCTGGCCACGACCAACGCCGAAGACGCGTTTCCGCAGTTTTCGCCTTCGTTGGAGAGCCTGGTGTATGCCTCGACCAAAGCCGGCGATGGCAAATCACGCATTTACTGGCAGGTCGACGCATCCTTCCAGGATAACGCCAGCCCCATGACGACCAACCTCAAAGAATTGGTCGGTGACTATCCAGTCTATCTTGACAACTGGCGCATTGCCTATCAGGGCTGCAATTCCTGGGGGGACGGCAGCAAATGTGGCATCTATACCGCCGACACACGCGGCTCTATCCCGGTGCGCGCCACTGAAAGCACTTCTGACATTCCCTCGGGCAGTCTGAAGGCGCAGGTGCTCTTCTCCTCCAACCGGGCGGGCAATTGGGATGTCTGGGCCGTCAACTTTGACGGCAGTGGCTTGCAGCAACTGACCACCGACCCGGCCATCGACGGGCTGGCGGACGCATCGCCTGACGGGCGCAACATTGCCTTCGTGAGCAACCGCGGCGGGGCGTGGGCGGTGTGGGCAATGAACGCCGACGGCAGCAATCAGCGCAAGCTTTTCGACATTGGCGGCGGCTACGGCGGCGGCGACTACGACTGGATCCGCGAGCGGATCAGTTGGGATCAGTAGGGATCAGTAGGAGCACATGGAACCAGGCAATCATCTCCACCAACACCGCTATCGCATTCATCATCTGCTAGGGCGCGGTGGGATGGGCGCGGTCTATCTGGCCGAAGACCTGAATCTGGCCGCCCGCCCGGTGGCCATCAAGGAAAACCTCAACAACGACGAGGAAGCGCAGCGCCAGTTCCGCCGCGAGGCGGTGCTGCTCGCCCATCTGCGCCACCCTAACCTGCCGCAGGTCATCGACTACTTCCTGGAACAGGACGGACGCCAATATCTGGTGATGGAATATGTGCCAGGTGAAAATCTGCATGAGGTGATGCACAGCCAGGGGACGCTTCCCGTCGCAGAGGCGCTGGCCTGCATCGACCAGATCATGCAGGCCGTTGCCTATATGCACCAACAGCGTGACCCGGAAACAGGACGCCGCCGTGCGGTTGTGCACCGTGACATCAAGCCGGCCAACATCAAGCGCACGCCAGAAGGTCACTATTTGCTGGTCGATTTTGGCATCGCTAAGCAGCACTCTGCGACCATACAAGCTACGGCCGTCAGCGCCCGTGCGCTCACACCCGGCTATGCGCCTATCGAGCAATATGGCGGTGGCACTGATGAGCGCTCGGATATTTACGCGCTGGGGGCAACGCTCTACGCCTTACTGAGCGGCCGAACGCCTCCCAGCAGCGTCGATCTGGCAGCCGGCGCTGTATTGCCCTCACTACGCAGCGCCAACAATAAAATCTCTCCCACCCTGGCAAGAGCCATCGAGCGCGCCATGAAGCTCAATGCCGGCGAACGCTTTCCCAGTGTAGACGAGATGTACACGGCGATCACGGGTCGCCCACTCCCCACCACACCCATCACAACCGCGCCGCCGCGGCGTCCTTCACGCGTCAATCGCACCGCGATGTGGCTACTGAGCGGGCTGGCGCTGATTTCAATCGCTGCCATCTGGTGGGTGTTTGCCACCAGCACTTCATTGTCTGAGGTCAACATCGATGCCGGCGCACAGGCGGTATCCTTGATCGACAGTGCAGGGGACGCACCAACTTTTACCCCACCGGCTCCCTCCACCCTGGCGGCAACGCAAGACGCAGAGACGATCGTGCTTGTTGCCTCGCCCACTACGCGGTTATTGCCGACAGCGTCACCGACTGCAACTCGCCCCCCACTCCCCACCAGTACGCCGACCGCAACGCTAACAGCATTGCCATCGCCCACACCTACCCTCACCCCTTACCGCACCAGCACGCCAGCCGCAACGCCGACAGCGTCACCATCGCCCACACCTACCCTTACTCACACTCCTCTCCCTGCCGCGGTCGCACCGACGAGCAGCCAGGTGGCCGCGCCGCCGCCCCCGGATAGCGTCAATCAGGCCGGCCCGCGCTCGGCGGTGATTCTGACGCCTGGCGACAACCATAACAGCAATACCGCTACCCTGTTCCGCTGGCGGCCCGACGCTGATTTGGCACCCGGTCAGGAATACGAAGTGGTTTTCTGGAAGGCAAATGGAGAGAGTGAGGGGCAAGGGAAAGGGCTGGTGCGCTCCTCGGTAGCGGTAGAGATTCTTCTGCCGGTAGGCAATCTTGCGCCCGATGCATATCGCTGGACGCTCTATCTGGTGCAGCCGGAACCCTATCGACGCATCCGTCCGCTGGCAGGGCCGTTTGCGTTTACGGTGACATCATCAGATTCAGATGGCGGCGGCGGGCCAGCGCCTGAGCAAGGCAGTGGGACTAAGTGAACACATGACTACAACCCCGATCGGCGCTCAACTCCATCAGCAGCGGTACCGCATTCGCCAGCAACTGGGCAAGGGTGGCTTTGGTGCGGTCTATCTGGCGGACGACACGCGGCTGCCCGGACGGCAGGTGGCGCTCAAGGAGAATCTGGGCGTCGGCAAGGAAGCGCAGGGGCAGTTCAAGCGCGAAGCCCTGCTGTTGGCGCGACTGCGCCATCCCAACCTGCCGCAGGTCACGGATTACTTCTTCGACCCCGACGGCAAGCAATATCTCGTCATGGATTACATCCCCGGCGACAACTTACGCCAACTGATGGCGCGCCGGCAGGGAGCGCTGCCGGTGGACGAGGCGCTGGCCGCGGTGGAGCAGGTGATGCAGGCGCTCGCCTACATGCACGCCTGGCGCGACCCCGACAGCGGGCAGATCAAGCCGATCATCCATCGCGACATCAAGCCAGACAACATCAAGCGCACGCCGGACGGACGCTTCGTCCTCGTGGACTTCGGCATTGCCAAAATCGATTCCGACACCGCGACCGCGCTCAGCGCACGCGCGCTCACGCCCGGCTATGCCCCGATCGAGCAGTATCATGGCGGCACCGATGAGCGCTCAGACGTCTACGCGCTGGCCGCGACGCTCTACGCGCTGCTCACCGGCAAAGCGCCGCCCAGCGCCACCAGTCTCGCCACAGGGCTGCCGTTGCCGCTCCCGCGCACCTTCAACCCCGACATTCCCCTGCGTTGCGTCAAGGTGCTTGAGAAGGCCATGCAGCTCAAGCCAGAGCATCGCTACCAGTCGATCGGCGACTTCTATCGCGCGCTCTTTGACCGCACCTTGCCGATGACAGGCAGTAGGGCGCCCACCGCACAATCGACGCCCCACCGAGTCACCACGCTGCGTGGCCCACGTTTCCAGCGCTCACCGCTGATCGCGGGTATGCTGCTCGCCGGGGCGTTGCTCAGTATCATCGGCATCGGCTTTGTCTTTCTCAATGCCCCGGAAATCCCCTCCGTTGTGACGACTACGCCGGTCGCAGTGGTGATGCAAGCCACGCCAAAGAAAACGATAGATTACAGCGGCGGCGGCCCAACTTTCACGCCGCTGCCAGCCTTGCCTGCCACGCCCACTGCATCACCGACGCTGCTCCCAACCGACGCGCCGACGCCAACCTTCACGATGACGCCCGACGCTCCAGCAACGGCTGCCGCTGAAGCCACCGCGCGCCAGCGTCAAATCGAGTTGGGCGTGCAGGCGGCGTTAGAGCAGCAGCGCGCCGTAGATGCGACCTTGACCGCGCTGGCGCCAATCGAGACACCGACGCCGCGCAATACACCGACGCCGCGTGCTGCCAATACGCCTACACGAATTCCCATCCTGGCGCCGTCGAATACGCCTTATCCAACTTACACACCTTACCCCACCAACACGCCCTATCCGACGGACACACCGCTGCCGCCACCTACCTATACGCCACAGCCGACGTACACCCCGCTGCCTATCAATGCGCCGCCGCCCGCGCTACCGCCGGCCGATTCATCCCTGGCCGCGGAATTGCGCCAACGCACGCGCAGTTCGTGGGTGTCCAATCCGTATGCAAACGAAGGAGATCGCTTTATCAATGACCTGACCGCACGGCTCGGTCAGTTTCAGTTGCCCAGTTTGGGCGTGACGCAAGCTACAGTGACTGGCGCGCTGCAACGCCCTGGCGCCGAGGATCGCGTCAATGCGCTGGTTGGCCGCGTCTGGGGCGACTGGATGAGCAATGAGGTGCAGCCCAAAGGCTACGACGCCTACGACACTGACCCCGGCGTCACCGATATGTCGCCGCTGCGCTTGCTGGTGATCCGCATGATTCAGGGGCGGCAGGGCGCGCTGGTTGATTCACAGCAACACGCGCTTCACAACTTATTTACCCGCAAAGAGGAAGCCAGCGTCTGGGTGGAAAACGTCAACGGCGTGATTGCTGCGGTCAATCGGGAGAGTTTTCAGTGGCGGTAGAACTGTTGCAAGGTCGTTACCAGATTCTTAAGCCGATTGCACGCGGCGGCATGGGCGCCATCTACCTGGCTGAAGATCAGCGTTTGCCCGGTCGGCTAGTCGCCATCAAGGAGAATCTAGAGGTTAACTCGGAGAGCCGGCAGCAATTCGAACGCGAGGCGATCATTTTAGCGAGGCTGCGTCATCCCAACCTCCCGCAGGTTACAGATTTCTTCGTCGAGGCAAGCGGCCAGCGATATGCCACGCGCACTACATTCCCTGGCAAAGAAATCGAGTCGCTGTGGGCAAGGAAATTTGACATAAACACTATAGCGTATGATACAGAAAATTTCCGAACTTTGGTCCGATGGCTATGATGTAACGAGTTTGGTGTACGACGGTGAGTGAACTACCTGACGGCGGAATTCCTTAGGGAAGAACCACTAGATAAATCACCTTCAAATGTTTTACATAATAAATAAGTGGGCAGCGTAGCGCCTCTCATCCTGCCAGCGCCAGCGCCTTATCAAGTGAAGCGGCAATTTTGAGGTGCGCCTCGTTTGGGCGGGTTGACGCAAGCCAACGGCTGCGGTCGAGATCATCTCCAAATTCCCACGTGAAGTCATGCGCTCGATTTGGACATCGTTCGCACAGATTGTTGCCGATGCCATAGTGACGCTCTGGTGGATAGTGCTTTATGCGAAACATCAGTCTGTCCTATAGCAATCTCAAAAATTTTAGATTAATTAAATGACCCTTTTATTGAGCAAACACTTGTGTTTACCAGCAGGGATTCGCATAGCCACTATTCGACTCTGAATATTGGAGCGCACAAGTAAAGGCAAACCACAGCATAGTATGCTCCCTCCCCACTGGCTGGACATTCTTCGGACTCGATTCAGACCGAACCCCACGCAAAGACGACGCTGAATCGCATGGTGGCCGACGGAATCCATGCGGCAACTCGATACAGCACGCAACATCTTCGCTTTATGTAACGTATGTTGTCGCTACGGCAACCCCGTTAAAGATCTCCGCTTGACAGGCTCCATTAATTATGGTTTAATTAGCTTAATTAAAATTATCAAGGTGGAAAAATGACAACACTAACCGGCCCCACACACAAGATCGTCCCTCATTCATCACTCTCCGCGCCCGTTCCCTTTGATGCCACCCTGCTGGCGGGACAACTGGCGCCTTCCAGCATTGCCATGTACCAGCGCGACTTTACAGCCTACGCAGCATTTGCCGGCGATCTGGCCGCCCTGCTCGATGCCGCTACATTAGCGCGCTGGCGCACGCATCTCGCGCAAGAGACAGAGATGAGCCCCAACACCATTAACCGCATGTTGAGCGCAGTCAAGCGCTTGATGCGCGAGGCGGCAGCCCAAGGATATATTCCCCATGCCGCAGCGGATGCGTTCAAGGATGTCTCAGGCGTTAAGGCGGTCGCCCTCAAGGAGCGTATTAAAGACAACGCACGCGTTCGTATTGAGCCTACTGCTATGCGAACAATTTGCGACGCGCCTCAGCCCGAACGTTTAATCGGCGTGCGTGATACCGCCCTGCTCAACACGCTGGCAAGCAGCGGGCTGCGCGTGAGCGAAGTGGCGGGCTTGAAACGTCAGCAAATTCGCGCCAAAGGGGCAGGGTATGTAATCTTGGTGCGAGGCAAAAATGATGTTGAGTATCGGGAAGCGCCGCTGAGCCGTGAAGCCTATTCACACATCACAGCTTGGTTGGAGGAACGGCCCGTGCACAGCGACTACATTTTCACGGCGTTTGACGGTCGCGGGGAGCGGGTCACCGCGCGCCCGATGTCAAGCGTAGCGATCTGGCGCGTCGTACGAAAATATACCGATACGGCAGGGTTGACCGACGTCAAGCCGCACGATTTTCGGCGCTTTGTCGGCACACAACTGGCGCGCAGCAATCTTCGTATGGCGCAAAAGGCATTAGGCCACAAACGGCTTGAAACCACGGCGCGTCATTACATTCTCGACGAGTTGGAGGCTGGCCTTACTGACGATTTATATTGACCCGTAGTGACGCTGCGTTGATAAGCGGTTCATCGCGCGCCGCGGCGGTCGTTGAGGGCAAGCAGAGCGACCAGCATGAGCGCGCCCAACGCTGCCATCCACACCTGAACGCCATTCAAATCCACCCCAGTCGGCGGCAGTTGAGCAGCAGCGCCAGCTTCTGCACCTACGGTGATGCCGACTTCGCCGGTGCTCTCGATATTGCCATTTTCTGTCACATCCTGCGCATTTGCCGGTGCATCCGTTAAAACAGTCACAACGGTTTGTATCGCCGTTGGCTCAACTGTTGCTGTGCTTGTCGGAAGCGGCGTATTCGTTGAGGCAGATATTGCGGCCGCCGCGCTTGTCACTGTTGGCTTGATGGACGCCATCTCCGTTGGAGCAGATGTAGCGGTCGGAGTCAATACAGCAGCGACTGTACTTGTAGCCGCCGGCTTGGTGTCCGACGTGCTTGTCGGCGCGAGCGTGCTGATTGGGACAGATGTTGCCGTCGTCGTATTTGTAACCGTTGGCCTGGCATCGGTTGGGACGGTCGTTGCCGTCGATGTGCTGGTGACGGTTAGCGCAGTCGCAGTTGCTGGATTGGTCGGAACAGGCGTGCGGGTCGGGGCAGGTGTGTCAGTCGGAACAATTGTAGCCGTCGCTGTGTCTGTAGCCGTCGGCTTGGCGGTGGCTGTGTCAGTCGGAACCAATGTTGCCATCGCTGTGTCTGTAGCCGTCGGATTGGCGGTGGCCGTGCTCGTCGGGGCAGGCGTGTCGGTCGGAACGAGTGTAGCCGTCGCCGTATCTGTAGCGGTTGGCAGCGCAGTTGCTGTGTTGGTTGGAATCAGTGTGTTGGTTGGGGCGGCCGTCGCTATACTGGTAGCTGTTGGCAGCGCGGTAGCTGTATTGGTTGGAACAGGCGTGTCAGTTGGGACGGTCGTTGCCGTCGCTGTGCTGGTGGCGGTTGGAAGCATGGTCGCCGTATCGATCGGGGCAAGCGTTGCCGTCGCT
>Ga0073899_10001523_pt1 | contig 21261 bp, 18 predicted proteins | sample KloWWTmetaKNB5Ph_FD_88975 | JGI IMG/M metagenome (GOLD analysis project Ga0073899, IMG submission 88975) | Active sludge microbial communities from Klosterneuburg, Austria, studying microevolution and ecology of nitrifiers - Klosterneuburg... | ecosystem: Engineered > WWTP > Aerobic digester >... | reverse complement strand
TCCGGGCCGGCCGTGGACGGCCCAGGTCGCAAGCCTTCGCCCAGCGCATCGGCCCAGCGCACCGCGCCGGCAGGCAGCGGCGGATCGGCGCGCAGCCACTGCAGCACGGCGTCGGCAGGCGCTTCGTCAGGTTCCAGCGTTTCGGGCATGGCATCGGTGAAGCGCGTGACCAGGAGGTGCTGCAGGCGCTGCGCTGCAGGCAGGCGCTGGCTGGCCTCGGCCACCGTGGCGGCCAGGTCGGCGCTGGTGATGGCCACGCAGGCCTGCGGGTCGGTGATGTAGTGGCCGAATTCGTCGACGCGGTTCATCGGGTTCACCGGCACCACCACCGCGTCGGCGCGCTGGATGGCATAGAACGCCACCACGAACTGCGGGCAGTTCTGCATGTACAGCAGCACGCGGTCGCCGCGCTGTACGCCCTGCGCCTGCAGCCAGCCGGCCAGCGCCTCGGCCTGGCGCAGCAGTTCGCCGTAGCTCAGTTCACGGCCGAAGAAGCGGTAGGCCGCCTTGGCGGGGTAGCGCCGGGCGCTGACCTCCAGGTTGAACCACAGCGTGGTTTCTGGAATGACCAGCGTGCGCGGCAGGCGCGCCGGCCAGGCGACGGCTCGGGTGTGGGTGGCCGTGTCGATGAAGGTGCGGGTCAAGCTGGTCTCCGGCAGTGTTGCCGAAGGTGTAGCGGCAAGCGGCGCCGCCGTCATCGCGCTTAACCCGTAGCCGCAGCGTCGCGCCGGCGACATCGCCGTGCGCGGCCGCTCACTCGCGCGGCTGCGCCTCCTTGCGCCACTCCAGGCAGTCGGGGTGGCTGGGGCCGGTGAATTCGGTGCGCAGGCACTCGCGCTCCATGCAGACGAAGGTCATGATCGGGTTCTGGCCGCTGCACCTGGCCTTGGGTCCGGTGACGACGGGCGGCTTGGCCTGGGCCGCATTCACGGAAGCCGGAGGTCGAGCCGGCGGCGCATCCTCCGCCGACACCGCCGGCGGGCCTACGGGCGCCGAGGCCTCGCGCCGCACTTCCTGCGCAGGCATCGGGCTGGCCGGGGCCGCGCGCGCCGCGGCGGTGGTGGGTGTCTGCAGGCGCGCAGCCTGCGTGCCCTGCATGGTGGTCGGCCCGGGCGACTTGCGGGCGACGTCGCCGCCGGGTGGCGGTGTGCCCGCAGGTACGGCCGCTAGCGTCACCGGCAGGGGTACCGTGGTTGGCGCGGACGCTGTGGCCACGGCCACCGTCGCCACCGTCGCTGGCAAGGACCCGGGCGGGGAAGCCGGTTCCAGGGGTGCCGCAGCCCGTTCCAGCGGCGCCGAAGCCGCCGACAGCGCAGGCGCGGTCGGCCCCGCGGCCTGAGGCCACAGCCAAGTCGCCGCCACGCCCACGGCAGCCAGGCCCAGCACCACGGGCAGCCACTTCCAGGCGCCTGCCGCCGGCGGCGCCGGCGCGACGGGCACCAGCGGTGCCGGCCGCGGTGGCACTTCGGCCGTGCTGCCGCGACCCGGGGCACCCGGCGGGGCGCCGGCACTGGACCCGAAGACCGCGCCGGACCGGGCTTGCGCGGGAGCGGCAGCGGCAACCACCGGCACGCGCGGTGGCATCCGCACGGTCGGCGCCGACGCCTCGGTCGGCGCAGGCTCGGCCGCGGGGCGGCGCGGCGGGAGTCTGCGGCCGGCGAGCGCTTCGCGCAGCTGGCTCACGCTTTGCGGCCGCTCGGCCGGACGCGGCGCCAGCATCCAGTCGACGATGTTCAGGAACTCACGGCTGCAGCCCGGCAGGGCCCGGCTCGCCAGCGGGGTGAATTCGTCCTGCAGGGCGCGCGTGGTGGCCGGCGGCGGCGGCCGCTTGAGCAGCAGGTAGTGCAGCGTGGCGCCCAGGGCGTAGAAGTCGGTCCACGGCCCCTGCTTGACCGAGCCGGCCTCGGCGTACTGTTCGATGGGTGCATACGCGGGCTTCAGGATGGCCGTCAGCGTCTGGCTCTTGTCGCTGATGACGCGCCGGGCGGCACCGAAGTCCAGCAGCACCGGCCGGCCGTCGGGTTCGATGACGATGTTGTCGGGTGCGATGTCGCGGTGGTAGACGCCCTCGGCATGCAGCCGCTCGATGGCGCCGAGCAGCGGGTCGAGCAGCGCGCGCAGCGTCGCTTCGTCGGGCGCTGCCGTCATGGCCTCGCCCACCTCCTTGAGGGTGCGACCGTGCATCACCGGCATGGCCATGTAGGCGGTACCGTTGGCTTCCCAGAAGCGGTACACCTTGAGCAGCGATGGGTGGTCGAAGCGCGCCAGCAGCCGAGCCTCGTTGACGAAGGACTTCAAGCCCAGGGCAAAGGTCTCGGCGTCGGCCTGCGAACGCAGCGACACCTGCTGGGACTCGGTGCGGCCGGCGAGCGTGGCCGGCAGGTATTCCTTGATCGCGACCTCGCGCTCCAGGTCGTGATCGAGCGCCAGATACACAATGCCGAAACCGCCGACCCCCAGCACGCTGAGGAGCTCGAATTCACCCAGCCGCGTGCCCGGCCGCAGCGCGCTCGGCGTCTGCGCATACAAGCGGGTGGAGCGATCGGCGTCGAGCGGCATGGACCAACGAGCTTAGCAGGGAACCCAAGCGATGAGGCCTCTCCTGAACCGCGCCGCCGGGGTGCTGTGCCTGGCTTCGGCGGCACTTTGCAACGCAAACGCATTCGACCTGCAAGGCCACCGCGGCGCGCGCGGCATGGCGCCGGAAAATACGCTTGCCGGCTTTCGCCAGGCGCTGGCCGCGGGCGTGACGACGCTGGAACTGGACGTGGGCGTGACCCGCGACGGGCAGGTCGTCATCGCCCACGACCCGCGCCTGAACCCCGACCTCACGCGCGACGCCAGCGGTGCCTGGATTGCCACGCCCGGGCCGGCGCTGCAGACCTTGACGCTGGCGGAACTGCAGCGTTTCGATGTCGGCCGCCTGAAGCCGGGGACGAAATATGCGCAGTCCTTCGCCGACCAGCAAGCGGCCGACGGTGAGCGTGTACCGACGCTGGAGGCGCTGTTCCAGCTGGTCCGCACTTCGGCGGTACCGGTGCGTTTCAATATCGAGACCAAGCTGTCGCCGCTGACCCCGGAACTGGCGCCCGAACCCGATACCTTCGCGCGCGCACTGCTCGACGTCGTGCAGCGCCACGGCCTGGCCGAACGTGTCACGGTGCAGAGCTTCGACTGGCGCACGCTGCAAGCCGTGCGTCGGCTCGCACCCGCGCTGCCGATCGCGGCGCTGACGGCACGGCTGCCCTCGATCGACAACCTGGCCGACCCGCGCTGGACCGCCGGCCTGCGCCTGCAGGACCATGGCGGCTCGGTGCCGCGGCTGGTGAAGGCGCTGGGCGCCCGCACCTGGTCGCCTTTCCACGGCGACCTGACCGAGGCCCAGCTGGCCGAGGCGCACGCACTGGGCTTGAAGGTGATTCCGTGGACGGTGAACGAATCCGAACGGATCGACCGCCTCATCGGCTGGGGCGTGGACGGCCTCATCAGCGATCACCCGCTGCGCGTGCGCGAGGTCATGGTGCACCGCGGCCTGGCCTTGCCTGCGCCCGTATCGGTGCCGGCGCCACCGCGGTGAGCTCGGCCCCCGACGGCGGCGACGCCCTCTTCGACCACCGCGGTTTCATGCTGCTGTGGTTCGCGCGCCTGGCCGGCGTGGCCGCCAGCCAGATGCTGATGGTGGCCGTCGCCTGGCAGATGTACGACCTCACCGGGTCGGCCTGGGACCTGGGGCTGGTGGGTCTGCTGCAGTTTGCGCCGGCCCTGGCGCTGGCACTGCCGGCCGGGCACCTGATCGACCGCCACCATCGAGCCCGCATCGTGGCGCTGTGCCTGGCCACGCAAGTGGCGGTGGCGATGCTGCTGTGGGCCGGAAGCGACCGTGGTTTTGCTTCGCGCGACCTGCTGCTCGGGGTGTCGGTGGTGCTGGGCTCGGTGCGCGCCTTCCAGATGCCGGCGCAGCAGGCGCTGACACCGCTGCTGGTACCGGCTGCGCTGCTGGCGCGCGCGCTGGCTTTCAGCTCGGCCGGTCTGCAGGGCGCCATCATCGCCGGCCCGGCGCTGGGCGGGCTCATCTACGCTGCCGGCGCCGGCACCACCTATGCCGTCTGCGCGGCGCTGTTCACCGTGGCCGCGGCGCTGTGCCTAGCCATCCGCTACGAACATGCGCCGCCACCGGCGACACCCGTGACCTGGGGCACGCTGCTGGCCGGCGTGCACTTCATCTTCGAGCGCAAGGTGGTGCTGGGCGCCATCTCGCTGGATCTCTTCGCCGTGCTGCTGGGCGGCGCCACGGCGCTGCTGCCGATCTTCGCCAAGGATATCCTGCACGTCGGCCCCACGGGGCTGGGTCTGCTGCGCGCTTCGCCAGCCGTGGGCGCATTGTTGATGTCGGTGGCGCTGTCGCGCTGGCCGGTGCGCCGGCGCAGCGGGCCGCTGTTGCTGGGTGCGGTGGCGGTGTTCGGCCTGGCGATGCTGGTCTTCGGGCTGTCGACGGCATTCTGGCTTTCGCTGGCCGCGCTGGCGGTCAGCGGCGCGGCCGACATGGTGAGTGTCGTCGTGCGCCAGACCCTGGTGCAACTGGAAACGCCGGATGCGATGCGCGGCCGCGTGAGCGCGGTCAACTCGGTCTTCATTGGCGCTTCCAACCAGCTCGGCGAATTCGAGTCCGGCGCCACCGCGGCCCTGCTGGGCCCGGTGGGTTCGGTGGTGCTGGGTGGCCTGGGCACGCTGCTGGTGGCGGGCCTCTGGCTGCGCCTGTTCCCGACGCTGGCCCAGCGCGACGCCTTGGTCCCGGACGGCACGGCCGGCTCGCCTGGCCGACCCTGAACGGGTCGGCCCAAGGCGGCCGGGGCACGGGCCCGGGGCGGGCGTCGGGGTGAGTGGGCGATGGCGGCATGAACCTCACCCCCGCTTGGCGTTCAAACGCTCGCGCGCGGCGCGGCCACGCGCCTTCCACTGCGACACCAGCGCCTTGCGCTCCAGCGCCGTGATGCTGTCGCGCCGTGCCTCGCGTTGCAGCTTGTGGTAGTTTCGCAGGCGCTCGGGGCTCACGGCAGCGCGCACAGCACAGCCGGGTTCGTTGTCGTGGCCGCAGTCGCGGAACCGGCACAAGGGCGCCAGCCGCACGATGTCGTCGAAGACGGCGTCGAGCTGGTCGGCGTCGCCGTCCAGGCGCAGCGTGCGCAGGCCCGGCGTGTCGATGATGCAGGCGCCCTGTGGCATGGCGTGCAGCGAACGCGCGGTGGTGGTGTGGCGGCCACGGCTGTCGCCGGCGCGGTTGGGCCCGGTGTCCTGCCCCGCGCCGGGCAGCGCCAGGGTGAGCGCATTGGTCAGCGTGCTCTTGCCGGCGCCGCTGGAGCCCAGCAGCACCAGCGTCTGGCCTGCTTGCAGCCACGGCGCCAGTGCTGGCCCGGGGGCTTCGTCGCCCGTGCCCAGTGCATTCACGGCGACGGCCGCCGCACCCTGCGGCAGCAGCGCCTGCACCTGTTGCAGGCGACCGGCCACGTCGTCGCACAAGTCGGCCTTGGTCAGTACCACGACGGCCGCGACGCCGGCCATGCGCACCAGGGCCAGGTAGCGCTCCAGCCGGCGCGGGCTGTAGTCGTGGTCCAGGCCCATCACCAGCAGTGCCGTGTCGACGTTGCTGACGATGACCACGCGCGTCACCTTGTCGCGGCCGTCGTGCAGCCGCCGCGCCAGCTGGTTCAGCGGCGGCACACGGGTGTGCACCCACCACTCGCCATAGGTGTTGCGCCCGGCCAGCACCCAGTCGCCGACGGCGACGGCGTCGCCCTCGTTGGCCAAGGCGGCGCGCAGCGCGGGCAGCAGCCGGGCGTCGTGTTCGGCGCCACCGTCGTTCAGCGTCACGCCTTCGCGCTGCACCTCGGTGACGCGCATCAGCGTGGGTTCGGCGCCCGCGAGCGCCACCGTGGTCATGGCTGTCATCACTGCGGGCATCAGCGCCGGTGTCAGGCCGATGCGGCGCAGTCGTTCGAAGTCATTCGTATCGATCATGGTGAGATTCAGTTCCGTCGGAAAGACCATCCGAAGCGGCGCGCAGGCGCACCGCCGTGGCCGAACGCGCGCAGGCTTTCGGCAGCGAAAGGAAAGTGGTGGTCTGTCGGCCGCGGCCCTGGGGTCACGGCGCCGGACGGCCAGAAACGGCGAAAGATCAGCGGTGATTCAAACGGCAGCGGGAGCTGCCTTCGCCGAGGTGCGGCGGGAGTGAGGAATCAGCGCGCGCAGGCCGACAGGAGGGCAATGTCTGCAATCTTCATGGCGGCCTCCTGTGGTGGGTTGAAACGAGCGCGCAATGTGCTCCCGGGCGCGGCGGGCGTCAAGCGTTTTGACGGGGGATGTCGCCCGCTGTCCACAATCCTGCGGACGTCCTAATCTGCCTATCCTGCGCCCATGCCGCCTGCCCCGCACGTCGACCTGCTGCACGCCGACGCCAGCCTGATCGTCGTCGACAAGCCCCCCGGCCTGCTGGCCGTGCAGGGCCGCGGCGAGGCCGGTCGCGACAACCTTGCTGCTCGCGTGCAGGCACTGTTCGCCGATGCGCTGGTGGTGCACCGAATCGACATGGCGACCTCCGGGCTGATGCTGTTCGCGCGCGGCGCCGCGATGCAACGGCAGCTGAGCATGGCCTTTGCCCGCGGCGAGGTGGCCAAGCAATACGTCGCCGTCGTCTATGGTGAGGTGCAGGGCGAGGCTGGAACCATCGCAGCCGCCTTGGCGGCCGACTGGCCGAACCGGCCGCGGCAGGTCGTCGACCCCGTCCACGGCAAGCCTTCGCTGACGCGCTGGCGGGTCTTGTCGCGGGGCGATGGGCAGACGCGGCTGGGGCTGGAGCCCCTCACCGGCCGCACGCACCAGCTGCGCGTGCACCTGCAGTGGCTCGGCCACCCGATCCGCGGCGACGCGCTGTATGCGCCGGCACCCTTGCGCGCCGAGCGCCTGCTGCTGCATGCCAGTCGGCTGGTTTTCGTGCATCCACTCACCGGCCAGACCTACACCTTCGCGAGCTCGCCGGACTTCTGAACGGGGCCATGGTGCTGCGCTTATCCTGCGCGGCATGACCCAGCACCTGATCATCCTCACCGGCGCGTCGCGCGGCCTCGGCCTGGCGATGGCACGGCAATGCCTCGAAGCCGGCCATCGCCTCTTGACGATCTCGCGCCGCCCGGCCGAACTGCCCTCACCCGCCGGCGCCGAACTCGAGCAGTGGTCCGCCGACCTGGCCGAACCGGCCCCGGTGGCCGCGCGGCTGCAGGCCTGGCTGGCGGCCACCGACCTCGGCACGCTGGCCTCGGCCACGCTCGTCAACAACGCGGGCGTGATTTCGCAACTGGCGCCGCTGGACCGCATCTCGGCGGCCGACCTGAGCCAGGCACTGCGCGTCGGGCTGGAAGCGCCCACGCTGCTCACGGCCACGTTCCTGCGCGCGACCGCGGCCTGGCCGCTGCCGCGCAAGCTGCTGCTCGTGTCTTCGGGCCTCGGCCGTCGCGCCATGGCCGGCAGCGCCTCCTACTGCGCCGCCAAGGCCGGCCTGGACCACCTGGCGCGCGCAGTGGCACTGGAGCAGGCCGCGCTGCCCCAGGGCGCGCGCATCGTCTCGCTGGCGCCCGGCGTCATCGACACCGACATGCAGGTGCAACTGCGTGGCGCCGACCCGGCGCTGTTTCCCGAGCGCAAACGCTTTCTCGGCCTGCAGGCCGCCGGACAGCTGGACAGCCCGGCGCAGGCCGCGGCCAAGGTGCTGCGCTACCTGGCGCGCACCGACTTCGGTTCCAACCCGGTGGCCGACGTGCGCGACGCCTGAAAACGGCGCCCGCTCGCGCGACACGCGATCGGGCAGGCTTCTTCAGCCCGCCATCCAGGCCGCAACATCGACCTTCAGCTGCGCAAGGTCGGCCTGCCGCGTGTACATCATGTGACCGGCGTCGTAGTAGCGGTGCGTCACGCGCGCCAGCACGTCGGCCGGCGCGTCCAGTTGCGCCAGCGACCAGTCGCTGGCGCTGTACGGCGTGCCCAGGTCGTAGCGGCCGCTGGCCGCCAGCACCTTGAGGTGCGGATTGCGCCGCAGCGCACGCGCCAGGTCGGGGCTGGTGCTGGTGAAGCCCATGCGGCTGCTGTCGCCGCGGTTCCAGTTCCAGGCCTTGTTCACGTCGCGCGCCAGCACCTGGTAGGGCGCGTCGAATTCGAGCCCGAGCGGATCGCGGAAGTAGGCCATGGCGGCCATCGTGTAGGGCGCGGCGATGGCTTCGATGCCGGGGTCGAACTCCCATTCGCGCGTGCGGCTGGCGGCCATGGGGCCGGTGGCGCGCGCGTCCAGCCGGCCGACGATCAGCCCGCGCGAACGCAGCGCCTCGAAGAAATAGACCTGGTCGCTGATGCGCAGGTTCTTCTCTTCCACCAAGGCTCGCGGCAGGCCGGTGAGTTCGCTGACGCGGCGTGCCGCGCGGCTGCGCTGCTTCTCGCCCAGCCGCGCGCCGGCCTGCAGCGCGGCCACGTATTCCTCTTGCACATAGGCCTCGGCGGCTGACCGGGCCGCTTCGGGCGACACCGCCAGCGGCCCCTTCAGCAGGCCGTGGTACTGCGCGACATGGGCCAGGGCCGGCAGGAACAGCGCATACGGCAAGTCGTTGGCGGGCGCGAAGACCAGGCTCTGCAGGTCCATTGCGCAGCTCACCAGGATCAGCCCCGACAAGGCCACTCCCATCTCCTGCAGCTTGTCGGCCAGCCCGGCGCCACGCGTGGTGCCGTAGCTTTCACCGGCCAGGACGACCGGCGATCCCCAGCGCTTGTGCCGCGTCAGCCACAGACGCATGACCTCGGCCAGGGCGTCGATGTCGCCGTCCACCGAGAGCATCCTCTTGCGCGCCGCCTCGCTGGCCGTCACCGACCAGCCGGTGTGCGGCGGGTCGATGAAGACGATGTCGAAATGCTCGAACCAGCTGTGCGGGTTGTCTTCCACCGCATACGGCGGCAGCGGCATGCGGCCGTCGTCGGGCACGACCACGCGCTTGGGGCCCAGCGCACCCAGGTGCAGCCAGATCGACGCCGAACCGGGGCCGCCATTGAAGGCAAAGCACACCGGGCGCGCGGCGGCCTCGGCGCCCTGCAGCAGGTAGGCGGTGGCCAGCACCGCAGCATCGGGTTCGCCGCGTGCCCCTTCGGCACCGGCCGCCGCCACCGGCACGAAGGCCGCGTGCACGGCATAGTCGAGGGTGCGTCCACCCAGAGCGATCGAGCCGCGGCTTTCGGCCGCTGCACGGGCGACCAGCTTCTCGACATGCTCCTTCTGCCGCTTCTCGGCGTCTGGGTCCTTGGGCGGGGTGGCGGCAGCGGCTTCGGCCATGGGCGTCTCCATTGAAGGTGTGCAAGGTCGGCGACGTTACCGCAGCGCATTCGCGGCCGCATCGGCAGCGGCCACAACGGCTGCCGATAATCCGCGGCATGAAGCGCACCCCCCGGCACCTGCTGAGCCTGTTCGTCACCGGCTTGCTGGCGGCACTGCCGCTGGCCGCCACGATCGCCATCTTCTGGTGGGCCGCCAGCCTGATCGTGCGCTGGCTCGGGCCCGGCAGTGCCGTGGGCTCGGTGCTGGTGAAGGTGGGCCTGGGCGTCACCGGCTCCGAGGTCGTGGGCTACCTGTTCAGCATGGCGCTCATCGCCGGCGCCATCGTGTTGCTGGGCGCCTTCGTGCAGGCCGGGCTGCAGCGCAGCGCCGCGCCGATCCTGGATGCGATCCTGCGCCGCATTCCGGTGGTGCGCACCGTCTACGACCTGGCACACCGCATGGTGGGGCTGTTCAAGCCCGGCCAGGCCGAGGGGCTGCGCAGCATGCGACCGGTGTGGTGCCATTTCGGCGGACCCGGTGGCGCTTCGGTGCTGGCGCTGCTGTCCAGCCCGCAGCCGGTGGAAGTCGCCGGCCGCCGCTGCCTGGCCGTGCTGGTGCCCACCGCGCCGGTCCCCGTCGGTGGGGGTTTGCTCTACGTGCCCGAGGACTGGGTCAGCCCGGCTCGCATCAGCATCGAGGCGCTGACCAGCCTGTACGTCTCGATGGGGGTGACCTCGGCTCAGCACCTGCCGGCGCCGGCCGCCGGGGTCGATCAGCCGCCCGACAGGAAGCCGGCGTAGCGCGCCAGGTCGACATTGCCGCCGCTGACGATGACGCCCACGCGCTGGCCGCGCGCCGGCACCACGCCTTCGAGCAAGGCCGCGGCGGCCAGGCAGCCGGTGGGTTCGACGACCATCTTCATGCGCTCGGCGAAGAAGCGCATCGTGCGCACGAGCTGCGCGTCGCTCACCGTCACGATCTCGCGCACCAGGCGCCGGATGACGGGGAAGGTGAGGCGCCCGCTGTGCTGCGTCTGTGCCCCGTCGGCAATGGTCTGCGGGGTGTCGATGTGCACGATCTCGCCACGGGCGAGACTTTGCTGGGTATCGTTGCCGGCTTCGGGCTCGACGCCCACCACGCCAACGCCCGGCGACAGGTGCGCCGCCGCCACGGCACAGCCGGCGATGAGCCCACCGCCGCCCACGCACACCAGCAGCAGGTCCAGCGGTCCGGTCTCCTGGATCAGTTCGGACGCCGCAGTGCCCTGCCCGGCCATCACGTGGGCGTGGTCGTAAGGTGGAATCAGTGTCATGCTGCGCTCGACGGCCAGGCGCGCGCCGATGGCCTCGCGGTCTTCGGTGTAACGGTCGTAGAGCACGACCTCGCTGCCGGGCTGGCCGCGCTGGTATTCACGCGTCGCTGCCAGTTTGGCCGCCGGTGAATCCTGCGGCATCACCAGCACCGAAGGCATGCCCAGCAGCCGCGCCGACAGCGCAATGGCCTGCGCATGGTTGCCCGATGAAAACGCGATCACGCCGCCCCGGCGCTGCGCGGGCGTGAACTGCGCCAGCGCGTTGTAGGCGCCGCGGAACTTGAAGGCGCCCATGCGCTGGAAGTTCTCGCACTTGAAGAAGACCTGGGCGCCCGTGCGCTCGTCGGCGGTGCGTGAGGTGAAGACAGGCGTGCGGCGCGCCACGCCCTGAAGGCGGGCCGCGGCGGCGGCGATATCGTCAGGGTCGATGGCCAGGCCGGTGTTGAGTTGATTCATGGGTCGGTGCGCCGTGCCCGGCGGTGAGAGTGGTGATGGTGGTGAAGCTGCTGAGGGCGTCCCACGCGCCAAGGCAGCGCGCGGTCTTGTTGGCAAACACCCCCGTCGGGCCATGCAATGTTGCGCGTGGGCCACATGGCGCCTGCGCGTCGACCGGTCTTCGCCCACGGGCAACCCTGGGCCATCGGCGTCCATCGCGCCTGCGCAGGCGCGGCTGGCGGCAGCATGGGGCTCGTGAGCTGGACTCGATCATCATCGCGACCGCCATTCTGGGGTGAGCTCTCCAAAGCCCTGTCAGCCTGCCGGAGGGGAAAGGCGTTAAGCTTATGTTGCACTGCACCAAAAGTGATGACATCGCACCCCTTTCTTCCCTTGCGCCAGTCGATGCCGTGGCGCATGAATGGACTGGCCCCGTGCTGAGACCCCAAGCCGTGAAGCTGACTGGCGCCTTTGAACCCGATTCGCAGGCGCTGGTGGAGATCATCGAACTCAAGTGGCTGCTCGCCGGCGAGGGCTTTCACGTGCATGTCGAACGCCTGCAGACCGACCGCGACTACGCCCGCCAGGCCCTGCACCGCGCCCAGGCGTCTCCGAACGCGGCCTTGCGCGAGACGGCCGCCCGGTTGCGCAACAAGCTCCAGATCACCGAGAGCTGATGCCGGTCCGAGCGCCGGTGCCGCCCACGGCCCGCGCGCTTCGCACCCGTGGCGTGCGGGCACATCGGCACCGGCGTAGCATGCAGCTCTGGCCCGGGCAGCCGGGCGGCCGCCGGAGGCTGGCGATGAAGCAATCCATCAAGCATCTGTCCGCCTTGCTGCTGTTCGCCGCGCTCGCGGCGTGCAGCGCGCCGCCGCGTGCAACTGCCGGCAGCGAGCTGTTGCACGATCAGCTCTTTGCCGCTTCCGACGCGGCCGGCGAGGCAGACGACGTTTTTGCCCTCAGCGACGAGATGCAAAGCTATGCGGCAACCCATCTGCAGTTCGGCCCGCAGCAACGCGACCCGCGCCCCGCCCTGATCGAAGCGCTTTACACCCAGCGGCAACTGGGCCTGAGCTATGACACCAGCGTGACCCGCAACGCGGCGCAAGCCTTCAGCGCCCGTGCCGGCAATTGCCTTTCGCTGGTCATCATGACGGCGGCCTTCGCCAAGCATCTGGGCCTGCCCGTGAGTTACCGCAGCGTCGAGGCGGACATCTTCTATACGCGCGAAGGCGACCTGACCATGGCCAGCGGCCATGTCAACCTGGTGCTCGACCGGCTCGGGCCGTTGCCGCGGGCGGCATCGCGGTTGACTCCTGCGCCGACAGCGCACGAGGCGATGCTCGTGGACTTCCTGCCGCCGCAGGAGTTGCGCGGGACGCGCTCGGTGACCTTGTCGGAACGAACCGTCCTGGCCATGTTCATGAACAACCGCGCCGCCGAGGCACTGAACGAAGGGCGGCTCGACGACAGCTATGCCTGGGCACGCGCGGCCGTGCGCCAGGACCCCGAATTCAAAGCCGCCGTCAACACCCTGGGCGTGGTCTACCTGCGCGCCGGCCATCGACCACAGGCCGAAGCCGCGCTGCGTGCGGTGCTGGCGCAGGACGCCGACAACGTGGCGGCCCTTTCCAACCTGGTGCGTCTGGTGCAGCAGGACGGGCGCCAGGCCGAAGCGCGGCAGTTGGGTGAGCGGTTGGCGCGCCTGGAGCCCTACCCGCCGTTCCACTTCTTCGACCTCGGCCGGGCGGCCATGGCCGAAGGCAACTACGCCGGGGCACAGAAACTGTTCGACCGCGAGCTCGGCCGTCAGCCGTTGCAGCACGAGGTGCGATTCTGGGCCGCCCAGGCCGCCTGGCACCTGGGTGACGCCGCCAAGGCCGCGGACCACCTGCGCCAGGCCATGGACAACAGCCCGGACCCGCGCAGCCAGGCCGTCTACGCCACCAAGCTCGACCACCTGCTCGATCGTTTTCGCGCCTCGCGGCTGCAATAGCCGGCACGCGCCGTGAACAAGGCCGCGCGGCTGGCGGCGCCAGGAGCGTTAGTCTTGCGTCCTCATGACCCAAGCCGCCAAGCCCAATCCGCTGTTCGAGATCGTCATCACGATCATCGTGCCCGCCGTCGTCCTGATGAAGTTGAGCGGCGAGGCCAACCTGGGCCCGCTGAGCGCGCTGCTGCTGGCGCTGGCGTTCCCGGTGGGCTGGGGACTGTGGGACGGTTTGCGCCGGCGCAAGCTGAACTGGCTGTCGGTGCTGGGCGTGGTGAGCACGCTGCTCACCGGCGGCATCGGCCTGCTCAAGCTCGATGCGCAGTGGCTGGCCGTCAAGGAAGCGGCGGTGCCCGGGCTCATCGGGCTGGCGGTGCTGGGCTCGAACTGGACGAGCTGGCCGCTGATCCGCATCCTGGTCTTCAACCCGACGCTGTTCGACGTGGACCGCGTGCACGCGGCGCTGGAAGCGCGGCGCAACGTGGTGCCGTTCGAACTGCGGCTGCGCACCGGCACCCTGTTGCTGGCCGGCACCTTCTTCTTTTCCGCAGTGATGAACTACCTGCTGGCGCGCTGGGTGGTCACCAGCCCGGCGGGCACCGAGGCCTTCAACGAGGAACTCGGGCGGCTCACGCTGCTGAGCTACCCCATCATCGCCATACCTTCGATGCTGATGATGATGGGGCTGCTGTTCTGGCTGGCCCGCGGCGCCAAGGCGCTCACCGGGCTGGACCTGCACGACATGCTGCGAACGCATTGACGGCTGCCGGGGCCACCGCCCCTAGAATGCGCGATCCTGTGATGATTCGAACGGGCCATGCGCATCCGCCGTAGTCACCCCAACCATCCCGGGACCGGGCGTCGTTCGTTGCTGTGCCTGGGCGGCGGCCTGCTGCTCGCCGCCGCCTGGCCGGTGCGCGCGCTGGTCGCAGCCTCCGGGCCGGTCGTGCTCACCGTGGGCGGCCGGGTGCGCATGCCCAACCAGGGTGATGCCGCCCACTTCGACATGACCATGCTGGCGGCACTGCCGCAGACCAGTTTTTCCACTCGCACGCCCTGGTATGCCCAGCCGCGGCGCTTCACCGGGCCGCTGCTTCGCGACGTGCTGGTGGCCGCCGGCGCGCAGGGCGACGTGATCCGGCTGACCGCGCTCAACGACTACCGCGTCGACATGCCATACCAGGACGCGCAGCGCCATGACGTCATCGTGGCCCGGCTGCTGGACGACAAGCCCATGGCCGTGCGCGACAAGGGCCCGCTGTTCGTGATCTACCCATTCGACTCGCGGCCCGAATTGCGGGGTGCGGTCTACTACAGCCGCTCGGCATGGCAACTGCGGAAGATCGACGTGCTCTAGCGCGCCACCCGCAGGACCGGCTGCGCTACAGCTGGCTGGCGCTGACGGGCTTCGTGCTGGTGCTGGTGCTGCTGGCCGTGGCGCTGGTGCAGGCGCGCCAGGCCACGCTGTTGCGCCAGGTGGTGCAAGCCGGCGACGACTACGTGGTGCTGATGGTCTACCAGGCCGAGACCGAGCAGCTGCGGCTGCGCGACCAGTGGCAGCGCGCCGCCGACGACCGCGTGCCGCTGGACGCGGATACGCTGCGCCTGCGCTACGAGATCTGGGTCAGCCGCATCGAGTTGCTGCGCAGCGCCGACTTGCAGCATCTGCTGTCGAACCCCGACGGCGACCAGCGTACCCTGCAGCAGGCAATGGACTTCATCCAGCGGGCTGACCTTGCGTTGGGGCGCATCCCCGAGGTGCCGCTGGACCGAGGCTTCGTCAGCGCCCTGCTGCCGCAGTTGGAGTCGCTGACGGCGCCGATGCACGAGCTTTCGCTGGGCGCCTCGCACAAGGTCAGTGAACAGCTCGAGGCGCGCGGCATCGCGGTGCGCCAGCAGAACCGGCTCGGGCTCGGCCTGACGGCCTTTCTTTCGGTGCTGACGCTGGCCTTTGCCTTCATCGCGTTGCGCCAGGTGGCGCAACTGCGCGAACGCCGGCTGGTGCTGGAGGAACTGGCCACCAAGCTGCGCCTGGCACAGCGCGAGGCCGAGGCGGCCAGCGACGCCAAGAGTGCCTTCCTGGCCAACATGAGCCACGAGATCCGCACGCCGTTCCATGGGCTGATGGGGATGCTCTCGCTGCTGCGCGAGACCGGACTCACACCGCGGCAGGTGGACTACCTGCGCACCGCCACCGAATCGGCCGACCACCTGCTGGCGCTGCTCAACGACATCCTCGACATGTCGCAGTTGGAAAGCGGCCGCGTCACGCTGGCCGTGGCGCCGGTGGACCTGCGCGCGCTGCTGCGCGACGTCGAGGCACTGATGCGGCCGCAGGCCAACGCCAAGCCGCTGGCACTGCATATCGACGCGGCCCCGGGTGTGCCCGAGCGCCTGCTGGCCGATGCCACCCGGGTCAAGCAGATCCTGTTCAACCTGCTCTCCAACGCCATCAAGTTCACCGACCATGGTGCGGTGGTGCTGGACGTGCGCACCCGTGAAGGCGAGGACGGCCAGGCGTGCATCGAGTTCACCGTCACCGACACCGGCGTCGGCATGGACGAGGCCACGCAGGAGCAGCTTTTCAACCGTTTCGTGCAGGGCGACAGCACGCGTTCGCGCCGCCATGGCGGCACCGGCCTGGGCCTGGAGATCTCGCGCAACCTGGCTCGCCTGATGGGCGGCGACGTCAGCGTGCGCAGCCGGCCCGGCGAGGGCAGTTGCTTCACCTTCCACATGCACTTGCAGGTGCCGCCGCCGACAGTGTCCGAGCCTGCAGCGCCCCTGCCTGCCGTCTTGCCGACGTCGCGCCCGCTTCAGGTGCTGGTGGCCGAGGACCACCCGGTGAACCGCCAATATATGGCCGCGCTGCTGGAAAACCTGGGTCACCAGGCCCACTTCACCGGCAACGGGCAGGAAGCGGTGGAGGCGCTGTGCCGACGGCGTTACGACGTCGTGCTGATGGACCTGCACATGCCCGTGCTCGACGGCGTGGGCGCCACACGCGCCATCCGTGCGCTGCCCGACGCGGCACGTTCCACGGTGCCCATCGTGGCGCTCACCGCGGACGCCTTTGCCGAGACGCGCGACCGCTGCCTCGTCGCCGGCATGAACGACTTCCTGACCAAGCCGGTGAGCGTGCAGAAACTGGCGGCGTCGTTGCGCCGCCTGTTCGGCAGCGGCACGGCCACGCCCAACGACACGCCCCTGCCGCCGGAGCCGTCACCGGCCTGGGCCGGCAGCCACCCCGTCGTCGACGAGTCTGCCGTGGCGATGGCGCTGCAGGCCATGTCGCGCGAGAGGCTGGCGGCCATGGTCAAGGCCTTTCTCGACCAGGCCCCCGAAACCGTGCAGCGGCTGCGCGCCGCCGTGCGCGACGCGCAGCCGCTGGACCTGCGCACCAATGCCCACGCCGCCAAGGGCGCGGCGCTCAACCTGGGGATGTCCGCGCTGGCGGCCACCGCCGAGGCCCTGCACGAAGGTGCCGCGCACCTGCCGGCGCACGAGATCGCCCGCCTGGTGCAGCGCTACGAAGACCTGGTGCCGGCCACGCGCCAAGCCATGTCTGCCTTGGACGTGCTGCGCGCGGAGCCGCAGCCGGCGGTCACAGAATGACCGGCTCCGGCTCCAGCCGGATGCCGAAGCGACCGTACACGCTCTCCTGGATGGCGCGCGCCAGCGTCACCACCTCGGCGCCGCTGGCGCCGCCACGGTTGACGAGCACCAGCGCCTGCCGCTCGTAGACGCCGGCACGGCCCACGGTCTTGCCCTTCCAGCCGCAGGCGTCGATCAGCCAGCCGGCGGCCAGCTTGCAGCTGCCGTCGGGCAGCCGGTAGTGCACCACCTCGGGATCGCGGCCGATGATGTCGCGGCACTGCTCGGGGCTCACCACCGGGTTCTTGAAGAAGCTGCCGGCGTTGCCGATCACGGCCGGGTCGGGCAGCTTGGCGCGGCGGATCGCGCACACCCAGTCGAACACGGTCATCGCGTCGGGTGCGGCGTTGCCGGTCTCGGCCATCCTGCGCTCCAGGTCCAGGTAACCGAGCACCGGCTGCCAGGGCCGCGGCAGGCGGAAACGCACGCGCGTGATGACGGTCTTGCCCGCCAGGTGCTGCTTGAAGACGCTGTCGCGGTAGCCGAAGCGGCAGGCCGCGGCGTCCAGCGTCACGCGGCGCCCGGTCATCAGGTCCACCGCGTCCAGCGACTCGAAGCGGTCCTTCAGTTCCACGCCATAGGCGCCGATGTTCTGCACCGGCGCCGCACCCACCTGGCCCGGGATCAGCGCCAGGTTCTCCAGCCCCGGCCAGCCCTGCTGCAGCGTCCAGGCCACGAAGTCGTGCCAGTTCTCGCCGGCGCCGGCCTCCACGATCCAGCCCTCGCGCTCGGTGCGCAGCAGTCGCCGGCCCATGATCTCGACCTTCAGCACCACGCCCGGCACGTCTCGCGTGAGGACCACGTTGCTGCCGCCACCGAGCACGAATTTCGGCGCCACGCCGTAGTCGGGGTGGTCGACGACGCGCCGCACGTCGGCCTCGGTGGCCAGCCGCACCAGCGTGGCAGCCACCGCGGGCAGGCCGAAGCTGTTGAATTCGCGCAGGCTGGCGCGTTGTTGCACCTGCAGCGCGTTCGCAGGGGGGGCGGTGTGGGCGGTGTCGGCCATGGCAGAATTTTGGGTCTAGTCTACGTGCCTCCCCAGCCCCGCAGCCGCCTCGACCCGATGCCCAGCTTCGACACCGTGATCCAGCCCGACCTGGTGGAACTGCGCAATGCCGTCGACCAGGCCAACAAGGAGATCGGCACGCGCTTCGACTTCAAGGGCTCCAGCGCGCTGACCGAACTCGCCGACCGCAGCGCCAAGGACCGCGAGCTCACGCTCTACGCCGACAGCGACTTCCAGCTCCAGCAGGTGCGCGACGTGCTGCTGGCACGGCTGGCCAAGCGCAATGTCGATGCCCGCTTCCTCGACTTTTCCGGCACGCCGCAGAAGCTGGGCGGCGACCGGCTCAAGCTGGCGGTGCCGGTGAAGAGCGGCGTCGACGCCGAAGCGGCGAAGAAGATGCAGGGTCTGCTGAAGGCTTCCAAGCTGAAGGTGCAGGCGGCTTTCCAGGGTGACGCGGTGCGCGTGACCGGGGCCAAGCGCGACGACCTGCAGGCCGCGATGGCGCTGCTGCGCAGGGAACTGGCGGACCTGCCGCTGTCCTTCGACAATTTCCGCGCGTGAAGCGCCGCTGGCGGACAACAGCTGTCTCAGCCGCTCCCAGATGCGGGCGCGAAAGCGACGTCATGCGACCCGACCGACGCTGGCGGTGCATGCCCCGGCGCTGGCGCTGAAGGAACTGTCCCGCGAGGGACAAGGCATTTTCGAACGGTCGTGCTAAAACGTCGGGCTGGACCCGCAGGGAGGACAACGATGGACCTGAATTTCACGCCCGAGGAACTGGCCTTCCGGCAGGAGATCCGCGACTGGGTGGCCAGGAACCTGCCCGAGGACATCAGCCACAAGGTGCGCCACTCGCTGCGCCTGTCGCGCGAAGACCTGCAGCGCTGGGCCAGGATCCTGGGCCAGCAGGGCTGGCTGGGCTGGGGCTGGCCCAGGGAATTCGGCGGCCCGGGCTGGAATGCGGTGCAAAAGCACCTGTTCGAAGAGGAATGCGCGCTGGCCGCCGCGCCGCGCGTGGTGCCCTTCGGCCCGGTGATGGTGGCGCCGGTGATCATGGCCTTCGGCAGTCCCGAGCAGCAGCGGCGTTTCCTGCCCGGCATCGCCAGCGGCGAGGTGTGGTGGAGCCAGGGCTACAGCGAACCGGGTTCCGGCTCGGACCTGGCCTCGCTCAAATGCCGCGCCGAACGGCAGGGCGACAAGTACCTCGTCAACGGCCAGAAGACCTGGACCACGCTGGGCCAGCACGGCGAGTGGATCTTCTGCCTGGTGCGCACCAGCAATGAAGGCAAGCCGCAGATGGGCATCAGCTTCCTGCTCATCGACATGAAGAGCCCCGGTGTCACGGTGCGCCCCATCGTGCTGATGGACGGCGAGCCCGAGGTCAACGAGGTCTGGTTCGACAACGTCGAGGTGCCGGCCGAGAACCTGGTGGGCGAGGAGAACAAGGGCTGGACCTACGCCAAGCACCTGCTGGCGCACGAACGCACCAATATCGCCGACGTGAACCGCTCCAAGCGCGAACTCGAACGGCTCAAGCGCATCGCCAAGACCGAGGGCGTGTGGGACGACCAGCGCTTCCGCGACCAGATCGCGCTGCTCGAAGTGGACGTGGTGGCGCTGGAGATGCTGGTGCTGCGCGTGCTCTCGGCCGAGAAGAGCGGCAAGCAGAGCCTGGACATCGCCGGCCTCTTGAAGATCCGCGGCAGCGAGATCCAGCAGCGCTACACCGAACTCATGATGCAGGCGGCCGGCCCGCTGACGCGCCCCTTCATCTGGGAAGCCATGGAAGCCGGCTGGCAGGGCGACATGGCCTTGCCGGCGGCCAACCTGCCGCTGGCCGGCACCTACTTCAACATGCGCAAGACGACGATCTATGGCGGATCGAACGAAGTGCAGCGCAATATCGTCGCGCAAACCGTGCTCGGGAGCTGACATGAAACCCCCAACCTCGCTACGCTCGGTACCCCCCAAGGGGGCTGTCAGCACCTTCGGAACGGCCGGGCGGTACTGACATGAACCCCCAAGCTCACATTCGTTCGCTGCCCCCCGAGGGGGCGCATGCCTCCTTTGGGATGGCCCGGCAGGAGGCATGACATGGACTTCGACTTCACCGACGACCAGGAATCGCTGCGCGACGCCGTGCGGCGCTGGGTGGACAAGGGCTTCTCGTTTGAACGCCGGCACGCCATGGCCAAGGCCGGCGGCGCCACGCGCGACGTCCACCGTGAACTCGCCGATCTGGGCCTGACCGGCCTGACGGTGGCCGAGGTGCGCGGCGGCATGGGCTTCGGCGCCATCGAATCCATGGTGGTGTGCGAGGAACTCGGCCGCGGCCTCGTCAACTCGCCGTATGCCGAAGCGGCGCTGATGGCGCCGGCGCTGCTGGCGACCGCGCCCGCGGTGCTGCAGGCGGCGTGGTTGCCGCGCATCGCCAGCGGCGACGCGCTGGTGGTGCCGGCGCTGCACGAACGCGCGTCGCGCTACCGGCTCAACCACGTCGGCGTGCGCGCCGCCACCGCGGGCGAGCTGTGGACGCTGACCGGCGTCAAGACGCTGGTGCCGGCCGGAGACGAGGCCGACGCCTTCATCGTGCCGGCGCGCCTGCAGGGCGCGGCCGACGACACCAGCGGCATCGGCCTGTTCCTGGTCGACCGCGGCGCGGCGCATGTGCGCGGATTCCCCACCCAGGACGGCGCGCGTGCGGCCGAACTCGTGCTGGCGCTGACGCCGGCCATGCTGATCACCCGTGAAGGCTGGGAGACGATGGAAGCGGCGGTGGACATTGGGCTGGCTGCGCAAATGGCCGAGGCCGTCGGCCTGATGGACCGGCTGGTGGCCATCACCGTCGAGTACATGAATACGCGCAAGCAGTTCGGCGTGCCCATCGCCAGCTTCCAGGCGCTGCGCCACCGCATGGCCGACGTGAAGATGCAGCTGGAACTGGGCCGCTCGATGAGCTACTACGCCAGCCTCAAGCTCGGCGAGCCGGCAGCCCAGCGCCGGCGCGCCATCAGCCAGGCGCGGGTGCAACTCGGCCACAGCATGCGCTTCGTGGGTCAGCAGTGCATCCAGTTGCATGGTGGCATCGGTTGCACCGACGAGTGCAGCGCCAGCCACTATTTCAAGCGCCTGGCGATGCTCGAGATGACCTACGGCGACACCTTGCACCACCTGGGCGAGGTGAGCAGCCGCATGCAGGACACGGCCGGCGTCTTTGCCTGATCCCTGGCGGCGCGGGCCGCTGGTCGACAATCTCGTGATATTTCCCGGCTCCATCACCGACATCGCCGGCCTCGCGGTCGGCCATGCCACGGAAAGCGGCCGGCCCACCGGCTGCACCGTCGTGCTGTGCGCAGCCGGCGCCACCTGCGGCGTGGACGTGCGCGGTGCCGCGCCCGGCACGCGCGAGACCGATCTGCTGCGCCCCGACAACCTGGTCGAGCAGGCGCACGCCGTGTTGCTGGCCGGCGGCAGCGCCTTCGGCCTGGACGCCGCCGCCGGCGTCATGCGCTGGCTGGAGG
>Ga0073899_10001522_pt1 | contig 21261 bp, 18 predicted proteins | sample KloWWTmetaKNB5Ph_FD_88975 | JGI IMG/M metagenome (GOLD analysis project Ga0073899, IMG submission 88975) | Active sludge microbial communities from Klosterneuburg, Austria, studying microevolution and ecology of nitrifiers - Klosterneuburg... | ecosystem: Engineered > WWTP > Aerobic digester >... | reverse complement strand
GAGAAAAGCCTATGGCTTCCGGACCTTCCGAGCGACCGAAGTCGCGCTCTATCATGTACTTGGCAGGCTACCCGAGCCGCCGCTCACCCATAAATTCTGCTGACGAACCATTTTTTTCGCCGGGTCCATGCCTGGCATCGCCGGCGGTAAAGCCCCTCAAGACGTCCTTGTCGATGCCACGGATCGCGCTTGCGCGGCATCGTCGCATTCTGACAATCTGCGCCCCCCGGACATACCGGAGCCGATCAGGCCGCGGAGTGCTGCATGAGTTTCGACACCGACCACCCCTTCGTGCTGACCGCCACCTGCGAGAGCCGCATGGGAACGACTGCGCGGGTGACCACGTTCCTTGCGTCGCGGCGCTTCTACATCGTCGAAATGCAACAGTTCGACGACACGGTCTCGCAACGGTTCTTCGTGCGCGTCACGTTCTGCGCAGTGCAGGGCGAGAAAGTGCATCTGGCCGACCTGCGCCAGCAGTTCCGGGAAGTCGCCGATGCCGAGCAGATGGAGTGGCAGATCCACGATTCGCGCGAACGCACGCGGGTCCTCGTCATGGTCTCGAACTACGACCACTGCCTCGAAGACCTGCTGTATCGTCATCGCATCGGCGAGCTGGCGATGGACATCACGGCCATCGTGTCGAATCACGTCACCTTGCAGCCGGTCGCCGCTCACAACCGCATCCCGTTCTTCCATCTGCCGGTTACCGTCCAGGCGAAGGCAGAGCAGGAACGCAAGCTGATCGAGCTCATCGAGTCCACGTCGACCGACCTCGTCGTGCTCGCGCGCTACATGCAGATCCTTTCGGACGACCTCTGCGGCAAGCTGCGCGGCCGTGCGATCAACATCCACCATTCGTTCCTGCCGGGCTTCAAGGGCGCCAAACCATATCACCAGGCGTACGACCGCGGCGTGAAAGTGATCGGCGCAACGGCGCACTTCGTCACTGCGGATCTCGACGAGGGCCCGATCATCGAGCAGATCGTCGAGCACGTGGACCACGCCTTCACACCCGACATGCTGGTGGCGGCGGGACGGGACTCCGAACGCCGGGCATTGTCGCGCGCCGTTCGGCTCGCCACGGAACACCGCGTGTTCCTGAATGGCAACCGCACGGTGATTTTCAGGTAGGGGCTAGAGCCTACGCGACGGCGGCGCCACGCCGAGGCTGTCGCTCGGCGGTCGGAGGCCTGCCGAAGTGACCGCGATAGCACTTCGAAAAGTGCGGCGGCGACTTGAAACCGCACGCGGTGCTGATGGCCATGATGGGCATCGACGTCTGCGCCAGCAGTTCCCGCGCCCGCTTCAGGCGCAGTTCGAGGTAGTACCGCTTCGGCACACAATTCACGTGCCGCTGGAACAGTCGCTCGATCTGCCGCCGCGACAGTCCCGATTGCCGCGCGATCTGCTCGAGCGGCAGCGGATTTTCGATGTTGGCTTCCATCATCGACGCAACTGCGATGACGCTGCGATGCACGTTGCCGATCTGCGCGCGCAGTGGAACGTACGGCCGCTCGTCGGCATCGCGAATGCGTTCGACGATCAGTTGCGCCGAGACGCGCTGCGACACCTGCGGGCCGAGCTTGACCTCGATCAGCTTCAACATCAGTTCGAGCGGCGCGACGCCGCCCGAACACGTGTAGCGGTTGCGGTCGATCGTAAACAGGCGATCCGACATCAGCACGCGCGGAAACTGCTCGCGCAATGCCGACCGGTTCTCCCAGTGGATCGTCGCGTGATGGCCGTCCAGCAGGCCGGCCTGCGCCAGCGCGTAGCCACCGGTGCAAAGCGCGCCCAACGGCATGCGCCTGGCGGCAAGCCTGCGCAGCAAGGTGACGAGCGCAGGGGAGACGGCCTCACGCACGTTGATGCCGCCGCAGATGAACACCAGGTCGACGTCGGGCGCATCGCCCAGACGCGTCGTCGGCGTCATCATCAGGCCATTGCTGGCGGTGACAGGTTCGCCGTCCGGCGAGACCACCAGCCACTCATAGGCGCTCTGGCCCGAAACGCGATTGGCCATGCGCAACGGCTCGATCGCATTGACCAGCGCGATCATGGAATAGTCCGGCAGCGTCAGGAACGCATAGCGTGTCCTGGCTGTGGTGGAGCGCCGATGCACGTCGGTTGCAGACGATCTCACAGGAACGTTTCCCGCTGGCCGGACTGGGCCGGTACCGACGAGTATACGGCTGGCTGACGCATTCAAGTAAGCCTCTGTCGCAAACGGAGTGTTCACCGTTGGTCCGTTGCTGAGCTGCGGTGAAAGCTCGGGCAATCGTGGGGGAACGGGTGACGCTGCAGCTTGATCACGTTCCAGGAGGTCGAGAAGTTGGGGCGGTTGCCTGCCGCGTGCCAGGTGGAGCCGGCCGTGAGTCCGACGCGCTCGAGCAGCACGACGTCCGTGCGCCCGAGCTGCGTCAGGTGGTCGAGGGCGCTGCAACCGATGGCGCCGCTGCCGATCACGATCACCCTGGCATGCGTCTTCATGCTGCGCTCAACTCCTGATGCGCTCATTGCGCGGGTCATCCCAAGGCTAAGGTCTGGCCCATCGACGCGCCGCGTTCCGCGATCAGGTGCAGCATCCCGGGCGAGGCCTCGCCATGCTGCGGCTGGACCCAGCTGCCGCCCGGAGTTCCATCTACCAACCGGGAAAGGCAGTCGCTGCGCAACCCTCCAGCCGATCGGTCGCGAGGCCCCCAGACTCGTTAAACTCGCGAGCCTGAGGCAATGACCTGCGACCCCCGATTTCCCGAGGACTTCCATGCCCGATCCGCAGAGTTGCGCCGAGTGGCACCGCCTGGCCGCCGAGCTGCACCATTCGACCGGCCACTTCCCCCACGGCGAACACGTTGCGACGTGGACCGGGCGGATCACCGTCGGCAATCCGGCAGCCGCCGAAACGTTGTGCGAGGTCGCCGCGGGCGACGCGACGGATATCGACGCAGCAGTCGCCAGCGGACGCCGCGCGTTCCGGGAAGGCACCTGGCGCCGGATGACTCCGCGCGATCGACTCGAGGTCTTCAATCGACTCGAGGCGGGCACGACCGGCGTCAACTGCTTCGATCACGGCGACCCGACGTCGCCTTTTCCCGGCCACAAGCAATCGGGGCAGGGCGGTGACAAGTGCCTCGAAGGCCTGCTGAGCTACACGCCGACGAAGTCGGCGTGGATTCACCTGGGATCATGACATGACGGCATCCGACGACCTCATCGCCCTGCGGCCGGACACCGAGATTCCGGCGCGCGAGTTTGGCGTGAACAGCGAAATGATGGTGCCGGCGTTTGCGCAGCACAGCGAATACATTCCCGACCGTGACGACAGCTACCGCTTCGATCCCGACACCACGCTCGCGATTCTCGCGGGGTTTCGCCACAACCGGCGCGTGATGGTGCAGGGGTACCACGGCACGGGCAAGTCGACCCACATCGAGCAGGTGGCCGCGCGCCTCAACTGGCCGCTGATCCGCATCAACCTCGACGGCCACGTGAGCCGAATCGACCTCGTGGGTCGCGACGCCATCGTGATCAAGGACGGAAGGCAGGTCACGGAGTTCCGCGAAGGTCTGCTGCCCTGGGCGCTGCAGCGTCCGATCGCGCTCGTGTTCGACGAGTACGACGCGGGCCGCCCGGACGTGATGTTCGTGATCCAGCGCGTGCTCGAGGCGAGCGGCAAGCTGACGCTGCTCGACCAGAACCGCATTATCAGCCCGCATCCGTTCTTCCGGCTCTTTGCGACGAGCAACACGATCGGCCTCGGCGACACGAGCGGCCTGTACCACGGGACGCAGCAGATCAACCAGGGCCAGATGGACCGCTGGTCGATCGTGACCACGCTGAATTACCTCGACCACGACGCCGAAGCGGCCATCGTGCTTTCCAAGGCGCCCGCGTACGACACGCCCGCAGGCCGGCGCACGATCATGGCCATGGTTCGCGTGGCGGACATGACGCGCAACGGCTTCATGAACGGCGACATTTCCACCGTGATGAGTCCGCGCACGGTCATCGCCTGGGCCGAGAACGCGCAGATCTTCGGCGACATCGGCCTCGCGTTTCGCGTGACGTTCCTCAACAAGTGCGACGAACTCGAGCGGCCGACCGTCGCCGAGTTCTACCAGCGCGCGTTCGCCGCCGAATTGCCGGAGGCGATCACCCGCGTGAAGGTCGTTTGAGCAACCGGCCGCACCAGGCGCCGCTTGCGCCCGCCGAGCGCGGCGAGCGTGCGCTGGTGCAAGCCACGCGGGCCCTGGCGGGTGTAAAGGAACTCGAGGTAACTTTCGGCCCGACCCTGCCAGGCCAGTCGTCGAACTCGGTACGCCTGCCGCCGGTGAAGTGGCCGCTCGCCGAAGCCGATGCGGCCCGCGTTCGCGGCCACGCCGATCACCTGGCGCTGCGCAGCGCGTATCACGACCCGGCGCTGCATGCCCGATTCCGACCCACCGGCCCGCGCGCGCGCGAGATCTTCGATGCCGTCGAGGACATGCGCTGCCAGTCGCTGGGCAGCAAGGTCCTGGCCGGGGTGGCGCACAACCTCACCGCGGCCCTCGTCGAACAATTGACGCGCAAGACCGGTGCGACGCCGTTCGGCGCGCGTCCGTCACCCGTGGCACAGGCCCTGGCCCTGCTGGTTCGCGAAAGACTCACGGGCCTGCCTTCGCCGCCCGCGGCAGCCGAACTCCTGTTGCGCTGGCGGGACGACCTGAGCAGGCGTACGGAGGCGAGTCTCGAGTTGCTCGCGGCAAGCGTCGCCGACCAGCAGCGCTACGCCTTTGCAGTCCACGACCTGGTCGAAGACCTGGACCTGGGTCATGAACTCGGTGCCGCCGCCGCAAGGCGCAAGTCCGCGATCAGGACGCTCGAGGCCGTTGTTCCCGGTGACGAGGCCGCCGCCGACCCGCTTGGAGCCGTCAAGAAGCAGGCCGGCGCAATGGATCAGGATGCGCCGGAACTCAACGCGGGCGAAGTCGTTGGATCGCGACTCGACGCGAAGGACGAGCCCGAGCGCAAACCGGAAGCCGAACCGTCGGGCGAGCGCATGCAGCGCGAGCCGATGCACGACGACTCCGATCATCCGAACCGGCATTACCGCGTCTTCACCACGGCGCACGATGAGGTCGTGAGCGCAACGGAGTTGTGCACGGAGGATGAAGTCGGGCAGTTGCGCGGCAACCTCGACCGGGAATCGCGCGCTCTGCAGCCTGCCGTGGCGCGGCTCGCCATCAAGCTCGAGCGCCTGCTGCTCGCCCGGCAGACGCGGCGCTGGCAGTTCGACCTGGAGGAGGGCACGCTCGATCCGGCCCGCCTTGCGCGCGTCGTCACGGACCCGCTGGCTCCGCTCGCGTTTCGCGAAGAATCCGACACCGACTTCAAGGACACGGTCGTCAGTGTCCTGCTCGACAACTCGGGCTCGATGCGCGGCCGGCCCATCATGGTGGCGGCACTGTGTGCGGACGTCCTCGCGCGAACGCTCGAGCGCTGCGGCGTCAAGGTCGAAATTCTCGGGTTCACTACACAGAAGTGGAGCGGCGGGCTGTCGCGCGAGGACTGGCTCAAGGCGGGCCGTCCTGCCGGGCCGGGTCGCCTCACGGACCTGCGCTACATCGTCTACAAGCCGGCAGATGCGCCCTACCGCCGCGCCCGCCGGCACCTCGGCGTGATGCTCAAGGAAGACCTGCTCAAGGACAACGTCGATGGCGAGGCATTGCTCTGGGCGCACGAGCGCCTCCTGCGCCGCAGCGAGCAGCGCCGGATCCTGATGGCGATTTCGGACGGCGTGCCCTTGTGCGAGGCGACACTCTCGGCGAATCCAGGCGGGTACCTGGAGCAGCACCTGCGTAATGTCGTCAAGTGGATCGAGACGCGCTCACCGGTGGAACTGGTCGCGATCGGTATCGGTCACGACGTGACGGACTTCTACCAGCGGGCCGTTGCGATCGCCGATGTCGAACAGCTCGGCAACGCGATGATCGAGCAGCTCGCGGACCTTTTCGTCACGCCGGGCACGCAGACCCGGGCACGCCTGAGGAAAACGGCATGACCACCACCCATCGCGGTTCCAGCCGGTGGTGGCGGAATTCAGCGGCGGCGACCTATCGCCGGGGTCAGGCGTGGAACCGGACTCGGTGCCGATTCAAGGTCTCGACCACCTGCGCGTCGTCGATGCGAGCGCGTTCCCCGGCGTGCCCAATGGCAACACCTGTGCGCCGAGGATGATGGTGGCGGAGAAGAGCGGCGACCTGAGCCGTGACAACACGCCGCTGCCTGCGGCAATGACACCCTTTTTCAGGCTGCGTGGCGGCAGCCCTTGCTATCCTCCCGGGGATCCACGCAATTCGAGCGGAGCGAGTTCATGACGGCGACGGTGATCGACGGCAAGCAGATTGCGGAGCAGACCCGGGCAGAAGCCGCCGCGGGCGCCCTGGCGCTCAGGACGCGCACCGGCGTGACTCCGCACCTTGCAGCCGTCCTGGTTGGCGCAGACCCCGCCAGCGCCGTCTACGTGCGCAATAAGCAGATCGCCTGCGAAAAGGCCGGCTTCAAGAGCACCCTGCACCGCCTCCCGGCGAACACCGGCCAGGCCGAGTTGCTGACTCTGGTGCAGGCGTTGAATGCGGACTCCGGCGTGCACGGCATCCTGGTGCAGTTGCCGTTGCCGAAGGGCATCGACACCACGCTGGTCCTCGACGCGATCCTGCCGGCGAAGGACGTCGACGGTTTTCATCCTGAGAACGTCGGTCTGATGCAGCAGGGGCGGCCGCGCTTCCTGCCGTGCACTCCGGCCGGAGTCATGCGGATGCTCAAGGTTTCCGGCATCGAGACCGCCGGCAAGCACGCCGTGGTGATCGGCCGCAGCGACATCGTCGGTAAGCCGATGGCGGCGCTGCTGGTGCAAAAGGGCGCCGATGCGACGGTGACGCTGTGTCACAGTCGCACCAGGGACATCGCCGCCTTCTGTCGTGAAGCCGACATCCTCGTCGCCGCGCTCGGCCTGCCGCAGTTTGTGAAGGGTGACTGGGTAAAGCGCGGCGCCGTGGTCATCGACGTCGGCATCAACCGCGTAGGCGACAAGCTGGTGGGGGACGTCGATTACCTGCCGGCCGCGCAGGTCGCGGCGGCGATCACGCCCGTGCCGGGCGGTGTCGGACCGATGACGATCGCGATGCTGCTCGCCAACACCCTGCAGGCCGCGATCAATCTTTCGGGTTCAGACCGCCGCTGAGGCGGCTTTCACGGCAGGAGGCCGCAGTTGCCGGGCGGCAGCCAGCGCCGCGGGGCTCAGTCCTGCACCCCCCGCAGCCGCATGCGCGATGATCTGCGTGCGCATGCGCGGGTCCCAGAACTTCGTGATATGGGCAGCGATCTCCTGCGGGGCCGCGTCGACGCCGGCCTCCGCGACGAAGAAATCGGCGATCTGGTTGGCCATCGTGACCAGGCTTTCGACGTTCATTGCATCACTGTCGGCGTCATTGCCGTGAGCGCGCCGCCGATGTCGCGCCGCGCAACAATCCAAGCTGCTGCTCGTTCTGCTCGTGGAATCGGCGCTGCCAGTCGGAAGGCCGCTGGACTTTCACCGCCTGCACGGCCGTCACTTTGTACTCCGGGCAATTGGTCGCCCAGTCCGAATTCTCGGTCGTGATGACGTTGGCGCCCGAATCAGGGAAATGGAACGTGGTGTAGACCACGCCCGGTTGCACACGCTCGGTGACCGTGGCCCGCAGCACGGTCTCGCCCGCACGACTGCTGATGCCCACCCAGTCGCCGCTGCCGATGCCGCGGTCCTCCGCATCCTGCGGGTGAATCTCCAGCGCGTCCTCGTCGTACCACTGGCTGTTGGCCGTGCGGCGCGTCTGCGCGCCCACGTTGTACTGCGTGAGCACGCGGCCCGTCGTCAGGATCAGCGGGAAGCGCGCGTTCACGCGCTCACTCGTCGGCACGTACTCGGTGACGTAGAAGCGGCCCTTGCCACGGACGAACTCGCCAATGTGCATGGTCGGCGTGCCTTCGGGCGCTGCATCGTTGCAGGGCCACTGGATGCTGCCGAGACGGTCGAGTTTCGCGTACGAGACACCGGTGAACGTGGGGGTGAGACGTGCGATCTCGTCCATGATCTCGGACGGGTGCGAGTAGTTCATCGCGTAACCCAGCGCGCGGGCGAAACCAACAGTCGCTTCCCAGTCCGCCAGCCCGGCGAGCGGCTGCATCACCTTGCGGACGCGCGAGATGCGGCGTTCCGCGTTGGTGAACGTGCCGTCCTTTTCCAGGAACGACGAACCCGGGAAGAATACGTGCGCGTACTTGGCGGTTTCGTTCAGGAACAGGTCCTGCACGACCAGGCATTCGAGCGCGGCAAGCGCCGCAGTGACGTGCTGGGTGTTCGGGTCGGACTGCGCCATGTCCTCGCCCTGCACGTACAGGGCCTTGAAACTGCCGTCGAGCGCGGCCTCGAACATGTTTGGAATGCGCAGGCCCGGCTCGGCCTCGAGCTGTACGCCCCATTCGGCGTCGAACTGGGAACGCGTGGCCGCGTCCGACACGTGCCGGTAGCCGGCGAGTTCGTGCGGGAACGACCCCATGTCGCAGGAACCCTGCACGTTGTTCTGGCCGCGCAGCGGGTTCACGCCCACGCCTTCGCGGCCGATATTGCCGGTGGCCATCGCGAGATTGGCGATGCCGAGCACCATCGTGCTGCCCTGGCTGTGCTCGGTCACTCCCAGTCCGTAATAGATCGCGCCGTTGCCACCGGTGGCATACAAACGGGCGGCACCGCGCACCAGCTCGGCCGGCACGCCCGTGACCTCGGCCAGCGCTTCGGGCGAGTTCTTCGGCTGCGAGACGAAGTCGCGCCATTTCTGGAACGGAGCAGGCTCGCAGCGCTCGGCGACATACGCCTGGTTGACGAGGCCTGCCGTGACGACGACGTGCGCGAGCGAGTTGATCAGCGCGACGTTGGTGCCGGGCCGCAGCGGCAGGTGAAAGTCGGCGTGAACATGTGGCGAGTGCACGAGGTCGATGGCACGCGGGTCGGCGACGATCAGTTTCGCGCCCTCCCGCAGCCGCCGTTTCATGCGCGATGCGAACACCGGATGACCGTCGGTCGGGTTGGCGCCGATGACGAAAATCACGTCACACTTCATCACCGAATCGAACGCCTGTGTGCCTGCGGATTCGCCGAGCGTGTGCTTCAATCCATACCCTGTCGGGGAATGACAGACGCGGGCGCAGGTGTCGACGTTGTTCGTGCCGAGGGCCGCGCGCACGAGCTTCTGCACCAGGAACGCTTCCTCGTTGGTGCAGCGGGAGGACGTGATGCCGCCGACGGACTCGCGTCCATACCGGGCCTGTATTCGCCGGAACTCGGACGCGGCATAACTGAACGCCTCGTCCCAGCCGACGGGCTGCCACGGATCGGTGGCCTGCTTGCGGATCATCGGCGTGCTGATGCGGTCAGCGTGCGTGGCATAGCCGTAGGCGAACCGGCCCTTGACGCAGGCGTGGCCACGGTTCGCCCTGCCGTCGCGGCTCGGCACCATGCGCACGACCTGCTCACCCTTGACCTCGGCCTCGAACGAGCAGCCGACGCCGCAGTAGGCGCAGGTCGTGGTCACGGCCCGCTCGGGCCGGCCGATGAGCGCCAGCGGCTTCTCGCTCAGCGTTGCCGTGGGGCACGACTCGACACAGGCGCCGCAGGAGACACACTCGGAATCGAGCAACGGCTCATCCTGGCTCGCGACCACGCGCGATTCGAAGCCGCGGCCTGCGATCGTCAGCGCGAACGTGCCCTGCACTTCATCGCAGGCGCGCACGCAGCGCGAACAGGCGATGCAGAGCGAGGGTTCGAACTGAAAATACGGGTTGCTGTCATCGGCGGCAGCCGCCTGATGGTTCGCGCCATCGAAGCCGTACGGGCTCGTCGTCACGCCCAGGTCCGCGGCAACGCCCTGCAGTTCGCAGTGCGTGTCGGCGGGACAGCCCTTGCAGTTGAGCGGGTGGTCGGAGACGTAGAGTTCGACGACGCCCTTGCGCAACTGCCGCAGTTTCTCGCTCTCGGTCTTCACCTTCATGCCCGGTGCGACCAGCGTCGTGCAGGACGCGGGGAAGCCGCGTTGACCCTCGACTTCGACCAGGCAGACGCGACAGGAACCAAACGCCTGCAGCGTGTCGGTGGCGCAGAGCTTCGGGATCGCGCCGCCGGCCGCCGCTGCGGCGCGCATGATCGACGTGCCCGCCGGCACCGTAACCAGGGCGCCGTCGATCGACAGGGTGACCGGTTCGCCCTGGACCGCCGGCGTGCCCGCGTCCTTGCCATTGATCGCTAACATGCAGTCGCTCCTCGTGCCTCAGCGGTCGCGAGAAAAATCGGCGGGGAAGTGCTTGAGCGCACTCAAGACCGGAAACGGAGTCATGCCGCCCAGGCCGCACAGTGAGCCGTGCTGCATGGTCTCGCAGAGGTCCGCGAGCCGGGCGAGGTTCGCCTGCCTGCCGTTACCCTGCAGGATGCGGTCGATGACCTCCACCCCGCGGGTCGAGCCGATGCGGCAGGGCGTGCATTTGCCGCAGGACTCGACCGCGCAGAACTCCATCGCGTAACGCGCCATGCGGGCCATGTCGACGGTGTCGTCGAAGGCGACGATGCCGCCATGACCCACCAGCGCGCCGATCGCCGTGAACGCCTCGTAGTCGAGTGGAGTGTCGAACTGCGATTCCGGCAGGTAAGCACCGAGCGGTCCGCCGACCTGCACAGCCCGGAGCGGGCGACCCGAGGCCGAGCCGCCGCCGAAGTCGTAGAGCAACTCGCGCAGCGTGACGCCGAACGCCATCTCGACCAGTCCGCCGCGCTGCAGGTTGCCCGCAAGCTGAATGGGCAGCGTGCCGCGCGAGCGACCCATGCCGAAGTCGCGGTAGCAGGCCGCGCCGCGCTCGAGAATGATCGGCACCGAGCCGAGCGAAATGACGTTGTTGATGATGGTGGGCTGGCCGAACAGGCCCTTGATTGCCGGCAAGGGAGGGCGGTAGCGCACCTCGGCCCGCTTGCCTTCGAGGCTTTCGAGCATGGCCGTTTCTTCGCCGCAGATATAGGCGCCGGCACCCATGCGCACTTCGAGCTCGAACGCCTTGCCGCTGCCGCAGACGTCGGGGCCAACGTAGCCGCGCACGCGCGCCGCCGCAATCGCTTCACGCAGAGCATGCCCGGCATGGGGATATTCGCAGCGCAGGTAGATGTAGCCCCGGGTGGCGCCGACCGCGAGTCCGGCGATGAGCATGCCTTCGATCAGGCAGAGCGGATCGCCTTCCATCAGCATCCGATCCGAGAACGTGCCGGAGTCGCCTTCGTCCGCATTGCACACGACGTACTTCTGCAGTGAGTGCTGTTCGAGCACCGTGCGCCACTTGATGCCGGTCGGAAACGCGGCGCCGCCGCGACCGCGCAGGCCGGACTCCAGCACCTCCTGCACGATCTCGGCGCCCGACATGCCGAGCGCCCGCTTGAGGCCGGCAAAGCCGCCATGCGCGACGTAGTCATCGACGCTGACGGGATCGATTACGCCCACACGCGCGAACGTCAGGCGCTGCTGCTGCGCGAACCAGGGCATGTCCTCGACGCGCCCCAGTCGCAATGGGTGCGACGCGGTGTCGAACAGGCCTGCCTGCACGAGTCCGGGCACGTCGCCGGCCGTGACCGGCCCATAGGCGATGCGCTGACCGCTCGCATCTTCGACTTCGACCAGCGGCTCGAGCCAGACCATGCCACGCGAACCGACTCGCGTGAGCGTGATCGACGTGCCCTTCGCGGCGGCCGCGACTTGCAGCGCTGCCGCGGTTTCATCCGCGCCCAGGGCTTGCGCGGCGGCATCGCGCGAGAGGTAGATGCGCGCGGCCATCAGCGGTTGCGCCAATCTTCCAGGATCGACGCAAGTCGCTCGGGCGTCACGCGACCGTAGAGTTTCTCGTCGACCATCACCGTCGGGCCTGCCGCACAGTTGCCGAGACAATAGGCCGCTTTGAGGGTAAACAGGCCGTCCGCGCTCGTGCCACCATAGTCGACGCCGAGTGCGCGCCTGGCGTGCTGCGCGGTCTGCTCGCAGTGCATGGCCTGGCACGCCTCGGCGCGACAGACGTGCACGACGTGCCGGCCCGGCTCGTGCTGCCGGAAGTAGTGATAGAAACTGACGACGCCGTGGACTTCGGCACGTGAAAGATTGAGAGCCCTGGCGATCAAGGCCACGTGCGCGGGACTGATGTACCCGACCGAATCCTGCACGGCATGCAGGATCGGCAGCAAAGCGCCATCCATCCCTGCGTGTTCCGCCAGGATGCGTTCGAGGTTCGAATCGTTGTCGAACTCAGTCGCGACCATGCGCCCATGTCCCCCTGGTCGCCAACAGGCGACGTCCGGCCGATGGTAAGGCCTGCAGAATCAGAGGGCTACAGGACGGGCACGCTATTTGACCCGGCCTGCGAGCGAGGCGGGTCCATCGCATTTCGGCATGGGTCGGCCGGCCGGAGACCAGGGCTTGGAGACCGGGTCAGAGCTTGGCGCTCGGACGCTCCGCCACGCGCTCGCGCCAGTGCGCCAGATGTTTCAGGCCCGCGTCGGCCGGGCGGAATTTCACCAGCCGCGCGAACTCGAGGCCGCAGAACGCGGTGATGTCCGCGATCGTGAACCGGTTGCCCGCCATCCAGGGTCGCTTCGACAGCAGTTCATCGAACAGGGCGGCCGCCGCAACCATGCGCCTGCCCTGTTCGGCCGCGTAGTCGGCGAACTGCGGGTTCTCGAGCGGCAGCAGTCCCGGGTGCGTGTGACGGACGTGGTTGGCGACTGCGGCAAGCAGCGTCAGTTCGACCTGGCGGTCAGCCATCTCGATGAAGGCTCGCTCCTCGGCGTCGACACCCATCAGGTTAGGTTCCGGGTACAGGTTTTCGAGGTAACTGCAGATGGCGCGCGACTCCGCGAGGAAGCGGCCGTCATCGAGTTCGAGCACCGGTACGCGCGCGATCGGATTCATGGCCGTGAACTTCGCGCTGCGATGCTCACCCGCATTGAGGTCGTACACCTCGCGTTCGATGCCGGTGATGCCTTTCTCGATGAGGAACATGTCGACGCGGCGTGGATTCGGTGCGCGCAGCGAGGTGTGCAGTTTCAAGCTCGAGTCTCCCAGGGGACGATTGGTTGATCGGTTCGCGAGGCGTCGCGCCTATTCAGCTTCGGGCGCCGGCCCGCCGGTCACGACCATTCTGCGGGCCTCCTCGACGAATCTGCGCGACTTCCGGGCGTCGTCTTCGGCGCCGCTCAGCTGCGAGGGCGGCATCAGGATGCCGGTCTGCACGGCGGGGCGCTGGCGGATCTGAGCGACCCAGCGAGTCAGGTGCGGCAGGTCGTCGAATGGCACACCCGACCACTTCGCAGTCCGTACCCACGCCCAGTTGGCGATGTCTGCGATGGAGTAGTCCCCGGCCAGGAACTCATTGTGCGCGAGGTGGCCGTCGAGCACCCTGAACAGGCGCTTCACCTCGGCATGGTAACGATCGATCGCCGGCTGGATCTTTTCCGGGAAGTAGCGGAAAAAGACGTTGGCCTGGCCCATCATCGGGCCGACACCCCCCATCTGAAACATCAGCCACTGCAGCACACGCGAACGGCCCTGCGCGTCTGCGGGCATGAGCCTGCCCGTCATTTCCGCGAGATAGATCAGGATCGCGCCAGACTCGAACACGGCGAAGTCGCCCCGGCCGTGATCGACGATGGCGGGAATGCGACCGTTCGGATTGATCTGCAGGAACCACGGCTCCCGCTGCTCGCCCTTCGAAAAATCGATCACGCGCATCCGGTAGGGCAGCGCGAGTTCTTCGAGCGCGATGGAAATCTTGTGGCCGTTGGGGGTCGCGGCCGTGAACAATTCGATCATGGAGGCTCCAACGGCCGCTGGCTGGGCCGTCTGCCGGAGCTTAGTCGAACAGCCGCCATGAACCAAAGCCCAGCCGGCTCGCCGTCTGCTGGCCGCTCGCCATCCTGGCCGTGCTGCTGTGGCCGCTCGCGTGGCTGGTCTCGCTGCCGTTCAGGTTGATCGGCATCGCGGTGGCAGGTTTGTTTGCCTTTCTGCGTTCGCTGGTGATGCTGCCGGCACGTGTGCTGGGCGGAGGCCCGGGTCGGGCCTGAGGGCGGCTGGTGCCCCGGGCCAGACTCGAACTGGCACTCCCTTGCGGGAAACGGATTTTAAGTCCGTAGCGTCTACCGGTTTCGCCACCGGGGCTCGAGCCGCAGTCTAGCGGAGCGCGAAGCGTCCGCGACGGCCATCTCGGACGCAAGCTTCCTGCATGACGTCCCGGACCGGTCGGCATGTGCCTAATCGGCCATCGAGCCGATGCCGACCTTCGTGTCGAGCGCGATGCCTGCGAGTTCGTAGCCGCGACGGAAGTCCTGCACGTGTCGCGTCATCCACGCCTCGGCCTCGTCAGCTTTGTGTTCGCGGATGGCTTCGACGATGCAGCGCTGCGCCACCAGGATGCGGGTGCGGCCCTGCGGGACGCGGTCGATCATGCGACGCAGGGAAGGGGCGAGCAGCCGCGTGACTGGCTGCATGGCAAGTTGCAGCACACGGTTGCCGCTGAGTTCCGCCAGCTTGCCGAAAAACTCGACGACCTGGTTCACGGCGCCGTCGGCACTGCGGGCCGTCTCGACCGCCGCAACGATTGCCTCGAGTTGTGCGACATTCGCTGCGTCGCCTTGCCCGGCGGAGAGCGCCGCAACGCGCGGCGCCACGGCACGCATGGCTTCCCATAATTCGATGAACGTGACGTCATCCAGGGCCAGCGTACGGCCGACGCGCGACGCGGTCTCCGCGTGGCCCGGTCGGGTGACCTTGAGACGCTTGCTGCCGCCTTCGCGACCGACGAGCCCGGCCGATTCCAGGCGCCGCAGGGCTTCGCGCACCGTCGACCGATTGACGGCGAATTGCTCGGCGAGTTCCGTTTCGGTCGGCAGGTCATCCCCCGGGCGCAGGCTGCGCCGCAGGATCTTCTGCTCGATGACCGTCGCGATGCGATGCGAGGCCGGCTGGCGGGCGAGGGGTTCGAACAGCGGGGCCTTGTAGGCGGGGGTCGACTCGCTCATGACACGTCCCGATTGACGGATAGTCCGATTGTCGGACAATATAGTGCCCATTGACCGACCATGCAACTCCGGAGTGATCGCCATGTTCGATTTCGACTTCGGCCTGGGTGAGGACATCGACCTCCTGCGGGAGACGGTGCGCAGCTTCGCCGCCACCGAGATCGCGCCCCGCGCGGCCGACATCGATCGCCAGAACCAGTTCCCGATGGATCTGTGGCGCAAGTTCGGCGACCTCGGCCTGCTCGGCATCACGGTGGCGCCGGAATTCGGCGGCACCGGCATGGGATACCTCGCGCACGTTATCGCGATGGAGGAAATCAGCCGCGCCTCGGGCAGCGTGGCGCTGTCGTACGGGGCGCACTCGAACCTCTGCGTCAACCAGATCCACCGCTGGGGCACGCACGCGCAGAAGGAAAAGTACCTGCCGAAGCTGCTCTCGGGCGAACACGTGGGTGCGCTGGCCATGAGCGAACCCGGCTCCGGCTCCGACGTCATGAGCATGCGCCTGCACGCGCATCTGCAGGGCGACCGCTACGTGCTGAACGGCAGCAAGATGTGGATCACCAACGGGCCGATCGCCGACACGCTGGTGGTTTACGCCACGGTCGACCCGACCGCCGGGCACAAGGGCGTCACCGCGTTCCTGGTGGAAAAGGGCTTCCAGGGCTTCTCGACCGCCCAGAAACTCGACAAGCTCGGCATGCGCGGATCGGATACCTGCGAACTCGTGTTCGAGGATTGCGAAGTGCCCGCCGCAAACGTCCTGGCACAAGCGGGACAGGGAGCCCGCGTGCTGATGAGTGGCCTCGACTACGAGCGTGTCGTGCTGGCCGGCGGGCCGCTGGGTCTGATGCGCGCCGTGCTTGATTGTGTCGTGCCCTACGTGCACGAGCGCAGGCAGTTCGGCACGCCGATTGGCTCGTTCCAGCTGATGCAGGGCAAGCTGGCCGACATGTACACGACGCTCAGCTCGTGCTGCGCCTACGTCTACGCGGTCGCCAGGGCCTGCGACGCGGGCAGGACCACGCGCATGGATGCCGCCGGCTGCATCCTGCTGGCCGCAGAGAAAGCGACAGCGGTCGCTCTGGACGGCATCCAGGCGCTGGGCGGCAACGGCTACATCAACGACTACCCGACCGGGCGTATCCTGCGCGACGCGAAGCTCTACGAGATCGGCGCGGGCACCAGCGAGATCCGCCGCATGCTGATCGGTCGCGAGCTGTTCGCGGCGACGGCCTGACGCCGAGGGGGAACGACGATGCCGATGGGCGGACTCTATTACGAACAGTTCAGCGTCGGACAGCGCTTCGAGCACGTGCTGCGCCGGACGGTCACCGAGGCCGACAACCTCATCTTCAGCGCGCTCACGCACAATCCGGCGGCCCTGCACCTCGACGAGGAATACATGAAGTCCTCCGAGTTCGGCACGCGCATCGTCAACAGCTGTTTCACGCTGAGCCTGATGGTCGGCGTCTCTGTCGCCGACACCACGCTGGGCACGACCGTGGCCAATCTCGGCTGGGACGAGGTCCGCTTTCCGAAGCCGGTCTTCATCGGCGACACCCTGCGCACCGAATCGATCGTGCACGAGATGCGCGAAAGCAAGTCCCGCCCAGGCGCGGGCATCGTCACGTTCGTCCACCGCTGTTTCAACCAGCGCGGCGAAGAAGTGGCGGTCTGCAAACGCATGGCGCTGATGCAGAAGCAGCCGGCAGGAGCAACCTGATGCGCTCGATGCTGTTCGTGCCGGGCGACCGGCCGGAGCGATTCGTGAAGGCGCTGGCGAGCGGCGCCGATGCCGTCATCTGCGATCTCGAAGACGCCGTGACGCCGGTCACGCGCCCGCAGGCCCGGCTCAACGTGGCGGACCTGCTGCGCACCACCGGGCGCCCGATCCCGCTGTGGGTGCGCATCAACCCCGTCCAGACTGACGATGCGCTCCCCGACCTTGCCGCCGTGGTCGCGGCGCGACCCGACGGCATCGTGCTGCCGAAGGCTCGCAACGGCGCCGACCTGCACCGGCTCGATCACTGGCTCGAAGCGCTCGAAGCGCAGCACGGCCACCCGAGCGGCTGCATCAAGCTGATCGCGCTGATCACGGAGACCGCGCACGCCGTTCTCAACGGTGCGAGCTTCACCACCCCGCCGGCCCGGGTGATCGGTTACACCTGGGGAGCCGAAGACCTGGCCGCCGACGTCGGTGCCTCGGCCAATCGCACCGCCGAGGGCGAATTCGAATTCACGTTCCGGCTGGCGCGATCGTCGTGCCTGCTGATGGCTGCCGCCGCAGGGATCGCCGCCTACGACACGACCGACATCGAATTCCGCGACGTCGCCGCGGTCGAGCGTCGGGCACAGGCGTCTCGTCGAGATGGTTTCGTTGGCAAGCTCGCGATCCATCCGGCACAGCTCGCGCCGATTCACGCCGCTTTCACGCCGACCAGCGACGAGGTGGCCTGGGCGCGTCGCGTCATCGAGCTGATGTCTGCGGCAGGCGGGCAGGGCGCCGTGGCGCTCGACGGCCGCATGATCGACCGACCGCACGTCAAGCAGGCGGAGCGCATCCTGGCCGCGCTCGAGCACCGCTGATGCGCGCACCGCGCAAAGGGAGACTCCAGGCATGAGCGTGCTGCAGACCCGCATCGACCGGCAGGGCACCGAGTTCACGGCCAACGACGCGGTCAATCGCGGCCTGGCCGCCGAACTCCGCGAACTCGCGGCGAAGGTCCGCACCGGCGGCCCGGTGGCGGCACGTGCCCAGCACGAGAGCCGCGACAAGCTGCTGGTGCGCGATCGCATCGACCGGCTGCTCGATCCGGGCACGCCTTTCCTCGAAATCGGCCAGCTCGCGGGCCACGAGCTGTACGAAGACTGGATTCCGAGCGGCGGTATCGTCGCCGGCATCGGTCGCGTGTCGGGTCTCGAATGCGTCATCGTCGGCAACGACGCGACGGTGAAGGGCGGCACGTATTACCCCATCACCGTGCGCAAGCACCTGCGCGCACAGGAAGTGGCGCTCGAGAATCGCCTTCCTTGCATTTATCTCGTCGATTCGGGCGGCGCATTCCTGCCGCGGCAGGACGACGTCTTTCCCGACCGCGAACACTTCGGCCGCATCTTTTACAACCAGGCGCAGATGTCGGCGCGCGGGATTCCGCAGCTGGCCGTGGTGATGGGTTCGTGCACCGCAGGTGGCGCGTACGTCCCGGCGATGTGCGACGAGGCGATCATCGTGCGCGAACAGGGCACGATCTTCCTTGGCGGTCCGCCTCTGGTGCAGGCCGCCACGGGCGAACGCGTCGACGCAGAAACGCTGGGAGGTGGCGACGTACACGCGCGGCAATCCGGCGTGGTCGATTACCTCGCTGACAACGATGCGCACGCGCTGTGGCTGGCGCGGCGACTGGTCAGTAACCTGAACCGCAACGGTTCGAAGCCGCCGCCCGCGCCGGCTCGGGCACCGCTGTATGCAGCCGACGAGCTGTACGGAATCATACCGCGGGACACGCGTCACCCCTACGACGTGCGCGAAGTGATCGCGCGCCTGGTCGACGCATCCGAATTCGACGAATTCAAGGAACTCTACGGCGCAACGCTCGTTTGCGGCTGCGCGCGGATCGCCGGTTACCCGGTCGGCATCATCGCGAACAATGGCGTGCTGTTCTCGGAATCCGCGCTCAAGGGTGCGCACTTCATCGAACTGTGCAATCGCCGACGCGTGCCGCTGGTGTTCCTGCAGAACATCACCGGCTTCATGGTCGGGCGCAAGTACGAAGCCGGTGGCATCGCGCGCGACGGCGCCAAGATGGTGACGGCCGTGGCCTGCGCATCCGTGCCCAGGTTCACCGTGATCATCGGCGGTTCGTTCGGAGCGGGTAACTATGCGATGTGCGGTCGCGCCTACGGCGGCCGCTTCCTCTGGACCTGGCCCAACTCGCGCATCTCGGTGATGGGCGGCGAGCAGGCCGCGACGGTGCTGGCGATCGTCAAGCGCGAAGGCCTGAGCCGCCGGGGCGAGCAGTGGCCGCAGGACGACGAACAGAAATTCCGCGACGACATCCGTAGCCAGTACGAAACCCAGGGTCATCCCACGTATGCCAGCGCGCGGCTCTGGGACGACGGCGTGATCGACCCGGCCGACACGCGCAACGTGCTGGCTCTCGCGCTCGCGGCGGCCACCTGCCGGCCCGACGAAGGCGAGACCCCGTTCGGCATCTTCAGGATGTGAGACCCGCCATGCTCAAGAGCGTCCTGATTGCCAACCGCGGCGAGATCGCCTGCCGCGTCATTCGCACGGCGCGGCGGCTGGGCCTGCGCACCGTCGCCGTGTATTCGGAAGCCGACCGTGGAGCGCTGCACGTGCGGATGGCGGACGAGGCCGTCTGCATCGGCCCTGCCGCCGCCCGCGAAAGTTACCTCGACGGCGACAAGCTGCTCGCCGTGGCGCAGCAGCGTGGCTGCGAATCGCTTCATCCCGGGTACGGCTTCCTTGCCGAGAACGCCGACTTCGCCCGTGCCTGCGAATCGGCCGGCCTCGTTTTCATCGGTCCGCCCGCGACCTCGATCGATCGCATGGGTTCGAAGAGCGAGGCACGGCGCCTGATGGCCGCCGCCGGCGTGCCCGTGCTGCCGGGCTACGACGATGACGACCAGTCCGATGCAAATCTGCTTGCGGCGACAAACTCGCTGCAGTACCCGTTGTTGATCAAGCCAACGGCGGGCGGCGGCGGCAAGGGCATGCGCATCGTCCGCGCCGCAGCGGAATTTGCCGAAGCTCTCGCCGGTGCGCGCCGCGAGGCTGCCAGGTCCTTCGGCGATGATCGAGTGCTGCTCGAGCGTTTCGTCGAGAAGGGCCGGCATGTCGAGATCCAGGTTTTCGCCGACGCGCACGGCAACGCCGTGCACCTGCACGAGCGCGACTGCTCGCTGCAGCGGCGCCACCAGAAAGTCATTGAGGAAGCCCCGGCGCCCGGCCTGAACGACACGACGCGCGCCGCGATGGGCGCCGCGGCGGTGGCGGCGGCCAAGGCAGTCGGTTATCGCGGCGCCGGCACGGTCGAGTTCCTGTTCGATGGCGCCGAGTTCTATTTCCTCGAGATGAATACGCGCTTGCAGGTCGAGCATCCGGTCACCGAAATGATCACCGGACTCGACCTCGTCGAATGGCAGCTGCGTGTCGCGTCCGGCGAGCGGTTGCCGCTGGACCAGGCGGCAATTCCGTGCCACGGCCATGCCGTCGAGGCGCGCCTGTACGCCGAGGATCCGGAGCGCGGCTTCCTGCCGTCCACGGGGCGTCTGTCGCGTCTGCGATTTCCCACGGCAGCACCCGATGTGCGCGTCGATGCAGGCGTGGAGGAGGGTGACGAAGTCACGGTTCACTACGATCCGATGCTTGCCAAGCTGATCGTCTGGGCGCCGGATCGCGCGACGGCGATCGAGAAGCTGCAGCGCGCGCTCGAAGCCACCGAAGTTGAAGGCGTGCGCACCAACGCCCGCTTCCTCTGGCAGATCCTCGGCGCGCCTGCCGTGCGAGCGGGCGACGTCAGCACGCGACTGCTCGAAACCGATCCGTCACTCGCGCCGGGCGTCGCAGGCCACGAGATCCACGCCGCCTGGCTGATCGCCGCTGCAGCCCGATTGCAGTCGATGCCGGGCGACGAACTCGGACACGCCAGTCACGCCGCGAGTCCGTGGGAAGCCGCCACGGGATTCCGTTTGAACGGCCCGGCCAGCGTGCGAGTCGCTTTGCGGTTCGACACGAACGGCGCGCCTGCCTCGATTGCAGAGTCCCAGCCGCTGCAGCACTGGCTTTCGTTCCGGCGCGAGCCCGAGGGACTGGCCGTCGTGCTCGATGGCAAGCCGCATCGGGTCACGTTGCGCCGCCCCACCAATGATGTGCTCGAGGGCTACGTCGATGGCCACCCGGTGCGAGCGCGCGTCGAGCTGGATCACGACCGCTTGATCGTGCGCCGGCACTGCCTGCGCTTCGATTTCCTCGAGGACACCGGCGCGGAGCATCGCGTTTCGGCGGAGCACGAAGGGCATTTCCGGGCACCCATGCCCGGCCACGTCCTCGACGTGCGCGTGCAGGTCGGCCAGAAGGTGGAGAAGGGTGCGGTGCTGCTGGTGCTCGAAGCCATGAAGAT
>Ga0073899_10001518_pt1 | contig 21277 bp, 19 predicted proteins | sample KloWWTmetaKNB5Ph_FD_88975 | JGI IMG/M metagenome (GOLD analysis project Ga0073899, IMG submission 88975) | Active sludge microbial communities from Klosterneuburg, Austria, studying microevolution and ecology of nitrifiers - Klosterneuburg... | ecosystem: Engineered > WWTP > Aerobic digester >... | reverse complement strand
GCTTATCCACAAAATCTGTGGATAAGTTTGTGGATTGTGCGGGGGCAATCGCACTTAAACCAGCCTGCCATAAGCCTTTTTTTCACGGCGCTCAAAAATGAAGCTTTTATTAAAGCACATATAAAACAACACGTTATATTTAACCCTTCATGTGTATGCGGTTTTGCGAGCGCTCCAGAAATTTTCTTGCAGATACCACCGGCTTCGTTAAAATCCGCAGTACAACTTCGGCTTTTGTCAACCCTGATTATTCTCTTTCCATGGCCCATGAAATTCTGACAGTTTCTGCACTCAATCAACGCGTGCGTGCAACATTGCAACAAAATTTTCCATTGCTCTGGATCACTGGCGAGGTCTCGAATCTGACGCGGGCTGCATCTGGACACATTTATTTTTCGCTCAAGGATGACGCTGCCCAGGTACGTTGCGCAATGTTCAGAAATCGCGCCCAACTGATCCCCTGGCATCTGGAAAATGGCCAACAGGTTGAAGCGCAGGTTGTAGTGACCCTCTACGAAGCGCGTGGTGAATTTCAGCTAAACATCGAGAGTCTGCGCCGTGCCGGCCTCGGCAAACTCTACGAAGCCTTCGCCCGTTTGCGCGAACAACTCGAGCACGAAGGTCTTTTCGCCATCGAGAAAAAGCGCCACCTGCCGCGTTTCCCGCACCGTATCGGCATTGTCAGTTCACCTCAGGCTGCCGCCATGCATGATATTGTCATCAATTTGCAACGCCGGGCACCATTTCTGCCGATGATTCTCTATCCGACACCGGTACAAGGCGATGGCTCTGCGGAAAAAATTGCCGCGGCCATCACCTTGGCCGGGGAGCGCTCCGCGAAAGATCGCATCGATGTTCTAATCGTCGCCCGTGGCGGCGGCAGCATTGAGGATCTCTGGGCTTTCAACGAAGAAGTTGTCGCCCGCGCCATTGCTGCCTGCCCGGTGCCCGTAGTGAGCGGCGTCGGCCACGAAAATGATGTTTGTATTGCCGATTTTGTCGCCGACCAGCGTGCCGCTACGCCGACAGCCGCTGCCGAACTGGTGAGTGCCGGATGGTTCAGTGTGGCGAATGAATTGCTGACGCTGCGAATCAATTTGACGCGCACCCTGCGCAAGCAACTTGAAACGCGCATGCAGCGCCTGGATCTGCTCTCGCATCGACTGACTCACCCCGGACGGCAACTGGAACGCAACAGACAAACTATTGCACATCTGACAACGCGTCTCTCCTCTGCATTGGCGCAGCACTTGCGACAAAATTCCGGCACGCTGGCACGCTGGCGCTTGCGTCTGACCCAGGCACGACCCGCGATACAGACGACAACGACCCGCCTGGTGCTCGCCAAACAACGGTTCCACGTCCTTGCCAAGCATCGCCTTGAGATGGATCGGGCCCACTTGAATACATTGGCTGCAGCCTTGATGCAACTCAACCCACAGACGACTCTGGAACGTGGTTACAGCATTGTGCGCAACCAGCAAGGCAAGGTGATCAGCAATAGCAACCAACTCGCCGCGGGTGATGCCATCGAACTCTGCTTTGCGGAAGGCTGGGCACAAGGGCGCATCAGCGAAACAGACCTCACGCAGAAAACTTGACCTGCATCAAGAATGCTTGCCAAAAGCGCTTATTCCGACTAAACTTGTCAAGTTTTCAACTTTATCGAATGATTACAGGAGAATACTCATGGAACATACCTTACCACCCCTGCCTTATGCGATGGATGCGCTGGCTCCACAGATCTCCAGGGAAACCTTTGAGTATCACTATGGCAAGCATCATCAGGCCTATGTCACAAACCTCAACAACCTGATCAAGGGTACCGAGTACGAGAGCCTCGAGCTCGAAGCCATTGTCAAAAAAGCCCCCGCTGGCGGCATATATAACAATTCCGCTCAGGTCTGGAACCACAGCTTTTTCTGGCAATGTTTGAAGCCCAATGGCGGTGGCGCACCGAGTGGCGCGCTGGCCGATGCCATCAACAAAAAATGGGGCTCACTCGATGAATTCAAGAAGGCTTTTCAAACCAGCGCTGTCGGCAATTTCGGTTCCGGCTGGACCTGGCTGGTGAAAAAGGCCGACAGTACGGTAGATATAGTCAATATGGGTGCCGCCGGGACTCCGCTAACAACTGGCGACCAACCGCTGCTCTGCATCGACGTCTGGGAACATGCGTATTACATCGACTACCGCAATGCCCGACCGAAGTTTGTCGAAACTTTTCTGAGCAGTCTGGTCAATTGGGATTTCGCCGCAAAGAACTTTGCCTGAGCATTGATTGGCAAGCTAGGGTGCCGCAGGGATCTTATCGATTCCCTTTAGCGTTGTGCCGGGGCCAAACCCCTTGTTTTTGAACCAGGCGGCATTCATTTCCAGCGCAAACCTGGCCGGTTGGCTTGCGCAATGACTGTCGTCGGTTTGCGGTTGCATTTCCTCAATGTTGAGAATGCGCCCCCGCTCGTCAAGGAATGCTACGGATAGCGGCAGCAAGGTGTTACGCATCCACATGCAATGTGGCGCAGCACGATCGAAAACGAAAAGCATGCCGTGGTTTGTTGGCATGCTCTTTCGATACATCAGGCCTTTTTCCCTGGTTTCTCCGGTGTTCGCCACCTCGGCCTGGATCAGGTGGATGCCAGCAGTCAATTCCAGCAGTTCCTGAGCCTGCGCTGGGGGGGATGCCAGCGATAACGACAATACCCCAGCAGAGAGGGTGCGCCACGCAGATGTTTTCATGCACCTCATGACGTGTTTCATCATAGAAACCATACAAACATCGCCCCTACATAGCCAAAAATAAAAAGGGCAGGCAATCTGCCTGCCCTTCCTTCAGCCCACCAAATTAATTACTTGGCGGCTTCAGCGGCCGGAGCAGCCTTTTTCTTGCTGTGCTTCTTGTGCTTCTTGACCTTCGCTGCATCGGCCTTGGGGGCTTCAGCAGCTGCCGGGGCGGCAGCAGCCGGAGCGGCGGCGGGAGCAGCGGCCGGAGCAGCCTTGGCATCTGCCTTCGGGGCATCAGTAGCGAAAGCGGTGGAAGCGGCGAACGCAGTAGCGATCAGAACGGTCAGTAGCTTGTTCATTTTGAGTCCTTTCAAAAAGTAATTTTATTTCACAACGTGTGTGACACTTCATGTAGTTGGCTGGTGTCAGTGTCAATAACGCGTGAGCCCACAGCGAGTTGACAGCCTATTCAGGATTTCTCGGTGATCTCGATCCAGGTGCCTGGCACCAAACCGGCGAGCGTCCAGGATCCGATCGCCCAGCGAATCAGACGCAGGGTCGGAAAGCCAACCTTGGCGGTCATCCGCCGTACCTGGCGATTTTTGCCTTCGCGCAACTCGATCTCCAGCCAGGAAGTAGGGATTTCCTTGCGATAACGAATCGGTGGATGGCGCGGCCACAAGTCGGCTGGCTCCTCAATCCGGCGAACGCGACAGGGCCGCGTTCTGAAATCGCCCAAATCAAGTCCGGCAGATAATGCGGCGAGCGCATTGTCATCCGGGATGCCTTCGACCTGCGCCCAATAGACCTTCGGCTGCTTAAAGCGTGGATTGGCGATGCGTTGCTGAAAATGGCCATCGTCCGTCAGCATCAGTAAACCTTCGCTGTCGGCGTCAAGCCTCCCTGCCGCATAGACACCGGGTAGTGGAATATGATCCTTCAGCGTTGGACGCCCATCGGCTGAAGTGAATTGCGTCAGAACGCCATACGGCTTGTTGAACAGAATGATTCTGCTCAAGCGTCGCCCGCTTCATGCAAATTATCGACGGATGTCTTGGCAAAGGTATTTTGAAAACGCAGGGACTCAGGATAGGGATAGAAATCCCTGACGATGCCGTGCCTGATTTCATCCTGTGCCACCTGCCAGAAACCTGCATCAAGCAAATCGGCATGATGCTGCATGAAAGTGGCACGGATGCGCGGCGACGTCAATAAAAATGTCGCGAATTCCTCAGGGAAAATATCGGTTCGCGACACCGAGTACCAGACTTCACCCGACATCTCCATCTCTGGATTTGGCGCCGGCGGAATCTTGCGAAACTTGCAATCGGTCATGTATTCAATTTCGTCGTAATCATAAAAAACGACACGACCGAAACGCGTCACGCCAAAGTTCTTCCACAACATGTCGCCAGGAAAGATATTGGCAATCGCCAGTTCGCGAATCGCATTGCCGTATTCGCTGACAACGTGATCGATACGATCCTGGCGATCTTCGCGCTCGGCCTTCTCCAGATAGATATTGAGTGGTTCCATGCGTCGCTCGATATAGAGATGTTTGATGACAATATCATCGCCATCTTCCTCTATCAACGATGGCACCTGCTCGTAAAGTTCTTCAATAAGTTCCGGCGAAAAGCGCGCTCTGGGCAGCGCCGCATAGGAGAACTCCAGAGTATCTGCCATCCGGCCTACCCGGTCGACCTGCTTTACCAGTTGATATTTGCGCCTGACGGTTTCATGATCGACATCCTTGGAAACACCGAACACATCCTTGATCAGTTTAAACACATAGGGGTAGGAAGGTAAGGTGAACACCAGCATTACCAGCCCGCGAATGCCCGGTGCAATCACGAACTGATCCTGCGAATGATGCAGATGCAACATCAGGTCACGGAAAAACATCGTCTTGCCCTGTTTTCCCAGACCCAGCATGGTATAGAGCTCAGAACGCGGCTTGCTCGGCATGATGCTGCGCAAAAACTGTACATAAGTTGACGGCACATCCATATCAACCATGAAGTAGGCGCGTGACAACGAGAACAGCATGCTGATGCGCCAGGCGTCGAGCAGGATCGTATCGACGACAAGCTTTCCACTATCTGGCGTATGCAAAATTGGCAAGGCAAACGGATACTCAATGCCGCCATTGATCGCCTTGCCGATGATGTACGCTGCCTTGTTGCGATAAAAGGCAGATTGCAGCACCTGGACCTGGAGGTTGTATTCACGCTCCGGCCATTCACCCAGATGATTCTTGATCGTCTTGCCGATATATTCGACATCGCGCTCGATATCCTCGAATGGCCGCAGCCAGGAAAAATCTTTTAGAACCTGACGAACGACGTCGTCAAACCCGGTTTCATTCGGATAATAACTGCGGTAGGACGGCGGTTCAGATTCGATGTACTCGGTCGACACTGCCGGCCGAACAAAGATGAAGTCATTATGAAAATAGGTGCGGTGGAGTATCTTGCAAAATACCGAATTAAAAAAAGTCTCCGCCAGTTCCGGCTGCTTGTGCTCGATGAGCAGATCGATATACAGCGACTTGGCCTGTCGCCAGACATCATCGTCGAGCGCTGCTGCGTTGAATTCCCGATGCAGGCGCTCTACTGTCTCCATGACACGATCATCATAAAACTGGATGCGCTCCATGACAGCGCGTTGCACTGCCGTCCAGTCGGCCCCCTCAAAACGCGCCTTGGCTTGCACAGAACGGGCGCGAAACAACCTGTAATGCTTGTCGAACCCTTCGATCAAGACTTGGGCGATATCTCGCACAACAGCATTCTGGCTAACAGAAACTTCCATGATTTTGCAGACTTCATCTCACTGGCAAGACGATGATTTTACCAGCCGGAACTGCCATGAGGCTGACTTGCACTGGAAGATAAAGAATTTTGGGCTCATAATGCGAAAGTTTAATGAGCCACCCGGAGCGATATTCAAATGAGGCTCCAAGCTTGATGGCATCAGAACGGCATTACCCATTCACAAATCACTGACGATGGAGCAGGCAATCAATGAGCACTTCGCTGATCAAGATCCCCCAGAGTGGAAAGAAAATTATCCATGGCCAACCGATTCCGGATAATCCCATTATTCCCTTCATCGAAGGTGACGGTATCGGCATCGATATCACGCCGGTCATGAAGAAAGTGGTCGATGCCGCAGTGTCCAAGGCTTATGGTGGCAAGAAGCAGATTCACTGGATGGAAATCTATTGCGGCGAAAAATCGACTCGTCTCTACGGCCCCGATGTCTGGCTACCCGAAGAAACCCTGGTTGCGCTCAATGAGTACGTCATATCGATCAAGGGTCCATTGACCACACCAGTCGGCGGTGGCATGAGCTCCCTGAACGTGGCACTGCGTCAGAAACTCGATCTTTATGTCTGCCTGCGCCCGATCCGCTATTTCGCGGGCGTGCCCTCGCCGCTCAAGGAGCCCCACAAGACCGACATGGTGATCTTTCGTGAAAACACCGAAGATATTTATTGCGGCGTCGAGTGGCAGGCCGAAACCGCCAACGCCAAAAAACTCATCAAGTTCCTGATCGATAAAATGGGCGTCACCAAGATCCGCTTCCCGAATACCTCTGGCATCGGGATCAAGCCCGTATCACGCGAAGGTACCGAGCGTCTGGTACGGCAGGCTATCCAGTACGCAGTCACCAACAAACGCAAGTCAGTGACCCTCGTGCACAAGGGCAACATCATGAAGTACACCGAGGGGGCCTTCCGTGACTGGGGTTATGCGCTGGCTAAAAATGAATTCGGTGGGCTCGAGATCGACGGCGGCCCATGGCTCAAGCTGCCGAATGGCATTGTTATCAAGGATTGCATTGCCGATGCTTTCCTGCAACAGATATTGCTGCGTCCGGCCGAGTATGACGTAATCGCTACGCTCAACCTCAATGGTGATTACGTTTCCGATGCACTGGCAGCACAGGTTGGCGGCATCGGCATTGCACCGGGAGCGAATCTTTCCGATAGCGTTGCAATGTTCGAAGCAACCCATGGCACAGCACCAAAATATGCGGGCCAGGATAAAGTGAATCCCGGCTCACTGATTCTTTCCGCTGAAATGATGCTGCGCCACATGGGCTGGACCGAGGCAGCTGATCTCATCATTTCCTCCACCGAAGCCGCAATCAAGGACAAGATCGTAACTTATGACTTTGCCCGCCTGATGGACGGCGCAAAGGAAGTGTCCTGCTCGGCTTTCGGCGACGCGATGATCGCCCGCATGTAATCCAATCCGAACGAACGCGCCCCGCAAAGGGGTGCGAGTGCGCTTTGCACAATAAAAAAGCCCGCCGATGCGTTGCACCGGCGGGCTGAATCCTGCGAAAAACGCTGGATTACGCCTTCTGAATGTTGGAGGCTTGCTTGCCCTTCGGGCCTTGCACGACCTCGAACGAAACCTTCTCACCCTCCTTCAAAGACTTGAAGCCGGGCATATTGATGGCGGAGAAATGGGCGAAGAGATCTTCGCTACCATCATCCGGCGTGATGAAGCCAAAACCTTTGGCGTCGTTGAACCACTTAACAGTACCTAGTGCCATAAAGCTTATTCCTTAAGTTAACATACAATCCGGAACGTCATGAAGACAAACCGGGGCATGTTTGAGCTGCAAGTTCGCAACAGCTACAGAAGTCGCCAAGCGGTGATTCAATTGAAGTACTGCGGGGCTCTCGACACTGCGTGATCTTGACAAAGACAAACACGAGGCGCTTTTTACCCATTCCATATCTGTCTGTCAAGTAATTTTTTTATTAGACATATCAGGTGTTCGCAGGATATTTCTCCGAATTTCCGCCTCTGGCCCAGCATCGCACTGTGTCCTTGGCTGCATAAATGCCGCCCAATGACGAATTTATTATGTCGAAATCAGGATCCCAATGGCCTCATCGTGGATCGATGATCCCTTTAAAAAAATACTTTACCCCTCATATAAGCAATGTTGCAGATTCGCCAATTCACATTAGAATCGCCCCATGGCAACCCGAAAGCAAAATAATCAGGATGGCGGGGCTGCATTACTGGAAATCGCACCAGACAAAATAAAACCACCACGGCTCTACAAGGTTTTATTGTTAAACGATGATTTCACTCCGATGGATTTTGTCGTGATAGTGTTACAAAAGTTTTTTGCGATGGATCGCACTCAGGCAACTCTGGTGATGCTGACGGTACACCGCGATGGAAAAGGAATCTGCGGTATTTATCCCCGTGATTTGGCTGCCACCAAGGTCGAACAGGTCAGTGTTTTTGCCCGCCAGAATCAACATCCTCTGGCGTGCGTGATGGAGGAAAATTGAAATGATCGCGCAGGAACTGGAAGTCAGTCTGCACATGGCGTTTGTCGAGGCGCGGCAGAAGCGGCACGAGTTCATTACCGTCGAGCATCTTCTGCTCTCCTTGCTCGACAATCCTTCCGCTGCTGAAGTCCTGCGAGCGTGCGCCGCGAATATTGATGAATTGCGCAGGGAACTCGCCTCCTTCATTGCAGAACATACTCCGACAGTTCCCGGCGATGACGAAATCGAAACTCAGCCGACGCTCGGTTTCCAGCGTGTGATTCAGCGCGCCATCCTGCATGTGCAATCCTCCGGGAAAAAGGAAGTAACGGGTGCCAGTGTTCTAGTTGCCATCTTTGGTGAAAAGGATTCGCACGCTGTATTTTTTCTACAGCGGCACGGCGTGACAAGGCTTGATGTGGTCAATTTCATTGCACATGGGGTCACCAAAACACCCCAGCCGGTTACCCGTGGCGAAGCCGAACAATCCGAGCATGATCAGGAAAATCAGGGCGCCAGCGGTGCATTGGAAAACTTCGCACAAAATCTCAATGCATTGGCACTACAAGGCAGGATCGACCCACTGATCGGCCGCGACAAGGAACTGGAACGCGTCATCCAGACACTCTGCCGTCGTCGCAAAAATAATCCGCTGCTGGTCGGCGAAGCCGGTGTCGGCAAAACAGCCATTGCCGAAGGGCTGGCGCGGCGTATCGTCGAAGCACGTGTGCCAGAAATTCTCACCAACGCCACCGTTTATTCTCTTGACATGGGTTCGCTGCTGGCCGGCACAAAATATCGCGGAGATTTCGAGCAACGCCTCAAGGCCGTGCTTAAACAACTGGAAGAATTGCCCGGAGCGATCCTCTTCATCGACGAAATCCATACACTGATCGGCGCCGGTGCTGCCTCGGGAGGTACGCTTGATGCCTCCAACCTGCTCAAGCCGGCGCTGGCCAACGGCAATCTGAAGTGCATCGGCGCAACCACCTATCAGGAGTTTCGCGGCATATTTGAAAAAGACCATGCACTGTCACGGCGCTTCCAGAAGATTGATGTCAATGAACCCTCCATTGAGGAAACGGTATCGATTTTGCGCGGGCTGAAATCGCGTTTCGAGGAACATCACGGTATCAAATATTCGGCAGCGGCCATTTCCAGCGCGGCCGAACTGTCGGCGAAATTCATCAACGACCGCCACCTGCCGGACAAGGCCATTGACGTGATCGACGAAGCGGGTGCAGCGCAGCGCATTTTGCCGAAATCGAAGCAGAAAAAATTGATCGGCAAAACCGAAATCGAGGAGATTGTCGCCAGAATTGCGCGGATTCCCTCGCAGCATGTTTCCAGCGACGACCGCAGTGTGCTGAAAAATCTCGACCGCGACTTGAAGAGTGTTGTATTCGGCCAGGACAAAGCTATCGAGGCGCTCAGCAAGGCGATCAAGATGTCGCGTTCGGGCATCGGCAATCCACAAAAGCCGATCGGTAATTTCCTTTTCAGCGGCCCTACCGGCGTCGGCAAGACCGAAGTAGCGCGCCAGCTCGCCTACAGTATGGGCATCGATCTGATTCGTTTCGACATGTCCGAATACATGGAACGGCATGCCGTCAGCCGCCTGATCGGTGCGCCGCCTGGATATGTCGGTTTTGATCAAGGTGGATTATTGACCGAAGCCGTGAACAAGAAACCACACGCCGTGCTGCTGCTCGACGAAATCGAAAAGGCCCATCCAGATATTTTCAGCATCCTGCTGCAGGTCATGGATCACGGCACACTGACCGACAACAACGGGCGCAAGGCCGACTTCCGCAACATCATCATTATCATGACCACGAATGTCGGCGCCGAAGCACTGCAGCAAGCCAGTATTGGCTTTACCAGCAACAAGCGGCCGGGTGACGAGATGGGCGAAATCAAGCGGATGTTCTCGCCTGAATTCCGCAACCGTCTCGACGCCATCATTTCCTTCCTTCCGCTTGATACCGAAGTCATCATGCGGGTGGTCGACAAATTTCTCATGCAGCTGGAAGGTCAATTGCATGAAAAGAAAGTTGAAGCCATTTTTACCGATGCCCTGAAAATCTGGCTTGCTGAACAAGGCTTTGATCCGTTGATGGGTGCGCGCCCCATGGCACGACTGATCCAGGATACGATCCGCGCCTCTCTTGCCGACGAGCTATTGTTCGGCCGTCTGACCAACGGCGGGAAGGTCACCATTGATATGGACCAGGATCGAAAGATCCAGTTGATCTTTGAGGAAGCGCTGGCAACTGCGGTCTGAGAAAAGCGTTTGCACCCAAGGCAACCAAGTAACCCATATTCCTCGCTACTTCGTCACCATTTCTCCCGCCAAAATGCCGCAGTGCGGCATCAGTTCATTTCACAAAGCCGAATTTTATTTCGCATCGTGAAAAAATACATGCATCTACCTGTTTTTTTTAAATAAAAAAAATACCACTTTAGTGCTTCCTGCCTCTGTTGCAGCGCGATTTCACCCCTATACTTCGACTATCACGAACCCGACGCTGGCAACCGTTGTCGCCGGGTCCGTTGGAGCGACAGCAACCATTGCCGCTCCTGAATGGTTTGTCAGATCCGATCTCTGGCCACCGCGTGGATGGTTGTTGTTCCTAGCGCCCTCAAGGCGCGCCGACAACGCCGATTTTTATCCAACTTCCAGACCTAAAGGACTGAACATGAAAACCCGTGAACAACAAATTGCTGAACTCAAGAAAGACTGGGCAGAGAATCCTCGCTGGAATGGCGTCAAGCGCCCCTATAGTGCTGAGGACGTGGTGCGGCTGCGTGGCTCCCTGAATATCGAATACACACTGGCACGTAACGGCGCGAAAAAGCTCTGGGAGCTCGTCAACAACGAGCCCTACATCAACTGCCTCGGCGCACTGACCGGCGGTCAGGCGATGCAGCAGGTCAAGGCCGGTATCAAGGCCATCTACCTGTCCGGCTGGCAGGTTGCCGCCGACAACAACAACTACTCCGCCATGTATCCGGATCAGTCTCTGTATCCGGTGGACTCGGTGCCAAAGGTTGTCGAGCGCATCAACAACGCCTTCAAGCGCGCCGATGAAATTCAGTGGGCCAAGGGCATCGTTCCTGGCAGCGAAGGTTATATTGACTATTTCGCGCCGATCGTCGCCGATGCCGAAGCTGGATTTGGCGGCGTGCTGAACGCATTTGAACTGATGAAAGCAATGATTCGCGCCGGCGCTGGCGGCGTCCACTTCGAGGACCAACTGGCCTCGGTCAAGAAGTGCGGCCACATGGGCGGCAAAGTTCTGGTGCCAACCCAGGAAGCCGTGCAAAAACTGGTCTCTGCGCGTCTTGCTGCCGACGTTCTTGGCATCCCGACAGTAATTCTGGCACGCACCGACGCCGAAGCCGCCGATCTGCTGACCTCCGACTTCGACGCCAACGACAAGCCCTTTGTCACCGGCGAACGCACTTCCGAAGGCTTCTTCAAGACACGCAACGGTCTCGAACAGTCGATCAGCCGCGGCCTTGCTTATGCACCCTATGCAGACATGTGCTGGTGTGAAACCGGCACGCCGGATCTGAATTTTGCACGGAAATTTGCCGAAGCTATTCGCGCAAAATATCCGAACAAACTACTGGCTTACAACTGCTCACCATCGTTCAACTGGAAGAAGAATCTCGACGATGCCACCATCGCCAAATTCCAGCGCGAACTTGGCGCCATGGGTTACAAGTACCAGTTCATCACCCTCGCCGGTATCCATTCGATGTGGTACAACATGTTCGATCTGGCCGAGGACTACGTCAAACGCGGCATGACCGCCTATATCGACAAAGTGCAGGAACCGGAATTTGCAGCGCGCCAACGCGGCTACAGTTTCGTCTCACACCAGCAGGAGGTCGGTACCGGCTATTTCGACGAAGTGAACAACATCATCCAGGGCGGTGTGTCTTCGGTCGCGGCCCTGCACGGATCGACAGAGGAAGAGCAGTTCCACTGATCGACAAGTCTTTCCTGCCCGCCATCGCGGGCCTGGACGGTCGGCGCTCACAAGGTGCCGGCCGAATGTATTTTTCCAGCAGATGCCGGATCTCCGCCTGCGCGGGGATGATCGAATCAAAATATCTACGTCACTAACAAATCAGGAGTTATCCCATGGCGCTCAACCTCCCCGCCGGAGTGGACATCAACGCCCCGCTCCACCCACGTTTTGAAGAAATTCTCACCCATGATGCACTGGCGCTGGTCGCCAAGTTGCATCGTGCCTTTGAACCACGCCGTCAGGAATTGCTGAAATTACGCGTCGCACGCCAGGCGCGCATCGATGCCGGTGAAATGCCCGATTTTCTGCCGGAAACAAAACACATCCGTGAAGGCGACTGGAAGATCGCACCGCTACCGCAGGCACTCGCATGCCGCCGTGTCGAAATTACCGGCCCGGTCGAACGCAAAATGATCATCAATGGCTTCAACTCGGGCGCCGACAGCTACATGACTGACTTCGAGGATTCCAACAGCCCGAACTGGTACAACCAGATTCAGGGCCAAGTGAATCTGTACGATGCCATCCGTCGCCAGATCAGCTACAAGAACGAGGCTGGCAAGGAATACCGACTCAACGAAAAGATCGCCACGCTGCAAATTCGCCCACGCGGCTGGCACCTCGACGAGAAACATGTACGGGTCGACGGCCAGCGCGTCTCCGGCGGTCTCTTCGACTTTGCCATCGTGCTGTTCCACAACGCCAAAGAACAGGTCGCCCGCGGTGCTGGGCCATTTTTCTATCTGCCAAAAATGGAAAGCCATCTCGAGGCAAGTCTCTGGAATGACATTTTCATCATGGCGCAGGATGCCATCGGTATTCCGCGAAGCACAATCAAGGCGACTGTACTGATCGAAACCATCCTTGCCACTTTCGAACTTGAAGAAATTCTCTATGAACTGCGCGAGCACAGCGCCGGCCTGAATGCCGGACGCTGGGATTACATCTTCTCCTGCATCAAGAAATTCAAGCGCAACAAGAGTTTCTGTCTTGCCAATCGCGGCGCCATCACCATGGAAGTACCCTTCATGCGCAGCTATGCTCTGGCGCTGGTGCAGGCCTGCCACAAGCGCGGTGCGCCGGCGATGGGTGGGATGAGTGCGCTGATCCCGATCAAGAATGATCCGGCCGCCAACGAGAAGGCACTCACCGGCATCCGCCACGACAAGACGCGCGATGCCGACGATGGCTACGACGGCGGCTGGGTGGCTCATCCGGGCCTTGTACCGATCGCCATGGAAGAATTCGTCAAGGTACTCGGCGATCGTCCCAACCAGTGGGACAAACAGCGCAACGACAACTTCGGCCCGAAGGACTGGCTCAACTTCCAGCCTGAGCAGCCGATCACCGAGACCGGTCTGCGCAACAATATCAACGTTGGCATTCACTATCTCGGTTCATGGTTGGCCGGCAATGGCTGTGTGCCCATCCACAACCTGATGGAGGATGCAGCCACTGCAGAAATTTCCCGTTCGCAAGTCTGGCAGTGGGTCGTCTCACCAAAAGGCAAGCTCGACGACGGTCGCAAGGTCACCGCCGAGATGGTGCGCAGCATGATTCCAGAAGAACTGGCGAAGGTGAAAACCACCGTCACTACGCAAGGCGAAGACACCGCAACCTACGACCAGGCAGCGAAGATTTTCGAGGAAATGTCGCTCGCCGACAACTTCCCGGAATTCCTCACCCTGCCGCTCTACGAAGCGATGGATTAATTGAGATAACAATCTCATTCAACGGTGCCGCGAGAAATCCGGCACCGTTTTTTACAGGAACCTACCCGGCAAGCAGCGGAAACAATTCCTTCAATCCCGCAGCCATCATGTCAATCGCCAGTCCGGCCAGCAGAAAACCGGCAAGACGTTCGATAACATTGAGCTTGGCGGGTGTCAGCCAGTCAAGCATGTTGATCGCGAAGTGGAAAGTCAGCCAGGTAATGGCTCCGATCACCAGACTGGGAATGATCACCAGCACATAGTCCCAGGATTGCAGCAACGGGCCGTGGCTCATCATGTAAGAGAGCGCCCCCGGCCCGGCTAGAAGCGGAATACCGAGCGGCACCAGACCAAGCCCCAGCTTGTCGACTGCGGCACTGGTTTCAGCGTCGGTCCGTTTAACTGTTTTCTCCTGGCCAAGAACCATGGCGATTGCAAGGATCAGCACAATGATGCCACCGCCAACGCGCATGCCGCCCAGCGACAAGCCAAGCAACCAGAGGATTTCGGCACCGATCAAACCGGCAATTAACAACGCCACAAAAACTGTCAAACCGAGTAGTCGCGCATATTGGCGCTGCAAGGAAAGAGTCAGGTCGTCGGTCGCCTGAAGAAAAAGCGGAATCAGCCCGAATGGTTCGACCAGGGCAAGAAGCGTGACAGTTTTTTTGAGAATAATGACCCACATATCATTATCTCCACTCGTCCGGGCGGTCATGCCGCCAGTCGCGCATCGCAGACTCGAGGTCGTACTGATACGCATAGCCTTCCTGTCGCAGCATCCGTGGCTCAATATTGGTCGAACGCACCAGCTTGCGAATCCGTACCGGACTCACCGGCTGGCGGATACCGAATGGCCGGGCGACTGCCTCAATCAAATACGCCACGCTCAGCAACAACGGATAGGGTAAGGTCGGCACAAAACGTCTGACACCGGAGACACGACAAACGGTCTGAACATAATCCTCAACTGCCGGTGGCGGCTGCATCGTGAAATTATATAAAAAGATTCCACCGGCCTGTGGAATCTTCGCCAATGCCCAGAACATTGTATTAACCAGTTCTTTGACATAGCCACCTGCCTTTCGCGTGTATCGATTACCCATGTACATAAAATAACGGCGCAGTGTCGCCTGCACCAGACGCGTAACATTTCCGCCCTCACCGGGGCCGAATACGACGCCAGGTCGCACGATAACCAGCCGACGCCCGGACGCTGCACGTTGCCATGCCACATGGATTTTTTCGGCAGCGAGTTTGGAGCCGCCATACGGGCTGTCCGGTGTCGGGATCGACGCTTCGCTCTTCGACGTCTCACACGGTCCGTAGGGTGCGATGCTGCTGGTAAATATCAAGGTATTGCAGGCAATCTGCCCGGCCCAATTGCAAACATTCTCGGCCCCCGGCAGGTTGGTTTCGTAGTATTCGTGAAGCGCGTGACCGGGTTCGCGATGCACGGCAGCGAGATTGATGATCAAGTCGGCATTCGGTGGCAGATTCGGATCGACAATCGGTTGGCGCACATCCACACGCAGGTAACGCACACGCTCGGGAAAATTGAACTCGGCGCGGAGCGGTGCAATATCGGCCAGAACGATTTCGTCAGCCAGATCGTTTTGCGCAAGGAACAACGCGATATGGCTACCGATAAAACCCGTACCACCGAAGATCACGCAGGAACGGAATTTATTGGCTGACGGCATATTCTTCGCCTCAGCGACTTACAGTCGCCGTTCGCGCACAACACGTGCAACGAACTCCGCAAGGTCGGTACGAAAGCGCTCTGGTGCAAAGCGCTCGGCATTGCGTCGACAGACATTCGGGTTGAAAGTGCCGGTCGTCTCGAAACGTTCAACGGCAGCGCGAATGGCGTCCACCGTCTGGGCCGGGAAAAACATCCCTGTCCGTGTACCGACATCTGCTGAGTCGACAACCGTTTCCAATGCACCACCACGCCCGTAAGCGATCACGGGCGTACCGCAGGCCTGCGCTTCGACAAGGGTAATACCGAAATCTTCCTCGGCGGCGAAAACCATGGCCTTTGCCCGCTGCAAATAATCACACAATACCTCACCGCTCTGATAACCGAGCAACTCGACATTACTCCCCGCCAGCGCCCGGCAGCGACCCAGTTCGGGCCCGTCGCCGATCATTACCAGCCGCCGCTCCGGCATCGCCGCGAAAGCTTCGACAATTAAAGGCATTCGTTTGTACGGCACCATGCGCGACACTGCCAGATAAAAATCCTCCTTGCGCTCGCACAGGGGAAAAGCCGCTACATCCACGGGAGGATGAATCACCTCGGCCTTGCGCCCATATACCTTGAGGATCCGTCTCCCGATATAGGCGGAATTTGCCACAAAGGCATCGACACCATTGGCAGTGCGGCAATCCCAGAGGCGCATGTAATGGAGAATCGCTCTGGCAAGCGTTCCCTTGATGCCCCAATGCAGGCCGGACTCTTGGAGATACTGATGCTGCAGGTCCCATGCGTAACGAATCGGCGAATGCACATAACTGACATGAATCTGATCCGGTCCGGTCAGAATACCCTTGGCGACAGCATGCGAACTGGAAATCACCAGATCGTAGCCGGACAAGTCGAGCTGCTCAATGGCCAGCGGCATAAATGGCAGATAGGCTCGAAATTTCTTTTTCGCCAGCGGCCATTTTTGCAGAAATGTAGTGGTCACTTTTCTGTCACCGAGCCAGACACGATCCGCATCGTCATAGAAATCGACGACAGCAAATAAATCTGCATCGGGCCAGATTTGTAGAATCTGCTCGACAACTTTCTCGGAACCGGCTCGTGTGACGAGCCACTCATGTACCACCGCAACACGCATCTTAATCGGCACCTTGAGCGCAATTTTCCATAGTGTTCAGTACGGCCTCGACTCTTCCGGCCACCGCATCCCAACTAAAACGTTTGGCGCGTTCCAGCCCTTTGCAGCACAACTGTTCACGCAGTTGCGAATCATGACACAGCCGCTCAATGCCTGTCGTGATTTCCTCGACAGAAACCGGATCGACGAGTAACGCGGCATCGCCTGCAATCTCTGGCAAAGCTGTCGTGTTGGAAGTAAGCACGGGAGTACCACAGGCCATCGCCTCAATCACTGGCAGACCGAATCCTTCGTACAGCGAAGGGAAAACAAGAGCAATAGCGCCACGGTACCAGCAAGGCAGCTCGGCTTCGGAAACCTGTCCGATAAAATGCACCCTCCCGACCAGCGCCAGGCGTGCACAGATCTGATCCATCTGCTCGTCGGCCTGCCCGGTCAATACCAGATGGATATCTGCTTCGATGTGTGCACAGGAAAATGCTTCAAGCAAACGCGCCTCATTCTTGTGTGCTTTGCGACTGCTGACGCAAAGCAGGTAACGATAAGGAAATTCATGGGGGATAATCTGCTGATTGAAACAGACATCCACGCCATTACCGACATTCACCACCTGTCCGGCATCCAGGCCAGCCCAGTCAATAATGCGCTGCCGGGAAAATTCTGAAACCGTCAGCACTCGAAATGCAAATCGGCAGGCCCGGCGAATCACCAGCCGGTAATACAGTCGCTTCAGAAAGCTGCTGTTCTCGGTGCGATCGAGGTGATTCAAGTCGTGAATCGTGAATAGAAATGGACGAAATGGAAAAACCGGCGCGTTGTAGCCAGGGCTGAACACGCAGGCATCATGCGGTAGCCGCAACATCGCCAGCGATAGTCTGAACGGGTCCAGCGGCGACCATGGCTGCCCGGTTGCGCCGAGCAAACGCAACGCCAAACGTTTATTCACTTCCCGGGCAAAGCGCCCGATGCCATGGTCGCCAAACCACCGGTCGTCAATCAGAAATCGGGAGTGTCGAACGGTCATCACACCCCTGGCCGACCAGACTCTGTACAAAAAAAGCGCTCGTAAGCAACAAGCGCCAAGCTCACAATTACCAGTGTCACGATGCCTCGATAGGCAATGAAATTATCTCCAACCATGAAAGCAATACAGAAAACGATGTAGGGATATAGAGTGATACCCAGCGTTTTCCCCTGCCAAAACTCCCGCCAACCCCAGGCAGAGAGAGCACCGAACAGAAAGAAATAAAGAAATACCCAGTTACCCAGGTCGATAAATACATAGCCAAATGCGGTCGCCCAGATGTAGTAACTACTCAAACCGGACATGGCAACGGCATCGAACTCACTCAACCATGCAAGATACGCATCCGGGATCAAGAACAGCCGAGAAACATCGACAAACCATCCAAGAATCGGCACGTTGGCGAGAAACCTGAAAGCGTAGATGCCGGTTCCGCCATAGGGGTAGCTCAAATTCCCGGACAGCATCAAGGAAAGCCGATTGAAGGACGCGACTGTGTATCCCATGGTGGATTCGATGAGGTCACCAATTGCAACAACACCTCTGACCATGGCAATTGCATTGAAGACAATGAACAGTCCGGCAACTCCGATCAGGATTTTTGGCAATGCCTTGCGGAACGAGATATTTTCGATGCTACCCGAAGCGCCTGCCAGGGAAATGGCGATGGCTGTGAGATAAGGAAAGAGCTCCCATCTCGCAAGCTTGATCAATGCACTGAGAAGTAGAACCGCAATGGCGAAAACCAGTGCAAGCCTCAAGTTGGTCAAGCGAACCTGATGGGCACGCTCATAGGAGCGGGTTTTCCAGATCGTCCATTGGATGATGGCAGCAAGCAGAGTGCCTGCCTCGGTAAGCGCGCCAGTAGTATTGAGCTCTGAGCGAACAAAGCTGAAGTCCTTTGTTGGTGAAAGCCATGCAGTCCACAACCATGAATTGTTCATCAAAAGGATTGCTTCCGCATAAAAACTGATGCCAAGCGCAATGCAAAGAGGTATCCAAATATGTAGCGGATCCTGCAAGGGTTTGATGGCATCAGCCGGCTTCGGCACGCCCAGCAGTAGCAGACCGACACAGACACCGGCAATAAACATTCCAATATTTGCAAGAAAAAACTTGGCCATTTGCCAATTCATATAAGCAAAGTCTGGCTCGCGCATGTAGAACTCGTAGACCGCAGGCGGCATCGCCAGCACCACTGCCAGGAGCACCAATGGCACGACCACGACGGTCAGCGGCGACAGCGGATGAAACATCAGTCGGCTAATTTTCATGGGCAAAGCGTCCTGTAGAGGGCCTCATATCTGACGATCCAGCCATGATAGTCGAAGAACCTTCCGGCGCTTTGTACAGCAGCCTTTCTCATGTCATCGAGGATGTCAGGCTTACCGGCCACCATGCTCAGCAGGTTTTCCAGAGCTCCGTGCCGATCTGGATCGAAAAGAAAACCATTTTGTCCCTGCACAATCATTTCTGGAATGCCACCGCGCATGCTGCCGATGACGGGCACCCCGAATCCAAGTGACTCAAAGACAACTCCGGGCAAGGTATCGTTCCACAATGAAGGAACAACGGACATATCGATAAGTGGAAAAAATTCTGCGGGTTTCACGTACCCGAGAAACTTTATCGAGGTATGGTTGTAATCAGTTCTCAACGACGACTCATAATCGCTGCTCCCACGCCCTGCAATCAGCAACTCGGCATCCGGCAGGTTCAATTTTGTGAAGGCGGCCAGAAGCAGTTCGATTCCCTTGTTTGGCGCAAGCGTGCCGATAAAGCCGAAACGGATGCCTGTGTAGTTTCGATGCGGCTGAGTCACATGCGACAGTGGCAAGCCGCCGCTGCGCGCGTTGAGAATTGTCTCGCGAACCCGGGCATTCTGAAAATAACCGTTGCCGACCAACTTGTCGAGAATGAAGCTGCTCACGCCAACCACTCCATCGACCATTGCAGAGGCCTGCCGATGCTGACTTCTGAGCACTCGACAATCCAGACATTGCCGCTGACAAACATGGTTTCCCCGAAACATCGTCGACTTTGCGCAGAGCAGATATTGATCATGTAGCACCTGAACAATCGTGATTCCTTCGCTGTGAATGATGCGCCAGGCAGCGATCGACCAGCCGGCCAGATTATGACAACTCACAACATCCGGCCGAAAATCCCGCAGCACTTCGCGCAGCGGCGCCTCAATGGCCGGATTATCCCTGTCACGCCAATGCCACAGCAACCGTTCGACCATTGGCGGGCGATGCGGCCCGAAATGAAAATATCGATTTTGCTGCCCAACCCGATAGACGGGAATTCCATCGATTATTGCCTGTTGCGTTCCCGCTTCCGGGCCCAACGCAGCAACGGCGACGGTATGGCCGGCCGCCTGCAAGCCGTGTGCCTGCTCCATGACCATAACCTCGGCGCCGCCACCGACATGCGGTGCAAACAGAGTGTTGAGGAAAAGAATTCTCACAGCGGAAACTCCGGACATTCTCCCAGCCGTCCGGCAAGGCCGTCCCTAAGCGCGCGCTCAAGCAAACGCATTCTGTCCCGGCGTCCGCGCAGGCGGGCGAATCCACGCATAATCGTTAGATAAACTGTCTGATTGATCCACCGCCAGCGAGAGCCCGGCAAGGCATTCGCCTCGAAGTTTGTTTGATTGCGAAAACCATAGTACGCACGGAAATCATCGGCCCCCAATAGCCATGCATCAAAGCTGCTTTTGAAGCGGGTCTTGGTAATCCAGGAGGGTTCCAGCTCTTCGATTCTGGCATTCGTCAGCAGAACGATCCGGCCACCCTGCGAAGTCATGCGGTAGATATATTCATAATCCTCCGTGTACACAACATATCCACTGAGCGGATAGCCGTATCGCTCAACCAGGGCACGATGAAAAAATAGCCCGCCCCAAGGTGCCACATCGAGAGTTATACGGTCTGACAACGCTTGCGAAGCCAGCGCCTTCCTCCCCATCGGCAAGCGTCGCCATATCTTGAAGGGAATGTCCAGCACATGGAAGTTGAAGAAGCTTCCCGGCCGCGCATTGGCCCGCTCGGCCGGCACGCCCATAGCCAGGTCCAGATGAAAATGCGACCTAAAGGCAAGTACCGCGAGATTATCCAGGCCGCCATTCTCCGCCGCAAGTTCTGCTCGATAGCCAGCACGGAGAGTCGCCACACAACCAGCGCCCAGCTTGTTGTCATCGTCGAGCAGCAGAATATAATCCGCATTCCGTGCCATTGCCTGTTCGAGCCCGGCCTTGAAACCGCCTGCCGAGCCTGTATTCTTTGGCATCCTGACGACATAGGCAAAGTCCCCGAATTCCTCGGCAGCCAGTTTGGCAATGTCATCCTGTGCAGCGTTGTCGATCACGATGATTTCACTCAGTCCTTCGGATAGTGCCGAGGCAATCACCTGGCGCAGTAAATGCCAACGTCGGCCATACGTCACCGTGACAGCACATACCTTTTCAATATCGCCATCAGGCAGGGGTTGGGGCTGGCTGGCTGTCTCCAAAGTCATGTCTTTCCCTGTGCAGAAAGCAAATGGATTCCTGAACGATGGTGGAATCGTATGAGCAAAAACAATAACACCACTTCACTCGCAAGAAAACTGATCGCAGCTCCGTT
>Ga0073899_10001515_pt1 | contig 21293 bp, 15 predicted proteins | sample KloWWTmetaKNB5Ph_FD_88975 | JGI IMG/M metagenome (GOLD analysis project Ga0073899, IMG submission 88975) | Active sludge microbial communities from Klosterneuburg, Austria, studying microevolution and ecology of nitrifiers - Klosterneuburg... | ecosystem: Engineered > WWTP > Aerobic digester >... | reverse complement strand
TCAAGGCCGAGATGGCGAGCTGGTAGTCGCCGCCGGCCCGGCCCGCGGGGCGGGCCGATGCCGGTCTGCGGCGGTTGCGCCGCCGCGGGGTTCGCGCGATCCTGACGAGGATGGGGCGCCACCCGCAGGCCCGTGGCTGGCAGTCTGGCTGGCAGTCGTGGCTGGTCGCGGGCGTGGTGCTGTACACGCTCGCCTACGTCGGGTGGACCGCCGCCAACGTCGACGCGACCGGCGCGCCGACCTGGATCGGCGAGCTGGCCGACTACCCGGTGCTGATCGTCGCGGTGGTGGTGATGGCGCGGGCGGCGCGCGCGGTCGCGTCGCCGCGGGTGCGCCGCGGGTGGTGGCTGATGGCGCTCGGGTGCGGGGCGTGGCTGATCGCCAACCTGATCTACGACTACCTGTCGCTGATCGCGCACCGCGACGCGTTCCCGTCGGTGGGGGACGCGTTCTTCACCGCGTGCTTCCCGATCGCGCTGGTGGGGCTCCTGCACTTCCCCGAGCGGCTCGGCTCGCGGGCCGAGCGGCTGACCTTCGCGCTCGACGCGTCGACGATGATGGTCGGCGGCGGCGCCGCGATCCTGCAGTTCGTCCTCTTGCCGGTGGTCAGCGACCACTCGGCCCTCGAGGTGACGCTGCTGTCGCTGTACCCGCTGGCCGACATGGTGCTCGGGGTCGCGGTGATCGCGGTGCTGGCGCGGCAGCTGCCGGCTGGCACCCGGCGCCCGCTGTACGCGCTGATCGGCGGCTTCGCGGCGCTGTTCGTGGCCGACCTCGCGTACGCCCACGACCTGCTGTCGGGGCGCTACCTCGGCACCCGGATCACCGACAGCTTCTGGGCGCTGGGCTACGCGGTGATGGCGGTGGCCGGGCACCTGCAACAACGCGGGGCCGGCGCGACCGACGCGCCGACCGCCGCGGCGCCGCGGCCGCGGCTGACCAGCTGGTTGCCCCACGCCGCGCTGCTCGCGACCTTCGCGGTGCTGGTGGCGTCGTTCGGCCACACCGAGACCGTCGGGCAGCGCGTCGTGCTCGGGGCGGCCGCGCTGCTGGTGGCGCTGGTCGTCACCCGACAGATCGTCGCCGGCCGCGAGAACTCGCGCATCGCGGCCGAGAACTCCACCCGGGCCAGCGAGGCGCGGTTCCGGGCGCTGGTCGCGCAGTCGGCCGACGTGATCAGCATCGTCGATCGCGACGGCCGGGTGCGGTGGGTCAGCCCGTCGGCGGCGCGGGTGTTCGGCGACGTCGAGGGCGGCTGCGTGGGCCGGGCCCAGGTCGAGCTGGTCCACGCCGATGACGCCCCCGCGGTCGACGCGCTGATCGCCCGGCTCCTGGCCGAGCCCGGGGCGCCGGCGACCACCGCCTGGCGGCAGCGCCACGGCGACGGCCGGTGGATCCACGTCGAGGTGGTCGGCACCAACGGCCTGGCCGACCCGACGGTGGCCGGCCTGGTGCTCAACGCGCGCGACGTGTCCGAGCGGGTCGTGCTCGAGCGCGAGCGCGAGCAGGCCCGGGCCGAACGCGAGGCCAGCCAGGGCCAGCTGCAGCACGCGCAGAAGATGGAGGCGATCGGCCGGCTCGCCGGTGGCGTCGCCCACGACATGAACAACGCGCTGGCCGCGATCATGTCGACCGCCGAGTTCATGGCCGCCGACGCGCCCAGCGACGAGCTGCGCGCCGACGCCGAGGCGATCCTGCTGGCGGCCCGGCGCGCCGCCGATCTCACGCGCAACCTGGTCGGCTTCACCCGGCAGGGGCCGCTGGCGCAGCTCGAGGTGCTGCGGCCCGAGTCGGTGGTGACCTCGGTGGTCGCGACGCTGGCGCGCACGCTGCCGCCGCAGCTCAAGGTCGAGACGTCGTTCGCGCCGACGCTGGGCGCGATCGAGGGCGACGCCGGCCAGCTGTACCACGCGTTGCTCAACCTGTGCCTCAACGCCGCCGACGCGATGGGCGACCGCGGCCGCGTGGCCATCGCGCTGCGGGTGACGACGCTCGCCGACCACCCGACGCTGCCGCCCGGCGACTACCTGGTGCTGACGGTGACCGACACCGGGCCCGGCATGGACGAGGCGACCCGGCAGCGGGTGTTCGAGCCGTTCTTCACCACCAAGGCGCCGGGGCGCGGCACCGGCCTGGGGCTGGCGATGGTCTACGCCACCGTGCAGCGCCACCGCGGCGCGATCGACGTCGTGAGCACGCCCGGGGCCGGCGCGACCTTCCGCATCCTGGTGCCGATCAGCGACAAGACGGCGGCGGACGCCGACGTCGCGCGCGAGCCCAGCCGCGTCACCGCGCCGCCCACCGCCAGCCGGGGCCGGGTGCTGATCGTCGACGACGAGCCGCTGCTGCGGGCGATGACCCAGCGCCACCTCGAGCGCGAGGGCTACCAGGTCACCGTCGCCGCCCACGGCCGCGAGGGCCTCGAGGCGCTGGCGACCACGCCGGCGGGCTTCGACGTCGTGCTGCTCGACATGGCGATGCCGGTGATGGCCGGCCCCGAGATGTTCCGCAAGGCGCGCGCGGCGCACCCCGACCTGCGGGTGCTGCTGATCTCGGGCTTCACCTCGGCCGCCGACGCGCGCGCGCTGCTGGCCGAGGGCGCCTACGGGCTGATCGCCAAGCCGTGCTCGCCGGCGGCGCTGCTCGACGCGATCGGCCGGGTGGTGCGCGGCCAGCGCGTCAACGACGGCGGCGAGGCGGACCTGGTGGGGTGAGCGTGGCGGCGCGCGGTCAGAACTCCCCCACGTCGAGCATCGCGTCGTCGCGCGACAGCACGAACGGGCGATCGTCGACGGTGAGGTGGCCGGCGCCGTCGTGACGCAGCACCTGCACGGTGCCCAGGCCCAGGCCCATCGGGCCGCGGGCGTAGTAGTGGACGGCGATGCGGTAGGGGCCGGCGTCGCCGCGCCCGGGGATCGCGAACTGCTCAGGGCCGTAGCCGCTGGTGATGTCGTCGAGCAGCGCGCCGCCCGACGGCAGCGCGCGGTCCTGATAGTACGCGTGGCCGCCGCGATGATCGTGGACGTGCAGGTCGACGTCGTTGGTGTCGGTCTCCCACTGCAGCACGACGCGCACCGACGGCGCCGCGGCGACGCGGGCGCCGACCCGGGCCAGGCGGGCGGTCAGCGCGGCGCGCTGATCGGGATCGCGGGCGATCGCGACCGCCGCCACGTCGCCGAGATCGGCGCGCAAGATGGCGGCGATCGACGCTACGGTCGCCCGCGGCACCGCGGCCACGAGCGTGTCGATCGCGCCGGCGGTGTCCCCCGCGCGCGCCAGCGCGACCGCAAGCAGGCGGTGGCCGCCGAGCTGGTCGGGGCGATCTGCGACCGCCTGCCGGTAGGCGTCGATCGCGAGCGCGCGGCCCGCCGGGCCCAGGCGATCCAAGCGCTCGCCGGCGTAACGCGCCAGCTCGGCGCGCCCGCCGAAGCGATCGAGCAACGAGCCGTAGGCGCGGGCCGCGAGCCCGACCGCGCCACGCGCCTCGAGCGCCTCACCCAGCGCCACGATCGCCGCCAGCTCCCCAGGTTCGGCGACGTACCACGCCAGCGCGTTGGCCAGCGCCGGTTGGTTGCGGCCGGCGGCGACGTCGGTCATCACCGTGAGCAGGCGCCCGTCATACGGGGGCGGCGGCGGGGGCGGCGGCGGCGGCGCGGGCGTCGGGAACACCGTCGGGATCGGATGTGCGTCGCGCGGCTGGAGCAGGTTGCCGAGGGCGTCGAGCTCGGGGCCGTCGCCACCGGCGGTGCCGAGCACCGCGCCGAACGTGCGCCCGGTGGGGATGTTGCGCGTGTACTCCTCGGTGATCGTGACGCCGGTGTGGGTCGAGCCAACGTCGATGCTCGGCGCGTGGCCGACGATCACGATCACCTCGCCGACCGGCGTGGTGATGCCATCGACGACGTCGGTGGCGTCGGCGCCGGTGGCGCCGGCGGAGGTGGCGGGCGCGGCATCGGGCGTCGGGGTCGGCGGAGCGGCGGCGGCGGCGCAGGGCGCGGCCGGCGCGTGGCCGGGGCTGCGATCGAGCACCGCGACATCGCCGTGGGCCACGGTGACGATGTCGGCCAGCGCGTCGCGGCGCAGGCAGAACCGCGCGTAGTCCTCGTCAGTCTCCAGCACCAGCAGCGACGTCGCCGCCGTGACCAGGCGGTGGGCCAGGCCGAGCCGCTCGATCGTGGCGCGATCGGCCGCGCGCTCGGCCTCGCTCCGGCTCGCGGCGGCGGCCCGCTGCTCGAGCGCGGCGATCTCGATGCGTGCCACCGCGCGGTCGACCAGGGGGGCCGGCGCCGCGTTCGGCATCACCTCTATCGGCGGCGCCGCCCCGATCGCGATGCGCAGCGGGGCGTCGTCGGCGCCGGTGCGGCGTCCGGCGATCACCACCGTGGCGCCGGGCGCGCCGCTGGCCACCCGCGGCGGCCACACCTGATCGACGCCGTCGATCGCGACCGGCAGGTCGCCGACGACCGCGCGGTCCAGCCCCACGCGCGCGTCCGCCGCCTCGCCGTCGCCGACGGTGCCGGGCCGCGCGCCGGCCGCGGCCAGCGCGGTCAGGAGGCCGAGGTCGCGCTGATCACCCACCGTCAGCGCGTCGAGCCGGCCGATCGCGGAGGCCCGTACTGCCGCCACCAGCTGCGCGGCGGCGCGCGGGCCGGCGGTGGCGATACCGTCGCCGATCATGATCACCCGGTCGGCGTCGGCGGCCGCGGCCAGCGCCGCGCCCAGGTCCGAGGCGCCCAACCCGCCGCGGGCGATCAGCGCCGGGCCGACCGCGTCGACGAGCGCATCGGCGCGCCCGTCGAGGAGGAGCTCGGCGGTCTGATCGAACGCGATGATCCGGACCGCGGCGGCCGGCGCCGACGCCGCGAGCTCCGCGAGCAGCGTCCGGACCAGCGCGGCCTGCCGCCCGATCAGCGCCGCCCGCGACGCGCTGGTGTCGATCAGCAGCGTCACCGCGTCGAGCGGATCACGCGCGGTCGCGGCGGGCAGCGGCACCCGCGCCACGAACGCGCCGCCTGCGGCGATCGCGACCGGCCCGGCGTCGGTCGCCGGCAGCACCAGATCAGCCGGCGCGGTCCGCGCGGCGTGGCCGTGGTCGGTGTGGCCGGCGGCGGTGATGTCCCACGTGAGGTCGTCGACCGCTGGCAGGCCGGCCAGCGCCACCCGGCGCGACGCCGCGTCGGTCAGCGCGTGGCCGTACGCGATGATCAGCTCCTTGTCGCCCGACGCGGCGATCGGGAACACCCGCGCCGAGAAGCCGTTGCCGGCGTCCTGCTCGAGCAGCGCCGGGTCGGTCTGACGGTGCAGGTAGGTTTCGTAGACCCGCCGCGCCTCCTGGCGCGGCACCACCTCGGCCTCGAGCCACGCCTCGTTCTTCATCGCGAACCGGCTGACCGCGGCCCCGGGCGGCAACGCGATCGTGAAGCGGCCCTCCCGCACCCGCGGCTCGGGGTTGTGGAACGTCAGGTGCAACTGCGTGAGCGCCAGCGGCCCCACCACGACGGCCTCGACGTGCAGCGCCGTCAGCGCCAGCCCCGCGCCGTCGCTGGTGGTCAGCGCGAGCGGCGGCGGCGGTGCGTCGAGCGACGCCGGCTGGCCGCGCTCGAGCGCCCGCACCAGCGCGCGATCGAGCGCCGCGAACGACGTGCCTGCCTCACGTCCCGGCGGCGGACGGCGGTACCCGAACGCGTCGGTCGTCGAAGGGACCGGGGCGCAGCGGGCAGCGAGCAGCAGGGCGGCGACAGACAGCAGGCGGCGCGGCATGCGGTGACCACGCCCGGCGCGGCCAACGGCGCTGCCGGCGTCACCCACCGCCGCTCGCAGCCTGCGAGCCGTGGGCGGCAGGCCGCTGTCGCAGCCTGACCGCGTTCGGGATCGGGGACCGAGCGGCGTCCCCGACTCAACCGATCACAGGAAGCCCTTGGCGATGCCCATCAGCTCGACGTTGGCCGCCACCGACTTGGCGAAGGCGTCCTTCTCGGCGGCCGACAGCTCGAACTCGAAGACCGCCTCGGCGCCCTTGGCCGACAGCTTGACCGGCACGCCGACGAAGGCGCCGGTGACGCCGAACTCGCCGTTGAGCTCGACCGAGCAGGGCAGGATGCGGCCCTGGTTGCGGACGATCGCCTCGACCATCAGGCAGGTGCCGGCGCCCGGCGCCAGCCACGCCGACGTGCCCATCAGCGCGGTCAGCGTGGCGCCGCCCTTCTTGGTGTCGTCGACGACCTTGGTCAGCTGCTCGGCCGACAGGAACTTGCTCACCGGCACGTTGCCGATGGTGGCGGTCGACAGCACCGGGACCATGTCCTTGTCGGTGTGGGCGCCGAGCACGATCGCGTGGACGTCCTCGACCGAGACCCCGGCGGCCAGCGCCAGGTAGGTGCGGAAGCGGGCGCTGTCGAGCACGCCGGCCGAGCCGATCACGCGCTCGCGCGGGAAGCCGGTGACCTGCTTGGCGACGAACACCATCGCGTCGAGCGGGTTCGACACGACGATCAGCACGGCGTTCGGCGCGTGCTCCTTCACGCCCTTGCAGATGTCGCGGACGATGCCGGCGTTGATGTTGATCAGCTCCTCGCGCGACTGCCCCGGCTTGCGCGGCACGCCGGCGGTCATGACCACGACGTCGGCGCCGGCCATCGCCGCGAGATCGGCGCTGGCGACGAACGACGTGTTGTTGAAGCCCTCCCACGGGCCGCACTGGGTCAGGTCGAGGGCGCGGCCCTCGGCGGCCTGCGCCTTGAGATCGATGAGCACCAGGTCACCGAGCTCCTTCTGGACTGCCCACTGGGCGACGGCCGCGCCGACGTTACCGCCGGCGCCAACGATGGCGATCTTGGGACGCTTGATCATGGTGGGCGGTGCATACCCCCGCCGGTGCCGGCTTGGCAAGCCAGAGGCCAAGGGATACCGTCGGCGGGTGACCAAGCACATCGAGACCTTCAAGTCGTGGTCGGAGTCGATCGTCAGCGACGTCGCGGCGCTGAAGGCGCTGATCGAGTCGACCGCCGAGCCCGAGGCGCGACGTCTCGCCGCAGGCGCCCTGGGCTACCTGGTGACCCGCATGGATCTGGTGCCCGACTGGGAGGGCGGTATCGGCGCGCTCGACGACGTGATGGTGCTGCGGGTGTGCGCGCAGCTCGCCGCCGGCCACGGCCTGGGGGCGGTGGCGGAGAGCCACGAGATCAACCTGTCGCGGATGGCCAACGAGGCCGAGCGCATCGGCGAGTTCCTGGGCGGCGCCGCGTACGACAAGCTCCGCACCTACTGCGCCAAGCTGTCGGAGACCGCGGTGCGCGGGCGGACCCCGGCCAACGTGCTCGCCGACGCCGCGGCGCGCAAGGCGCTGTTCGCCGAGGTCGACGACGAGGTCAAGAAGACCGTGCCGGTGGTGATCACCGACGCCGCCGACGCCGAGGTCCGGCTCAAGGCGTACCTCAGCCACAAGCTCAAGTAGCGGCGCCGTTGCAGCGAGAGGCGCAGTTGCAAGGCCCGCCCGGCCGCGGTACCACCCGGGCCTATGCGGATCCGGGGATGCGCTCTCGCTGTGGCGACCGTGGCGGTCGCGTTCGTGTCGACGCCGACGGCGCACGCCGACGGCAGCTTCGATGAGCTGGCGCGCGGCGCGGGCCGGCTCGATGGCGCCGACCTGGCCGGCGTGGCGTGGGCGCTGACCGCGCCGTGCGATCAGGGCGACGGCATGAGCCAGCGGCTGTGCCGCACCGTGCGCGATCACCGCCTGGCGACGCTGCGCGCGGGCGCCTGGCTGGTCGACGCGGAGCCGGGCGCGTTCTCGATCAGCCCGTGGGATCCCGACGCCAAGGCGATGCTGCTCAACCTGACCGGCTGCGTCGCGTGCGCCAAGCCGGTCGGCGGCCTGTACATCGTCAGCGCCAAGGCGCCGCCGAGCTGGGCCGGCGACGTCGCCACCGCGGTCGGCGTGCACCAGGCGGCGCGGTCGTTCCCCAACCAGGGCGCGGCCGATCGCTGGCGGGCCCAGGCCGCCACCGCCCGCGGCCAGTTCGTGATCAAGCTGGCGGCCGCGCAGGACGCGCTGGCCGCCACCGACGGCCACCGGGTGCTGGCGGTCGACATCCTCGGCTTCCGGGTGTGGCAGCCGTGCGACGGCGCGATCGTCTGCGCCAGCCCCCAGGCCGACGCGCTGCCGGCCGAGCCCGCGGCCTGCGGCCAGCTCGTCGCCGAGGTCGAGCCCGAGACCGCCGGCGGCGCGGTCACGCTGCCGGCGACGCTGTCGCCCGACGATCTCAAGACCGTGCTCAAGCCGGTGGCCGCGGCGGCCCGCGCCTGCTTCGACGACTACGGCGTGCCGGGCAAGGCCAAGCTGATCTACACGGTGGCCGGCGCCGGCACGATCACCGCCTACGAGCAGACCGGCGACTTCGTCGACACGCCCACCGGGCGCTGCATCGACAAGGCGGCCAAGGCGGTGACGTTCCCCGCGGTGCAGAAGGCCAGCTTCACCTTCACCTACCCGATCAACGTCCAGTGACGCGGGGCGCGTCGCTCGGGCTCGCGGTCGCGCTGGCGCTGGCCGCGGTCGGCTGCGGCGACGGCGTCCGCGCGACGATCGCGCTCGAGGTGCCGCCCGAGCTGGTGTCGACGTTCGACGAGTTCGTCGCCTTCATCCCCGCGCGCGGCCTGACCGTCGACGCCACCGGCGAGCCGGCCCCGGCGGCGCAGTACCGGATCGTCGTCGCGACCGATCTCGGCGGCTGCAGCGAGTGCTACCGGGTCGACGGCGCCGCCGACGGCCGCGGCTGGGTGGTCCACGCCAGCGATCGGCTGGGCGCGCAATACGGCGTCGCCGAGGTGTTCGAGCTGCTCGGCTACCGCTTCCGCCACCCGTTCGACACCTACGTGCCGGCGCGCCCCGCGCCGGATCCGGCGGCGGTGGCGCGGCTGGGCGTGGTCCACGCGCCCGAGATGCGCGTGCGCGGGCTGCACCTGCACACGCTGCACCCGACCGAGGCGATGTTCGCGCTGTGGGTGCCCACCGACGACGGCGCCAAGGCCCGGCGGATCTTCGACTGGATCCTCAAGAACCGCGGCAACTACGTGCAGTGGGTCGCGCTCGACGACATCCTCGAGCCGACCCGGGGCGCGGCGTGGCAGGCCTCCACCGCGGCGCTGCTCGAGGCCGCCCACCGCCGCGGCCTCAAGGCCGGGCTCGGGCTGCAGCTGTTCGGCGCGTCGAGCCTGCAGAACGGCTACGACCTGATCGACGATAGCGCCCGGCCGAGCCACGAGCAGATCGCCGAGCGGCTGCCGCGGCTGGTCGACGGCCTGCCGTTCGACGGCTACGAGCTGTCGTTCGGCGAGTTCTTCGGCGCCGACCCGGCGACGTTCGTGGCCACCGTCGACGACGCCTACGCGCAGCTGCACGCGCTGGCGCCCCAGGCCGAGGTCACGACGGTGATCCACGTCGGCGACTCGCCCGACCAGCGCGTCGACTACATGGGCGAGAACCTGATCTACTACTTCCTGGTCAAGTTCTGCGACCCGCGGATCGTGCCGCAGGTCCACACGGTCATGTACTACAACCTGTTCGAGGACGCTGGCGGGGCTTACCACCACGACGAGTTCGACGAGCACCGGCAGTTCCTGTTCGATCGGCTGCGGGCCCGGCTGCGGGTGCAGTACAAGCCCGAGACCGCGTACTGGGTGAACTTCGACGACTCGGTGCCGGCCTACCTGCCGCTGTACCTGCTGTCGCGGCAGCTCGACGTCGACCGCATCGCGGCGGCGGCCACCGCCGGCGGCTGGGCCCAGCTCGACGAGCAGCTGCTGTTCTCGACCGGGTGGGAGTGGGGCTACTGGCAGAACGATCTGGCCGCGCTGCGCGCCAGCTACCAGAAGCCGAGCTCGGTGCTCGATCAGCTGACCGAGCTGTACGCGCCCGATCACCCCGAGCTCCCGCCGCGGATCGTCGAGCTGGCGCTGGCCCAGCACGACGCGCTGATCGGGCAGCGGCTGGCGGCGTACCAGGCGGGGCGCGACGCGCTGACCGATCAGGGCGTCGAGGCCGGCATCGTGTCCGCGCCCGATCGCGTCGACGTCGACCAGGTGGCGCAGCTGACGCCGTCGGCGCGGCGGGCCTTCGCCGACGGGATCCTGGCCAAGCTCGAGGCCTACGCCGCCCGGCTCGGCGAGATCGCCGACCGCACGCAGCGGCTGCCGGCCGACGACCGCTGGGCGGCCGAGGTGATCGACGGCGTCGTCATGGCGCGGCTGCGGGCGGCGTTCATCGCCGACGTCTACGCCGCGGCGGTGGCGGCGGCCGACGGCGATCGGTCCATCGGCGCGCTGCGGCTGGGCGAGGCGCGGGACGCGCTGGCGGCGGCCGCGGCGGTGGTGGCGCGCCGCCACGGCGATCGCCACGATCCCGATCGGCGGCTGATCGAGAACACCGGCAACCCCACCCTGTACCAGTACGGCTACCTGCGCTTCGCCAGCGACCTGTGCTTCTGGAAGCGCGAGCTGCTGATGGCCGACAACGCCGTCACCGGCGCCACCGCGACGCCGCCGGGCTGCTTCTTCCCGTGACCGGCAAGCAGCGGCGGGTGCTGGCGATCGTCGCGACCGATCGCACCTTCGAGCCCAGCCGCCACGGCACCGCCGCGGTGTGGGTCGGCGCGTGCATCCACTGCAAGAGCCCGCTGACCATCGCCAGCGACGGCACGCCGATCTCGGCGGCGACGATCGAGCACCTGTGGCCGCAGCGCCACGGCGGCGACAACGCGCTGGCCAACATCGCGCTGGCCTGCGGCGCGTGCAACCGCGGCAAGGGCAAGCGCCACGACACCCGCAGCAAGCACGACCCGCAGCTGCTCGCCATCGTCGACGCGCTGCGCGCGCGCCGCCGCGAGCGCTGGCGCGAGCCGCCGGCCGAGCTGGCGGCCCACGTCGCCTGGGCCGACGGCCACCCGTAGCGGGCCCCCCGCCCGGATTCGAATCCGCGCGACCGCGGCTGGACCGGCCGCCGCGGTGGTAGCGTCGACGACCATGTCGAGGCTCGCGCTGTCCGTATCGCTGGTCGTGGTGTTCGTGCTCGCCTGCAAGCGCGGGGGCGACCAGGCGCCGCCACCGCCGCCGCCGGCGCTCGACGCCGCCCAGGTCGCGGTGATCGACGCGGCGCCGCCGCCGATCGACGCCGGCGCGCCCGCGGTGGCGCCGGCGCCGCGGCGGCTGTGGACCGATCACATCCCCGACGAGGCGACGCTGATGGCGTACTCCGTCGAGATCGGCGGCGAGCGCTTCACCAAGTTCATCCTCGATACCAAGACCGACGCCATCTATTACTTCGACGTCGACGTCTACAAGGTGCACAAGGACTTCATCTTCGGCGAGCTGCTCAAGACGCCGAAGACCAAGCAGCTCAACCGGCTGGTCGACCGCAACTACGGCTACCAGAAGCCCGACTACATGATGTGCTACCTGGTGCACCACCTCGCGGCCGACGTCTGGACGCTGGCGTTCTGGGAGGGCGACAAGGCCTCGGCCGCCCACGTGCGGCGCGCCTACCAGAAGCTGAAGGCGAGCTTCTACCTCGGCGATCAGGTGAAGTACCGCCCCGACTCCGACTACCAGGAGCAGATCGCCACGCAGCTCACCGACGTCCCGGTGATCACCAACGACAAGCTGTACAAGGCGGCCAGCTACCAGGCGTTCAACACCGGCAAGGCGATCGGCCCGCTGCGGCTGGTGCCGGCCGGCGTGGCCTACGAGGACCTCACGTTCGCGCCCGACGAGATCGTGATCCTCCCCGAGAGCTTGCCCGACATCACGCCGGTGGCCGGCATCATCTCCGAGACCTTCTCGACGCCGCTGGCCCACGTGAGCTTGCGGGCCCGGGCCTGGGGCATCCCCAACGTCGGGTTGCGCGGCGCCGCCACCACCTACGCCGGGCTGGTCGGCAAGACCGTGGTGTTCGAGGCCCAGGGCGGCGGCCACACGCTGCGCGAGGCCACGCCCGACGAGATCGCCGCGTGGCAGGCCCGGGTCCAGACCGCGCGCACGGTCAAGATCCCGCCGGCCGACCTGGCGGCCAAGGACCTGCGCGGCCTCGACGCGCTGCGCGCCCCCGACGCCAGCGCCTACGGCACCAAGGCCTCGAACCTCGGCGAGATCGTCCACGGCAAGCTGGCCGGCTTCCTGGTGCCGCCGGGGTTCGGCGTGCCGATCGCGTACTACGACGCGCACCTCGAGGCCGCCGGGCTGCACGCCAAGATCGCGGCGCTGCTCGCCGACGAGCGCTTCCGCAAGGACGCCGGCTACCGCAAGCAGGCGCTGGCCGAGCTGCGCGCGGCGATCAGCGCGGCGCCGCTCGACCCAGCGTTCGTCGCGCTCCTGGCCAAGGGCCTCGGCGCGCTGACCGGCGGCGACCCCAAGGTCGGCGTGTTCGTGCGCAGCTCGACCAACGCCGAGGACCTGCCGGGGTTCTCGGGCGCCGGGCTCTACGACACGATCCCCAACGCCAAGGGCGTCGACGCGGTGGGGCAGGCGGTCAAGGACGTGTGGGCCAGCGTGTGGACGCTGCGCGGCTACGAGGAGCGGCAGCTGTTCGGCATCGACCACACCAAGGTCTACGGCGCGGTGCTGGTGCAGGTCGGCGTCAACGCCACCGCCGCCGGCGTGCTGGTCACCGCGCACCCGACCGATCCGGCGCAGCAGACCACGTACACGATCAACGCCAAGAGCGGCCTGGGGCTGCGCGTCGTCGAGGGCAAGAAGGTGCCCGAGAGCCTGCTCTACGACGTCCACAACCGCGGCCTGCGCATCCTGTCGCGCTCCGACGAGGACACCATGCTGGTGTTCGACGGCCAGGGCGGCGTGCGCGAGGTGCCCAACCCCAAGAAGGGCCAGCCGGTGATCACCCAGGCCCGGGCCGAGGTGCTGGGCCGCGCCGCGCGCGACATCTGGGGCCTGTTCTCGCCCGACAGCCCGCTCGACATCGAGTGGCTGTTCGTCGGCGATCAGCTGTACATCGTCCAGGCCCGACCGTACGTCGTGCGCTGAGCTGACTTGCAGGAGGTGCGTCGCCGCACCTCCCTCGGCGGGGCCAGGTCCGCGCCGAGCCTCCCACCAGGACGCGAGCCGCCCGGCGCGCGGACCGGTGCCCGACGAAGCCCGACGGAGGTGGCCGGCGCGGCTCAGGCGACGTTCCACGCGGCGGTGCCGCGGGCCGCGAGCTGATCGCGCAGCGCCGCGCCGAAACGGTCGAAGTCCTCGACCATGACCCGGTGGGTCTGCCCGTCCTCGACGGTGAGGTCGAGGATCTTCTTGTTGAGGCCGTACTTGCCGCGGGCGACGGTGCGCACGCGGCCGAGCTCGATCGTGAGCGCCAGCGTGCCCTTGGCGCGGCGGCCGAGCAGCACGCCGATCAGCCCGAACATCTGGTAGGCGCGGCTGATCGTCAGCACCCGCAGCTCGCTGGCGGTCAGCTCGACCTTGCCGAGGCGGACGTTGAGCTTGCCGGCGATGAGGCCGCCGTGGCTCTTGGCGATGGGGGCGGGGGCGGTGGTGGTGAGCGCGGTCGAGGTCATGGCGATTCCTTTCACGAAGCGAGACGAGCGGAGGCGTGGCCTGGCGGCGGACGCCGCAGGTCGGTGGGACGCCGTCGAGGATCGACGGCGCGGGACGGGCGGCGTGGGTGGCGCCGCGAGGCAGGAGGTCCAGCGCGCCTGCCCAGCGCGCGTGGCTCAGTCGAGGGTGATGGCGCCGACGTCGTAGGTGCCGCCGGCGGTCAGCGCCGTGCAGCAGTCGCCGCCGATCAGGATGATCCACTGGCCCGCGGGCTTGACCGCGAAGCCGTAGGTGCCGACCGGCACGCCGGGCAGCGCGAAGGTGCCGTCGGCCGCGGTGGTGGCGCGGAACGACGCGGTCGACGACTCGCACGGCGTGCGGGTGAACATCGTCAGCGGCGAGTCGCACAGTTCCACCGCGGCGCCGCCCACCGGCTTGCCCGCGCGCAGCACCTTGCCGGCGATCGTGCCGGTGGCGGCGGCGGTGAGCGTCGGCAGCGCCGGGCCGTCGCCGACGACCGCGGCGGCGGTGAGCTTGCCGGTGACGCCGGCGACGGTGCCGGGCAGCCACTGCTGCGCCAGCGCGCCGTCGCGATCGAGGATGACCAGGCCGTTGTCGGTGGTGATCCAGGTGCGGCCGGCGCCGTCGATCGCCAGCACGTCCCCGCGGTGGGCGCGGGCCGGGCCGTCGTCGAGCTCGATCGTGCGCACCGCGCCGGTCGGCGCTTGCACTGCGATCGTGCCGACCCCGCCGGAGCCGGCGACGTGGCCGGCGGGGCTGATCGCCAGCTCGTCGAGCGAGCCGTAGCGGCCGGCCAGCCCAGTCTTGCGCCAGCGGCCGTTGGCGAACGCGAACGTGCCCGGGTTGCCGGCGACGACGACCGTGCCGTCGGGGTGGATCGCCAGCGCCGAGAAGAACGGCTGGCTGGTGCCGGCGAAGCCGATGTCGAGCTTGCTCCAGTGATCGCCGTCGAGCCGCCACAGCGCGCCGCTCTGCATCACCCACACCCGGCCATCGCGATCGACCGCGAGGTCGTAGATGAGATCCTGCGCGCCGCCGAACGTGCTGGCCGGCTCCTCGGTCCAGGTGCCGTCCCAGCGGAACACGCCGCGGCGGTCGGTGCCCCACAGCACGCCGTCGGGGCCCAGCGCGATCCGCTCGAGCGAGCGCCGCCCGGAGCTGTCGAGGCGCTCGGGCGCGCCCTTGCCCAGCTTCCACATGCCGCCGATCGCCACGGCGAACACCGCGCCGTCGGCGCCGACGACGATCTGCTTGATGGGGTACTTGTGGCCGATCAGCTTGGTGACGGTGCCGTCGACCAGGCGGTACAGGCCGGCGCCGTCGATGCCGAGGTAGGCGGGGCCGGGCGCGCCGTGGTAGGCGACCGGCGGCATCGCCTCGGCGGGCGCGGCGGGGGCGGGCGGCGCGGGCGCGATGGCGCGGGCGGCGTCGAGGGCGGGCGGCGGCGGGGGCGCGGCGGCGGGCTTGCCACCCTGGTCGCAGGCGGCGAGCGCGCACAGGGCGCTGGCGAGGCGGAGGCGGTGCATGGCGGGCGGTAATCCAAGTCCCGTGCCCGGACCGAGACCATCGTAGCTTCGCGCAGTTGCCGATGGGGGCCGGGGGCGCTGACAGGATTGTCCGCCAGAATCGGCCGCCGGTCCGGACTTCGGGTAGCGTGGGGGCGTGACGACCGCGCCGGCCGGCACGCGCATCGGGCCCTACCGCGTCGAGCGCGTCATCGGCGCCGGCGGCTGGTCGACCGTCTACGAGGTGGTCGACGCCGCCGGGCAGCGCTGGGCGCTCAAGCGGCTGCGCGACGATCTCGGCCCCGACGCGCTGGCCCGGTTCCACCGCGAGGTCGACAGCCTGCGCCGCATCGAGCACCCCGGCGTGGTGCGGCTGATCGACGCCGGCGTCGACGGCGCCGCGCCGTACCTGGTGACGCCGGTGGTGGCGGGCCCGACCCTGCGCAGCGCGCTGGCCGTCGGGCCGCTGGTCCCCGAGGTGGCGCTGGCGCTGATCATCGCCGCGGCCCACGCGGTCGGCGCGATCCACGCCGCTGGCCTGGTGCACCGCGATCTCAAGCCCGACAACCTGGTGATCGATCGCGACGGCGCGGTGATCGTGATCGACCTGGGCCTCGCGCTCGGGCCCGAGCACAGCCGCCACACCGCCGAGGACACGCTGACCGGCTCGGTGCCGTACATGGCGCCCGAGCAGATCGACGATCGGCTGCCGTCGCCGGCCTCCGACGTGTGGGCGCTGGCGGTGGTGCTGTTCGAGGCGGTGGCCGGGCGGCGGCCGTTCCAGCGCCGGCGCGGCAGCGAGGAGGTGGCCGCGATCCTGGCCGGCCGCGCGCCGCGGCTGGCGGAGCTGGTGCCGGCGGCCAGCGACGAGCTGGCGGCGGTGGTGGCGCGCTGCCTCGACGCCGATCCGGCGCGCCGGCCGGCGACCGGCGCGGCGCTGGCCGCTGAGCTCGAGCGGCTGGTCGACTGGACCTCGGTGGCGGCGCTGCCGGCCGAGCGCGCGCGGTGGATCGCCGCGCCGGCCGAGGTGGCGGCGGGGATCGCGGCGCGGCGCGCGGTCGAGCTGGCGGCGGCGGCCGAGGCGGCCCACGCGGCGGGCGATCGCTTCCTGGCGACCCGGCTGGTCGAGCGCGGGCTGGGCTACCGGCCCGACGACGTTGGGCTGGGGGCGCTGGTCGAGCGCGTGCTCGGCGGGCGGGCGCCGGCGCAGACCATCCGCGGCGCGGCCCCGGCGCCGGCGCGGGCCGCCGGGCTGGTCGCCAGCGGCGCGGTCGCGGCGGTGCAGGCGCCGGCGTCAGCGCCGGCGTCAGCGCCGGTGTCGGGGGCCGCGGCGCGGCCGCGGCGCTGGCCGTGGCTGATCGCCGGCGCGGTGGCGGTGGTGATCGGCGTCGGCGTGATCGCCGCGCGGCCGTGGGCGCGCGGCCCGCGCGCGGCGGCGGCGCCATCGGCCGAGCGCGCGGTCGAGCACGCGGTCGAGCCCACGGTGCCCGCCGCGGTGGCCCCCAGCGCGCCGGCCGCCGCCGCGCCCGCGCCGCCGCTGTCACCGTCGGCGCCGACCACCGGCGAGACCCGGCCGGCCCACGTGCGGCCGTCGACGCCAGCGCCGCGATCGGAGGCGCCGTGACCGCGCCCCGCCTCGCGCTCACCGCGCCCGGCGCCGCGCCGCGCACCGTCGAGCTGACCCGGATGCTGACCACGGTCGGCGCGTCGACCGTGGCCGACGTGCAGGTCGACGGCGTCGCGCGCGAGTGGCTGGTGATCCACCGCGATCGCGACCGCGTCGTCGTGCGGGTGCTGGCCACCGGCGCCCGCCACGAGCTCGGCGAGGCGGCGGTCATCGTCGATGGCGTCGCCCTCGCGCTGGTCGGCGAGGAGGCCGCGCTGCCGATCGGCCCGCTGGCGCTGGCGCTGGCCCAGGCCGACGATCCGGCCAGCGCGCTGGCCGGGCTGATCGATCAGGCGGTGGCGGCGACCGGGTCCGACGTGGGCGCGGTGGTGCTGCGCGACGGTGGCGGCCACGCGGTGGCGGTGGCCCGCGACGCGACCGGCGGCGGTATCGCCGACGGCGCGGCGATCCTGTCGGACACCGTGCTGGCCGAGGTGCTGGCCCACGGCCGCGCGGTGGCGGTGGCCGACGTCGCCGACGATCCGCGCCTGGCCGCGGTGCCGAGCGTGGTCAACCTGGCGCTGCGCTCGGTGATCGCGATCCCGATGATGCTCGGCGATCAGGTCGCCGGCGCGCTGTACCTGGGCGCGCGTCGCCCGACCCGCGCGCTGCCGCCGCGGCTGGCAGCGGACCTGGCGGTCGCCGCGAGCCTGGCGGTGCCGGTGGTGGCCCAGCTGCGGCGGACCACCGCCGTGGCGCTGCCGGCGAGCGCGTCGCCGGTGATGACCGCGGTCGCTGGGCTGATCGCGCGGATCGGCCCGACGCCGCTGGCCGTGCTCGTCACCGGCGAGACCGGCACCGGCAAGGAGCTGGTGGCGCGGGCGCTGCACGCCGCCAGCCCGCGCGCGGCGCGGCCGATGGTGGCGGTCAACTGCGCCGCGATCCCGGCCAACCTGTTCGAGTCCGAGCTGTTCGGTCACAAGCGCGGCAGCTTCACCGGCGCCGCCGGCGATCGGGTGGGGCGGGTCGAGGCCGCCGGCGGGTCGACCCTGTTCCTCGACGAGCTGGGCGAGCTGCCGCCGCCGATGCAGGCCTCGCTCTTGCGCGTGCTGCAGGAGCGCGAGGTCACGCGGGTCGGCGACGACGTCGCGCGCGCCGTCGACTTCCGGCTGGTGTGCGCGACCAACCGCGATCTCGACGCCGAGGTCGCGGCCGGCCGGTTCCGCGCCGACCTGCTGTACCGCGTGCGCGAGGTGACGATCGAGCTGCCGCCGCTGCGCGCGCGGGGCGCCGACGTGCTGACGCTGGCGGCGCAGCTGCTCGCCGAGGCCGAGGCGGCGTTCGGCACGGCGCGCCACCTGCTCGGCGCGGACGCCCGCGCGGCGCTCGCCGCCTACGGGTGGCCCGGCAACGTGCGCGAGCTGCGCGCGGCCATGCGGCGGGCCGCGGTGATGGCGGCGGGGCCGACGATCGGCGTGGCCGATCTGGGCCTGCCACCGGCCGCGCCGCTCGCCACGCCGCGCGCCACGGCGCCCGCCGCGGTCGCCGCGCCTGGGTCCGTCGCGCCCGTCGCGCCCGCGGTCGCCGCGCCCGCGCCCGGCGGGCCCGCCGAGGTCGGCGCGCTCGGCCCGCTCGATCGCCCGCTGACCGAGGCCCGCGACGCCTACGTCGCCGCCTACTGCGCGGCGGTGCTCGCGCACCACGGCGGCAACCGCGAGGCCGCCGCGGCGGCGCTCGGCATCAGCTCGCGTTCGCTGTACCGCTACCTCGCTGGCGAGCGCGAGTAGCGCGCGCCGCTCACAGCGCGTCGATCTCGGACAGCAGCTGCACCCGCCGGGAGAGCGGCAACCACGCCGCCTCGACCGCGTTCTGCGCCAGCTGCTTGAGCGCGGCGGCGTCGAGGCCGAGCGCGGCGGCGGTGGCGCGGTAGTTGTCGGCGATGTAGCCCCCGAAGTAGGCCGGGTCGTCGCTGTTGATCGTGACGCACAGCCCGGCGGCCAGCAGCCGGCCGAGGTTGTGATCGGCGAGGTCCTTGACCACGCACAGCTTGAGGTTCGACAGCGGGCACACCGTCAGCGGCACGCGGCGCGCCGCCAGCTCGTCGACCAGCGCCGGATCCTCGTCGCAGCGCACGCCGTGATCGATCCGCACCACGCCCAGCCGATCGAGCGCCTCGCGGATGTACGCGGCCGGGCCCTCCTCGCCGGCGTGGGCGACCGGCGTGAGGCCCATCGCCCGGGCCGCGGTGAAGACCCGCTCGAACTTGGCCGGCGGGTTGCCGCGCTCGCCCGAGTCGAGGCCGACGCCGGCCAGGTGGTGCAGGTACGGCCGCGCCGCCTCCAGCGTCGCGAACGCGTCGTCCTCCGACAGGTGGCGCAGGAAGCACAGGATCAGCTTCGAGGTCAGCCCCCAGCGGGCCTCGGCCTCGCGCTGCGCGCGGACCAGGCCGTCGACGACCGTGCCCATCGCCACGCCGCGCGCGGTGTGGGTCTGCGGGTCGAAGAAGATCTCGGCGTGGACGACGCGATCGGCGTGGGCCCGCGCGAAGTACGCGATGGCCAGGTCGTAGAAGTCCTGCTCGTCGCGCAGCACGTCGCAGCCGGCGTAGTAGATGTCGAGGAACGACTGCAGGTCGGAGAACTGGTAGGCGCCGCGCAGCGCCTCGACCGAGCCCCAGCGCAGGTCGACGCCGTGGCGCGCGGCCTTGGCCATCACCATCTCGGGCTCGAGCGTGCCCTCGATGTGCAGGTGCAGCTCGACCTTGGGCAGCGTGGCGATCAGGCGCTCGAGCGGGGCGGGCAGGGCGGCGATCATGATCCCTGGTAACACGCCGGGCGACACCTCGGCGGCGGTCGCTGACAGGATCGGGCATGGCCCCACCGCGCCCCACGCTCACCCTGATCGCGCTCGTCGCGCTGCTCGTCGCCGCGCGCCCCGCCGACGCCTGCCGCTGCCTGCCGCCCAGCCTGAGCAAGGCCGCGCGGGCCGCGGACGTGGTGTTCGTCGGCACGATCGAGCGGGTCGACCAGGCCGATCACGCGGTCGCGACCGTGACCGTGCGCGCGGTGTGGAAGGGCGCGGTCGCCAGCGAGGTCAAGGTCCACGACTCGCCGACGTCGTGTCGGCGCGGCCTGTCCCCCGGTGAGACGCTGGTGTTCGTCGCCAGGAACGACCACGGCCGGTTCACCGTGCGGCAGTGCGACGGCACCCAGCGCGCGACCGCCGCCGTCGAGCGCCGGCTGACCCGCGCGCTCGGGGCGTCGCGCGCGCCGACCCCGTGATCGGGCCGCCCCCGGTCGTGGCGACGTGTATCGTGGAGGGGTGCGACGCGCGCTGGCGATGATCGTGGCCCTCGCCGCCTGCGGTGGCGAGCCGGCCAGCCCCGTGCCCGACGCGCCGCCGCTGGTGACCGACGCCGGCGTGAACCCGCCGCGGGTGCTGGCGCTCGAGCCGTCGCGCTACGGCCTCGACAGCCACCTGGCCGGCGACGATCTGTTCGACGCGTTCGCGGCCATCGGCATCCGCTGGCACCGCATCGACATCGACTGGGACGTGATCGAGGCCGCGCGCGGCCAGCCCGACTGGACCGACCTCGACCGCGTCGTCGCCGACGCCGACCGGCTGGGGCTCCAGCTGTTCGGGTCGATCGCGTACACCCCGGCGTGGGCGTCGGGCCGCGCCGACCGGGCCGCGCCGCCGCTGGATCCCGCCGACTACGTCGGGTTCGTGCGCCAGGTGGTGCGCCGCTACCGCGGGCGGATCGCGTGCCTCGGCGTGTGGAACGAGCCCAACCTGCGGCAGTTCTGGGCCGGCACCAAGGCCCAGTACCTCGCCGAGATCCTGGTGCCCGGGCTGTTCACGATCCACATGGAGGCGCCGGAGCAGGTGACCTGCGGCCCCGACCTGTCGAGCGCTGGCGACGAGCGCGGTGGGTGGCTCGGGCCGATCCTCGACGCCGCGGGCGGTCAGCTCGACGTGATCACCCACCACCAGTACGACGGCGGCGACACGGTCCCCGGCCGCGCCGCCGAGATCGATCTGCTGCGTGCGTTCCTGGTCGCCCGCGGCCAGGGCCACAAGCCACTGTGGATCACCGAGATCGGGTGGAGCCGCAACGACGTCACCGAGGCCGAGCAGGCGACGCTGCTCACCGACACGATGGCCGCGATGGCGTCGCGCCCGTTCTGGGCCAAGACCTTCTGGTACGACTCCCACGGCGTCGACTTCGGCATCGTCGGCCCCGACGGCGCGCCCGATCGCGGCGTGCCGCGCGCCGCGTACCACGCCTACGCCGCCGTGATCGCCGGTCCGTAAGGCAGTCCGCCCGTCCCACGTGGGAGATCGCGGCGGGTGTCCGGGCCGGAGCTGTCCCACGTGGGAGATCCACCGCGCGGCGCCTGGCGTCCGCGGTCCGCCGCGTCCCACGTGCGACGAGCGCGGCGGTGTCCGGGCCGGACATGTCCCACGTGGGAGACCGTGGGTGCGGCGCTGCGCGCAGCCGCTCCGCGTCCCACGTGGAGATCGCGGCGGTGTTCGGGCCGGCGATGTCCCACGTGGGAGATCGCGGCGGTGTCCGGGCCGGCGATGTCCCACGTGGGAGATCGCGGCGGTGTCCGGGCCGG
>Ga0073899_10001514_pt1 | contig 21297 bp, 18 predicted proteins | sample KloWWTmetaKNB5Ph_FD_88975 | JGI IMG/M metagenome (GOLD analysis project Ga0073899, IMG submission 88975) | Active sludge microbial communities from Klosterneuburg, Austria, studying microevolution and ecology of nitrifiers - Klosterneuburg... | ecosystem: Engineered > WWTP > Aerobic digester >... | reverse complement strand
CCCCCGAAGGGGGCGCGACAGCGGGGTACGTTTCTTTGCCTTCTTTCTTGTCGTACAACAAGAAAGAAGGTCGCCCGCCGGGGGCGAGTCCCCGGCCAATGTGACGTAGTACAAAGGAAAGCCGTCCGTACGGGCTCAACGGTATGAGGTCGAGGGGAGTGAACTGACTACGTTCGCGAAAAATGCGGGAAGCGCTTCCCGCACTTAACGCGAACATAACCAATGAATTCGACCCCACGAAACGCTCGCCTTACCAGGTGTAGCGGGCATTCACCCCGGCCATCCAGTTACGGCCCGGGGCGGGTTCGTAGTAGCGGCCGTTGGCGTCGCCGACCACCACCGAGCCCACGTAGTTGCGGTCGAAGAGGTTGTCCAGGCGGGCAAACTCGGTAAAGCGCCAGGCGCCGGCCTGCTGCTGGGCGGTGAGGCGCAGGTTGGCGATGAAGTAGGAAGGCGCCGGCAGCTGGCCGTTTGTGTCTTCCACATACATCTTGCTGCGATACACACCTTCAACAGTGCCGGTGATGGATGGGGTGACTTTCCAGGCCAGGTCGCCGAAGACGGTGGTGCGGGGGATGCCCGGCATCAGCTTGCCGGCGGACACCAGGGTGTTGGCGTTGCCGGTGCGGAAATCCTCGTCGTAGATGGCGCGCAGGTGGGACACCGCAAAGCGGCTGCTCAGGTCACGCCGCCAAGCGGTGTCGAAGGAGGCTTCGACGCCCTGGCGCAGGGTCTTGCCGGCGTTCTTGTAGCTGGTGCGGCCGCCGGTAGCGGCATCCACCACCAGTTCGTCTTCGGTCTGGATCTGGAAGAAGGCCAGGTTGAGGCGGCTGCTGTTGCCCACGAAGGCCTTGGCGCCGATCTCATAGTGCTCGCTCTTCGAGGGGTTGAGGCCGAAGTTGAAGCTGCCGCCGGTCCCCGAGTAGAACATCTCGTTGAGGGTCGGGGTTTCGAAGCCGCGGCCGGCGCTGGCATAGAGATTGACCGCCGGGTTGAGCTTGTACACCACGCCCAGCACCGGCGTCGTCTTGCTGTAGTCCTTGCGGCCGCTGTCGTCACCATTGACGCCGACGATGTACTGGTCGTCCACCTTGAACTTCACGCGGCTGTGGCGCACTCCGGCGGTCAGCGCCCAGTCGCCCCGCGCCCATTCGGTCTGCACGTAGGGGTCGAGGCTTTCGACGCTGTCGGTCTCGTTGCGGCGCAGGCGGCCCTTGACTCCCAGGGTGGTGCCCACGAAGTTCTCGTAGCCCTTGCGCACGTCGGTGCTGGTGTCCAGATCGACACCGAAGGTGGTGGTGAGCCTGCCGCCGGCCAGATCGCCCACGGCGATGTAGCGGGCACCGATGCCGTAGAAGCTGCGGTCGAAGTCGATGATGCCGCCGGAGTGGCGAACATTGGCCTGCACGTTGCGGGGGATGGATTGGTACTGGATCACGCTGCGCTGGCCGCTGTAGGCGGACAGTTGCAGGCTGTCGCGGCCGATGCGGCGTTCGTAGGCGACGCCGGCCTGGAGGTGGTCGATGCTCTTGCGGGTGTTGTAGTCCAGCGCAGCCTGATCGACGCCTCGCGGATTGCTCTTGTAGGCGTTCCAGGACAGGCCCAGCGGATCCTGGGTGTTGTGCTGCCACATGCCGTTGACGGTGAAGGTCAGCTTGCTGACCTCATCGGGTTTGCCGGTCAGCTTGAGGAAGGCCTGGTCGCGGGTGGCAGCGGAGTGGTCGCGGTAGCCGTTGGTGTCGAAGCGCGAGGCGCTGAATACGTAGCCCAGCCCACCGGCCTTGCCCTGGGCGCCCAGGTCGGCCTTGGTGGTGCCATAGCTGCCGGCCGCGAAGCCACCTTCCACACTGGGGCGGTCTTCGGGTTCGCGGGTGAATAGCTGGATTACACCGCCCGAGTGATTGCCATAGACGGCGGAGTAGGGGCCGCGCAGCACTTCCATGCGCTCCGCAACGTCGAGGTTGAAGGTGGCGGCCTGGCCCTGGCCGTCCGGCATGCTGGCCGGGATGCCGTCGGCGATCAACTTGACACCGCGTACGCCGAAGGCCGAGCGGGCGCCGAAGCCGCGGGTGGAGATCTGCAGATCCTGGGCGTAGTTCTGGCGGTTGTTGGCCACCACGCCGGGCACGGCGATGAGGGCCTCGGAGGCATTCACCCGGGGCTGGCCGGCGGTGATCTGTTCCCGGTCGAGCACGTCGATGGCGGCGGGCAGATCGAAGCTGGCGGCTTCAGCGCGGCTGCCGGTGACCACCACCGGGTTGAGCGTGAGGCTGGCGTTGTCGGCAGCCTGGGCCAGATTGGCGCTGCCGATGGCGGCGGAAAGGGCGATGGCGAGGGGGTGCAGGGTGAAGCGGGGCGGCATGTTCACTGTCTCCGATGTCTTGTTCTGGTCCGGGAGGTGGCCGGAGCGCGCCGAAGATACCTGTTGCCGGCGATTGTTGCCTCAAGAAAATCGTGATTCTCCAAGCGCAGGATTATCTTCACGAAGGGACGGCAGCCTGCGGCCCTGGAGCAGCCCTGTATACTCGGCCTATCGATCGATAGTGTGCATCCTGCATGTTCTTGCCCCCCTGGATCCGGATTGTCGTGCCGCGCGCCTGCTGCCATGCCCTGGCCGCCGTGACCCTGCTGTTCGGCGCCATGCCCCTGTGGGCCCAGACGCCCCTGACCTTGCAGCTCAAGTGGAGCCACGGTTTCCAGTTTGCCGGCTATTACGTGGCCAAGGAAAAGGGCTTCTACCGGGAGGCCGGCTTCGACGTAAAACTGGTGGAAGGGCGGCCGGGGCTGAACGTGGTCTCCGAGGTCACCTCGGGCCGGGCAGATTTCGGCGTAGGCACCAGCGGTTTGCTGATTGCCCGCCACGCCGGCGAACCCGTGGTGGTGCTGGCGGCCATCTTTCAGCACTCACCGCTCGTGCTGATCGCCAGGCAGGATGCCTATCTCCAGTCGATCCACGATCTGGCGGGGCGGCGGGTGATGATCGAGCCGGGGGCAGAAGAGTTGCTGGCCTACCTGCGACGAGAGCGCATTCCCCTGAAAAGTCTCAACCGTGTTGAACACAGTTTCGCGCCTGACGATCTGATTGTCGGGAAGGTGGATGCGATCTCCGCCTATTCGTCGAATGAACCGTATGCCCTCGACAAGGCGGGCATGAGCTACCACGTGTTCACACCCCGTTCGGCAGGCATCGATTTCTATGGTGACAACCTGTTCACCTCGGAGAGCCGCCTCAAGGGTAGCCCGGAGCTGGTAAAGGCCTTCCGGGAGGCCAGCCTGCGCGGCTGGCGTTACGCGATGGACCACCCGGAGGAGGTGGCGGCGCTGATCCATGCTCGCTACTCGTCTGCACAACCCCTGGATTTCTATCTCTTTGAGGCCCGTCGTACGGTACCGCTGGTGCGCTCAGACCTGGTGGAGATCGGCTACATGAACCCGGGGCGCTGGCAGCACATCGTCGACATCTATGGAGATATGGGCATGCTCCCGCGGGATTTCGATTTCCGTGGCTTTATGTATTCCGAAGGCGGCGCAATCGATTCCGAAGGCCTGCGCCTCTATCTCGCGGTGGCGCTCGGGGGCCTTGCCCTTGTGCTTGCCGTGGCCACCTACATCCACCGGATCAATCGCCAGCTGCATCGCAGTGTGGCCGAAGCCCGGCACGCTGCCGGGGAACTGCAGGCCAGCGAAGAGAAGTACCGCTTCCTTACCGAAACCATGAAGGATGTGGTCTGGACGGCTGATGCCGACTCCCTGCGCTTTACCTACATCAGCCCCTCCATTGAGCGTCTGCGTGGTTATTCCGTGGCCGAGATGCTGGGCGGTACCCTCGAGAGTACGGTGGCCCCCGGTGAGCGCAACACCTTGCGCAGCATCGTCCGGCAGCGCAGCCGCGTCTTCCGGGCCGATCCGGAAGGTCCTTCCTGCTTTTACACGGACGTTTTCGAGCAGCCCTGCAAGGATGGGGGCAGCGTGTGGACTGAGGTCGTTACCACGTATGGCATTCATCCTCGAAGCGGGGCACTGGAAGTGCATGGTGTGACCCGGGATATCACTGAACGTCGTGCCAGCCAGGAGCGAATTGCACATATGGCTGAACACGATCTGCTGACCGACTTGCCCAACCGTGCCCTGGTGACGGATCGTCTGCGCCAGGCCCTGGCCACCGCCCGACGAAATCGCCATGGTGTCGCCCTCCTTTACATCGATCTGGACCGTTTCAAGCCGGTCAATGACACCTATGGGCATGCGGTGGGCGATCTGCTGCTCAAGGAGGCCGCCGGGCGCATGCGTGCCTGCGTGCGGGAGTCCGATACAGTGGGTCGCTTTGGTGGCGACGAGTTCGTGGTGTTGTTGCCCGTGGTGGAGTTGAGTGAGGATGCCCTGCGGGTTGCCGAAAAGATCCGTGTGGCTTTGGCCGAACCTTTTCTGCTTGCAGGTCTGTGCCTGGACGTATCGTCGAGTATCGGTGTGGCCCTCTATCCCGAGGATGGGCGGGACGAGGAGACCTTGCTGCTGAGCGCAGATCGCATCATGTACGAGGCCAAGCGCAAGGGGCGCGACCAGGTGGCAGCATCCGGTTTCGGGTGAGTGCCACATGTCCCAGTTTTCAGTGTTTAACAAGATTTGAAAGTGTGCCGGCACGCTTGCTGTAGCCTTGCCGGGCGTCAACATTCGAACGGAAATGTCTTCATGTCTCCAGTGATCGGGCGCTTGTGCGCCATGCTCTGTTCCCTCTTGATTCTTGGGGCCTGCGCCACGCCTCCCGCCAGAACGCCTCCCGTAAAACTGGCGGTCGGCCAGATGGAGCGCGGCGTGCTCGTGTGGTTGCCGGACAATGTGCTCTTCGATTTCGGTAAGGCCACACTCGACCCTGTCCGCTCCACCCCCTACATGGATCGGGTTGCCCTGCTCCTCAATGAAAAGACCACCAAGTCAGTCTCGCTCGAGGGGCACACCGACTCCATCGGTTCCGAGAACGCTAACCTCGTGCTGTCCGTTGCCCGTGCCACCGCCGTGCGTCAGGCTCTGCTGGAGCGCAAGGTGTCGGAGGACCGGATAACCGCTGTCGGCTATGGTCTGGCAAAACCGATCGCGCCGAACGACTCGGAGGCGGGACGGCGACTCAATCGACGCGTCGAGATCATCATCCTTGACGAAAAGGTGGACAATCTGACCCGCGGTGAGCCGGCTGGGCTCTTTGAGGAAGCCTTCGGCAAACTGAAGGCAGAACTCGACAGCCTGCTCCAGTCTCGTGGCAAGGCCCCACAATGATCCACGACGAAATGTCTGCCCGACGCCGGGCCCTCGTGCTCGGCGGGCTTGCTGCTGTGGCTGCGCCGCTTGCCGCCGCGCCAACCGAACGCGCGCCCCCTCGCAAGCCGCGGCTGGCGGTGGTGCTGGGAGGCGGGTCGGCCCGTGGCTTTGCCCACATCGGCGTGGTGAAAGGGCTGGAGGCCCATGGCATCCGGCCCGACCTGATCGTTGGGTGCAGTGCAGGCAGCCTGGTTGGCGCTTTCTGGGCCGCCGGCTTTAGCGGCGACCGGATGGAAGAACTGGCCCTGCGGGTGCGCGACGCCGAGATCATCGACGTGGTGCAGGGGCATGCGCCCCGGGGCATGGTGACCGGTCAAAGCCTGCAGAACTTCGTCAATCAGGCCTTGCGCGGTCGCAGCATCGAGAGCTTTTCGACGCCTTTTGCTGCGGTGGCCACGCGCTACCCGACGGGGGATCTGGCAGTGTTGCGCAGCGGTGATGCAGGTTTCGCGGTGCGGGCGTCGTGCAGCATTCCGGGGGTGTTCGTGCCTGCAGCCCTGGGCGGGCAGGAGTATCTGGACGGCGGGCTGATCAGCCCGGTGCCGGTGCGGACCGCCCGGCAGCTGGGGGCCGATGTGGTGGTGGCGGTGGATGTGGGCGGGGCCGATCCGGCAGGGGATCAGGCCGGCGGCCTGTTCGAGCTGCTGCAGCGTTCCTTCGAGATCATGAGCCACTCCCTGCGCACCAATGAGGTGGCCACGGCCGACATTGCGATCCGTCCGGATGTGGGGCGGATTGCCAGCACCGACTTCGCCTCGCGCAGGGTCTTCATCGCCGCCGGTTTCCTGGCGGCGCAGCGGCTCGGGCCGGTGATTCTTGAGCGTCTGGCCGCGGCTCCGCGGCGGCGCGGCTGAGCCCGTCGGCGCTGCAACATCTGGCACAAGCTGTCGCCGATCAAGGTAGCGGCGGTGCCGGCGGGGCTAGCATGGAGGTGGTCGTTACCGTCCACCTTCCCCGCGCAGGTCTGCCATGACTCTTTCTGCCAAGCCCTTGTGGCTAGTCGGGTTTCGGCCCTTTTTCATCCTCGCCTGCGCTGCCGGCGCAATCCTGCCCATGCTCTGGGCGCTGATCTTCTCCGGGGTGCTACCCGCGCCGGCAGGGCGCTTCACTCCCGTCCAGTGGCATGCCCACGAGATGTTCTTCGGCTTCGGTTGGGCCGTGCTGGGCGGCTTCCTGCTGACAGCCACCAAAAATTGGGTGCAGGTCCGGGGTTATCACGGGACAGCCCTGGTTGGGCTGGCGTTGGCCTGGTGCGTCGAGCGCATCGGCATGGCCTGGGGTGGCGGGTGGCCTGCGGAGCTGTTCTGGCTGTCAAACCTGGTCTTTCTCGCCTGCATTGTCGCCATGCTGCTGACCACCCTGGTGCGCTACCGCCGCCAGGACAGCTTTGCCGACAACTATTTCTTTCTTCTGGTCCTGCCGGCCTTCCTCGCGGCCAAATTGCTGCTGCTCTCCGAGGCGCATTTCGCCGACGGCGCGACCATGAGCCTCGGCCTTTTCCGAATGGCCTTCCTGGTCATGCTGGAGCGCACCCTGACCCAGTTCATGAAGGGCGTGTTTCAGGTGGACATCCTGCGCCGCCCGCGGCTGGACCTGGCCATCAAGCTGGGCGCAGCCTTCCTCGTCTTCCAGGCATGGCTGCCATCTGCGCTGGCGGTGGCCCTGCTGGCGATCCTCGTGGCCCTGCTGATGTATCGCTTTTCATGCTGGCGGCCCGATCTGGGGTTCCGGCGCCTTGAGCTGGCGGTGATGTATCTCGGCTACCTGGCCATCGTTGCCCAGTTGCTGCTCGAGATGCTGGCGCTCATGGGTATCGGCCATTGGACCGGCAGCCTGCCGATGCACGTCTTCACCTTTGGCGCCATGGGCCTGATCATCCCCGCCATGCTGGTCCGTATTTCCCTTGGGCACACCGGGCGCAAGGTGGCGTTCGATACGGGCGACCGGCTGGTGATCTGGATCATGTTGCTGGCCTTCGTGGTGCGTATCGTGCTGCCCCAGCTGTTTCCCGGCGCGTATGCTCACTGGATTCATCTGGCGGCGGGCGCATGGACGTTCGCGTTCGCCGTGTTGGGCTTTCGCCTGATCCCGCGCCTGCTGGCGCCCCGGGTCGATGGGCGGGAGCACTGAAGGCCCCGTAAGGCCGATCGGCATATCGTGGGTCAAGGAAGTACGTACCCGGCGGGTGTAGGGTGTAAGGACGAGCCTGCATTCCCTTGGAGGAGCCTTCCCGTGCACTATCCCCCGTTTTTCGATGCCGTGCCCCGCGTGCGTGTGCGTGATCCCCTGGCCGAGTTTCTCGGTGCCGTCGAGGGCGGTGTCATCGAGTATCGCTATCTCGATGCCGTACGCCTCGCTGGGCACTCCTGCCCGACGGTGGCGGGGGCTTACGGGCTCACCCGTCTGGCGCTCGGCGCCCTGTACGGGGCAAGCCTGGCAGAGCGCGGCGGTGTACAGGTGACACTGCGTGACGAGGCGTCGACGGGGGTGGCCGGCGTGGTCGCCAGTGTCGTGTCGCTGCTGACGGGCGCCTGTGCCGATACCGGCTTCAAGGGTCTGGCCGGCCGGTTCGAGCGGCGCGGTCTGCTGGCCTTCGGTGTCGAGCAGGCCTGGGAGCTCCGATTTGCCCGGCGCGACGGCGGGGCCCGCGTCGATGCGGCTGTGAACCTGCGAGCTGTGCCCGCTGATCCGCAGATGATGCCCCTGATGCAGCGCTGCCTGGCCGGCACGGCGGACGAGGAGGAAACGCGGCTTTTCCGGAGCCTGTGGCAGGACAGGGTGCGTCGCATCCTGCTCGAGCACGGGGACGACCCGGAAGTGTTTGTCATTCGCCACACGGATTGACGCAGGAGATTGCCATGTCGTCCAAACCCTCTGAGGCAGACGTTCCGCCCGTGCCCATCTGTTCTTCGCCACCCTGCTACGCAGCGGAGTTTCCGGGCTATTTCGGTGAAGGCGCCGAACGGGTCAATCCCGTCCTGATTGATGGCCTGAACGCGCTGCTGGAGGCAGAGCGCGCCGGTGCCAAGGTGCTGGCCATCCTGCGTGACGGGCTGGATGCCCGCTCTCCCGAGCGGGGGCTGCTGGAGCGCCTGCAGAAGGACGAGGGGGCCAATGCGGTGCTGCTCTACAAGACCATCCGTCGCCTGGGGGGCATGGCCTCGCACGACACCGGGGCTTTCGTGCAGAAGACACTGGCTGTCGACGGGCTTGCTGCGCGCCTGGTGTTTCTCAACAAGGGGCAGGCCTGGGTGGTCAGGAAGATAGATCAGGTCCTGCCTGAGGTGGAGGACGAGGCGGCCCGGGCGATGCTCGTGGAGATGCGCGTGTCGCACCTGGACAACATCGCAGCCTGTGAAGCCCTGTTGGCGATGGGGTGATGCTGTCCGACGGACACTCCGTCATTGATTGGGCTCAAGCGGGAAAAAGACTCTGTGACGCCCGAATTGGGGGCGATCTGTGCCGTCCGTATCCACGCCCCGGGTGAGTAAATGGCGTCCGGACCACAGACAGAAGAGGCAATGATGGATCTCGCTGTAACTGCACCTCCCGGGGGCATGACCACCGTGCCGGGCAACCGGGGAATCTGGGTTGGCATCCTGTGCGAGCTGAGTGAGTTCGCGCTGATGTTCCTGGCCTGGGCATGGTTCCGCCAAGCGCACCCCGAGGACTTTCGCGCCGGCCCGGCCATGCTCAACGCCGGGGCTGGTGTTGCAAATACGGTGGTCATGCTTACCAGCGGCTATTTTGCGGTGCGGGCTGTACTGGCCATCCGGCGTGACGATGCGGTCGCTGCGCGCAACTGGCTGGTCGCCACCCTGCTTGGTGGCCTGGCCTTTCTGCTGATCAAGGCCTTCGAGTTCAGTTGGAACATCGAGCATGGCGTCGTGGGGACGGGCAACAGCTTCGTCGCCATGTATTACTACCTGAGCTTCAATCACCTTGTCCATGTGGTGTGGGGCTGCCTGGGCTTGATCTGGGCCATCCTGCGAGCGCAGTTCGGCGCCTACGGAGCGGCTGAGCACGAAGGGCTTGAGGCTGCGGTGCTGTATTGGCACGCGACGGACCTGGCCTGGATCGTCATCTTTCCCCTGCTGTATGTCCTGCACTGAGAGGGATGTCATGACGAACATCGATATACACCGGGCGACCACCGTATGGCTGGGGCTCCTCGTGCTGACCCTCGGGAGTGCCTGGCTTGGCGAGGGGGCGCTCCCGGCAGGGCTCACGGCGGTCGTCGTGGCACTGATCGTGGGGGTCAAGGGATTGCTGGTGATTCGTCACTACATGGGGCTGACCGAGCCGGGCTCACGCCTGCGTCTGGCCATGCGCCTGTACTTCGTGGTGGTGCCGGTGCTGATCGTCGTTTCGGCCGGTCTGGGGGCCTGACGGACGGGCCTGCACCTGCACAAGGACGGTGCAGTCAGGGGTTTTTCCGGCGGGCTTGAGGGCTTCGGTATTACCCCATTCTGGTGCATAACAAAAACATTCGACGTGCGTGAATTGCCTTGCTATTGTGTCTGTGCGCGGACCTCCTCACGGCCGCCTTTATTTCATGGAGCGCGTCAATTGGGTACTAAGCTTTACGTGGGCAATCTGGCCTACAGCGTGGATAAGAGTCGTCTGGAAGAGATTTTTGGCGAGTTCGGCACCGTGGCTTCTGCCCAGGTGATCATGGACCGCGAAACCGGCCGCTCCAAGGGTTTCGGCTTTGTCGAAATGGGTTCCGATCAAGAGGCGCAGGCTGCCATTTCTGCCCTCAACGGCAAAGGTTTTGATGGCCGAAATCTGACCGTCAACGAGGCACGTCCCCAGGAGCCCCGTAGTGGCGGCTTCGGCGGCGGTGGTGGCGGTGGTCGTCGCGGCCCCGGTGGCGGCGGTGGTGGTTTCGGCGGTGGCGGCGGCGGTCGTCGCGGCCCCGGTGGTGGCGGCGGCGGTGGTTTCGGCGGCGGTGGCGGAAACCGTTACTGAGCGCTTTTTCAGCCCGCCAGTGTCGGGCTGACACCTACACCGTTGCAAGTCAGAACCGGTAACCCTGCGGGTTGCCGGTGACTGTTTGTTCAGTTTGTTCCTTGTTGTATCCCCTTTGCATTCCGTATGACGGGAAGGTGATCTTGGCCAAGACCAATTATTCGTTCGAGAAGCGTCAGCGGGAACTGGAAAAAAAGCGTAAGCAGGAAGAGAAGCGCTTGCGCAAGCAGGACGGCAAGGGCGCGTCCGATGGGGATGAGGCGGAGAGTGATCTCCCGGATGCCTCGCCTCCTGGCGCGGAAGACCCGGCTGCGGCTGCGGGCTGAAATGCCTGAGCAAGTTGGGTAAGCCCGACTTGTCCGGAACAGGATTTAACAAGGCCCCATTTTGGGGCCTTGTTGCGTTCACGTACTCGTGCCTGAAGAGCGCTGCGCCCGTCAGGCCGTATCGAAGTGCTCCAGCATCAGCTGAATCCCGGCTGCACCGTTGTACTCGTTGACGGCGAGGCGGAAGGCGGCATGGATGGACTGTCCCGCCGGTTCTGCGTGGTTGAACTGGATGGCGTCGATGCGGGTGTTGCCCTTGCGCAGCTGCAGCTTGAGGTGCTTGTCCTTGAGGATGCGCTGGTTCTCGACCCGGAAGGTGTCATCGAACACGGGCGCAGCAAAGCCCTGGCCCCATATCTCCCGTTCCAGCAGCCGGGCCGTTTCCAGGTTGTAGAGGCTGTCCTCCAGCGGGCCGTCGGTTTCGAGGCTGCGGGTCAGGTCGGCGGGGTCGATCAGACCCCGCACCACGCTCTCAAACAAAACCTCGAAGCGGCTCAGATCGTCTTCGCGGATGGTCAGCCCGGCTGCCATCGCGTGGCCCCCGAACTTGAGGATCAGCGCCGGCGCCTGCTTGGTCACGAGATCAAGTGCGTCCCGCAGGTGCAGGCCGGGAATGGAGCGGCCCGAGCCTTTGAGCTCCCCCGCATTCCCTCTGGCAAAGGCGATGGTGGGCCGGTGGAACTTCTCCTTGATCCGTCCGGCCAGGATGCCGATCACGCCCTGGTGCCATTCGGCCTCGAACAGCACGAGGCTTGAGCGTGCCCCCGGATCAATGCTGTCCAGCTCCGCCATGGCGCCTTCTTGCATATCGGCCTCGATGGCACGGCGCTCCCGGTTGAGTTTGTCGAGCTCTTGGGCAATGTTGAGGGCGCGGCCCATGTCGTCGGTGATCAGGCATTCGATACCCAGGGACATGTCGGCCAGGCGCCCCGCCGCGTTGAGGCGCGGGCCAAGGGCAAAGCCCATGTCGAAGGTGGTGGCCCGGGCGGCGTCGCGGCCGGCGGCGGCAAACAGGGCACGGATACCGGGCTGCATGCGGTCGGCACGCATGCGCTGGAGCCCTTGGGAGACGAGGATGCGGTTGTTGTGGTCGAGCTTGACCACGTCGGCCACGGTGCCCAGGGCCACGAGATCGAGGAGGTCGGCCAGATTGGGTTCAGTCTTGCCTTCGAAGGCGCCCCGTTCGCGCAGTTCGGCGCGCAGGGCGAGCATGGTGTAGAACATCACGCCCACGCCAGCCAGGGCCTTGCTCGGGAAGGGGCAGCCGGGCTGATTGGGGTTCACGATTACATCGGCCTCGGGTAGCTCGTCGCCGGGCAGGTGGTGGTCGGTGATGACGGTGGCGATGCCGTGCTCCCGTGCCGCCGCCACGCCGTCGACGCTGGCGATGCCGTTGTCCACGGTGATCAGCAGGTCGGGCTCCATGCCGGCAGCCAGTTCGACGATGGCTGGGGTGAGGCCGTAACCGTACTCGAAACGGTTGGGGACCAGATAGCCAACCTCGGCGCCAAAGGCCCGCAGGGCGCGTATGCCCACGGCACAGGCGGTGGCACCGTCACAGTCGTAGTCGGCGACGATCACCATGCGCGCGCCGGCCTCGATGGCGTCGGCAAGGATCTGGGCGGCCTCATGCACGCCCTTCAGCTGAGTGGGAGGGAGCAGGGCCTTCAGGCTGTAATCGAGCTGGTCGCGGCTGTCGATACCCCGGGCCGCGTAGATACGGGCCAGCAGGGGATGGGTGCCGGCTTCAAGCAGGCGGCTGACGGCGCGGCCAGGGATCGGACGGGGAAGGATGCGGGTCATGGGGTGGTTAAATTGGGTTGGGGGGCCGTGGCCAGCAGTGCGTCGAGGGGCTGGGGCTTGCGCCAGAATTTCCACAGGCCGGTGGCGGTGATGTCCACTTCAAGGAGATGCCTGTCGTCCGGCACCCGGATGCGCACTCCGTCGAGGCGGCGCGCCTTGAGATCGGCGAGCAGGGGGGCAAACCAGCGGGCCTCGAGCTGCCCGAGTTCGTGAATCCAGGTGTCCCGGTCGTGGTGCAGGGCCGGGCGCTGCAAGGTGTCGAGCAGGGCCAGGGTTGGGCCGGCCGGGGTCGTGTATGCGTCAGTAGTCCCGGGCCTCAGGCCCGCGAGGCGTGCCAGGCCAAGCGCGTAGGGCTGACTGGCCTGCAGATGGGTGACCCGTGGCGTGCAGGGGGCGTGTTCCGGGCCGGCACCCCACAGCCAGATGCCATTGATCTTGCGCTGGCCCGCGTCTTCCCGAGCGATATTGACCGGGTGGCTGTATAGCCAAACCTCGATCTCGTTGGACAGGCGCGCCCAGCGGCGGATGTCGTCCCCTTCGGGCAGAAAGAGTTGAACCGGCCGGCCATTGACGTCTGTCAGGGGATGAAAACGGGGCTCGGGGCGCTCGGGCAGATGTACATACCAGCGGTCCGGGGCCGGAGCCTCGAAGCGTCCGATGTCGGCAAAGGTGTCGTTGAGGCCGGCGATGAGCGTGTCGGCCTCCTGCCGGGTGATGGCCAGGCCGCTGGCATCGGCGAGGAGCAGGGTGTCGCGGGCAAAGTGCAGGTGTACCGGGTCGCAGCACAGCCAGTGGCCTCCGGCCGGCGGCGCAGGGCCTTCTTCACCGCTGCGCCGCAGCAGGGCATGGGAGACATTGCTCGTGAGGCCCAGGGAGTCAGCAAGCAATGTATCGATGCCGGCCGGCGCAGCCCAACGTGTGCGGGCAAATCCGAGCAGGGTGGCCAGGGCCGGGAGGGGCAGGGCGTGGGCGGGGTGTTTACCGGGAGCTGCGGCGAGCCAGCTCAGGCCGGGGAGAATCAACTCGAGTTGCATCGGAAAAAGCCAGGTTGGCCCCGCCGTGAATGGTTGAATGACCCTCTTACCGAGGGCGGTGTGAGTGGCATGGGTGATTTGGTCCGGAATGTCCGCCTACCGGTGCCCGTCCGCATGGGAGAGGCGCTTCCGATGGGAGGCGATATTCTAGTGGAGTGCCGCACGCATGCGGGGTTTGGCTGCGATCTCAAGTTTCACCGGGAGGGGCTGGCTGCACCCGGAGCCCTTATCGAGGGGTGTTGCCTCCCGGCATGGTGATCCATTTCGCGGCGAACCCCGTTGAGCACTGACGTGCCTGGGTGGCGCCCAGATTACGGGTTTCGCTGAAGCGGCATTGGGGGGTTGCGTCGCCGCCGAGGAGCTCTTCGGTGGCGCTGCGCAGGCCGCGGGCGTCCGGGTGGGTGACCGATACAGCGCCCGCGGGAACAAAGCCGCCCCGGTACGGGGTGCGTGCGCCATCGGTCAGTAGAAAAAGCAGGCGGGCGCCAGCCAGGGACTTGCGGCCTTCGGGGGGCGGCAGGCTGACGCTGGTGCCGGGCTCCAGGCGTGTGTCGGGGCTGTATTGGTTGGGGTAGAGCAAGCTTAGACCGTCTTCGCCGGCCATCAGGACGTACAGATGCCCGGGGCGGTCACTGACAATCTGTATTGGCGTGGTCGTGGCGTTGGCGCGGCCGCTGGGTCGGACGTCAAAGCGGCGGCGCTGGTCGCGCTGGGCGTGGATGGCGTCGAGCGTGCGTCGGGGGGCCTCGGCACCGATCGGGTCCGAGGCCCAGGAAAAGGGGGCTGGAATCAGCGCCGGGTTGCCGGCGAGGGCCAGCTGCTGGCCACCCGGTTTGCGGTCGAGCAGGGGCTGGGCGCAGCGGCGCAGGGCATCGCCGTCGGCAAGGCCGCTCTCACCCGGTGTCGGTGCCTTGCCTTCCAGGCAGGCAAGCAGGGCCTGGGTTGCAAGGCCGCCATTCTCGTCCTCGAAAGCTGTCCGATGGCGGGGGGCAGCCAGCAGGATCTGGACATTGGACGGCAACGGCGTGCTGCCTTGGCCGAAGCTCTCGCTGCTACAGGTGCTGTCGGCAGCGGGCTGTTGGCTGAAGCGGCTGCGCTGCGCTGGGCCAGGTTTGCGGTCGTCGCCCCGACCGGCATCGATGATGACAAAGACCTTGTCAGCACGGGCTGCCAGACCGTCCAGGTAGCGGTGTAGTTCGGTGGCGGTGAACATGTGCTGGTCAGCGCTGAGAAGGGCGTCGCCGCAGGTCTGCCCGTTCCGAGGGCGGGCGCCGAAGCCGGCAAGATGGATGAAGACCTTGTCCTGGTCACCGACCCGTGCATCGAGTTCGGCCAGGGCCTGGCGCAGGCCATCCAGGCTGAGGGCATCGTGGGCGAGATAGCGGCTATTGGCGTCGGGGACGCCCATCAGTGCTGCCATACGGCCCGCACTTCTGGCATCGGGATTGGCGAGCCCGCCTGGGGGCGGAGAGCTTAGATCGAGAATCAGGGCGTGATTGCTGGCCCGGGCAGCGCTGCGCGGTACGGCGGCGGAGGGCGCGCTGTTCATGGGGTAGGCGGGGGCAGGGACAGTTGTGCTCTCCGGGGGCCGGCTGTCCAGATCCGTGCTGTCCCGGTGAATCCAGCCGCTCCGGCTGCCGGCGATCCCTACCCGGACCCACTCGCCACGCACTTCCAGCACCTGAGCACTGCTGCGCCGATGCACGTCGGCGATCCCGAAAGCAAAGGGTGAGGGGCTTTCGCGCAGCTTGTCGGGTCGGGTCAGGAGTACCGTCCCGGCGATGGCGACGGAAGGCAGGGCGATTAGCAGGGCTGCAAGGGAGGCTCGAAGCATGGTCAGATTCCTGGCGGGGCGGGCGGGGGCCGTTGCCGCTAGGTCCGTCCCGAAGCCACGCGGCAGGGGATTGTACTGCCCGGTGCAGGCGAGGATACCCAGCCCCTGCCAACTCCGGCACAATGCGCCCTCGCGCCGTGCTCCGGCGTTTCCGGTTTTCGTGCTGATGTCCTATGAATTTCTCGTCGGCCTGCGCTACACCCGCTCCAAGCGGCAGGCGCAGGGCCGCAATCGTTTCATCTCCTTCATTTCACTGGTGTCCATGGTTGGGATCGCCCTGGGGGTGGCTGCGCTCATCGTTGTTCTGTCGGTGATGAATGGATTCCAGAAGGAGTTGCGCACCCGCATCCTCGGGGTGGCGTCTCATGTCCAGGTGAGCGGCTTCGACGGGGAACTGAGCAACTGGCAGCGCGTCGCCGATGATGCCGCCAAACACCCGCAGGTGCGTTTTGCGGCGCCCTTCGTGCAGGCCCAGGGCATGCTGTCCTTTGATCAGACGGTGCGCGGCACCCTGATCCGCGGGATCGTGCCCGATGCGGAAGACAAAGTGGCCGATTTTGCCCAGCACATGCGCTTCGGGCGGCTTGACGATCTGCGCGCCGGTGAATTCGGCATTGTCCTGGGGGCTGATCTGGCGCGGGCCTTGCGAGTGTCCATGAACGATAAGGTGACGCTGATCGCCCCCCAGGGCCTGGTGACCCCGGCGGCCATCCTGCCGCGCCTGAAACAGTTCCGGGTGGTGGGTATCTTTGAAGTGGGGATGTACGAATACGACTCCAGCCTGGCCCTGGTCCATCTCAACGATGCCCAGACCCTCTATCGCATGGAGGACCGGGTTTCCGGCGTGCGCCTGAAGCTCGACGACCTGTTCGAGGCGCCCCGGGTGGCCCGTGAGCTGAGCGCCTTTGTGGATGCGGATGCGGTGGTGTCTGACTGGACACGCAGCCATGCCAACTTTTTCCGGGCCGTGCAGATCGAGAAGAACGTGATGTTCATCATCCTGCTGCTGATCGTGGCCGTGGCGGCCTTCAACATTGTGTCTACCCTGGTGATGGCGGTGCAGGACAAGCAGGCCGACATTGCCATCCTGCGTACCCTCGGGGCCAGCCCCGGCTCGATCATGGGGATTTTCGTGATCCAGGGGGCGCTGATCGGCTTCATCGGTCTGGCGCTGGGGGTGCTGGGTGGTGTCAGCCTGGCACTCAACATCGATGTGGTGGTGCCGGCCATCGAGCGGGCCCTGGGCATCCAGTTTCTGGCCAAGGATGTCTATTACATCTCCGATCTGCCCTCCGAGTTGCAATGGACGGACGTGATCACGATCACGACCGTGTCCTTCGTGCTGACCCTGGTGGCCACCCTGTATCCGAGCTGGCGGGCATCCCGCCTCAATCCGGCGGAGGCCCTGCGCTATGAGTGATGTGGCGATGCAACAGCCGGTGATCGAATGTAGCGGGCTGTCCAAGTCCTTCCGTGAGGGGGAGGATGCGGTCGAGGTGCTGAGCAATGTGTCCCTGGCCGTGGCCCGGGGCGAGCGGGTGGCCGTGGTGGGCTCGTCTGGGTCCGGAAAGAGCACTCTGCTGCACCTCCTTGGCGGGCTTGATGCGCCGTCGGCTGGGGGGGTGAAGCTGCTTGGCAAGGATTTTTCAACGATTTCCGATGCGGAGCGGGGCCGGCTGCGCAACGAGTCGCTGGGTTTTGTGTATCAGTTCCACCACCTGCTGGCTGAGTTCTCGGCCGTCGAGAACGTGGCCATGCCACTCTTCGTGCGGCGCATGAAGAAGGACGAAGCCCTGGCACGGGCCGCGGAAACCCTCAAGTCGGTCGGGCTTGGCCATCGCTTGAGCCATACGCCGGGCGAGCTGTCGGGTGGGGAGCGCCAGCGCGCGGCCATCGCCCGGGCGCTGGTCACCCAGCCGGCCTGCGTACTGGCCGATGAGCCGACCGGCAACCTTGACCGGCACACTGCCGAGAAGGTCTTTGCCCTGATGCTCGAGTTGGCGGAGGAGCGGGGTACGAGCTTCGTCATCGTCACGCACGACCTGCAGCTGGCTGCCCGAGCCAGTCGGATCCTGCATCTGCGCGATGGGGTGCTGTTCTCCGGGGACTGAGTGGTTCAAGAGGGGGCGGGCAGGAATTCGGATTTCCCTTAAGTTTGCAGGCACCTGGGCCGATAGGTGGGGGAGTAGTGCTGATAACGACCAAGACCCTGTCGGAGTAACCATGAAAGCCCTCTTTTCACCGGCCGTCGCCATGCTCAACCGCATGCGTTATCCGGCAAAATTCACCCTTCTCGGCTTAATTGCCCTTCTCGTGATCGGCTTCCTGCTGATCCAGCTGACCTTGTCGCTGCGTGCCAGCATCGAGTTCACCGAGAAAGAGCTGGATTCCATTCAACGCGTGCCCCGGTTGCTGAAGGTGCTGGAGCTGACCCAGCAGCACCGAGGTATGTCGTCGGGTGTGCTCAACGGCAATGAAGAATTGCGCCCGCGCCTTCAGAAGAAGACTGAAGAGCTGGTGCTGGCCATGAAAGCCGCCGATGAGGCACTGGTGGCGGATGCGACCCCGACGGCGAGTCGTCGATGGACCGAAGTGCGGGGCGGGTGGGAGGCCTTGCGCAGTGGTGGTATGCAGATGGCCCCCCGGGACAACCTCGTTGCGCATACCGGGCTCATCCGCAAGATCGTTCTTGCCCTGCATGACCTGGGTGACGACGGCAACCTGACCCTCGATCCGTCTGCTGATACTTACTATCTCATCGACAACACGCTGCGCCGCGTGCCCGATGTCTCAGAGCGCCTCGGCCGCCTGCGTGCCATGGGGACTGGTGTTCTGGCGGCCAAGGCCGTGGATGACCAGCGGCGTTTCGACATCAGCTCCCAATTGGGTGAGCTGAACATGGCAGTGCTGGATCTGAACGAGAATTTCGAGCGGGCAGCCACGGCCAATGCCAACATTCGCCCGATCCTGGAAGCATTGGGCAAGGATTTCAACGCCGCGGCCTCACGGGTTGTCGATCAGCTCCAGAACCATGTTCTCAAAGGAAATTTCGAGATGGCGCCACCGGCCTATTTCGACATGGTGACCAAGGTGATCGACCTGGTGTTCGTCAAGACTTACGGTACGCTGATTCCTGAAGCCAGTGCGTTGCTCGACAAGCGGCTCATCGACCTGAAGCAGGACTTCTACGTTGCGGCGGCACTCTCGGGCTTGTCTCTGCTGGCCTTGCTCTATCTGTCGGTGGGTTTCTGCATTGCCGTGATGCAATCGGTTCATGAGTTGCGTGTGGGCGCCCAGGAACTGGCCGCCGGAAATCTCTGCAGCCGCATCGATTTTTCGGCGCAGGATGAATTGAGGCAGGTTTCCGACCAGTTCAATCAGATGGCCCAGTCCTTCTCCGAAGTGATTGCCAAGGTCCAGTCCGGTGCCAATGATGTGGCCGGGGCGGCGGTGTCTCTGTCCAGCTCGGCCACACTGGTTTCCAGTGGCTCGGATCAGCAAAGCTCCGCCGCATCCAGCATGGCTGCCGCAGTGGAGGAGATGACCGTCGGCATTGAGGAGATCGCCTCCAGTGCCTCGTCCGCCGAGGGTATTTCTGCTGAATCGGGGCGTCTGTCCAGCGATGGCGGTGCCGTGGTGGCACGCACGGTCGAGGAGATGGAGCGTATCGCCATCTCGGTGCGGGAGTCCGCTTCAGTGATTCAGGACCTGGGTGACCAGTCGGTGCGGATTTCGACCATCGTCAACTCCATCAAGGAAATTGCCGATCAAACCAACCTCCTGGCACTGAATGCCGCCATCGAAGCCGCCCGGGCTGGTGAGACGGGACGCGGGTTCGCCGTGGTGGCCGACGAGGTGCGCAAGCTGGCGGAACGCACCGCCAAGGCCACCGACGAGATCACCAGCATGGTGGTGGCCATTCAGCAGGGCACCAGCCGGGCAGTCGATACCATGCAGGATGGCGTGGTCCGGGTTCAGGAAGGGGTGGTGCTGGCCGGTCAGGCGGGCAACTCGATGGACCAGATTCGTGAGGGCGCCAGCCAGGTGGTTCGGGCTGTCACGGATATCTCGGCCGCGCTCCGGGAGCAGGGGGCGGCCAGTACGGATATCGCCCGCAACGTCGAGCGCATTGCCCAGATGGCAGAGCAGAACTCCAATGCGGTGCGGGAGACGGCAGGCACGGCCCGCCGTCTGGAAAACCTGGCCCAGCAATTGCGCTCCGAGGTTTCCCACTTCCGCATCTGAGTTTTTCCCCACCTTGAAAACAAAACCGGAAGCCCACGCTTCCGGTTTTGTTTTGCGCGGACCGTTCAGTGACGCCGGCGTCGATGCCAGTGGTGGACCAGGTAAGCCCGCCACGCAAGCCGCGTGAGCAGGTAGCCGACGACGGCAAGGCCGGAGGCAAGTACGACGAGGCCCAGTGCCAGAGGCCGGCCCAGATCGGCCATCCAGGTCCCGAGGGCCGAAATCCAGTTCAGCAGGTCACCCCCCGCCCATTCTGGTGGAGGCGTGAAGCCGACCTTGCCAGCGCCCAGCAGCCCTTCGCCGATGGAGAAGGCCAGGATGTACAGGGGCAGAATGGTGAACGGGTTGGTGTACAGGGTGGCAAACAGGGCCAGGGGCAGGTTGACCCGCAAGGCCATGCAGGCCAGTGCCGCGCCAAACATCTGAAAGGGCCCGGGAATGAGGCCGCAGAAAAGACCGATGGCAACGGCCCCTGCGGCAGAGTGGCGGTTCAGGTGCCATAGCCGAGGGTGGAACAGGGTTGGGCCGAACGGCGCGAGCCAGCGGTTGGCGGCGAGCGCGGTGGGGTCGGGCAGGTAGCGTTTCAGCAGTCGTCGCATGGGTGGGGGAGGAGGGGGCCGGGGGCTCCGTGGCTGTGGCGGGATTCTAACCGAGGGGCTGGGCCTTGGTGATTCGGCCCACTCGGGCTAGATTCCGCTCCATGCGAATTATGTCTTTGGGATTTTCTGTGGGTGTCCTGTACTGCCAGCTCGGTGCCAGCCTGCCGTCGGGGGTGACGCAGCTGGTGGCGGCAGGCGGGGCGCTGGCGGCCGGGGGGCTGGCCTGGGGAGGACGTCGCTGGCAGGGGCGTTCCGCGCGATGGGCGCACCTGCTCCTCGCGCTCGTTGGTAGCCTGCTGGCGGGTTGGAGCTTTGCTGCCTGGCGCGCCGATCTGCGGCTGGCCGATGCGCTACCGGGGGCTTGGGAGGGGCGCGATGTGGTGCTGACCGGCGTGGTGGCCTCCCTGCCTCAGGCGTTCGAACGGGGCGTCCGTTTCACCTTTCACGTAGACAGCGGTCCGGCGCCGGTGCCGCCGGTGATCTCCCTGGCCTGGTATCGGGGGTTTCGGGAGGACGAAATGCACGCCCTGCCCGAGATTCACGCGGGCGAGCGCTGGGCGCTCACGGTGCGGCTGAAGCGCCCTCATGGCAACGTCAATCCCCATGGTTTTGACTACGAGGGCTGGTTGCTGCAGCAGGGCATCCGGGCGACAGGCTATGTGCGGCCGGCGGAGGCCAATCGGCGCATCGAAGCCCGGGCACCGGGCATGATGTACGCCATCGAGCGCCTTCGCGAGGCAGCCCGCGAGCGCTTCCGCCAGGCGTTGCCTGATGCGCCCTATGCCGGGGTCCTGGTGGCACTGGCGGTGGGCGATCAGCGTTCGATCTCTCCCGAGCTGTGGCGCGTGTTTGCCCGCACCGGGATCTCGCACCTGGTCGCCATCAGCGGCATGCACGTCACCATGGTGGCGGCCCTGCTTGCGGCCCTGACCGGGTGGGTGTGGCGTCGCATACCGGCCCTGGCCCTGCGCTGGCCTGCCCAGCAGGCGGGTGTGCTGGCGGGGTTCTTCATGGCCTTTGTCTATTGCCTGCTTGCCGGCTGGGGCGTACCTGCCCAGCGTACACTGTACATGCTGGGTTGCGTGGCCCTGGCCCTGGTGCTGCGCCGGGATACGGCGCCCAGCCGGGTGCTGGCCCTGGCCCTGGGAATGGTGCTGATCCTCGACCCGTGG
>Ga0073899_10001513_pt1 | contig 21298 bp, 18 predicted proteins | sample KloWWTmetaKNB5Ph_FD_88975 | JGI IMG/M metagenome (GOLD analysis project Ga0073899, IMG submission 88975) | Active sludge microbial communities from Klosterneuburg, Austria, studying microevolution and ecology of nitrifiers - Klosterneuburg... | ecosystem: Engineered > WWTP > Aerobic digester >... | reverse complement strand
TTGGCCGATCCCGAAGTGTATTCGGTTCCTCTGGTGCTTGTGATTGGGTGGCGAGGAGAGCCTGGTGTCCATGATGAACCACAACACAAAAAACAGGGCCGCGTAATGCTTAGCATGCTCGAGGCGATGGAAATTCCCTATTCCATCTTGGGGCCGGAGACAGACGAGTCGTCGGTTGCGCTCGCGAATGCCCTGGCTCATGTTCGAAACGCCAGCGCACCGTTTGCGCTCGTCATTAAGAAAGGGACCTTTCAGCCCTTCACGTTGCCTAGGTCTGATAAACCGGATTTTTCACTTTCCCGAGAGGCGGCAATCCAGCAAGTGATTGGGTTCTTGGGTGCCCGCGATGTGGTCATCTCCACCACAGGCATGTCCTCTCGAGAAGTGTATGAGTATAGGCACCAGCGGGGCGAAGGCCACCAACGGGATTTTTTAACTGTGGGAGGCATGGGGCATGCTTCCCAGATTGCTCTGGGAATTGCCCTCCAGAAACCAGACCGCTCCGTCTATTGCCTTGATGGTGACGGGGCGCTTCTCATGCATATGGGGGCGCTGGCCATTAACGGCGTGCGCAAGGCACGGAACTTCAAGCATATCGTGCTGAATAATGGAGCTCATGACTCGGTCGGCGGGCAGCCAACGGTAGCACTTGATGTCGATATTCAGGGCTTTGCGCGTGCTGCCGCGTACGAATCGGTCTTTCGCGCTCAAACGAAGCAAGAACTTGACGTTTGCCTAGTGGAGTTGCAGCGATCGAGCGGCCCGAGCTTGTTGGAGATCCGAGTGCGCTGTGGAGCCAGAAAGGATCTTGGGCGTCCAGTCACAACTCCCATTCAGAACAAGCATGCGTTTATGGATTTTGTGGAGCGTTGAGCTACCCTGAAGCGATGTGGTTGGGATCGGCCGTCCAGCTATGCGGGGGACTATCTTCTGCCGTGGGAAGGTACGGAAGTGGGTGTCCATGTCATCGAGCGGCGGCTAAATCACCATAGAAGGTTATGAGCAGATACCGAGTATCAGCGTCAATGGATGCGTTCCTGGACTAGGTGCGCCATTAAGGAATGGTGTGAGCGCGGCCGTAAGGTATTTAGATTGAACCAGGTAACTTCTTGTGGCAGGATAAAGTGCGCAAGGCTAAGATCGAAAGACCTGAACGAGCACCCCTGTGCGGGTTGTGGAGTTTGTTTTACGCATAATGTGCTTGATGTGTTCTTTAACGGTCTGTTCGGTAATTTTCAGCGCATTGGCTATTTCCTTGTTAGTCCATCCTTTTGCCAGGTTTTCGACAACAGATTGTTCTCTGTTGGTAAGTTGGAACCGTTCCTTGGCTTGATCGGTATTGAGTTGCTGGCGTCGTCCAAGCTCTTCTAGTGTTACAACGAGGCGGGCATATTGGATTCCGCCCCTGTCTGGGAGCCCAAATCCTCGGAGCAGCACGGGTTGGTTTGGGTTACCCGCGATTCGCTTGACCTCAAATTGCTCCCAATCCTTTGCCTCAGTGCGAACGTGGAGGGCTTTCATGATCTCTGCGCAGAGCTCGGTCAAGGCCGAGGGCAGCACTCCTTGCGCGGCCTTGGCAGGCGCGCCTCCGTTCTCGGCCATATTGATGAGCTTGGAGAGTTCGGCGGCCTGGCGATTCATATGAAGTAGCTGCATCGAGGATGATAAAACGACGATTCCTGCGCCTGCGCGTTGGTCAGCGAGGTTATCTGCAGGTTCCTGAGAGCTGACAGCGTTTTGAGTCACGGTGATTCTCCGTAGGATCGTTGGTCTTTCTAGACAATGGAGCTATTTCTGATAACCTAAGACATATGCTGATCACTAGTAATGCTACATAATACTTTCGAGGTAGTCAAATTATACTTTTGAGGAATCTATCCGTACATCATTGGTATTGTCCGTTCACGTTCGTACTTCTATACTCGTATACTCACACCCGTGCGACACTGCTGTTATGCTAAGGCTTCAGAGGTAGTTCGTTGTGAAGAGTCCGTTAGTCGGGGTTGATTGTTTGCGGAGTGCCCTAGTTTTGGTGGTGGGTACGGGTATCAAAGTCGTAAATCATTAAATTGTAAGTGAAATAACTGAAACAGCTTGCTAAGTGTCTCGAAGGGATAGTGTTCTCAAGCTGCAATCTGATGAGCTTGGAGCAGATCCGCTGATCAAGACCGATTGAGTAGCCCCATGCTGGTGGGCAATTGCTGCGCGGTTAAGGCTTTCTTTGATGAAAGGTCCCTTCTCAGCCTCTCAGATCTATGAGCTATTCCGCTGGACCAGAGAAGTGTAATCCCCCTCCATTTGGAAGCGTGGCACCCTTTGTTACAGGATCGAGACTTCGGTTCTTGCTGGGAAGGTAGATGATTAGTCGTTGTTGCAAATGGTAGTTGGAATTTCTTCAGGAGAATAACTAATGAATGGTACGGCGTTATTTAGCACTATTGTTCTTGTGGGGAGCTTGGGAAGTATCGCGCATGCTACCCAATTTGAGCAGGCACCAAAATTGACCTTGGTGGCAGGCCCATCCCAGGGGACAAACCCTGCCAGTGTACGGCATGGAGGCGAAGGGGCAGAAAAATCATCCCTTACGGTGACTCCAGATTACATTATGGGGCCTGAAGACGTCTTGGAAATTACGGTGTGGAAGAACGCGGATCTTTCTAAGCAAGTTCAGGTTCGTCCGGATGGTCGGATTTCGCTCCCCCTTATCGGTGATGTGTCGGCAGTGGGGCGGACAGCGGGACAATTAACTGACGAGATCTCCGCACGGCTCAAATCCTATATGGAGAACCCGACGGTTTCGATCCTAGTCCGAGAGGTCAATAGTTATCAAATTTACGTGTTGGGAGAGGTGAATGCTCCCGGTAAGTATCCTCTGAAAAGTAAGACCACACTGCTGCAAGCAATCACGATTGCTCATGGCTTTACACAGGTGGCTGCTCGCAACAAAATTGTGGTATTTCGGTTCGGAAAAGATGGTGAGGGATTGAACAAGATTAAGGCGAGTTATGACGACATCGTGCTGAGAGATGGCTCAGATCAAAACATAGAGTTAAAACCGGGAGATCAGATCGTTGTGCCCTCTGAAACAATGGTTGTATTACCGTCAAGGTGAAGTCCATTTGCTAGAATTGTACGGGTGCATGTCGCTGGAGCGAGCCAAAGGAGTTGGAACTTGAAAACTTTCGGTTGCAGATGGTTACGAGGGGGGGTATGTATTGCTGTCAGCTTTCTTCTCACTCTCCCGGGGTGCTGGATCGGGAATGAGCAGATAGACTTCAATGTCACGTATATTCCTCCGAATGAATTTTTGCTGGGGCCTGAGGATGTTCTGGTCGTGAACGTTTGGCGGAATCAGGAGCTTTCACGAGAAGTCATCATTCGGCCTGATGGGAAGATTTCAATGCCGCTGATCGGTGATGTTCAGGCAGCGGGAATGACGTCGAATGTACTGGCCAAGCGAATTGCGGATGGCTTGGCTGAGTTCATGTCGAATCCAACCGTCTCGGTGCAAGTGAAGTAAGTAAATAGTTACTATGTGTATGTTCTTGGTGAAGTGTCAAAACCTGGGAAGGTGCCGTTGAAGTCTTATGCGACAGTGTTGCAAGGGATCTCGCTTGCCGGAGGCTTCACAACATTTGCGTCGAGAAACAAGATCCATGTGCTGAGAGTTGTTCCAAATGGCCAAGGGCAACCGAAGCAGGTTCAGATTCCCGTTCCCTATGAAGATATTATTCAGGGTAAAAACTCGGAGGGAAACTTCTTCCTCAAGGCTGGTGATGTCATTGTTGTGCCGTAGTCAGCGTTTGAGGGTGCTTCGGGTTATCTCGGGAGCGTTGGCCCTGGTGGTGTGGTGGAGTATCTCGGACTCTGCGGCGCAACAGATCCGCGTAGTGCCATCGATATCGGTTACGGAGAGATATGACAGCAACGTGTTCTTTACTCCCGAATCATTCCTGCCGGCAGGAACAAAAGTTGATGATCTCATCACGACGATTACGCCTCAGCTAAACTTCATTCACGGCAATACCCTTGTGAAGACAAATCTGTCAGTCGGGGCGATTATCCAGAAATTCGTAAATAATTCAGCTCTTGACAACGTCGGATTCAATGGAAGTGCAGGGATTGACCTCTCACAGGCTGTGAATAGGATGTTGCCTCGGATGCGAGGCTTTCGGATCATGGGCACGTACTTGTATACACCTTCGGCCCCGGCCTTCGGTGCTGGCGGCCTTGGTGGTGGAGCCGGTATGGGAGGAGGAGGGGGATTTGGCGCAGGAGGGATCGGGCTTATGGGCCCAATTGATTCTGGCCTAATTACTCAACGGATTAGGACCACTATGTTCAGTGTTGGGTTTTCGAACTCCTACTCGCTTTCACCGACCACGGATTTTCAGACCAGTTACATGTACTCTCAACTTAGTTTCGGTGGCTCATTTACACCGTCGACAACAGTTGGCGGGCAACCATCGAACACGGTGTTCGATACTACGACTCATACTATTTCCGCTGGACCAACCTCAAGGATTTCGGCCATAGATTCGTTAAGTATGAAGTATACGTTCACTCAAATGTCTCAACCGCAATTTGGTGATTATGCGACACATGGCGCAACACTGGGTTGGGGGAGAACTTGGAGTAAGGAATGGAGTTCCTCAGCTACTGGAGGGCTAACACTCATTGAGCCAATTCCGGACACCTCTTCTTCTGGTGGGCAACGGAGAATTCCTGCGACGATGTTTCCGACTGGAAGTGTAAGTCTAAGTTATGCGGCGGGCTCATCATTTCTCAGGAAGTTAGGTAGTGAAATTCAAGAGACGACGGGCGGCAGTCCGACCGCTGGTGCAGGCTTCCTTCCCCTCCTTGCTGGGATGAACATGCCGGGAGGGATCGCGGCGCCCGGATCATACCGCCTCACCCTCATGTATAATCTCGGCGTGTTCCCAAGCTTTGTTCAAGCTGCGGGACCTATATATACACACTCCATAATGTTGGGAAGCATGGCTGGCATCACTGACAGACTGAGTGCCCAGGCGCTTTTCAATTTTGCGCGTAGCACTTTTACCTCGGATGCCATTGGTACGACTTTTACTACTTACGGTACGACAGTGTCCCTCAACTATCTCATTGCGCCCATGTTTACGGCCAATCTTAGTCATCAATGGTTGATGTTTGATAGTCAAAGTCAATCGAATGGTTTGAATGCCGCAGATCTCGGATTTGCAAAACAAGTGATTCTGCTAGGTTTCACATACGCGTATTCACCGCGCGGAGATTTTTTCCGATCAGGTGCTTTTTGGGAAGGTTCTTCTGGCGGCTCTTCGTCTGCTGAGTCAGGACTCGGTAAATCTGGATCAGGAGGAGTGGATACAAAGAAATGAATACGCGTACATTGTCACCAGAGGATTATTGGCGAGCAGTTGTTAGCCGAAAGTGGCTCGTTATTTCTGCGATCTTGGTGTCGCTCAGTATCGCTGGTGCAATATGTGCGCTGATGCCCAAGATCTACCAATCAGCCACGAAGATGTGGTTTGAGGGTGCAAAGATAGAAGAGTCTATAGTGAGTGGGCCCAATCCAGCTGGTGCCGGATACATACCCACACTTGAAGATCGAGTGATGGAGGTGCGGCAGTTTGTAATGGGGAGAAAAACGCTCGGTCAGATTGCCGGGGAATTTGGGCTGTTCGGGTACGAGAAAGAACATCCGGAGGCTGCAGAATCTGAGAATGCGATTAGAGCCATGCGAGGGTCAATCAAGGTTGAACCTACCAAGGACAAGCTATTCATAACACTCTCATTCTCAAATGAAGATCCCATTATAGCCAGGGATGTCACGTCACGACTCAGTGATCTGTTCATTGAGGAGACGTTGAAAGACCGGGAACGAGGGGTCGAGGCGGCGGAAGATTTTCTTGGATTGGAGTTGAAGCATGCAAAGGCAGAACTTGAAGTAAAAGAGAAGATTATTTCGGAGTTCAAACAGCAGCATCTCGGGGAGTTGCCGCAGCAAATAGACGCTAATCTTCGGAAGCTTGATCGGCTTCAGGACGATATGCGCTCGCAGAGCGAGCAGGCGCAGAACCTGGCCAATCGCCTGGCTCAAATCGACAAATCAATTAAAGATTACGAGGAAACAGGAGAGGTCGGTACTGATTCTCCCGTCGGCAGTTCGAGTAAACGGAATAAGGATCCGCGCCTGGGGAGAATTAAGGAATTGGAGCGGCGGTTAGTTGAACTCTCGTCCATGTATAAGGAGACGTATCCCGACCTCGTACAAGTGAAGGAAGAAATAAAGAAGCTTCGAGAGATGACGTCAGCTCAATATCGGGATCTGTTACCCGAGAGCGAGGGAGCTGAAGAGCCGGTGGCTGGGAAAAAATCCAGGCGCAAAGCAATTGATCCTTACCACGCCGAACTTCTAAAGCAGAGGGAGGAGATCGTCCTCGAGTTGGAGTCCGTGAAGCGCCATCAATCGCATATCTCTGGGGAGATTTCTCAGTATGAGCGAAGGGTGGAGCATACTCCAGAGCGAGAACAGAAACTGAAGACGCTTGAGCGGGATTATGAAAATCTTCAAAAGAACTATCAATCCCTCTTGGATAAGAAGCTCAGCGCGGGGATGCAGAAAAGTTTGGCTCAGGGTCGTAAGGGAGCTAAGTTTAGCATCGTAGATCCCGCCTACACTCCAGTTGTTCCTGTTGTTCCCAACATTCCATTGATTATGGCGGCGGGTCTTGTCCTCGGATGTGCTTTGGGGTTTGGGGGGGCCGTGGGGCTCGAACTCATGGGGAGAGGGTTCCGATCTGCGGAGGAAGTCGAACTTACTCTGGGCTTGCCCGTCATCGCGTCTATTCCGCTCTACGAAAGTGCCTTTGGCGGCTCAATGCAAACCGTTCGGGCGCTCTCTGGGAAAGCGCGTAGTTCCCCGCTATTGCTGCCAGGTCAGGCAAGGCGGGATGACGAATTTCAGGGATCAGGTGGTCTCCCTGCTACATCTATCGGCAAGCACAGGGTGAGCAATGGGCAACTGCAGAATCCGACTCCTGGGCTAGAATTAGTGTCAATGTGGCGACCCCTTTCATTCGTGGCGGAGCAATACCGCGTTGCGGCGACCCGGCTTGAATTAATGACTGGGGATCGAAAGAGTACGGCGATTGTTGTGACCAGTGCTGTCATGGGGGAGGGAAAGTCTTCGACAGCCCTGAACTTGGGTTATGTGTTGGCCAAAGACCTTGATCGTAAAACCATAGTCATCGATTGTGATCTTAAGCGTCCGATGCAGCATATTTACGCTGGAGTCTGGCAGCAACCCGGACTAGCGGAAGTTCTTCGTGGTACGAAGGTGGTTGAGGATTGCTTGCAGCGACTGGGCGAGGCTGGCCCATGGATTCTCCCTGCCGGGGCGGTCGGAGATAATCCTCTCGCCTTATCTAAGATGCATCAGTTGACTGATTTGATTATTGAACTGAAAGAGAAGTTTGACTATGTGATCATTGATGCTCCGCCGGTATTGCCACTTGCTGACATGCAGGTGTTAGCGAGTATGGGGGATCTGCTAGCCTATGTGGTGAAGGCAAGCATGACCGGGCGTGATGTTGTGCAAAAAGCACTGAAAGCTATCGGTGAGACTGCCAATGTAGGAATCATCTTGAATGGCTTAGATGCACATACCACTCCCTATTATATGCAGCAGGAGTATTACCGCGAAGCGCGCCATGAACAGCTCAAGTAAGTCTGGACATGAGGTTGACCTGGAGCCAGTGGTTTCTCAGCAACCGCTCGTTTCTGTGTCGGTGAGTTTCCCTAAATTCACGCGGCGAATCTTGATTCTTGGGGTGGGACCTCTTGCCCGCGATCTGTGTCAAACCCTGTTGTCAAAACGAACCGGTTTCGCCGAAGTTGTGGGCTTTCTTGATAAGGATGCGAGTCGGATTGGCGAACGTTTAGTGAACCCAAGCATCATTGGAACATATGATCAATTGTTTGAGATTGCTGAACGCTACCAAGTCCATACGGTGGCGGTGTGTTTAGAGGATCGTCGTGCGGTTCTACCAGTTCAAACCCTTTTGGACATGAAGGCCATGGGCCGTGATGTCGTTGACGGCCACTACCTGTACGAGGAAGAATCTGGACGCCTTTCGATTGATCATCTCAAGCCAAGTGCGCTAATTTTCTCGACGGGGTTCCGCCGTCGGTTGGTCACGATGCTTCTTAAGCGGTGCCTTGACGTGGCGGTTGCTGTCGTAGGGATGATCGCGCTGGTGCCGCTGGTATGCATTCTCGCTATTCTCATCAAGATAGATTCATCCGGTCCCGTTTTTTATAGGCAGATGCGAGTTGGCCTGCGCGGCCGCCCGTATATGATCTGGAAGTTTAGGTCCATGCGTCAGGATGCTGAACAGAGTGGTGCACGGTGGGCAACGAGCGAAGATCCCCGGGTTTCCAGGGTTGGGCGATGGATTCGAAAGTGGAGGTTGGACGAGCTCCCACAGTTGATTAATGTCGTGAAGGGCGAAATGAGTTTGGTCGGTCCAAGGCCGGAGCGTCCCGTATTTGTACAAGAATTGAGAAATACCATTCCATACTATGATCTGAGGCACACTGTCCGACCAGGAATCACGGGATGGGCGCAAACCCGTTTTCGGTACGGTGCATCGAAGGAGGACTCACACGTGAAACTTCAATACGATCTATTCTATGTGAAGAATCTCTCGTTGGCGCTGGATTTGAGGATCGTCATTCACACGGTGAAGGTCATGCTGATGGGCGAAGGAGCACGGTAGAGACTGTATGGCTAGTACCATTCCGAGACATTGCTTGTCTTTCGATGTTGAAGAGCATTTTCAGGTCTCTGCATTTGAATCTCCGATGCGAAGACGGCACTGGGAACAATTTGAGAGTCGTGTGGAGGCAAATACCGAGCGACTGCTTGAGATATTAGCGGAGAGGGGTGTGCGGGCAACCTTCTTTGTTCTTGGGTGGGTAGCAGAGCGCTATCCTTCTTTGGTTCGCCGCATTGCATCAGGTGGACATGAAGTGGCGTCACACGGGTATGCTCATGAACTCATCACAAGTCAAACCCCTCATGCTTTTCGTGAAGACATTCGAAGGGCGAAGGCCATTCTAGAGAGCATACTTTCTCAGCCGGTGCTGGGCTATCGTGCGCCAAGCTTTTCGATTACCAAGGATACGATGTGGGCAACTGCAGTCCTGGTCGAGGAGGGGTACGTTTATGATTCCAGTATTTTCCCGGTACTGCATGACCGGTATGGTGTGCCCTCTGCAAACCCAGACGTGCATCAACTGTTGACCGAATCAGGTGTGCTATGGGAAGTGCCTCCCTCAACTGTGAAGTGTCTGGGAGTGCGGGTCCCCGTTGCCGGTGGAGGGTATTTTAGGTTGTATCCATATGTGCTATTGCGCACCCTGCTTCGCAAGTTGGAGGGTGAGGGGGCTTCGCTCGTGATGTACATGCATCCATGGGAGTTCGATCCAGGTCAGCCAAGAATGGAAGGCTCTCTGCTGTCACGAATGCGACACTACCTGAATCTCGATAAAACAGAACGCCGGATGTGTGAACTGCTACAGGATTTTTCCTTCGCTCCCATTCGGCATGTGTTTCCTCAAATTGAACAAACGCAGAGCGGGCGACCGATTTCTGCAGTTGTTGTAGGGCAAGAACTCCTCTCGAAAAATGTATCTCCGGCGGTGCTCAGTTAGTAGTCGACCCGGTACGAGGTGTTGGCATGGGCAATCGTGTGATCCGATTACTATAGGGTAGGTTTTAGGGAGAGTAGCTGTTACGCATTCCGAAAGAGCGCCCAAGTTAGAGCCGGCCAGTTATTGCAGCGAACCAGAATTCATCTCGATATGCTAGATGAGCTTCCTGTGCGTGTGAGGGTGTTGAGGAAGTCATGTAGCTCTCCCCTCAAGTCGTCTAACTTTTGCGACGAGCAGGCTGCAGTGATGTTCGGGGAACATTCCTTTGTGTGCTAAGACTCATAGGTGCCTGCTGTGGCTCAATGATGTGGCGCAGATTGTGTTGAGACCAAAATCCCCTGCAATCGGCTGTGCTACTCTTGTGATGTGGCATTGCTAGTACTATAGACAGATTTTGCAGGGGGTGATCTGTTGCGTTACGACATGGGGCCTGGTCATGTAATGGTAAAGAAATTGACTGGGCAGGCCAGAATGTTCCGTAACAACAAATATCTGAGAGTATATGCTGGAGATCTGGAGGGCTATCTTGCTTATAGTGAGGGGCCAGGATTCTTCTCGCATTAGAGGGCGAGCCGTTTATGGATTGTGGGGGAATTAAATGGCGTGCGGTAGCGAAGCCTGAGGGGTCTTGGTAGGGCAGGTATCGGTAATGGCCTGATTGTGAAAACTATCGACTGCTGGAGGGAGTGACATGAAAGCCGTGATTCTAGCTGGTGGGTTGGGAACTCGTTTGTCGGAGGAAACGGTGCTTCGTCCGAAGCCAATGGTGGAGATCGGTGGTAAACCAATCTTATGGCATATCATGCAGATTCATGCAGTGTATGGCGTCACGGAGTTCGTAGTCGCTCTCGGGTATAAGGGCGACATGATTAAGGAGTATTTTCTTAATTTCTTTGCCATCAACAACGACCTATCCGTTGATCTCTCCACGGGAAAAACAACAATACATGATCGCAATCAGCCAAAATGGACGGTGCATCTCGCAGACACAGGGCAAACAACGCAAACAGGTGGACGAGTCAAGCGTTTAAAAAAGTGGCTGGAGCCGGATGACACGTTCATGCTGACTTACGGAGATGGGGTGGCAGATTTGAATGTCGGCAAGTTGCTTGAGTTTCATCGTTCGCATGGCAAGCTTGCGACCATGACGTCCGTCCGTTCTCCTGCGCGATTTGGTCGTATTGGTTTTGAGGGCGACCGAGTCACGGAGTTTTTTGAGAAGCCCGAGGCAGGGGAGGGCTGGATTAACGGCGGATTTTTTGTCCTCAGTACGAAGGCCTTGGACTATATTGATGGCGATCAGACGGCGTGGGAGCGTGAGCCAGTTGAGCGCCTTGCTCATGCCGGTGAGATGGTCGGGTACAAGCACTATGGATTTTGGTCCTGCATGGATACGTTGAAAGAAAAGGAATATCTCGAGGGACTTTGGCAATCTGGTAAGGCTCCTTGGAAAATGTGGTAGGTCGTATGCAATCGGATTTTCTCGTCATTGGCGGTGGGGTGATTGGCCTCAATATTGCGCGCCGCCTCCGGCAAACGTTTCCTGGCGCATCAGTTCACCTTGTTGAGAAAGAGGAAGACTGTGGCTTGCACGCAAGTGGCCGCAATAGCGGGGTGTTGCATGCAGGATTCTATTATTCGCCAGACAGCTTGAAGGCTAAGTTTACGTGGAACGGTAATCGTCTCTTGACCGAATACTGTGACACGAAGAGAATTCCATTGAACAAGTGCGGCAAATTAGTGGTCGCGAAAGACCAGAATGATCATGCTGGTCTTGATGAACTGCTTCGACGGGGCCGTGTAAACGGAATTCCGCTTGAGGAAATTTCTGAGAAAGATGCAAAAGCGATTGAGCCTCGGGTTAAGACGTGTGCTCGAGCCTTGTTCTCGCCCGCAACGTCAACGGTAGATCCGACTCAAGTCATGCGAGCTATGAAAGCAGATGCCATAGAGGAAGGGGTGCAACTGCACTGCGGGGTTCGGTATCTCTCTTCCTCGAACGGGCAGGTCGTGACCACGAAGGGGACGCATCATGTTGGGTATGTGGTGAATGCTGCGGGGCTATACGCTGATCGCATCGCGCGTGAGTTTGGCTTTTCAGAACACTACCGAATTCTTCCATTTAAGGGACTGTACCTCTACTCCAGTGAACCTGCTGGATCGATTCGAACAAACATCTATCCGGTTCCTGATTTGAAGAATCCATTCCTCGGTGTTCACTTTACCGTGGCGGCGAGCGGAAAAGCGAAGATTGGTCCTACCGCAATTCCGGGATTATGGCGAGAACATTATGGCGGCATAGCAAATTTCCATTGGAACGAATTTCTTGAAGTGGCCATGCGTGGGGTTGGGCTGTTGGCTACCTCCAATTTTGATTTCAAAACCCTCGCGATTCGCGAGATGGCGAAGTATTCGAAGGCAACCATGGTGTCATTGGCAAGTCAATTGGCGGAAGGTGTGACGGCCGAACACTATCAGAGCTGGGGCAGGCCTGGGATTCGAGCCCAGCTGGTCGACATCAGAAAGCGTAAACTTGAAATGGATTTTGTGCTGGAGGGTGATAAGCGGTCGATGCATGTGCTGAACGCCGTGTCTCCCGCGTTCACTTGCTCACTTCCATTTTCCGAACATGTTTGTCAGCAGATCAAAGCCACCTTAAGTTGAGGGAGTACCAATGAAGATTTTGGTCACCGGCAATATGGGGTATGTGGGACCATTAGTGCTGCGTCGTTTACGCGAATCCTATCCGGGAGCAACGCTCATTGGGTATGACATGGGGTACTTCGCTCATTGCTTGACAGGTGCGCCGCGATTTCCTGAAAGTCGGGCGGATGTGCAGTACTTTGGAGATATTCGACAGGTGTCTGAGGACATTCTTCATGGGGTCGATGGGGTAGTTCATTTGTGTGCTATCTCCAATGATCCCATGGGGGCGTTATATGAAGACGTTACGATGACAATTAATCATCGAGCGAGCGTCGATCTTGCGAAAAAAGCAAAGCGTGCCGGTGTGAAGAAGTTTGTCTTTGCGTCAAGTTGTAGTGTGTATGGGTTTGCCGAAGGGGGGCCTCGTCGTGAGGAAGACGAACTGAATCCTCTTACCGCCTATGCGAAGTCAAAAGTGGCGACGGAGCGTGACCTCGCGTCTCTCGCGTCGGAGACCTTCACGGCTACCTGCCTCAGGTTTTCCACTGCCTGTGGGATGAGTGATCGTGTGCGACTGGATCTTGTCTTGAATGATTTTGTCGCTGGTGCATTGGCGTCGAAACGGATCAATATTTTGAGTGATGGAACACCATGGCGGCCACTCATTCACGTCAAAGACATGGCACGTGCAATTGATTGGGCCTTGCAGCGAAATCATCGAGAGGGCGGAACGTGTTTGACCCTCAACGTAGGAAGCGACACCTGGAACTATCAAGTTAAGGATCTTGCAACAGCGGTGGCCGAGGTGATCCCTGGCGTGGAGGTCTCGATTAATAAGGATGCCCAACCTGATAAACGCTCCTATCGCGTAAACTTTGATAAGTTTACGAAAATGGCTCAAGGATTTCTTCCGGCTGTGGATCTTTCGAATGCGGTAGTGGATCTTCGAAATGGCTTGACCGCAATGAAGTTCCAGGACCCTCAATTCAGAACAGGCGAATTCATGCGGTTAGTGACGCTGAAGCGTCTTCGGGAGAACGGGCACCTCACCGACAATCTTGAGTGGGCTGAGCGCGCCGGGACAGGCGCCAAGGGCGTTGCCGGAGCGTAGGTTCTTCAAGATGGCGGTGTAAGGCAACCGTAGTGAAGAAGGGGGTTCATATGGGGCAATCATTGTGTCGATCATGCGGAGCGGTGCTGAATCATACCTTCGTGGATCTGGGCATGTCACCGCTAGCCAATTCGTATATTAAACCCGAACAACGCAACCGCATGGAGCCATTTTTCCCGTTACATGTCTATGTCTGCGAAAAGTGTCTCCTTGTGCAGTTGGAGCAGTTTTCCTCTCCGGATGATATCTTTTCCGACTATGCGTACTTTTCATCCTTTTCTGACTCGTGGCTTGCACATGCGAAGGCCTATGTCGACATGATTGCGGATCGGTTCCATCTGAGTGAGAAGTCAAAAGTAGTTGAGATCGCAAGTAATGACGGATACTTACTGAAGAACTTCGTGGCGCGAGGAATTCCGGTCCTTGGCGTCGAGCCGGCTGCCAATGTGGCTGAAGTGGCAAAGAAGAATGGCATTAATACCAAGGTGGCCTTCTTTGGCGAAAAGACGGCGCTAGGCCTAACGAACGATGCCTGGTCGGCCGATTTGATTATCGGTAATAACGTGCTGGCGCATGTACCGGACTTGAACGATTTCGTGAAGGGTTTGAAGATACTGCTAAAGCCAACCGGCCTGATTACCATGGAGTTTCCTCATTTGCTTCAGCTCATGGAGTCCAATCAGTTTGACACGATTTACCATGAGCACTTTTCCTACTTTTCCTTCCTGGCAGTGGAGCAAGTTTTTGCGCGTCACGGCATGAAGTTGTTCGATGTCGAGGAGTTACCAACCCACGGTGGTTCACTCAGAATCTACGCGTGCCACGATCAGGATGAATCAAAGTCCACCCAGTCCCGAGCGAGAGACCTTAAAGCGAAGGAACAGCGTGCCGGATTTGGTGAATTGAAGCACTACCTCTCATTTTCGCCCAAGGTTGAGGCGACGAAGCGGAAACTACTCTCGTTCTTGATTTCAGCTAAGCAAGAAGGGAAACGTGTGGTTGGGTATGGAGCACCGGCCAAAGGCAATACGTTACTGAACTACTGTGGCGTGCGCACAGATTTGATGGACTATACAGTTGACCGGAGTCCGCACAAGCAAGGTCATTTCCTGCCGGGAGTACATATTCCTATCTACGCGCCAGAGCAGATTCGCCAGACCCGCCCGGACTATGTGCTCATTCTTCCGTGGAATCTCAAGGATGAGGTCATCCAGCAGATGGCGTTTATTCGTGAGTGGGGAGGGAAGTTTGTGGTCCCGATCCCAGAGGTGACGGTCTATCCATGATTTTTACTGAAACTCTGCTGAAGGGTGCGTTTGTCATTGAGCTCGAGCCGGTGCAAGATGGGCGGGGAATGTTTGCCCGAGCGTGGTGCCAGAAAGAGGCTGCGACCAAAGGGATTCAGGTTGCCTGGGTTCAACATAACCTTTCGGTGAGCCATTACAAGGGAACCATGCGCGGTATGCACTACCAAGCAGCTCCGTACGAGGAGGTCAAGCTTGTTCAGTGTATCAGGGGGGCTATCTACGATGTCATGGTAGACTTGAGGCCCGCGTCTCCCACGTATTGCCAGTCTGTCGGGGTGGTGTTGTCCGCGGAGAATCGCCGGATGCTCTATATTCCTGCCACATTCGCCCACGGCTATATTACGCTCCAAGATTCAGCAGAGGTGTTTTATCATATGTCGGCGTACCATGTGCCAGATGCCGCGCGTGGATTTCGATGGGATGATCCCGCATTCGGGATCGAATGGCCGGAGTCTATCACTCACATGTCGGATAGGGATCGAAGTTGGCCGACGTTTGCTCCCAAGCGAGGACCACACTCGTGAGCACAGTGGAGGGGGACAAAGTATCTGGCGCTTCTGAGGTTGGGCGATCGTTGCACGATTTTGTGGCTGAGTTGTATCCCTTGTGCCGGAGCATTACTGGTGACGGGGTGCGTGAGACGCTTCGTTTAATTCAGCGGCGAATTCCCTTGACGATGTGTGAGGTGCCGAGCGGAGCGCAAGTTTTTGATTGGACCGTTCCTTTGGAGTGGAATGTCAAAGATGCGTGTATCAAGGATAAGAATGGGGGACGGATTGCTGACTTCAAAGTCAACAACTTACACCTTATGAGTTATAGCACGCCGATTCAGCGGCGTATGCGACTCGATGAACTACGGCCGCATCTTTTTAGCCTGCCGGATCATCCGGAGTGGATTCCCTACCGTACATCGTACTACCAGGAAAACTGGGGGTTTTGTCTTCCCCATAAGGATCTCGAACGATTAGTGGATGAGGAGTATGACGTATTAATCGACTCCAGCCTTCAGTCCGGCGCACTCACATATGGTGAGTGTTACTTACCCGGTCAGACCTCTGATGAAGTCCTTGTTTCATCTCATATCTGTCACCCATCGCTGTGTAACGACAATCTCTCTGGGATTGCTGTAGCGGTCATGCTGGCTCAGACGCTGGCGCTTCGTCCGCGCCGCTACTCCTATCGGTTTGTGTTTATTCCTGGGACGATCGGTTCCATCACGTGGCTGGCGAAGAACGAGAATGTCATTCCGCACATTAAGCACGGATTGGTGCTGACAGGGATCGGTGATGAAGGCGGGCTTACGTACAAAAGGAGCCGTCAGGGTCAGGCAGAAATTGATCGTGCAATGGTCCATATCCTCAAACATTCGGGAGACGCCCACGCATTGATTGATTTCTTTCCATACGGGTATGACGAACGACAGTATTGCTCGCCTGGCTTTAACCTGCCAGTGGGCTGTTTGATGAGGACGCCCCATGGCGAATATCCAGAGTATCACTCCTCTGCGGACAACCTAGACTTTGTGAAGCCCGAATCCCTGGCTCATTCCTATACTCGCTGCATCGAGCTCTTCGACTTGCTGGAATGTAATCGGACTTATCAGAATCAAAATCCTAAGTGCGAGCCTCAGCTGGGACGGCGCGGGTTATATCGGGCCATCGCTGGGCAGCAAGATAAGCAATTCAAGGAGTTGGTGCTTCTGTGGGTGTTAAATCTCTCAGATGGGCAGCATACTGTGCTCGATATTGCCGAGCGTGCTGAGGTCCCGTTTCATCGAGTTCATGCCGCGGTGGAAGCCCTGTTGAAAGTCGGATTGTTGAAGGAATGTGGGGAGTCCGATCACGTCTGATGTGAGGAGAACATGAACAATACCATTTATTACGATTCTCCTGTCTCCGATGAACAACGACGCCAACTGTTGTTTGATGGGCAGCTCTTGGTGTATACCCCGCGCCCGAGCACACTGGCGCTGATCAGATTTGCCCGTACGTTGATTCAGGAAGCGTTTGCACCGCTTGATCCGGAAACGGCTCAATACCACATGTCCATAGATCAGTACGCAGACACCTTGTTGAAGTTAAAGCCAGGGTTCATTCACCATCCTGAGTCGAAGCGTCTGATTCAGAACATTTTCTTGGAAATGGGGTGTGACCTTGAGAAGACGTACTTTGATGTTCCGAAAATGCGCAGCTCCACGAGTGATAATTACCTGACGACCGGTATTGCCTATGCCTGGCATCCGCATCGGGATACTTGGTATTCTGCTCCGCCCTGCCAGATAAATTGGTGGATTCCAATTTATGATATTCAGTCCGACAATGCGATGGCTTTCCATCCGCAGTATTGGAATCGCCCCGTCAAGAATAGCTCAAACGGGTACAATTACTATCAATGGAATCAGCAGAATCGCGGCGCTCATGTTGCAAAGTTTTTGAAGGAGGATCCTCGCCCTCTTCCTAAGCCGACCGAGCCGCTTGAACTTGATCCCCAGATCCGTCTCATCGTTCCGGCCGGAGGGATTGTCTTTTTTTCAGGGGCACAGATGCACTCGAGTGTTCCCAATACTTCAGGAAAGACAAGGTTCAGCATTGATTTCAGAGTCGTTCATGAAGACGATGTGCGAGGAAAGAGGGGCGCCCCGAAGGTGGATGAAGAATGTACAGGGACCACAATGCGGGACTATTTGCGGGGGACAGACTTCTCGCACTTGCCGGAAGAGTTGGTCGCCCTGTATGACGACGGGACTTCTGCTGATGGTGACCTTGTTTATCGGCACCGGGTAGGTACAGAGGATGCCAAGTAGCCTGTGAGTGGAGTCTCTGTGCTTCTGAATTCTTCTGGGAGTCCGGATAGTCCGAACCTGAGCATTTTCTGGCGACAGTTGTGAGCCCGTGTATCAGGCTGAGAGTCTCGGCTCATGCCTGTTTCAGTTATCGAGCTTGTTCTGTCGACAAGCAAGCGATAATCCTCTGAAATTGCCTATCTGTTGGGTCTGGGTAGAGACGTTCCGTTTACTATTTGAGGATGTGCCTAGGTTCAGGATCTCCCCGTATATGTTGAATGACCCCGTCAGGATTCGAGTAAATTGATATTGGCACTATGCCTGGATTGCACATGTATAAGGGGTAGGCGTTCTTTGGGACTCGTGCCTGACCTCAGGCGATGACCCAATGTCGTAGGCTGGCTAGTTTCGCGTCACTCATGGCGCAAATGGAATATCCGTGCCGCCACGAAAGAAGATCGGCCATGTGTGGCGGTGTGCGATAGCTTGGGTGGTGGGTGATATCGCGCTGCTTGGCGTAGCAGTAACGCTTGCGCTCGGCTGCCTCGATCCCTGCTCTATCCACCTTGGAGAAACAGAATGCCAGATGGGGAAAGCGTTGCAGTGAGAAGGGGGCCGATGGTATTGGGCAAATGTGGATATCGATAATGACAATGAACTTGAATGCTTAAGCATTGTGATCAAGAATAGGCGGAGAAGTTCCGATTCGATGAGCGGGACTGCGTAACTGTTGCGACCGAAAAATTTCTTGGTTGATCGCGGCCATCATGGGAAGAAGATCTTTGCCCTGCCGATGGTTTGCGCTGGAACGAGCAGGCCCCTCAACTGCTAGGGTGGGTTCTCGATCGATGCAGGGCACAGTGATTTGAGAATAGGGAGGGAGTAAGCACATCATGAAGCGAATGCTCGTCACCGGGTCTTCTGGTCTCATCGGCTCTGAGGTGTGCGCGTACTTTCATGGTCACGGATGGTCTATCCATGGCGTCGATAACAACACTCGAGCCACGTTTTTTGGACCACAAGGGGACACGCGTTGGAATCAACGTCGGTTGCAGGCTGATCTGAAGCAGTTCCGCCACCACGAGCTCGATATCCGAGATCGCAAGGGCGCATTAGCGCTCATTCAGGAGCTCAAGCCGAGTGTGATTGTGCATACGGCAGCACAGCCTTCACATGACCTCGCAGCCAAGATACCATTCGATGATTTCGATACCAATGCGGTGGGTACGTTGAATCTCCTCGAGGCGACCAGGTTGCACGCTCCAGACGCAGTATTTGTGCACATGTCCACAAATAAAGTGTACGGCGACGCGCCGAATGAATTGTCTCTCGTAGAGCAAGCCAAACGTTGGGACTATGCGTCGCCCAACGATTTCGATGGAATCACGGAGCAGATGCGTATCGATCAGTCGAAACATTCGCTTTTCGGTGCCTCGAAAGTGGCCGCGGATGTCATGGTGCAGGAGTATGGGCGCTATTTCAGCATGAAGACCTGCTGTTTGCGGGGAGGTTGTCTCACCGGCCCGAATCATTCTGGCGTTGAGTTACATGGCTTTTTGAGCTACCTCGTCAAATGCAATTTAGAGGGCAAGAAGTACAGCATCTTCGGCTATAAAGGGAAACAGGTTCGAGACAATATTCATTCCCTTGATGTCGCACGATTCATTCACGCCTTCATCGAGAATCCACGAAGCGGCGAGGTCTACAATCTCGGCGGCGGACGAGGAAACAGCTGTTCCATTTATGAGGCGTTCGACATGATTGAGGCTATTTCGGGTAAAAAGATGCTGTATGAGTATGTCGACAAGAATCGCGAAGGCGATCATATCTGCTACATCAGCAATCTCAATAAGATGACCACACACTACCCTGGCTGGGGCATTACGAAATCGTTGAAGCATATCTTTGAGGAAATTCACCAGTCGTGGGTAAAGCGGACGGCTGCGGTCAATTCGGCGGTGTAACGGGTTTGTGCTGCGAAGCCACCGAGACGATGCGTACGAAATGAAAGTATTGGTGATTTCAGCGGCGTATCCTCCAATGCATGCGGGGGAAGCGACGAATACGTATCATTTGTGCCGACAGTTGGCTGAGCGCGAGATTGAAGTGCATGTGCTTACGTCGGTCGGGAATGGCGGTACCAATGATCCTCGGATTCATGTGCATCCCATCATGCGGACATGGGGTTGGCTAGAGCTGCCCCGGGTTCGGTCTTTTTTGAAGTGCTGTGCCCCGGATGCGATTTTTCTGATGTACATCGGCCTTATGTACAGGTTTCATCCAATGGTGACCTTCCTGCCCACGCTCTCTAAGAGGCTATTCCCAGATGTACCATTCGTTTCCCGGTATGAGAGTGCGTTCGTGGGGGCCGACCCATCTAAAACGAGTCATGTCTCGCGTTTGTTCAGAAAACTGATGGTTCGATGGGCTGGTACGAAGGATGTGGCGTATAGCTCAGGAACATTGCTGCGCGATAGTGACGTGGTCATTGCATTGTGCGAGCGTCACCGTACGATGTTGATCGAGGAGTGGGCTCCTGTCAGCAAGAAAGTGGAATTGATTCCGCCGCCGCCGAACTTGTTCATTGCTTCGAATGCAGGAGGAGAGGCGCGTGCTCGAGGCCGGAAACGGTTGGGCATGACGTCATCCGAGTTTGTTGTCACGTTTTTCGGATATCTCTATCCGATTAAAGGCATTGAAACACTGTTGCGGGCTTTTGCGGCCGTATCTGCGCAACGGCCTGAGGCCCGTCTCCTGTTCATTGGCGGGAAGGTTGGCTTGGATGTCGAAGGTGGTGCATCCTATTTCGATGAGATGCAGGCGCTTGCGAAGGAGCTGCGCATAGACGGAGTTACAACATGGACCGGCGCCTTCAAGTCTGAGGAGGAGGAAGCATCGCTGTTTCTTCATGCATCAGACGTATGTGTGCTGCCTTTTCTTGAAGGGGTTCAGCTAAATAACAGCTCTTTCGCGTCGATGGTCGCGCACGGACTGCCCATCATTGTGACGCGAGGGCCTTTAATGGATAAGGCATTTGTCCATGGGGAAAACGTGCTGACCTGCGAACCGAAAGATCATCCCGCCGTGGCGAATCTGCTGCTTGAAGTGATGGATCACGTGGATCTGCGCGAGCGCCTCCGGATTGGTGCCTTCAAGCTCGCCGCTGAATGGTTTTCTTGGGAGACGGCGACAGAGAAGACACTGACAGCTTTGCGACCGCGGCTGTCCGACAAGGTTACATAGGTCGCTTATTCTGGGTATCGCCTTCACATGCCTCGTGTATCCGTCGTGATTCCGACATACAATTGTGCGCGGTTTCTTGGGCAGACGATCGACTCGGCGTTGAGGCAGGCATACCGTGATTTCGAAATCATCGTGGTCGATGATGGGTCCACTGACGACACGCAACAAGTGGTGGCGGTCTACGGCAAAACGATCCGCTACGTGTATCAGTCTAACCAGGGCGCATCAGCCGCACGAAATGTTGCCCTCTCAATCGCCAGCGGCGAGTTTATCGCTTATTTAGATGCCGATGACCTGTGGATTGCTGACAAGCTATCTCGTCAGGTCGAGTATATGGATGACCATCCTGCCTGTGGTTTTCTCCATACAGAGGTGTCGGTGATCGATGAACAGAATAAGGTGCTGCATACTCGGTTTAATTACGAGACTAACAGACCTGTTCCGCAGGGGCTCTGTATCAGAGAGCTGTTATTGCGCTCTCATATCCAGACA
>Ga0073899_10001511_pt1 | contig 21308 bp, 20 predicted proteins | sample KloWWTmetaKNB5Ph_FD_88975 | JGI IMG/M metagenome (GOLD analysis project Ga0073899, IMG submission 88975) | Active sludge microbial communities from Klosterneuburg, Austria, studying microevolution and ecology of nitrifiers - Klosterneuburg... | ecosystem: Engineered > WWTP > Aerobic digester >... | reverse complement strand
GTCGGTTCCGGGTGCCGGGTCGCCCTCCGGTGCGGCGCCGGGCTGGGCCTCGGCGAGGGCGTCGATTCCGGCCTGGACCACGTCCTGCGCGGAGGTCTGGGCGGGCGCCGAGACGATCGCCGCGCCGGCGCCGACCGTGAGGAGGACGAACACCGCCGCGGCGCCGAGCGTGGCCCAGCGCGTGGCGGCCGACTCGACGATGCGCTGCCCCCAGCGCCGGAAGCTGCCGCGAAAGCCGAGCCTGCGGATCGGGGTCTCGATCAGGCGATACGACAGCTCCGCGGCGGCGAAGGTGAGTACCAGGGTGAGCACGCCCACCCAGATCGGCACATGCACATCGGGTGAGAGCCCGGTGATCCACACCGTCAGCAGCACGACCAGCGGCCAATGCCACAGATACAGCCCGTACGAGCGCTCGCCGATGAAGCGCAGCGGCGGGGCGTCGAGCACGCGCCCGAACGGCGCGCCGGGCCAGATGCCCGCCACGATCATGACGAGCGAGAGCGCGGATGCCGCAGCCAGCGCGCCCGGGAAGGTCGCGGTCGTCGTGCTCGCCGGCACCTGCCCGAGCGCGAGCAGCGCGGCGATCGCGAGGGCCCCCGTGGCGGTGACCGTGACGCGGACGGCGGGGCGAAGCATCCATGCCGGCGGTGCGGTGGCAACGCCCTGCCAGACGAACGCGAGGGCCACACCGCCGAGGAGGCCGAAGGCGTGCGAGTCGGTGCCGAAGTAGGCGCGGGTGGGGTCGCCGTGCTCGCCGATGATGCTGGCCATCCACGCGGCGGAGGCGAGCGCCGCCAGCACCACCGCGGCGATGCGCACCCAGCGCGCGCGCACGAGCATGAGCAGGAGGAACAGGAGGGGCCAGAGCAGGTAGAACTGCTCCTCGATGCCGAGCGACCAGAGGTTGCGGAACAGCTCCGGGGTGTCGGCCGAGAAGTAGCTGGAGCCCGCGCCGATCGAGACCCAGTTGTAGGTGAAGGTGAGGGCGCCGAGCATCTGGCGGCCGATGCCCACGAGCACATCGCCGCCGATGAGCCACGCGGCCGTCGCGGCCACCGCGATCATGACCACCACGGCCGGGAGCAGGCGTCGGGCCCGGCGCTGCCAGAAGCCGCGCAGGCTGATGCGGCCGGTGGCGGCGCGCTCGCGCAGCAGGAGGGAGGTGATCAGAAACCCGCTGATCACGAAGAAGACATCGACGCCGATGAAGCCGCCCGCGAACGCCGGGGGAAAGAGGTGGAAGACCATCACCAGGATCACGGCGAGCGCGCGAAGGCCGTCGAGCCCGGCGAAGCGGGAGGAGCCGGCGGGCGCGGCGGAAGCAGGTGAGGATGGCGTCATGGCGAAGGGTCTCGCCGGCTGCGGCGGAGGCCTCTATTCTAGGCGCGCCACCTGCGTGTCGGGTGTGCCCCGGGTGTGCCGCGCGCCCGCCCTTGCTAGGGTCGCCAGTGGCCGGGCCCACGCCGCGGGGCCGCGGTGAGAGGAGTGTCGGATGAAGCTTCTGGTGCCAGAGCTCGTGCCCTTCGAGGCGCAGATCGACGGCGTCCGCGTCGTCGTCTTCGACCCCACCGCGCCGATCCCCGATGCGCATCTGGATGCCGCGGCCCTGGTGGTCTGGGGGATGCCGAACGAGCGCATCTTCGACGCGGCCCGGCGCCTTCGCCGGCTGCGCTGGGTGCAGGGGCTCGCGGCCGGCAGCGACGTCCTTCTGGCCGCCGGGTTTCCCGACTCCGCGGCGATCACCGGTGGGCGCACGCTGCACGACGCGCCGGTCGCGGAGCACGCGCTGGCGCTCACGCTGGCGGCGGCGCGCCGGCTGCACACCCTCGTGCGGGCGCAGCTCGGGCATCGCTGGGCCGCTGAGCTCGGTGGGTTCCAACCCGAGCCGAGCCCCGGGGTGTTCACGACCCTGCGCGGCGCGCGTGTGGTGGTGTGGGGCTACGGCGGCATCGCCAGGACGCTGACGCCGCACCTGCGGGCGCTTGGCGCACACGTCACGGGCGTCGCGACCACGGCGCGGACCGAGGGCGACCTCGAGGTCGTGACTGCCGCCGCGCTGCCGGAGCTGTTCCCGCGCACCGACGTCGTGATCATGGTGCTCCCTGCCACCGCCGAGACCACCGGCGCACTGGGCGCGTCGCTGCTGGCCGCGCTCCCGGCGCACGCGTGGGTGATCAACGTCGGTCGCGGCACCACCGTCGACGAGGATGCGCTGCTGGCCGCCCTGCGCGCCGGGTCGATCGCGGGCGCCGCACTTGATGTCACCGTGAGCGAGCCGCTGCCCGTGAGCTCCCCGCTGTGGGATCTGCCGAACGTCATCATCACGCCGCACGCCGCCGGCGGGCGCCCGCTCGGCGCGGCCGCGCTGATCGAGCGCAACGCCCGCGCGCTGCTGGCGGGGGAGCCGCTGCACAATCTCGTGCGTGCCGCTCGCTAGGGTGGTTCGGTGCGCATTCGCCTCGACATCGCCTATGACGGCACCCACTTTCGCGGCTGGGCGCGGCAGCCGTCGCTGCGCACGGTGCAGGGCGTGCTCGAGGATGCGCTGCACAGGATCTTCGACGCGCCCGACGCGCCGCCGCCCCGGCTCGTGGTGGCCGGCCGCACGGACGCAGGCGTGCACGCGGCGGGGCAGGTGGCGCACCTGGATCTGAGCCCGGGCCAGTGGGCGCGGCTTGCGAACGACCGCCGCGCGCAGCGATCCGGCGATCCCGCGGGCACGCTCGCGCACCGGATGAACGGCATCCTCCGCGCCGACGAGGACGTGACGGTCACCGCCACCCGCATCGCGCCGGCGGGGTTCGACGCCCGCTTCAGCGCCGTGTGGCGCCGCTACGAGTACCGCGTGGCCGACGAGCGCACCGGCTACCACCCCCTCGATCGTTTCGACACGACCTCGGTGCGCGGCACCCTCGATGTCGAGGCGATGGATGCCGCGGCATCCGGGCTGATCGGCCTGCACGACTTTGCCGCCTATTGTCGACCCCGCGAGGGCGCCACCACGATCCGCACCCTGCTGGAGTACTCGTGGCGCCGGGACGAGCGCGGGACGCTGCGCGCCAGTGTGCGCGCGGATGCGTTCTGCCACAGCATGGTGCGCGCGCTCGTGGGCGCGTGCGTGGCGGTTGGCTCGGGCCGACTCGCGCCGGGCGATATCGCGCAGCTGCGCGATGCCGGGCAGCGCACGAGCCAGTTCAAGGTGCTCGCCGCCCGCGGGCTCACGCTGATGGAGGTCGGGTATCCGGCCGATGCGCTGCTGGCTGATCGCGCAGCGCAGACGCGGGGGCGACGGACGCTCGACGACGAGGCGCCCGCAGCCACCAGCTGAGGGCCAGGCCGAGCGCGGTGCCGAGGGTGTTCGCGATGACGTCGCTGATCGTGCTGACCCGGCCGGGCACCAGCAGCTGCGCGCACTCGATCACGACGCTGCTGAGCGCTCCCGAGCCGATTACGCTCGCTGCGACCGCCGCGCTCGGCACCCGCAGCGGCACGGCGAGCACCGCGGCCGCGCCGAACGGCATGAACAGCACGATGTTCGCCACGAACTCGAGCACCGGGTAGCCGAGGTGCTCGGGCACCCCGAGCGCCGCCAGGGCGTGCGCGAGCACGTTCACGACGCCGGTCGCCTGCCCCGCCACCGTGGCGGGGGTCAGCACGACCCAGGCAAGGGCCGCGAGGTACGCACACGCCGCCACCCGCCACAGCACAAGGCGCCCGCGGGCGCGGCGGTGTGGCGCGGGGCCGGGCGAGGATGCGGGAGCGCGTGTCACCGCAACAGCGTAGCGATCCCCCGTGAGTGGGCTGAGAACCGCGGGGCGGGCGCCCCGGCCACGCCGCGGAGCAATAGTGTGGCAGGTGAGATGAAGGTCATCAGTTACAACCTGCGCAAGCATCGCGCGGTCGTCGAGCTCGAGGAGCTCGTTGCGGCGCACGATCCCGACATCCTCTGCCTGCAGGAGGCCGAGACGTTGTCGTTGCCCGCGCGCGTGGGCGCGCTCTCGCTCGCGCAGTCCACGACCCGCAACCGCCTCGGTCTCGCGGTGTACTACCGGGCATCCGCGCTGCGACCGACGGCGGTCCGCGCCGTCGCGCTGAAGAAGTCGATGCACGATCGCGTCCTGCGCCCCGCGCACGAGCGTCTCGTCGGCGTGCGCTTTCGCGAGCGCGCGAGCGGCCGCGATTTCATCGTCGCCTCGTTTCACGCGGCGCCCCTCACCGCGCTCAACTCGCTCCGGCGGCACCAGATCCGCTCGGCGCTGCTGGAGCTCCAGCTGCTCGGACCGGGCCTGCCGACGCTCATGGTCGGCGACTACAACTACCCGATCTTCAAAGACAACCTCAGCGAGAAGGTGCGCGACCACGGGTACGAGCTCACCCTGAGCGATGCGCGCACGTACACGCGGTACAAGTTCTTTCGCGGGCACTACGACTTCGCGACCTCGGCCGGCTTCCGTATCGAGACGATCTCGACCCTGCCGCAGGGGGCCTCTGACCACCTGCCGATCCTCATCTCCGCCGAGATGGAGACCCCGGAGCGGGTCGCCCGCGTCGCCGCAGCGATGTGAGCGGCGGTGTGCGCGGCGATCGGGCACCGCGGGTGGCACCGCGGGGAGCCGGGCAGAGCGCGGTTGAGGCTCGGGCGTGTCGGCATGTATGATTGACCTTTGGTGTCGTGGCCCTGCTGGCCCGCACCGCGAACGTGAGCCCTCCACTGGCGTGTTTCACCGGGATTCTCCGGCGAAACCACCCCGGAGTGGGATTCACGAACACCTCCGTTCGATCAAGAAAGCAGCACTATTGTGACGCGCACTTACACCCCCAAGGCTGGCGAGATCCAGCGCGAATGGCTGATCATCGACGCCGCAGACGTCGTGCTCGGCCGCCTGGCCAGCCACACCGCAGCTCTGCTGCGCGGCAAGCACAAGGCGACCTTCGCCCCGCACCTCGACTCGGGCGATTTCGTCATCATCATCAACGCCGACAAGGTCGCGCTCTCGGGCCAGAAGCTGGCGCAGAAGAAGGCGTACCGCCACTCGGGCTACCCCGGTGGCCTCACGGCCGTCACCTACGGCGAGCTCATGGAGAAGAACCCCGTGCGCGCCGTTGAGAAGGCCGTCCGGGGCATGCTCCCCAAGAACAGCCTGGGCCGTGCGCAGCTGAGCAAGCTCAAGGTCTACCGCGGCGCCGAGCACCCCCACGGTGCCCAGACGCCCAAGACCTACACCCTCGACCAGGTCGCCCAGTAAGCGCCGAAAGACTTAAGGACAGACTCGTGGCGAAGATCGCAGATTCCATCGAAACCCCCCTTGAAGGGGAGTCGACCTCCTACTCGACCGAGACGCCCGCAGCGGCCGAGGCGGCAGCACCCCGCCCGGTGCTGAGCGTCCCCGGCGCGGCCGTCGGTCGTCGCAAGCAGGCCATCGCCCGCGTGCGCATCATCCCCGGCAACGGCACCATCACGGTCAACGGCCGTGCGTTCGAGGACTACTTCCCGAACAAGCTGCACCAGCAGCTTGTGACCGACCCGTTCACGGCCCTCGGCCTCGTGGGCGCATACGACGTCATCGCCCGTATCTCGGGTGGCGGCGACTCGGGCCAGGCCGGCGCGTTGCGCCTCGGCATCGCCCGTGCGCTCAACCAGGTCGATGAAGAGAACAACCGTCCGACCCTCAAGAAGGCCGGCTTCCTCTCGCGCGATGCTCGCATCAAGGAGCGCAAGAAGGCTGGTCTCAAGAAGGCCCGCAAGGCTCCTCAGTACTCGAAGCGCTAAAGCGCCGGGTACCGCGAAGATGCCGCTTTTTGGCACCGACGGCGTGCGGGGGCTGGCCAACGGCCCCCTCACCGCCGAACTCGCGCTGCGCCTTGCCCAAGCCACCGCCGTGGTGCTTGGGCAGGGCCGCAGCGCGGACGCGCGCCGAGCCGAGGGCCGGCGCCTCACCGCCATCGTCGCCCGCGACCCCCGCATCTCCGGGGAGTTCCTGGCCGCCGCGGTGAGCGCCGGGCTCGCGAGCTCCGGCGTCGATGTGTACGACGCGGGTGTGCTCCCGACCCCGGCCGCGGCGTTTCTGATCGCCGACAAGGACGCCGATTTCGGCGTCATGGTCTCGGCGTCACACAACCCCGCTCCCGACAACGGGATCAAGATCTTTGCACGCGGGGGCGTCAAACTCCCCGACCTGGTCGAGCAGCGCATCGAGAGCCACCTCGAGGGCCCGAAGCTGCAGCCGACCGGGGCCGATGTGGGCCGCATCCAGCGCCTCTCCGATGCGGAGGACGTCTACGTCCTGCACCTGCTCGGCAGCCTGCCCAATAGCCTGAACGGGCTGCACGTCGTGCTCGACTGCGCGCACGGCGCGGCCTCGGGTGTCTCGCCCGAGACCTTCCGCGACGCCGGCGCCCGTGTCACGGTCATCGGCGCCGACCCGGACGGCCTGAACATCAACGACGGGGTGGGCTCGACCCACCTCGACCAGCTTGCCGCCGCTGTGCTCGAGCACGGTGCCGACCTCGGCATCGCCCATGACGGTGACGCAGACCGCTGCCTCGCGGTGGATGCCGCTGGCACGATCATCGAGGGCGACCAGATCATGGCGATCCTCGCGGTCGCGATGAAGGGGCGCGGCGAGCTCACCGGCGACACGCTGGTGGCGACCGTGATGAGCAACCTCGGTCTGCACATCGCCATGCGCGAGCACGGCATCACCGTGCTGCAGACCGCCGTCGGCGATCGCTACGTGCTCGAGGCCATGAACGAGGGCGGCTTCGCCCTCGGCGGCGAGCAGTCGGGGCACGTGATCATGAGCAAGTTCGCGACCACGGGAGATGGCCTGCTCACCGGCCTGCACCTGATGGCCGAGATGGCGGCCACGGGCAAGACCCTCGCGGAGCTCGCCTCGGTGATGACCGTCTTCCCCCAGGTGCTCATCAACGTGAAGGGCGTCGACCGCGATCGCGTCGGCAGCGACGCGGCCCTTGCTGAGGCGGTGGCCCGCGTGAGCGACGAGCTCGGCGACACCGGTCGCGTGCTGCTGCGCGCCTCCGGGACCGAGCCGCTGGTGCGCGTGATGGTCGAAGCCGCCGATCAGCAGGCCGCGCAGCACTACGCCAGCCAGCTCGCCGACGTCGTCCGCGAGCGCCTCGCGCTGTAGCGACAGTTCCACGAGAAACCCGGCGCATGCCGGGTTTTTTCGTGTCCGCACGGCGTCGCCGTCACGCCGCTGCGTCGCGCAGCGCGCGGCATGACGCGCAGAAAATAGCACGTCGCGCTATTGTCTACAAACATTCTATTTTCTCGAAGAATTGTTTCGACATAGTGCGTCACTTCCGGTCACCCCGCCCGAAACGGGCCCTGCGGCTTGTTAGTTTCACGGCATGCCTTTCACCGTCTCCGACCTCAATCTGCTGCCGTTCACCGCGCTGCTGACCACCCTGGTGGCCTTCGTCGGGTTGATCGTCCTGCGCCGGCGCGGGGTGGGCTTCACCCCGCTCGTGCTCATCGGGCTCGCGGTCGGGGTCGGGGTCGGGATCGGCTTTCGGGGCAGCCTCGAGTACGTCGCGTTCCTCGGCGACCTCTACATCCAGGTCATCATCGCCATCGTCGCGCCACTGATCTTCATCTCGATCCTCTCGAGCGTCACCTCGCTCGGCTCGACCGCGAAGCTGCGCACGATCGGCGCGAGCAGCACGTTCTGGCTGCTGCTGACGAACGCGATCGCCATCGTGCTGACCCTCGCGGTCGCCCTCTCGCTCGAGCTCGGCAAGGGCGTGACCCTCAGTGCCGACGCGACGAGCAACGGCGACTCGCTGCGCGGGCTCGTCAAGCCGATCGACCAGGTGCTGCTGGGACTTGCGCCATCCAACCTCGCCGGCGACTTCGTCAGCAACAACATCGTCGCGATCATCCTGTTCGCGCTGCTGTTCGCCGTCGCCTACCTCGTCGCCGCGCGCCGGGAGGACCCGCAGCTGCGCACGTTCAAGAACGTGGTGGATGCCACGAAGAAGGTCGTGATGGTCGCCGTCGGCTTCATCATCGAGCTGACCCCGTATGCCGTGCTCGCCCTCGTCGCCACGACGGTCGCGACCGCGATCACCCGAATCGAGGACGTGCTCTCGCTGCTGCTGGTGCTCGCGCTCGCCCTCGGTCTCTCCTTCGTGAGCGCCTACCTCGTAAATGGCATCCTGCTCCGGGTGGTCGCCGACGTCAGCCCGTTGCGCTGGTTCCGGGCGCTCACACCCGCGCAGTACACCGCGTTCAGCACGCAGTCGAGCGTCGGCACCCTGCCGCTGACGATCCGGGCGCTCACCACCAAGGTGGGCGTTCCCGAGGAGATCGCCACGTTCACCGCGCCGATCGGCACGACGATCGGGATGCCGGGATGCTCCGGGATCTGGCCCGTGATCGTCGCCGTGTTCACGATCAACGCCCTCGGCATCGAGTACTCGATCTGGGACTACGCGGCCCTGGCCGGGCTGTGCCTGCTCGTCTCGCTCGGCACCGCCGGCGTGCCCGGCACCGCGATCATCACCGCGACCGCCGTGCTCACCGCGGTGGGCCTGCCGATTCACCTGCTCATCGTGCTGATCCCCATCAGCGCGGTCGCCGGCACCGCAAGCACGATGGCCAACGTCTCGGCCGCGGCGACCGCGGCGACCATCGTCGCGCGCCGGCAGGGCGTGCTCGATGACGCCGTGCTCGCAGGGAACGCCGTGGCGCCCACAGCGCCGGTGCCCGCAGCCGCGGCACTCGCAACCGCAGCGCCCGCAACCGCGGCGTCCGCGCCGCTGGGTCTCCCGCCCATCACGCCGGCGGTGGGCTCCCTCGACGAATTCTTCATCCCCGAAGGCGTGGAGGTCGGACAGTGCGAGCTGCCGACCACCCGCCGCTCCACCCGCACCGACTCTGTGAGGACCTCATGATCTCCAAGCTCCGCATTCTGACCATTGCCGCGGCCGTTGCCTTCGCGGCGATGCTCGCCCCGGCGACCGCCGTCGGCGCGGCGCCCAGCGCGAGCGCGGCCGGCGATGTCTGCGACATCTGCTCGATCAACTTCGATCTCGGTGCGTGCGAGGGCCTCGGCGGCTACCCCTACGACTCGACGCTCGAGAGCCCGCCGCCGGCGCTGTCGGCGCCGAAGCCTGCGCCGGCCCCCGAGCCTCCCGCCCCGCCGGCACCCGCGCCCGCGGCACCCGCGGCGCCCGCCCCGGTCCAGCAGGGCGGTGGCGCGCCGGCCGGAACCACCACCCGCGGCGGTGCCGAACCCGTGACCGGGGGTGTGGCCGGGGTCTCGGGCACCGTCGGCGGCACCGTCGCTGCCACCGCGCCGGCCGCGCCGACGGCCCTGAAGGCGAAGGCGGGCACGCGTGCGCTCACCCTGCGCTGGGCCACTCCGGATGACGGCGGATCGCCGCTGACCGGCTACACGCTCGTGATCGGCACGGGCGCGCCCATCGCGCTCGCCGCTGATGCCACCGAGTACACGACGACGCTGGCGGCGGGCAGCTACGACATCGCCCTGCACGCCACCAACGAGGTCGGCGCCTCCGAGGATGTCGCCCTCGCCGGCGTGGTGATCGACGACGCCGCGGCGGCGCCCGCCGCCGCGGCAACCGCCGACACGGGAGCGTCCGCGCCGCTCGTGGGCGGCATCGTTCTGGGCGCGCTCGTCGTGCTCGGCGGTGGCGCGCTCGGCTGGTGGGCGCTGCGGCGCCGGGCCGCGGCATCCTGAACCGCCTGATTCGACACCGACGCTCAACCAACGATCCACACCAAGGAATCCCCATGCACACGCTGCACACACATCCCCGGCCGCGCCGTGCGCGCGCGCTGCTCGCCGCCGCCGTGGCATCGGCCCTCACCCTCGCGGGCGGGGTGGCGCTTGCGCCGGCCGCCAGCGCGGCTCCGGCGGCACCCGCACCGGCGATCGACTACTTCGCCGACTCGTTCGACGGGTTGCGCGCCGGCTCGGTGTTCACCCCCGTGACCTTCGAGCGCTTCGAGCGACTGCTGGAGCGTGACGGCACCTACGCCTTCCTCATCGGCGGTCCCGCCGACCCGACCACGGCCGCCACGGTCGCCGCGATCGACGAGGCCGCGCAGGCGCACGGCATCGACACGGTCTATGCGTTCGACCCCCGCCTCGACGGGGTCGGACTCGACATCCGCACGAGCACCAGCGCGCCGCTGCGCGCGCTGTACACCCGACTTGCCGACACGCTGAACCGCGACACCGAGCCGGCGTTCGGCGATCCGTCGAGCGATCCCTACCTGTTCATCTACGACCGCAGCCACACCGTCGGCGGCGTCGAAGACCGGATCGTCGCCCAGGTGTCGGGGGCGCAGGATGCGGCATCCATCGACCTCGACGCCTACCGGCTCGAGCTCGACGCGCTGTTCGGTGAGGTCTCGCACAGCGACGAGCAATCGCAGTTCGAGTTCTTCCGCGACGCGATGAACCAGCGCCACGCCGCCACCTACGCCGATGCCTCGCTGTTCGGCGGCGACATCCTCACCGCCGCCGATGGCGCCAACTTCGTGCTCGAGTCGGTGACCTACCCGCAGCTCGTGCACATCCTCGAATCGGAGGGCGAGCACGTCATCCTCTTCGGCGGGACCTGGTGCCACAACACCCGAGCGGTCGTGCAGCGGGTGAACCACGCGGCAGCGGCCGCCGGGGTCGAGACCGTGTACGTGTTCGACCTGAAGCTCGACGGCCTGAGCAACGCGCCCGCGCACATCCGCGACAGCGCATCCGAGTACTCCTACCTCTACGGCGACCTCGTCGCACAGTACCTGCCGGGCCTGCGCACCCAGTACGACCCCGCGGTCTCGGCCGGGCAGCGCGTCGAGTACTCCCCGAACGGCGACACGGGCGCGCCGCGTGCCACCGCGCGCAAGCTGCAGGTGCCGTACCTGATCAGCTACGACCGCGCGGCCAGCGCGCCGATCACCCGGGACTGGCTGCGTGAGAACGCCGACGGCAGCGTGACCGAGTACATGACCGAGTGGTGGTGGGTGTCGGGTCTGCCCGGCAAGAACAGCCGCAACCTGGCCCCCGAGGTGTGGGCCGCCCAGCAGGAGCAGAACTGGGCGTTCGCGGCCGAGGGCGTCGCCAAGATCGACGCGTTCTTCGGCCTGGCCACGGCCCCTGAGGCCCCGGCGGCGCCGCTCGTGCACGTTGCAGGCGACACCGTCAACGTCGCCTGGACGGCACCCGCGGACGGCGGTTCGGCGCTGACCCGCTTCGAGCTCGCCCTCGATGGGGGCGCCCCCGTCGCGGTCGCACCCAGCGCGAGCACGCACGCGTTCACGGGGGTGGCGCCCGGCGCCCACACGGTGACCGTCACCGCGGTCAACCACCTGGGCTCGGCGGTCTCTGCGCCCGCGCAGCTGCGAGTCGAGGCGCCGCCGCGCGTACCGGCCATCACCGTCTCGGGCGAACTGCACCCGGGCGGCGCGATCAGCGTGCGCGGCAGCGGCTTCGCCGCGGGCGGCGTGACCGTCGAGATCCACTCGACCCCGCAGCTGCTCGGCACGGCCACGGCGGCGCCCGACGGCACATTCACCCTCGGGGTCACCCTGCCCGCGAGCCTCACGAGCGGCGCGCACAGCATCGTCGTCTTCGCCGGCGGCGTCGAGATCGCCCGCAGCGCCATCACGCTGGCGGCGGCACCCGGCAGCGGGGGCGGGGCGGGCGCCACGAACGACGCCGCGACGCTTCGCGGCGGGCTTGCCACCACCGGGGGCCCCGGGATTCCGACCCTCGCGCTGGGAGCGGCGCTCCTGCTGCTGCTCGCAGGGGCCGGCGTGCTGCTGCTGCGCCGGACGCGGGCCTAGCGACCGGGTCGACCGAGCACGAACGGGCGGGGCAGGGGGCAGCAAGATTCCCCCTGCCCCGCCCGTTTCCGGCTACGATTGGCGCGATGTTCGCCGCAGATCAGACCTCCGTCGTCGCAGAAGACTCCGAGCCGGGTTCCGCGCTCTCGCAGTACCGTGAGATCGCCCGGGCCGATTGGGCTCGCCTGGCGGCCGGCACGCCGCAGCCGCTGAGTGAGACCGAGGTGGTGCAGCTGCGAGGTCTCGGCGACCGGCTCGACATCGACGAGGTCCGCGAGGTCTACCTGCCGCTCAGTCGCCTGCTCAGCCTCTATGCGAGCGCGACGAAGAAGCTCGGCCAGGCCACCAGCGACTTCCTCCACGACGACGACACCACGACCCCGTTCGTGATCGGCGTCGCCGGCTCGGTGGCGGTGGGCAAATCGACCATCGCCCGCCTGCTGCGGGAGCTGCTCAGCCGCTGGTCTGACACCCCCCGGGTCGAGCTCGTCACCACCGACGGCTTCCTCTACCCCAACGCCGAGCTCGAGCGCCGCGGGATCATGGACCGAAAGGGGTTCCCCGAGTCGTACGACCGCCGCGCCCTGCTCGAGTTCCTCACCGCCGTCAAGAGCGGTCAGGACGAGGTTCGTGCGCCGTTCTACTCGCACATGCGCTACGACATCGTCCCTGACGCGCACGTCGTGGTGCGCCGCCCCGACGTCGTGATCGTCGAGGGGCTGAACGTGCTCGCGCCGCCGCCCACGCCCAACGATGTCGCCGTGAGCGAGCTGTTCGATTTCTCGATCTTCGTGGATGCCGCGACCGCCAACATCGAGCACTGGTACGTCGAGCGGTTCATGGCGCTGCAGCGCGGCGCGTTCAACAACCCGAGCTCGTTCTTCAACGTGTTCGCGCACCTCGACGAGGCCGGCGCCCGCGAGACGGCACTCGGCTACTGGAACGACATCAACCTGCCAAACCTCGAGGAGAACGTGCTGCCGACCAAGCACCGCGCGACCCTCGTGCTGCAGAAGGGCGCCGACCACACCGTCGAGCGCGTGCTGCTGCGCAAGCTGTAGCGCAGAGCCCACACGGCGCACATAGCGCACCCGGCGCCGCGCGATTCGCGTCGCGCCCCGCCGCCCGCGATTCGCATTTCGGCCGCGAATGCTGCTTCGGATGTGCTGAGTGCGCCGGCGCGCGTGCACAAAGCGGGCAAAGTGCGCGATTACTATGGATCCCATGTGTGGAATCGTCGGATACGTGGGCCCGAGGCCCAGCCAGGACATCCTGATCGCGGGCCTCAGCCGCCTCGAGTACCGGGGCTACGATTCGGCGGGCATCGCCGTGATCACCGATGACGGTGCCCTGCAGCTGCGCAAGCGCGCCGGCAAGCTGGCCGTGCTGCGCGACGACCTCGGCGCCCACCCCCTGCAGCCCGGCACCACGGGCATCGGCCACACGCGCTGGGCCACGCACGGCGGCCCCACCGACGAGAACGCGCACCCGCACCTGGGCGACGACGGCCGGCTCGCGCTGATCCACAACGGGATCATCGAGAACTTCGCGCAGCTGCGCGACGAGCTCGCCGCGCAGGGCTACACCTTCGCCAGCGAGACCGACAGCGAGGTTGCCGCGCTCCTGCTCGGCCGCGAGTACCGCGAGCGTGGCGACATCCACGCCGCGTTCCGCGCGGTCGCGAACCGGCTCGAGGGCGCCTTCACCCTGATCGCCATGCACCAGGACCTCCCCGGCGTCGTGCTCGGCGCCCGACGCAATTCGCCGCTCGTGATCGGCCTCGGCGAGGGCGAGAACTTCCTCGGCTCCGACGTCGCCGCGTTCATCGAGCACACGCGCCGGGCCATGGCCATCGGGCAGGACCAGATCGTCGAGCTCACCGCCGAGACCGTGACGGTCACCGACTTTGCGGGGAACCCCGTCGAGACCTCCTCCTTCGAGGTGATGTGGGATGCCTCCGCCTCGGAGAAGGGCGGATGGTCAAGCTTCATGGCCAAAGAGATCGCGGAGCAGCCGGACGCCGTCGCGAACACCGTCCGCGGGCGCGTGCGGGATAGCGTCGTCGCGATCCCGGAGCTCGCCGATCTCGACGAGCTGCTCCTCGGGGTCTCGCGCGTGCTGATCGTCGCGTGTGGCACCGCCTCCTACGCCGGCCTCGTCGGCAAGTACGCGATCGAGACGTGGGCGCGCGTGCCCGTCGAGGTCGATCTCGCCCACGAGTTCCGCTACCGCGAGCCGGTGATCGGCCCCGACACCCTCGTGGTCTCGATCAGCCAATCCGGCGAGACGATGGACACCCTGATGGCGGTCAAATACGCCCGCGAGCGCGGGGCGAAGACCCTCTCGGTGTGCAACACCCAGGGCGCCACCATTCCGCGGGAATCGGATGCCGTGGTCTACACGCACGCCGGCCCCGAGGTCGCCGTCGCCTCGACGAAGGCGTTCATCGCCCAGATGACGGCGCTGTATCTGTTCGCACTGCACCTCGGCCGGGTCCGGGGGGTGCTCGACCCCGCAGTCGCGGCGGCGCACGTGCGTGAGCTGGAGCTGATTCCCGCGAAGATCCAGCGCGTGCTCGACGAGGAGCAGGCGCACGTCGAGCAGCTGGCGCATTGGATGGCCGACACGCGCGCGGTGCTGTTCCTCGGTCGCCACGTGGGCTACCCCGTCTCGCTCGAGGGTGCGCTCAAGCTCAAGGAGCTTGCCTACATCCACGCCGAGGGCTTCGCCGCCGGCGAGCTCAAGCACGGCCCGATCGCACTCATCGAACCGGGGCAGCCGGTGTTCGTCCTGGTGCCGAGCCCCGGGGCCTCGCCGGTGCTGCACTCGAAGATCGTCTCGAACATTCAGGAGATCCGCGCCCGCGGCGCCCGCGTGATCGTGATCGCCGAGGAGGGCGATGCCGCCGTGCTGCCGTACGCGGATGAGGTGCTGCGCGTGCCCGTGACGGAGCCGCTGCTCGAGCCGCTGCTCGCCGTGGTGCCCCTGCAGATCTTCGCCATGGCGCTCGCCACGGCGAAGGGGCTCGATGTCGACCAGCCGCGCAACCTCGCGAAATCCGTGACGGTAGAGTAGCCCGCGGCCGTGTCATCCCTCCGGCCGTACCTCGGAGAGGGGCAGCAGTGATCGTCGGCATCGGCGTCGACCTCGTCGACATCCCCCGCTTCGAGCGGAGCGTGCAGCGCACCCCGCGCCTGCTTGAGCGGCTGTTCGCGCCCGCCGAGCGCACCCGCGCGCCGCGCTCGCTGGCCGCCCGATACGCCGCCAAGGAGGCGCTGATCAAGGCCCTCGGCGGCAGCGAGGGCGTGTACTGGACCGAGATCGAGGTCACGCCCGAACCATCGGGGCGCCCCGTGTTTACGCTCTCGGGCTCGACCGCGGCCGTCGTGGCGGCGCGCGGGATCACCGCGTTGCACCTGTCGATGACCCACGACGCCGGCGTTGCGGTCGCGTACGTGATCGCCGAGGCCCCGGCGCCGTGCCCCGGCGACGCCCGAGTCGCCACGGAAGACCCGGCATGAGCCCGCTGCCGGATGGGGTGCTGCGTGAGGCCTGCATCGACGTGGGCGCCATCGCCCACAACGTGCGCCACCTGCGCGAGCTGATCGGCGTGCCGGTGATGGCCGTGGTGAAGGCCGACGGCTACGGGCACGGCGCCGTGCGCTCGGCGCTCGCCGCCCTCGAGGGCGGCGCGTCCCGCCTCGGCGTCGCCGATATCGCGGAGGGGGTCGCGCTGCGGCGCGCCGGTATCACCGCGCCGATTCTGGCCTGGCTGCATGCCCCGGGCACCTCGTTCGTCGAGGCCGCCTCCCACGGCATCGCGGTGGGTGTGTCGAGCATGGCGCAGCTGCGCGCCGCGGCGGACGCGGCATCCACGCACCGCCCCGTGCTCGTGCACTTGAAGCTCGAGACGGGACTCGGCCGCAACGGCATCGCGCCGGGGGAATGGCCGGGCGTGGTCGCCGAGGCGGTCCGGCTCGAGCGGGCGGGCGCGATCGTCGTCGAAGGCCTGTTCAGTCACTTCTCGAACACCTCCACCGAGGACGACGCGGCCGCGCTGCGCGCCTTCGAGGACGGCGTCGCCGCGGCGCGCGAGCTGGGGCTCGCCCCGCCCCTGCTGCACATCGCCGCCACGCAGGCCGCGCTGTCGATGCCGCAGGCGCGGTTCACCTGCGTCCGGCTCGGGGTGGGCATCTACGGCCTCTCACCCTTCGAGCACCGCGGACCCGAGACGCTGGGGCTGCGCCCGGCGATGACCCTGCGCGGCTCGGTTGCCGCCGTGCGCCGCGTGCCCGAGGGGCAGGGCGTCTCGTACGGCTACACCTACCGCACACGAGGCCCCGCCACCCTCGCGCTCGTGCCCCTCGGCTATGCCGACGGTGTGCCGCGGGCGGCGTCCGGGCGGGCGCACGTGAGCATCGGCGGCACGCGCTACCGCATCGCCGGGCGCGTGGCCATGGACCAGTTCGTCATCGACGTCGGCGACGATCCCGTCTGCGTCGGCGACGAGGTCGTGCTCTTCGGCGACGGGGCCCGGGGCGTCCCCACCGCGCAGGAATGGGCGCAGGCGGCCGACACGATCAACTACGAGATCGTCACCCGGATCGGGCCGCGCGTGCCGCGCAGCGAGGTCTCCTCGTGACCGGCTCGCTCGCGGCGCTCGAAGGCTCCCACGAGATCGCGACGTCAGATGCGATGCACGAGTTCGGCGTGCGCGTCGGCGGGATGCTGCGTGCCGGCGATCTGCTCGTGCTCACGGGGCCGCTCGGCGCGGGCAAGACCACCTTCACCCGCGGCATCGGCGAGGGTCTGCGGGTGCGCGGGCCCGTGCAGAGCCCCACGTTCGTGATCGCCCGGACGCATCCCTCGCTCGCGGGCGGCCCGCCGCTCGTGCACGTGGACGCCTACCGCCTGGGCTCCGGCCTCGAGCTCGACGACCTCGACATCGACGCCGAACGCTCGGTCGTGGTGGTCGAGTGGGGGCGCGGCATCGCCGAGTCGCTGGCCGAGCGCTGGTGGGACATTGAGATCGAGCGGCCCACCGGCGCGCGTGCGGATGCGGGCGATGGGCACCCGCACGATGTCAGCGAGGAGCGCGATGAACCGCGCCGCCTCACGATTCGCCGCGGCCACGGGGTCGGCGGGCTGGGTAGCCTAGAGCCATGATTCTTGCCATCGACACCTCGCTCGGCACGAGCGCCGCACTGGTCGATGGCCGCGGCCGGGTGCTCGGCGAAGCCTGGAGCGACGACCCGCTCGCGCACGCCGAGGTGATCGGCGGGCTGCTGCACGATGTGCTCGCCTCCGGTCCCGCACCGACGCACGTCGCGGCCGGGATGGGCCCCGGCCCCTTCACCGGCCTCCGGATCGGCATCACCGCCGCCCGCACCTTTGCCCAGGCGCGCGCGCTGGCGCTCGTACCGGTGGCCAGCCACGACGCGGTGGCCCTCGAACATCTGGCCGGCGCGCCGGGCCGCGTGAGCCTCGAGGCACCCGCCGCGGGCGCGGCCGAGGCATCCGCCCTGTTCGCGGTGGTCACCGATGCGCGTCGCCGCGAGTTCGCGTTCTCGGTCTACGACGGACTCGACGCCGATGGGCTCCCGCGCCGGATGGCCGGCCCCGCGCTCGCGCACCGCGACGAGATCGACGAACGTCTGCTGGCGCTGGGCGCCAGACGCGTGGATGCCACGGTCGTCTCTGCCGCCGCGCTCGGTGTGGTCGCGGCCCGCGCGGTCGCCGCCTCGCGCGTGATCGCCGGGGCCGAGCCGCTGTACCTGCGCGCCCCCGATGTCACCGTGCCTGCGGCGCCGAAGCGGGTGGGCGCATGAGCGCCGCGCCGGTCGCCGGGGCGCAAGAGGTGGGCGCGCCCGTCGTCTATACGCCTGCGACACCCGCGCACCTGGATGCGATCATGGCCCTCGAGACCGCATCCTTCGTGCAGGACGCCTGGTCGCGCGAGATGATGCACGACGAGCTCACGAGCATCCACAACGAATACTCCGTGGCGATGGTTGGCGCGCGGCTCGTCGGCTACGCGGGGCTGCGTGCGCCGGAGCGTGGCCGCGAGGCGGATGTGCAGACCATCGCCGTGGCCGAGGATGCCCGCGGGCGCGGCATCGGGCGGGCGCTGATGGAGCGCATGCTCGCGCAGGCGCGAGCGCGCGGCATGCGTGAGGTGTTTCTGGAGGTGCGTGCCGACAACCCGGTGGCGCAGGGCCTGTATCGCTCGCTCGGCTTCACGCAGCTCGGGGTGCGCGCGGGCTACTACCAGCCCGAGGGCGTCGACGCGATCGTGATGCGAGCGGCGCTGGGCGGCGAACCCGCGGCGATGGGCGCGGGCACGGAGGGAGCGCGATGAACCGGACCGAACCGCTCGTGCTGGGGATCGAGACCTCGTGCGACGAGACCGGCATCGGCATCGTGCGCGGCCGCACGCTGCTGAGCAACACGATCGCCTCGAGCATGGACGAGCACGCGCGCTACGGCGGGGTCGTTCCCGAGATCGCGGCGCGCGCACACCTCGAGGCGATGCAGCCCGCCATCGGCGCGGCACTGGAAGAAGCCGGGATCGGCCTGCACGAGCTGGATGCCGTTGCGGTGACCAGCGGTCCGGGTCTCGCCGGTGCGCTGATGGTCGGCGTCGGGGCGGCGAAGGCGCTGGCCGTCGCGCTCGACAAGCCGCTCTACGCCGTGAACCACCTCGTCGGCCACGTGGGCGCCGACGTGCTCGACGCCGACGCGCCGCCGCTGGAGTACCCGACGATCGCCCTGCTGGTCTCGGGCGGGCACACCTCGCTCCTGCTGGTGCGCGACCTCGTCTCAGACGTCGAGCTGCTCGGCGAGACCATCGATGACGCGGCAGGCGAAGCATTCGACAAGGTCGCGCGGATTCTCGGGCTGCCCTACCCCGGCGGCCCCGAGATCGACCGGGCCGCGGTGGGCGGCGACCCGGGGGCGATCCGCTTTCCGCGCGGGCTGAGTCTGCCCAAAGACATGGCCCGGCACCGCTACGACTTCTCGTTCTCGGGGCTCAAGACCGCGGTTGCGCGCTGGACCGAGCAGCGCGTCGACGCGGGCGAACCGGTCCCGGTCGCCGATGTCGCCGCGAGCTTTCGCGAGGCCGTCGTCGACGTGCTCGTGACGAAGGCGCTCGACGCCTGCGCGCAGTTCGGCGTGCCGCGGCTGCTGCTCGGCGGCGGCGTGATCGCGAACCGGCGCCTGCGCGAGGTGGCGGGCGAGCGCGCCGCGGCCGCCGGCGTCACCCTGCGTATTCCGCCCTTGGCGCTGTGCACCGACAACGGGGCGATGATCGCGGCGCTCGCCGCCGAGCTGATCATGGCCGGCCGCGAGCCGTCCACCCTCGCCTTCGGCGCCGACTCGACGCTGCCGGTCACCGACATCCAGGTTGCCGAGCGGGTCGCCGAGGAGCCGGTGGCATGAGCGCGCCGGGCACGCAGCCGCAGGCGGGGGAGACCCCGGTGGCCCCGTTCGAGCCGTCAGTGCCCGGCGATGCGGTGCGCACCGCGCCGCGCGTGCCCGGCAGCACCGGCGACGGCTTCCAGCGCTTCCCGACCGGCATGCTCGACATCCCGCACGGCGCGCCCGTCGACCCGGGCGACGCCCCCGCGTGGACGCCGGCGGTTTCGACACAGCCCGAGCCGACTCGGCCGCGCGGCATCGCCGGCTGGGGCCTCGCGTTCTCCATCGTCGGGCTCGTCGCGTCGTTCTTCGTCGGCTGGGGCTTCCCGATCTCGATCGTCGGCCTCGTCACCGGGGCCGTGGCGCTGCGCCGCCCCACCGAGAGTCGGCAGTTCGCCGGCTGGGCGCTCGCGCTCGGCATCGCGGGGCTCATCTACAGCGCCGGGTGGCTCAGCTACGCCGCGCTGACCGCCGACCTCTTCGGCTAGCGGCCGTCTGCCGCGGCTACACCCGCTGGGCGAGCAGCGCGGTGCGCTTCTCGGCCACGCGCGTGAGGATCAGCGTCGCCGACTCCGGGCCGCGCAGCTTCAGCGCCGTGCGCAGGCGCGCGGGATCGACATCCACACCGCGCTTTTTGATCTCCAGCACCCCGATACCCCGCTCGCGCAGCGCCCGGGCCAGCGCCTTGGTCTCGAAGGGCAGCTCCTCGTGCACGCGAAAGCTCGTGCTGAAGGGGCTCGCCACCGGCGCATCGCCCGTCGAGTACGCGATCCCGGGGCTCAGCATCCCCGCGCCCTGCGCGCGCGCGACCGCGCCGACCAGGCGCGCGCGGATCACGGCGCCATCGGGCTCGTGCACGTACGCGCCGAGCGCGCGCACGGGCTCGTCGGGGGTGTCGCCGGGGGCGGTGAGCTCGTGTGACTCGCCGCCGCGGAGCACGAGCGCGGCGCGGCGCACGCCCTCGCGCGCCACGGCGCCGAACCACAACGCGAGCTCGAGGGTCGAGCCGTCGACGCTGACCCACTGCGCCTCGGCGTCTGCGGGAATCGCGTCGCGGTCGAAGCCGGGGCCGAGCTTGATGCCCGTCGGCCGGGTGCGGGCACGCTCGAACGCCCAATCGAGCGTGGGCGTGTAGTCGGCGCTGCGGGCGAGGCGCGTGGTCTCGCGGTGCCCGCTCGTGCGGCGCGCGGGGTCGAGCCAGGCGGCGTCGTCGTCACGCAGCGCGACGTCCTCGGCGCGCGCATGCAGCACCGAGGCGGTGGGGCCGAACGGCGCGAGGTTGAACGCGGCGAGCGCGGCGGTGACCTCGTCGGCATCCACGGCCAGCACCGCCAGCCCGAGCCCGGCGAATGCGAGCGAGTCGCCACCGATCCCGCAGCCGAGATCGACCACGCGCGACACACCCGCCTCCCGGAACCGGCCCGCGTGCAGCGCCGCCACCGGCAGGCGGGTCGCCTGCTCGAGACCCGCCTGCGTGAACAGCATGCGAGGCGCGAACTCGCCGAATTTGGCCCGGGCTCGGGTGCGCAGGCGGGCCTGCTCCATGACGGCCGAGACGAGCTCGGGGGAGTGCCCCGCCCCGCGCAGCCGGGTGACCTCGCGAAGCACATCGTCGCTCGAGGTGATCGGTGGGAGCGAACCCAGCAGCCGGAGCCCCTCGGGGGTCAGCAGGGCGCTCAGCTCGGTCATCAGCACCCCCCAAGCCTACGAGCAGGCTGCGGCGGGCGTCGCCGCACGCCCACGCCGTGCCCGCCGCCCGCCCGCCGTACCCGCCGCGCCCCGCTGGCACTCGCGTTGCATGAGTGCCAGCAACTGCCTAGACTGAGTGTTAGCACTCTCGTGGTGAGGGTGCTAATAGTCTTCAACGTCACACGACCGAGGACGGTGCCGGGCAACAGGCGCCGTCAAGAAAGCAGAGGTAGACCGTGTCGGTTTCCATCAAGCCGCTCGAGGACCGCATCGTCATCAAGCAGATCGAGGCAGAGCAGACCACCGCGAGTGGCCTGGTCATCCCTGACACCGCCAAGGAGAAGCCCCAGGAGGGCGAGGTCGT
>Ga0073899_10001510_pt1 | contig 21311 bp, 17 predicted proteins | sample KloWWTmetaKNB5Ph_FD_88975 | JGI IMG/M metagenome (GOLD analysis project Ga0073899, IMG submission 88975) | Active sludge microbial communities from Klosterneuburg, Austria, studying microevolution and ecology of nitrifiers - Klosterneuburg... | ecosystem: Engineered > WWTP > Aerobic digester >... | reverse complement strand
GACCCCGGCCAGCCGGCGCTGTTCCTGACCGAGCGCGGCCGGCCGATGACCCGCCAGGGCTTCTGGAAGCTGCTCGGCGGCTACGTCCGGGCCGCCGGCATCCGCGCGGTCGGCGGCGCGGTGTCCCCACACAAGCTGCGCCACTCGTTCGCCACCCACCTGCTCGAGCGCGGCGCCGACCTGCGCGCGGTGCAGGCCATGCTCGGCCACGCCGACATCGCCACGACCCAGCTGTACACGCACGTCAGCCGGGCCCACCTGGTCGAGCAGTACCGCCGGGCGCACCCGCGCGCGCGGTAGCCATGCCCGCGGCCGCCGCTTGCGAGCGCGCCACGCGCCGTCCATAGTCCGGTCGTGAACGACGTCGCCACGCCCGACCGCATCCAGCTGGTGGTGCAGGGCATGATCATGTTCATCGCCGCGATCGCGCTCCACGAGTTCGGTCACGCGTGGATGGCCACCAAGCTGGGCGACTCGACCCCCAAGCGCCAGGGGCGGCTGACGCTGAACCCGATGGCCCACGCCGATCCGATCGGCACGCTGCTGCTGCCGGCGGTGTTCTTGATCTCGACCGGCACGATCGGCTTCGCCTGGGGCAAGCCGGTGCAGCACCGCTCGTTCCACCGCAAGGGCAACATGCTGGTGGCGTTCGCCGGGCCGGCGATGAACGTGATCCTGGCGACGTTCATCGTGCTGGTCCACGTGATCTTGCTCAAGGCCGGCGTGAAGGTCGGGCCCAAGCTGACCGGCGCGCTGATCAACGCGGTGTTCCTCAACTTCATCCTGTTCTTCTTCAACCTGATCCCGGCGGCGCCTCTCGACGGCGGCACCGTGCTGCGCGGGCTCATCCCGTACAGCTGGCTGCGGGGCTACGATCAATACGCGGTCTACGCGCCGTTCGTGCTGCTGGCGTTCATGATGGTGCCGGCGATCGGCGTCGTGGTGCGCTGGCCGGCCGAGTGGATGACGTTCCACCTCTACGAGCTGATGCTGAAGATCGGTCACGTGCCGTCGCTCGTGGGTGCACGGTGAGCTTCGGCGGCAACTACCAGGTTGCCCTCGACGTCTTCGAGGGCCCGCTCGACCTGCTCTTGCACCTGGTCAAGAAGCACGAGCTCGAGATCCTCGACATCCCGATCTCGTTCGTCACCCAGAAGTACCTCGAGTACCTCGACGCGATGCAGCGGCTCGACATCGACGTCGCCGGCGAGTACCTGGTGATGGCGGCGACGCTGTGCCACCTGAAGTCGCGCGAGCTCCTTCCGAACCCGGAGCCCGAGCCGACCGAGGAGCTCGACGAGGACGCGCCGCTCGAGGAGATCGACACCCGGGCCGAGCTGATCAAGCGGCTGCTCGAGTACCAGAAGTACAAGGAGGCGGCCAACCGCCTGGGCGACCGGCCGGTGGTCGGCCGCAACGTCTGGGGCCGCGGCACCGCGCTCGAGGACGCGCTGGCCGAGGGCATCGACGCCGGGGCGGTCGCGCCGCTGGCGCCGTTCCCGGTGCACCGGCTGATCGAGGCCCTCGACCGGCTGATGCGGTCGGCCAAGATCAAGGTCACCCACAACGTCCTGATCGACCGGCTGAGCGTCAGCCAGCGCATCAGCGAGCTGACCGACCGCCTCGAGCGCGAGGGCACGTTCACGTTCACGTCGATGTTCCGGTTCGCCCAGCCCGACGTCGAGATGACCTACGCCGAGATCAAGCACGAGGCGGTGGTGACGCTCTTGGCGGTGCTGGAGATGGCCAAGCTGCGGCTGATCTCGATCCGGCAGGACGAGGGCGAGATCGAGATCATGATCTCGCGGGTGGCGGCCGACCTCCGCGAGGCGGTGGCCCGTACCGTGGCCGGCTCCGACGACTACCGATAGCGGGGGAGGGCGCCGGGCGGGGGACGGGCGCCGGGCGGTTAGGGTGCTGTTGGGGGTTTCGCTCGGGGGCGCAAGTGCGCTAAAAGCGCGGCGAACGTGAGCCGGAGCAAGAAGAAGAAGACCCGCAAGGCAGCCGAGCAGGACGCCCTGGCGGCGATGGCGGCCGACGCCGGCGTGGAGATCACGGCGGGGGAAGAGGGCGAGCCTGCGGCGGAGACCGCGACCGCGGCCGAGACCGAGACCGCGGCGGGGACCGCGACCGAGACCGCGGCGGGGACCGAGAGCGAGACCGAGACCGAGACCACGGCGGGGACCGAGACCGAGACCGAGACCACGGCGGGGACCGAGGCCGAGCCCGAGCCCGAGCCCGCGGCCGAAACCGAGACCGCGGCCGAGACCGAGACCGAGACCGAGACCGTGGCTGACGCGGAGCCGGTGACGGAGCCGGTGGGCGACGAGGACCCGGATGCGCCGATCGATGGGGACGAGGACGAGGACGAGGAGGATGACGGGACGTCGCCGATCGCGGGGCAGGCGGCGCAGCTGGATCCGGCGCGGTTCAAGTCGCTGATCGAGGCGCTCTTGTTCGCGGCCGACAGGCCGCTGACGGTGGCGCGGCTGCGGCAGCTGACCCGGGTCAGCGACACGGCGCGGATCCAGGCGGCGCTCGATGCGCTGGTGGCGCAGCACGCCGACACCGGCATCGTGGTGTCGTCGATCTCGGGCGGGTACTCGCTGCGGACGCACTCGTCGTTCTCGCCGTGGGTGCAGCAGCTGATCGCCGGGCGCCCGGTGCGGCTGTCGCGCGCGCAGCTCGAGACCCTGGCGATCGTGGCGTACCGGCAGCCGATCACGCGGCCCGAGATCGATCAGATCCGCGGCGTCGACTCGGGCGCGACGCTGAAGCTGCTGCTCGACCGGACGCTGATCCGGATCCTGGGCAAGCGCGAAGAGGTGGGGCGGCCGCTCCTGTACGGGACGACCAAGGAGTTCCTCGACTTCTTCAGCTTGAACGACCTGCGCGAGCTGCCGACGCTCCGCGAGTACAGCGAGCTCTCGGACGAGAGCCGCGGCGTGGTCGCGAAGATGGGGCTGGAGCTGCCGCCAGCCGCGCCCGTGTCGGGCGCGAGCGACGCCGAGCTCGTGGCGGCGATGGAGACGGAGCCCGCGGACGCGACCGAGACTGCGGACGCGACCGAGACTGCGCCCGCGGACGCGACCGAGACTGCGCCCGCGGACGCGACCGAGCCCGCCGACGCGACCGAGCCCGCCGACGCGACCGAGCCCGCGGACGCGACCGAGCCCGCCGACGCGACCGAGCCCGCCGACGATCCGGAGCCGGAAGCGGAGCCGGAGCCGGAAGCGGAGCCGGAAGCGGAGCCGGAGCCGGAGCCGGAAGCGGAGCCGGAGCCGGAATCCGAGCCCGAGCCGGTGGGGCACATGCTTGAAGAGCCGGAGCCTGAGTCGGTCGATGCGCCCGAGGACCTGCCGGCCGAGGTCGTCGATGACGACGCGGCGGCGGCGGCTCGAGGCGATGCGTCGATCGATCGCACCTCGGACGTGCTAGGCAGTCCGGATCCCGACGATGCGATCGTCGACAACGACACCGACGAAGGGTACTGACCCATGGCCGCTCCCACGCTCGTGCGCCTGCAGCGCTTCATCGCCCAGGCCGGAATCGCCGCGCGCCGCAAGGCCGAGGAGCTGATCACCTCCGGCCGGGTCACCGTCGACGGCAAGGTGGTGACCGAGCTCGGCACCAAGGTCGACCCGCTCAACGCCAACGTCCAGGTCGACGGCGAGCCGGTGGCGCCGCAGGAGCTGTTCTACATCGTCTTCAACAAGCCCAAGGCCTGCATCACCGCGGTGACCGACGATCGCGGTCGCGAGACGGTGATGGACTACCTGCCGAACCTGCCGGTGTCGGTGGCGCCGGTCGGCCGCCTCGACTTCTACAGCGAGGGCGTGCTGCTCCTGACCAACGACGGCGAGCTGGCGGCCAAGCTCCTGGCCCCGGGCTCCCACGTGCCGAAGACCTATCACGTCAAGGTCAACGGCAACATCAAGGCCGCCGACCTCGAGCACCTGCGCACCGGCGTCACCCTCGACGACGGCACGGTCACCGCGCCGGCCGAGGTCGAGGAGCTGCCCAGCGACAGCAAGCACCCGTGGCTGGCGTTCACGCTCTACGAGGGCAAGTCGCGCCAGATCCACCGCATGCTCGAGGCGCTCGGCTGCACGGTCACCAAGCTGCAGCGGGTGGCGTTCGCCAACCTGTCGTTCCACGGCCTGCGCGTCGGCGACGCGCGCGAGCTGTCCCAGGGTGAGCTCAACGAGCTGCGCGAGATGGTCGGCCTCGATCGCCGCGCCGGCGCGCGCGGGTCGTGGAGCGCGGCCCGCGAGGACACCGATCAGGCGCGCAAGCTGCGGGCCCAGGCCCAGGCCGAGCGCGAGGCCGCGGGCGGGATGCCCGGGCCGGTGGGCGGCGACGACGACGAAGACGAGGAGGTGTTCGAGCGGCAGCTCGCCGCGCGCACCCGCGGCGGTCGCGCCGCGCCGCCCTCGCGTGACGAGCGGCCGACGCGCGGTCGCGACGAGCGTCCGGTGCGCGGCGCGGGCGGCGGCTTCGGCGGTCGGCCCACTGGCGGTCGCGACGAGCGTCCGGTGCGCGGCGCAGGCGGCGGCGGCTTCGGCGGTCGGCCCACCGGCGGTCGCGACGAGCGTCCGGCGCGCGGCGCGGGCGGCGGCTTCGGCGGTCGGCCCACTGGCGGTCGGCCCACCAGCGGACGGCCCAGCGTTGGTCGCGACGAGCGTCCGGCGCGCGGCGCAGGCGGCGGTGGCTTCGGCGGTCGGCCCACCGGCGGACGGCCCAGCGTTGGTCGCGACGAGCGTCCGGCGCGCGGCGCGGGCGGCGGAGGCTTCGGCGGTCGGCCGAGCGGCGGTCGGCCGAGCAGCGAGCGTCCCGCGCGCGGCGCAGGCGGCGGCGGCTTCGGCGGTCGGCCGAGCAGCGAGCGTCCGGCGCGCGGCGCAGGCGGCGGCGGCTTCGGCGGTCGGCCCAGCAGCGATCGTCCGGCGCGCGGCGCGGGCGGCGGTGGCTTCGGTGGTCGGCCGAACAGCGATCGTCCGGCGCGCGGCGCGGGCGGCGGCGGCGGTGGCTTCGGCGGGCGCCCGACCAGCGGCGGTCGTCCGAGCAGCGGCGCGCGTCCCACCGGCGGGCGCCCGTCGGGCGGCGGCTTCGGCGGTCGTCCGGCCAGCGGCGGTCGGCCCACTGGCGGCGCGCGCCCCAGCGGGGGGCGGCCCACCGGCGGCGCGCGTCCGGCCAGCGGTCGGCCCGCGAGCGGCGGTCGCCCGGCCACCGGGCGCCCCTCGGGCGGTGCCCGCCCCGCGAGCGGTCGCCCCGGCGGCGGTGGTCGGCCGGCGCCACGCGGCAAGGGCGGCGGTCGCCGCTGATCGCCCGCGTGTGTTAGCGTGGCACCCCTCATGGAGCTGCGCGCGCTCACGGTCCTCGACTCACTCCAGCCTCAGCTCACCGGCTTCTTGCAGACGGTGTGCGCGGGCTTCATGCCCAAGGAGTACGAGGCCGCCGCGTTCATCGAGATCGCGCCCGGCATCGCGATCAACCAGCTCACCGACGCGGCGCTCAAGGCCACCATATGCCGCCCCGGCATGCAGATCGTCGAGCGCGCCTACGGCATGCTCGAGCTGCACGAGGGCGACAAGGGCCAGGTCGAGGCCGCCGTCGACGCGATCACCACGCAGATGGGCGTGCGCCGCGAGGATCGGCTCAAGGCCCGGATCGTGTCGTCGCAGATCATCACCGGCATCGACGGCCACCAGAGCCAGCTGATCAACCGCATGCGCCACGGCGACATGATCGTCGCCGGCCAGACGCTGTACATCCTCGAGGTCCACCCGGCCGCCTACGCGGCGCTGGCGGCCAACGAGGCCGAGAAGGCCGCGCCGATCCACCTGCTCGAGATGATCGCGTTCGGCGCGTTCGGCCGCCTGTGGCTGGGCGGCAGCGAGGCCGAGATCGCCGCCGCCGCCGCCGCCGCCGAGGGCGCTCTCAAGGGCATCACCGGCCGCGACAACCCGGGCTGAAGCGCTGCCGATCAACGGAGCGAGCTGAGCGCCTGGTCGATCGCCGCGACCAGGTCGCGCTGCAGCTCGGCCTCGAACGCGTCCGCGCTCGGCGCGCCGACCAGGCGGGCCCGCAGGGCGGCGAGCGCGCCGCGGCTGCCGGTGGCGCCCAGCCGCGCCAGCGCCTCGACGACGACGACCTTGGCCGCGGCGCCGACCTGCGCGTCGGCCAGCTCGTCGGTCAGCGGCGCCGCGGCCCGCGGATCGCCGGTGCGGCCGAGGGCCTCGTAGACGTAGAGCAAGGTCGACGGGATGGCGGCCGGCCCCTTGGCCTTCTCCGCGCGGAGCAGGGCCAGGAGGCGCGTCACCGCGGCGTCCCGGGCCGCGCCGTCGGCCACGCCGCCCAGCTTGCCCAGGCCGTCGACGACCGCCGGGATGACGCCCGGCCGCGCGTCGAGATCGATCGCGGCCAGCGCGGCGATCGCGCCGGTGGCGCGCCGCGCGACCAGCCCGTCGGCGGCCTCGCCCACCACCACGGCATCCTCGGACGCCAGCCCGTCGATGAGGCGCGCGGTGCCGTCGTCGCTCGGGTCGGCCAGCGCCAGCTTGAGATCGTCGATCGTGAACGGCGCGGCGGCGTCGGGCGCAGCGGGGCGGGGCGCCTGGTCGGCGCGCGGCGGCGCCGCGGCAGGGGCAGCAGGCGCGGCCGGCGCGCTCGGTGACGCGGCTGGCGCTGGTGGCGCCTCCTGCGCCGTCGGCGCCCCGGTCCGCGCAGGCCTCGACCCGCCGCGCGCGAGGATCAGCGCCGCGAGCCCGGCGACCGCGACCGCGCCGATCGCCAGCGTCGCGCGGGCCGCCATGCTCAGCAGCCCGCGTAGCTGCAGTACGTCGTGCGCATCTGGGTCATGGTCTTGCTGGGCTGACCATAGCGCCCGGGCGGCAGCGACGCCCACTCGTACGACAGCTTCGACATCGCGTTCGAGAACTCGGCCGCGGTCATCGGCCGGTCCTGCGGCACGGTGACCCGGCGGGTGTTGGAGATCAGGTAGGCGGCGCCGCGCTCCTGGTTCTCGGGCTCGAAGCTGGCGAGCCCGCGGGCGCTCTTGACCGAGTTCCAGGTGGTGGTCAGGAACTGGTAGCGGCCGGCGGCGGTCGAGCAGCTGCTGCCGAACGCGATGCACCGGTTGGGGTGGACCTGGCAGCTCGTGAACAGCCGGAACGAGAACATCACGTCGTAGCCGTCCTTCGAGTAGCCGCGGGTGCCCTCGGCGAACGCGATCGCGTCGTGCAGCGCCTTCTGGTAGCGGGTGACCACGCCCTGGGCGCGCGACGGCGCGCAGGTGGTGCCGCTGGGCGGCGGGGTCACCGCGTCGCGGACCACGTACCGGCCGTAGACCCAGCCGGTCACGCCGCCGCTGTTGGTCACCTTGACCCAGCCGGTCTCGCCGCTGGTGGCCGCGCAGGTCACGCGCTCGCCGTCGGCCAGGGTGTCCAGGATCGCGGCGCTGGTGCTGCCGCTGGCGCGCAGGTTGAGGGTGGAGGCGGTCACCCGCAGCACCTCCCCGGCGTTGACGATCTCGTTCACGCCCAGCGCGAACTCGTTGCCCGCCTCGTGCTCGACCTCGGTGTCACCGACCATGCAGCCAGAAGCCGACAGGCACACCGCCAGGGCGAGCAGGGGGAGCGACTTGAGCATGCCCAGGTGTTCAGCAAGCGGTGTGCCGCCCGGGCGGGCGCGCGGCCGCCCGGATTTCCGGGTCACGGGCCCCCGCGAGTGCAGACCGCGGGTTGCAGTGACGCCGACCGGTGGCGCCCTCAGGCCCCACCGGGGCCTGGGGTGGGGGCCGCGGCCGCGAACCTCCCCGAAATGCCGGGGCCCCGCCGCCGGCGCGATCGCGCCCGCCGGCTATAGTCGCCGGCATGCCCACCCTCGCGCCTCCCGAGCTGTCCGCGCCGTTCGCGCCGGGCGGCGAGGCCGCGATCGACGCCGTGCTCGCGCAGCGCCTCCTGGCCGCCGCGCTCGAGTCCGGCGGCGACGCGGCCGACCTGTACTTCGAGTACCGCGTCACCGCCGACTACGCGCTGCAGGAAGAGAAGGTCAAGAGCGTCGGCCGCGGCGTCACGCTGGGCCTGGGCGTGCGGGTCACCAAGGGCGACGCCACCGGTTACGCGTTCACCGAGGACCTGGCCTGGGAGCGCATGGTCCACGCCGCGCGCATCGCCGGCCAGATCGCCACCGGCGGCGGGCGGGCGCAGCCGGTCGCGGCGCACCCCGTGACGCTGCCCGACTACTATCCGGTGCAGCGGCTGTCGCTGGTCGAGCCGCCGGCCGACAAGCTGGCGCTGCTGTACGCCGCCGACAAGGCGGCGCGCGCCGCCGACCCGCGGATCGTCAAGGTCGAGGCGTCGCTGGTCGAGCAGATCAAGGAGGTGCTGGTCATCAGCTCCGACGGCCGCATGGCCCGCGACGTCCAGCCGCTGATGCGGTTCGGCGTGTCGGCGGTGGCCGAGGACGGCGGCAAGCGCCAGGCGGGCAGCTCCGGCGGCGGCGGCCGGTTCGGCCTCGACTACTTCGCGCAGCCGGGCAAGGACGCGGTCAGCCACGGCCGCGAGGCCGCCCGGGTCGCGATCGCGATGCTCGACGCCCGCGAGGCCCCGGCCGGCGAGATGCCGGTGGTGCTGGCGGCCGGCGACTCCGGCATCCTGCTGCACGAGGCGGTCGGCCACGGCCTCGAGGCCGACTTCAACCGCAAGGAGACCTCCAACTACACCGGCCAGCTCGGCAAGCCGGTGGCCTCGGCGCTGTGCACCGTGGTCGACGACGGCACGATCGGCGCGTCGCGCGGCTCGATCAACGTCGACGACGAGGGCTACGCCAGCGGCCGCCACGTGCTGATCGAGAACGGCATCCTGGTCGGCTACATGCACGACCGGCTGAGCGCCAAGCACTTCGGCGTCAGCCCCGGCGGCAACGGCCGGCGCGAGTCGTTCCGGTCGATGCCGCTGCCGCGCATGACCAACACGCTTTTGATGCCCGGCCCGCATGCGCCCGAGGAGATCATCGCGTCGGTCAAGCGCGGCATCTACGCCAAGCGCTTCAGCGGCGGCCAGGTCAACATCTCCAACGGCGACTTCGTCTTCAGCCTGACCGAGAGCTACCTCATCGAGGACGGCAAGCTGACCGCGCCGCTCAAGGGCGTGAACCTGATCGGCAACGGCCCCGAGGCCATGCGCAAGGTCGACATGCTGGGCACCGACTTCGAACTCTCCGACGGCATCTGGACCTGCGGCAAGGACGGCCAGTCGGTGCCGGTCGGCGTCGGCACGCCGTCGTGCCGCATCAGCGGCATCACCGTGGGAGGGACCCAGGCATGAGCGCCAACATCTCCGAAGCCACCGTGCGCGAGCTGCGCGAACAGGCGCAGAAGTGCGTCGAGCTGTGCCGGCGCGCCGGCGCCGACGCCGCCGAGGTGCTGGTCCGCGACGGCTCCGAGCTGACCGTCAAGATCCGCCTCGGCGAGCCCGAGCTGGTGCAAGAGGCCGGCAGCCGGGCGCTGGGCCTGCGGGTGTTCAAGGACGGCCGCCGCGCGGTCACCTACACCAGCGATCTGCGCGACCAGCCGCTGGCGGCGTTCGTCAAGGAGAGCGTCGCGCTGGCGGCGCTGTCCGAGCCCGACGAGTTCGCGCTGGCGCCCGATCCGTCGGAGCTGGCCCGGGACGTCCCCGACCTCGACCTGTACGACGAGCGCGTCGGCGAGGTCGACGCGGCGTGGGCGCTGGCGCAGTGCCAGCGCGGCGAGGCCGCCGCCCGCGCCGCCGATCCGCGCATCTCCAACTCCGACGGCGCCACCTGGTCGCGGGTGGTCGGCGCGACCGCGTTCGCCACCTCCGGCGGCTTCGTCGGCGGCTACCGCGGCACCTACGCGTCGTTCTACGTCGAGCCGATCTGCGACGACGCCAGCGAGGCGACGCCGAAGAAGCGCAACGGCTACTGGTGGACCGCCGATCGGTTCCTGGCCCGGCTCGACGAGCCCGAGGCGGTGGGCCGCGAGGCCGCGCGCCGCACGGTGGCGCAGCTCGGCTCGCGCAAGATCCCGACCCAGGAGTGCCCGGTGGTGTTCGACCCCGAGGTCGCGCGCTCGCTGGTGGGCACGGTGTTCTCGGTGGCCAACGGCTCGTCGTTCTGGCGCAAGTCGACCTACCTGCTGGGCCGCGAGGGCACGATCATCGCGTCGCCGCTGGTGACGATCGTCGACCGCCCGCACATCCCGCGGGCGCCGGGCTCGCGCCCGTTCGACGGCGACGGCCTGCCGACCCGCGACAACACGCTGGTGCGCGCCGGCGTGCTCGAGACCGTGCTGTGCGACACCTATGCCGCGCGCAAGCTCGGGCGCGCGTCGACCGGCTCGTCGGGGCGCGGCATCGGCGGCAACCCCGGGCCGACCACGTCGAACCTGATCCTCGAGGCCGGGGCGACGCCGCGGGCCGAGCTGCTGCGCTCGACCGGCCGCGGCCTGTACGTCACGTCGATGATGGGCTTCGGCTTCAACCCGGTCACCGGCGACTTCTCGCGCGGCGCCTCGGGGTTCTGGATCGAGAACGGCGAGCTGACGTTCCCGGTCAGCGAGATCACCGTGTCGTGCAACTTCGATCAGCTGCTGCAGCGGATCGACTGCGTCGGCGACGACCTCGACATGCGCAGCTCGACCGCGGCCCCGACGCTGCGCGTGTCGCACATGACGATCGCCGGCAGCTCGGCGTAAGCTCGGGGGCGGTGATCGACGACACCGACTTCGGTGACTACCGGATCGTCGGGCCGCTGGGGCGGGGCGGCATGGGCCAGGTGTTCCTCGGGCACGACGTCGTGCTCGACCGGCCGGTGGCGATCAAGCTGATCGTCCGCGCCGACGCCGCGGCGCGCGAGCGGTTCCTGATCGAGGCCCGCGCGATCGCCCGGCTCGCGCACCCCAACGTCGTCGCGGTGTACCGCGCCGGCGAGACCCGCGACGGGAGGCCGTACCTGGTGCAGGAGCTGGTGCGCGGCCAGAGCCTCGATCGCGTCGCGGCGCCGCTGCCGGCGGCCGAGGTGCGGCGGATCGGCGCCGCGATCGCCAGCGGGCTGGCCGCGGCCCACGCCGCCGGCGTGCTGCACCGCGACCTCAAGCCGGGCAACGTCATGCTCGCCGACGACGGCGCGGTGAAGATCCTCGACTTCGGCCTGGCCAAGCTGACGCCGCGCGACGCGCCAGCCGGCGAGGCCGCGGCCCCGATCGCGCGGGCCAGCGCCACGCCGGCGCCCGGCACGGCGCCGCCCGACGCGACCCCGGCCGACGGGCTGGCCGCCACCGCCGACGGCGAGGCCGCGCCGCTCGCCGACGTGCCGGCCGCGCCGGCGCTGGCCGGCGCCGAGTTGACCCGCACCGGCGCGGTGCTCGGGACCCCGCGCTACATGGCCCCCGAGCAGTGGCGCGGTGAGGCCGCGACCGCGCGGACCGATCTGTACGCGCTGGGCGCGCTGCTGTTCGAGCTGGCCACCGGCCGGCCGGTGCACCCGCACCGCGACGCCGGTTCGCTCGAGGCCGCGGTCACCGCGCGCGACGCGCCGGCGGTGGCGACCCTGGCGCCGGGGCTCGACCCGGCGCTGGCCGGGGCCATCGATCGCGCGCTGCGCCGCGACCCGGCCGAGCGACTGGCCTCGGCCGAGGCGATGGCCGAGGTGCTCCGCGCCGCGCCGGCGACCGCCGCGATCGTCGCCGTGCCGCGCCGCCGGCGCGCGCTCGCGCTCGGGGCCGGCGGCGTCGTGGCGGCGGTCGCGGTCGCGGTCGCGGCGCTGACCCTGCGCGGCGGCGGCGAGGCGGCGCGCCCCACGCCCGCGATCAGCCCCGCCGCGGCCGCCGCGTCGACCGCGCTGGCGGTGCAGGGGCGGGCGCTGGCCTCCGGCGCCGGCTGCGCGCGCACGCCGGTGTTCGTCGACGACGACCGCCTCGCGTACGCGCTGGTCGACGACGACGCCGGCGACCTGTACCTGCGCGACCTCGCGACCGGCGCCGAGCGCCCGCTGACCCGGACGCCGGCCGTCAGCGAGCTGGCGCCGCAGCCGGTGATCGGCGCCGCCGCGCTGACGTACATGGCCCAGGCCCAGGGCTCGGGCGGGTTCACCGCGACCCGGCTGCCGCTCGACGGCGCGCCCGCCACCGCGTACCCGCTCGGCGGGCTGTTCATGTCGCCGGGGGTGCTGGCGATCGGCGACGACCTGCTGCACGTCGTCGGCGGCGGCGCCACGCTGGCGCGCCTGCGCGGCACCACCGTCAGCGAGGTGCTCAAGCTGCCGGGGCGGCGGATCTTCACGATGGCCCCGTCGGTCACCGGCCGCTTCCTGGTGATCGATGGGCCGTGCGTGGTCGATCTCGCGGCGACGCCGGTGGCCGCGCCGGCGTGCGTGCACACCGCGCAGCCGGCCTACGGCCGCCTGGCGATCGACGGCACCGGCGACGTGATCTACTACGGCGCGCCGGGCGGCATCCGGCGGTTCACGCGCTCGACCGGCGCCGACGCGCTGGTCGTCGAGGGGGCCGGCGTCAACGGCGGCCTCGCGCTGGCGCCGTCGGGGCGGCGCCTGGCGTGGTCCGACTGCCAGCCGCAGATCACGCTGACCGATCTCGCCACCGGCGCGGCGGTGCACGCCGAGTCGTTGACCGGGCCGACCACCAACACGCGCGGCGACTGGGCGTTCGTGCGCGAGACGCCCAGCCTGTCGATCCTGGCGTTCCGCGAGCCCGGCGGCCTGGTCCACGAGCTGACCGCGCCGCCGATCATCCCGGGGCACCCGGCGCTCGAGCCCGATGGCGAGCGCGTCGTGTTCGGCCGCGGCGACGTGCCCGGCCTGCACCTGGCGTGGGGCACCCAGCTGCGGCCGATCGAGCGCCTCACCGACGATCCCAGCGACGACGGCGCGGTGTGGATCGGGCGCGACCGGGTGGCCTTCACCCGCACCGACGCGGCCGGCGTCCCGGCGGTGTGGACGGTCGACGTGCTCGCCGGTCGGCCGGCGGTGGCGACCGGGCGGGCGCGGCGCCAGGTCGCCGACGCCCAGCCCGGCGGCGGGCAGGTGCTGCTGCTCAACGACGACCGCACCCGGCTGTACCTGTGGGATCCGGCGACCGGCGACGAGCGCGAGGTGCCGCAGCCCGCGGCGTTCCACGGCGCGCTGCTGCTCGACGCCGACCTCGCGCCCGATGGCCGGCACGTCGTCGTGCTGCGCGGGCCCGAGGTCTGGCGGTTCGCCATCGACGGCGGCGCGGCCGAGCGGCTGTGGGTCGCCCCGGCGGGGCACGGCTGCTGGGGCGTCGAGGTCGACGCGCGCGACCACGTGATCGTGGCCGACGCGCGCGACGCCGGGCGGGTCTACGTCGCCGACCTGCCCTGAGTCAGCGGGCGCACGCCGCGGCGATGGCGGCCTCGGCGGCCGGCGCGGCCAGCGCCTGGTAGCGGGCCGCGGCCGCGCGATCGCCGAGCGCGCACGCGGCCACGCCGGCCAGCTCGATCAGCCTCCGCCGGTGCGGCCCGTCGAGCGACGTGCGGGTCAGGCCGGCCTCGGCCTGGGCCCGCGCCTCGCCCCACCGCCTGGCCGCAGCGGCCCGCGCGGCGGCGTCGACGATCGCGGCGTCGCGGTTGTCGGGCGGCTGCGGGTCGAACGTGACCGGGTAGCGGACCGTCGCGTGCCCCGCGCGATCGAGGCGCGGCGCCGGCGCCGCCGCCAGCGTCGTGGCCGCGCACCCGCGGAACCCGGGCGCGGCGGCCAGCGGGCCGGTGACCAGCACGTCGTCGACGACGATCGACGTCCCGCGCGCGTCGCTGGTGATCGTGAGCGCGAGCTCGACGACGCCGGCCGCGGTCCCATCGCCGACGCAGGCGGCCAGCGCGGGCACGACCGCCTTGAGCACCGGGCGCAGCTCGGCCTTGGTCAGCGTGGCCGGAGGCACGGCGACCGGCGCGGCGGGCGGCGGCGCCGCGGCGCGAGGCGCGCAGCCCGCGCACGTGACGGCCAGCGCGGCCAGGCGCGGCCCGGCGATCGCCACCAGGGCCGCGGCCACGGCGCTACTCCGCCGCCAGATCGATGCCGAGCTCACGCAGGCAGGACTGGGCGAGCACGGGCTTGGTCGCCGGCGACACCAGCGCGTAGTAGTGCCGCGCGCGCACGACGTTCTTGAGCCGGCACGCGGTGATCGCGGCGGTGTTGAGCAGCTTGGTGCGGACCGCGCCGGTCGGCGCCATCGCCAGCCCGCGCTCGGCCATCGCGAACGCGCGGGCGTAGTCGGCGTTCATCGCCGCCTCGGCGGCGCGGTCCGCGAGCTCGGCGGGGTCGCTCGGCGTCACCGGCTTGAGCGGCCGCACCGGCGTCGGCTTGCGCGGCGCGGTCGGGCCTGGCGCCGGCGTCCCCGTGGCCGTGGGCGCGGGCTCGTCGAGCTGCGCGAACACGAACGGGTAGGTGACCTCGACGTGGCCGCCGTCGCCCATCGGCGGCAGCACCATCGCCTCCAGCGTCGCGGTCATGCAATCGTGGAAGTCCTGCGACTGGCCGAGCGGCCCGTCGACGTCGAGGTCACGCATCGCCACCACCGTGCCGATGTCGGCGGCGCTGTCGATCGTGAGGTGGGCGGTCGCGTCGACCCGCCCGATCGACGGGTCGCGCTCGAGCTCGGCCTCGAAGCACTCGGACAGCATCGGCACCACGTCCTTCACCCCGGCCCGGATCTCGTCCTTGTCGAGGACGCCGGGGCTGGGGTCGGCCACCGCCGGCGCCGCCGGCGCGATCGGCGCGACCGGCGCGCCACCCACCCGCGGTGTGGCGCGGGCCCGCGCGATCGCCGCGGCGACCTGCTGCCGGCGCGCGCCGTCGACCGCGGCCTTGGCCACCGCGACCACCGGCGGCGGGGCGACCGGCGGCGGCGCGCCGAGCGTCACCTCCGCGCCGGCGGCGATCGGCTGCGCCGGACGATCCGGCTGCTGGGCCGACACCCGGCCCTCGTACACGGCGATCACCACGACGGCGGCGATCGCGGCGCTGGTTGCGCCCACGGCGACGGTGCGATTCATCGGAGCCTCCACGCGGAAGGTCGCGCGCTCGCTGGTGAGCGCGGCGACGGGGGTCTCGACCACCAGGCCCAGCGACCCGCGCTGGCGGTAGGTGACGACGCCGGCGGTGTGCGCGACCTGCGCGACGCCGTCGACGGTGGTCCAGGACAGGGCGGCGCCGGGCTCGGCCAGCGCCTCGAGGTCGCGGCCCAGGCGCACCGTGGTCGGCGCGGTGGCCGCGATCCGGCCGTGATCGGGCGGGGGCGCGGACGGGCGCAGCGCGATCGCCGCCACCGCGGCCGCCACCAGCGCGCCGCCGACCGCGGCGTAGGCCCAGCGGCGGCGCGGCGCGGCCGGCCCGTCGAGCGCGGTCGCCCGGGCCCGGCCGCTCACCGCGTCGAGCACGCGATCGGCGACCCGCGCCGGCGGCGGCGGCGCGGCCCAGGCGTCGAGATCGAGGCGGTCGTCGTCGTCGGTCATGGCGTCACTCCCTCGGCGGTCAGCCGGGCGCGCACCGCAGCGCGCGCCCGCGACAGCCGGGACTTCACGGTGCCCAGATCGATCGCGAGCGTCGCCGCGATCTCGTCGTACTCGAGCTCGAACACGTCGCGCAGCAGCAGCACCGCGCGGGCGCCGGCGGGCAACGTCGCGATCGCCGCGGCGATCCGCTCGCCGGCCTGACGCCGCTCGTGGCTGCGCGCCGGCGACGGCAGCGCCGAGGCCCACGCGGCCTCGTCATCGGTCGGCTCGGGCCGCACCCGGCGCAGCTCGTTGAGCGTCAGCCGCGTGGCGATCGTGAAGATCCAGGTCGACAGCCGGGCCGGGCCGCGGGGATCGAACTCCGGCAGCGCCCGGTACACCCGGACGAAGGTGTCCTGGGTCAGGTCGTCGGCGCGGTCGGCCAGCCCGACCGGCGCGGTCATCCGCCAGCACAGGTCCCAGATCGGCCGCTGGTAGCGCTCGACCAGCGCCCGGAACGCCGGCTCGTCGCCGGCCTGGGCCCGCCGCAGGGTCACGTCGTCGAGCTCGCCGGGGCGAGCGCGGCGGCGGGCAGGCGCCTCGGCGGTCATCACCCCAGGTTCCACCCGCGACCCCGCGGTTGGTTCCCGGATCGTCGCCGATTCCTGCGGCGATCGCTCAACGCCGCGGGAACAGCGAGGCCAGCCGCGCCAGCGAGGCGGCGTGGACGTGGCCGTTGGACGCCACCAGGCCGCGCGGGCGCGACAGGTCGGCCTGGTCGTAGCGCACCGGATCGCCCAGCGTGTCGGTCAGCCGGCCGCCGGCGGCGTGGAGGATGGCCTCGGGCGCGCAGGTGTCCCACGCCTTGCACTTGGGGAACGGGTTCACGTACAGGTCGCGCTCGCCCAGCGCGATCAGCGCGAGCTTCAGGCCCACCGAGCCGATGTTCAGCTCGTTGGCGATGCAGCGCGCTCTTGACCTCGTCGATCACCTCGCTGCGGTGCGACTTCGACGCCACCAGCCGGATCGCCCCGACGTCGGCGATCGTCGACACCGTCAGCGCCGTGGTCGCGCCGTCGGGCAGCTCCATCCACGCGCCCCGCGCCGGCGCCGCCGCGAACAGCCGGCCGCTGGTCGGCTGGAACACCACCCCGACGATCGGGCGCTGCGCGACGCACAGCCCGATCATCACCGCGAAGCCGTCGCTGCCGCGGATGAAGTCCTTGGTGCCGTCGATCGGGTCGACGTACCAGACCCGCGGCGCGGTCAGGCGCGCCAGGTCGTCGGCCGACTCCTCGCTGACCACGCAGTCGGCGGGGAATGCCGCGCGCAGCCCGGCGACGATCAGGTCCGACGCCGCGCGGTCGGCCACGGTCACCGGCTCGTCGCCGGCCTTGTGCTCGACGCCCAGCGCCGCCGGCCCGCGGTCGCGGATCGCCACCGCCAGGGCGCCGGCCTCGCGCGCGAGCTGGCTGGCGATCTCGATCTCGCGGTCGTAGCTCACGCCGCGACCTTACCCCACAACCGGTCAGGCGTTCATGCCGCCGTTCGGCCAGAGCAGCGCCTTGGTCTCCTCCAGCGTCGCCACGCTGCGCCCCGACAGCTTGGCCATCTGCACCGCCGCCGCCACCAGGTCGCCGTTGCTCGTCGCCATCGCGCCGTCGGGCAGGTAGAAGTTGTCCTCGAGGCCGACCCGGACGTCGCCGCCCAGGCACAGCGCCGCCATCGCCAGCGGCCACTGCTCGCGGCTGATGCCGATCACCTTCCACCGCGCGTCGGCCGGGATGTTCTGGGCCTGGAACGCCAGGTGGCGCGCCGTGGCCGGGATGCCGCCCAGCACGCCCATGATGAACGAGAAGTGGTAGGGGCGCTCGATCAGCCCCAGGCTCTCGAGCACGGTGTGCGAGTAGGCGTGGCCGGTGTCGAAGCACTCCATCTCCGGCTTGATGCCGTGCTCCTTCATCGTCTTCGCGAACCCGATGATGTCCTCGAACGGGTTGGCGAAGACGAACTTGAACGCGAAGTCGCGCTTGGCCTCGCTCCACTTGGCGTAGTTCATCGAGCCCATGTTGAGCGCGGCGATCGCCGGCCGCTGCGCGAGGTGGGCGATGCGGCTGGTCATCGGGCCGGCGCCGCCGGTCGACCAGTTGATCAGCACCGGGCACCGGGCCTTGGTCTCCTCCATGATCCGCGCGAACACCGCGGCGTCCCAGCTGGGCGCGCCGTCGTCGCTGCGGGCGTGGATGTGGACGATCGTCGCGCCGGCCTCGTAGGCGCGGCGGGCCTCCTCGGCGATCTCGACCGGCGTGTACGGGATCGCCGGGCAGTGCTTCTTGGTGGTCACCGCGCCGGTCAGCGCGCACGACACGATCACCTTGTCGGAGGAGCTCATCGGCGCCAGCGTGCCAGCCGCGCCCGCGCGCATCAAGCCGCGGCGTCGGTCGGTAAGTCGATGAAATCCATCACCGCGTCGAGCTCGTCGAAGATCGCCGCGCACGGGCCCCGCTCGCGCAGGTACGCCAGCTCGTAGGCGGGGGTGTACGGGCCCTTGACCAGCCCGACCCGCGCGCCCATCGCCTCGGGCAGGCTGAGATCGAGCTCGAAGATGTCGCCGATCACGGTGACCCGCGAGAAGTCGCCGCCGCACAGCCCGGCCAGGATGCCGTGGTAGTGGTGGCGCTGGCGGAGGATCGGCCGCGCCAGGCCGGGCAGGGTCAGGTCGGCGGGCGCCTCGGGCCACGCGCGATCGATCTTGAACTTGCCGGCGAAGCCGCGGACCCGCGGCCGCAGCCAGGCGACGCCGCCCTCGAGCGCGTCGAGCCGATCGATCTTCGACGCGACGTGGTCGGTGCCCGAGTTGGTGACCACCCAGACGTCGAGGTCGGCGCGCCGGCCCAGCGCGCGCAGCAGCTCGCCGGCGCCCTTGCGGAACACCGGGTGCTCGACGGTGGTCAGGTAGTGGCGGTTGTAGAGCAGCGTGCCGACCCGGTCGCGATCGCCGGCGTCCAGCAGCACGCCGTGCTCGTCGTACAGCTGGCGCGCGATCGGCGTCATCCGCAGGTACGGATCGACCACCGCCGGCGCCACCTTCTCGGGCGGGCGCCCCATCTCGGCGGCGTACGCCGTCGGGTTCGCGAACATCGCGTCGCGCAACGCCTCGGCCCGGGCCCGCACCGCCGCCGCCGCGCCGCCGGTCAGGGTCGCGAGATCCGCCACGTAGCCGTCGAAGAACGGCGCGCCCTCGGCCTCGGCGTCGGTCATCGTGCCGTCGAAGTCCAGGACCACGACGCGGCGTGCAGCAGTCATGCGGGCAGGTTTCCACGACCGCGGTCGCGGCGTCACCTGGGCCGCGCGCAAAACGTGGGCGCTACTTCGACCGCTGCTCGTAGACGCCGTCCCAGTCGGGCGGCGGCGGGGCGTCGGCCAGCACCCGGGCCCGCTCGGCCAGCACCCGGGCGGCGCCGTCGGCGGGGTTGGCCGCGGCGATCGTCGCGAACCGGGCGGCGGCGTCGCCGAACCGCTGCTCGTGGTACGCGGCCATCGCGTTCTCCCACGCCGCCACCGCCGCGCCCTCGGGCACGCCGCGGTCGCCGGCCCGGCCGCACAGCTCGAAGATCCGCGCCGGCTGATCCTTGCCCTTCATCCGCACCCGGCCGAGCTCGCGGAAGACGAAGCCCTTGGCCGCGGCGGCGGTCGCCTCGCCGCACAGGATGTCGACGCCGTACTCCTTGGTCAGCGGCTCGAGCCGGGCCGCCAGGTTCACCGCGTCGCCGAGCACGGTGTAGTCGAACCGGGCCTCGCTGCCCATGTTGCCGACCGACATCGGCCCGGTGTTGACGCCGACGCCGATGTGCACCTCGGGCCTGCCGCGCGCCGCCCACGCCTTGTTGAGCGGCCCCAGCGCGGCTTGCATCGCCAGCGCCGCGCCGCACGCGCGGGCGGCGTGGTCGCCGACGGCGACCGGCGCGTTCCACATCGCCATCACCGCGTCGCCGATGTACTTGTCGAGCGTGCCGTCGCGCTCGAGCACGATCGCGGTCATCGGCGTCAGGTACTCGTTCAGGAAGTCGGCCAGCTGCTCGGGTGGCAGGCTCTCGGCGATCCGCGAGAAGCCGCGGATGTCCGAGAACAGCACCGTCATCTCGCGCCGCTCGCCGCCCAGCCGGGCCGACGCCGGGTTGGCGACGATCCGCTCGACCAGCGACTTCGACACGTACTGCGCGAACGCCGCGCGCAGGTGCGCCTTCTCCCGGCCCTCGGTGGCCAGCGTCGCGACGGTGGCGCCCAGCATCGTCAGCGCGAACATCGCCGCCGGCGCCACCAGCTCGAGCACGATCCCGCGCGCGAACAGCGCCTGGCCGACCGCCACCCAGCCGGCGATCGCCGCCACCGCGATCACCAGCGGCAGCCACAGCCGGCGGCGCAGCCGGCGGGCCTGCAGCGCGATCGCCAGCGCGGCGAACGCGATCAGCGCCAGCGCCTGCGCCGGCGTGCCGGCGTCGCGCAGGAGCTCGTCGTACAGCAGGTTGTGGAGCAGGGTCGCGTGCAGCTCGACGCCGTCGGCGGTGGGATCGAACGGCGTCGACACCTTGTCGAACGCCGCGTAGGTCATGCCGACGATCAGGATCTTGCCCTCGAGCTCGGCGGCGCCGACCCGGCCGTCGAGGATGGCCGCCGCCGACACCCGCGGGAACGGCCGACCGGGGAAGTCGAGCCGCGCGGTGGTCGGCAGCGAGCGCTCGCCCAGCCTGACCTCGCGGCGGGCCGCGACGAAGCGGGTCGGCTGCTGGGTGGCCAGCCCGGCCAGCGTCAGCCCCAGCGACTGGTAGTAGCGGCCGCCGAACTCGATCACCAGCGGCATCCGCCGCGTGACGCCGTCCTCGTCGCGGAAGTTGTTGACCGCCCCGCTGGCGATCGCGCCGTCGGCCAGGGCCGGCAGCGTGTAGGACACCGCGTAGGCGCTGGGCACGGTGGCGGCGCCGCCCACCGACTCGCCGAGCTGGGCCTTGGCCAGGCCGCGCGGCTCGGGCGGCGCGGTCGCGGGGCGATCGGCGTCGCTGCGGATCAGCCGGAACATCGCGCCCAGCACGACCACCTTGGCCTCGGCGATCGCCGCCGCCAGATCGTCGTCGCCGTGCAGCGCGGTCACCACCGCGGCCAGCGCCTGGGTGGCCGCGGCCAGCGCCGGGGGCGGCGTCGGGTCGGCCTTGGCGGTGGCGTAGGCGGCCTCGACCTCGGCGGCCAGCGGCGCCGGCAGCAGGTACTCGGGCGACGAGAAGAACAGATCGAGCGCGATCGCCTCGGGCTTGGTCGCGGCCAGCGCGCGGATCAGCCGGGCCCAGCCGTGGCGGGTCTGGATCACGTCGCCGGCGAGGCGCCGGGTGTCGTCGTCGATGCCGACGATCACGATCCGGGCGTCGCGCAGCGGCCGCGGCCCGCGCGTGCGGAACCGCCAGTCGAGCGTGCGCTGCTCGATCCCGTCGAGCCCGGGCAGCTGATACGCGCGGCGATGCCCGAGCGCTCCCACCGTGAGGGTGATCGCCAGCGCGGCCGCGACGAAGAGCGGCCAGTTCCGGGGCGAGCGATCCCGCGCACGCATTCGGGACAGCCTATCAGCGACCGGTTGTCGGCGGGCGGGGCCCGGGCGTAGGCTCGCGCCAATTCAACGTCTCGGGGGAGACGCCCACATGGCCTTCATTCGCAACCTCGGTGGCCTCGCCGCCTTCGCGCTCACGCTCACCGCCGCCTGCGGCGACAACCTCAAGCCGCCAGCCGAGGACGCCGCGCCACCGCCGATCGACGCGACGCCGACGATCTGCGGCAACG
>Ga0073899_10001509_pt1 | contig 21330 bp, 20 predicted proteins | sample KloWWTmetaKNB5Ph_FD_88975 | JGI IMG/M metagenome (GOLD analysis project Ga0073899, IMG submission 88975) | Active sludge microbial communities from Klosterneuburg, Austria, studying microevolution and ecology of nitrifiers - Klosterneuburg... | ecosystem: Engineered > WWTP > Aerobic digester >... | reverse complement strand
TGTCCTCGAGCGTGCGGATGCCGCCCGCGGCGATGACGGGCGTCGTCTTCTCGATGCCGGCGGCGCGCAGCACCTCGAGCGTCTCGGGGACGGAGCGCTCGAAGTCGAAGCGCGGATCGTTGAGGTCTTCGACGCGCGCGGCGCCCAGGTGGCCGCCGGCGCGCGCCGGATGTTCGAGCACGATCGCGTCGGGCGCGCGCTTCCTGCGCTCCCACTTGCGCACGACGAGCTGCACGCCGCGCGAGTCCGACAGGATCGGCACCAGCAGCGTCTTCGGGTGGTCGGCCGCCAGCTCAGGCAGGTCCAGCGGCAGCCCTGCGCCGACGACGATGGCGTCGATGCCGCATTCGAGCGAGCGCTTCACGTAGGCCGCGTATTCGCTGACGGCGCGCATGATGTTCATCGCCAGCAGGCCGCGGCCGCCGGCGATCTGGCGCGCCGACGCGATCTCGCGCCCCAGCGCTTCGAGGTTCGCCGCGTCGATCTTGGCCTTGGCGTCGGGGCCGACGCCGACGCGCTTGGTCCGCTCCATCAGGTCGGGGTGCAGGCGCCGCAGGTCGACGGAGGACAGCGTGCCGACGCCGCCGGTCTCGGCGACGTGGCCGGCGAGCCGGTGCGCCGAGACGCCGATGCCCATGCCGCCCTGCACGATGGGCAACAGAGTGCGCGCGCCCATCACCAGCGGCTTGAGCCCGCTGCGCGCCAGCAGCGGTTTGAGTTCGTCACAGATCATCAGTGCAGCACCAGCAGTGGCACCTTGGTCTGCGCCATCACGAGTTTGGTTTGCGAGCCGAACAGCAGCGTGCCGAAGGGGCCGCGGCCGTGCGTCGCCATCACGATCATGTCGCACTTGTGTTCCGCGGCGGCGGTGGCAATCGCGTCGGCGACGCGGTCGGTCTGCAGGTAGTGGCCGGCATAGGCGACACCGGCAGTGCGCGCCTGCGTCTCGAACGCGCTCAGCACTTCCTTGGCGTGGCGGTTGGCGTGCGCGTCGTACCACTCCGATTCGAGCGCGAGATCGGTCGCGCTGCGCCCGATCGCCGGCGGCGGCGGCAGCGGTTCGGCGACGAAGGCGGTGATCGCGGCGCCGAGCTGCTGCGCAAGCTCGATGCTGCTCCTGATCGCCTTGTCGGACAGCTCCGTGCCGTCGACCGGCACGAGCAGGTTCTTGTACATGTCCACTCCGGTACGGGTTTGCACGGACTGTAGGCAGCCGGCAACGGCGGCGTACTGATCCATGTCAAATCGGCGGCCGGCCGCGGCCGCCGGTTGCACGACCTGCCGCGCGCAAACGTGCGCGCTTCACGCGCTGCGTAAGCTGTCGGCTGCGCCGCGCCGGGCCGATGCGGGGAATTCTCGACTGCGTGGTGCAGGCCGCACAATCCGGCCCACGATGCGCATCCGCTTCTTCGGTGGCGCCGGCACCGTCACCGGCTCGAAGTATCTGCTCGAACACGAGGGCCGCCAGCTGCTCGTCGACTGCGGACTGTTCCAGGGCCTGAAGGAACTGCGGCTGCGCAACTGGGACGCGCTGCCGTTCCCGCCCGGCGGCATCGACGCTGTCGTGCTGACGCACGCCCACCTCGACCACAGCGGCTTTGTGCCGCGGCTGCTGAAGCTGGGCTATCGCGGCACGGTGCACTGCTCGCCGGGCACGCTCGACCTGTGCCGGCTGCTGCTGCCCGACAGCGGCCACCTGCTCGAGGAGGAGGCCGAATACGCGAACCGGCGCGGCTTTGCCAAGCACCGGCCGGCGCTGCCGCTCTACACCGAGCAGGACGCGCTCGACGCGCTGCCGCGCCTGAAGGCGCACGAGTTCGGCACGACGTTTGAGCCGCTGCCGGGCGTGCAGGTGCGCCTGCGGCGCGCCGGCCACATCGTCGGCGCGGCCAGCGTGCACGTGACCTGGGGCGGCCACACGCTGCTGTTCTCGGGCGACCTCGGGCGCAGCAACGACCTGGTCATGTTGCCGCCCGAGCCGCCCGAGGCGGCCGACACGCTGGTCGTCGAGTCGACCTACGGCGACCGCCTGCACGACGAGGGCGACGCGCTGACGCAACTCGCCGAAGTCGTCAACCGCACGGCGGCGCGCGGCGGCGTCGTCGTGATGCCGGCGTTCGCCGTCGGCCGCGCGCAGACGCTGCTTTGGGCGCTGCACCGGCTGCAGCTCAAGCGGCGCATCCCGAGGCTGCCGGTCTACGTCAACAGCCCGATGGCGACCGACGCTACGACGCTCTATCGCCGCCACCGGACCGACCATCGGCTCGACGCCGCGCAGTGCCACGCGATGTGCGCCGGCGCGACCTTCGTCAACAGCGTCGAGGCCTCGATGCAGCTCAACCAGTTGCACCACCCGGCGGTGATCGTGTCGGCCAGCGGCATGGCGACGGGCGGGCGCGTGCTGCATCACTTGAAGGCCTATGCGCCGGACCGCCGCAACACGATCCTGTTTGCCGGCTACCAGGCGGCTGGGACGCGCGGCGCGACGATCGTCGGCGGCGCCGACGCCGTCAAGATCCACGGCGCCTACGTGCCGATCCGCGCCGAGGTGGCGAACCTCGATTCGCTGTCGGCGCACGCCGACCGCGACGAGCTGCTCGCCTGGGTCGCGCAGATGCCGCGGCCGCCGCAGCGCGTCTTCGTCACGCACGGCGAGCCGGTCGCCGCCGATGCGCTGCGCCACGCCATCGAGGAGCGCCACGGCTGGCCGGCGCGCGCGCCGGACCACGGCGCGACGTTCGAACTCTGAGCGTTATGCCGCAGGCGCCGGCTGAGCGACCGGCGGCGTCGCGGCGCGCAGCTCGCGGCGCAGGATCTTGCCGATGTTCGTCTTGGGCAGCGGCTCGGTGCGGAACTCGACGTGCTTGGGCACCTTGTAGCCCGTCAGGTGCTGGCGGCAGTGTTCGAGCAGTTCCTGCTCGGTGAGCGCCGGATCCTTCTTCACGACGACGATCTTGACGACTTCGCCCGACTTGGCGTCGGGCTCGCCGATCGCCGCCGCCTCGAGCACGCCCGGGTGCATCGTGACGACGTCCTCGACCTCGTTCGGGAACACCTTGAAGCCCGAGACGATGATCATGTCCTTCTTGCGGTCGGTGATGCGGAAGTAGCCGCGCTCGTCCATGTAGCCCATGTCGCCGGTGCGCAGCCAGCCGTCGGCAGCGAAGACCTTGGCCGTCTCGTCGGGGCGGCCCCAGTACTCGCGCATCACCTGCGGGCCGCGGATGCAGATCTCGCCGACCTGCCCGACGGCCATCACGTTGCCCTCGTCGTCGAGCACGGCGGCCTCGGTCGACGGGATCGGCAGGCCGATCGTGCCGGTCCAGTCCTCGATGTCGAGCGGGTTGGCGATCGCCACCGGCGCCGTCTCGGTCAGGCCGTAGCCCTCGACCAGCGGCACGCCCGTCATCGCCTTCCAGCGCTGCGCGACGGCGCGTTGCACCGCCATGCCGCCGGCCACCGCCAGCTTGACGTGGTGCAGCTCGACCTGCGCGAACGCCGGCGTGTTCATCAGCAGGTTGTAGAGCGTGTTGACGCCGATGATCGCCGTGAACGGCGTCTTGCGCAGCTCGCCGATGAAGGCGGGCAGGTCGCGTGGATTGGTGATCAGCACGATGTGCGCGCCGAGCCTGAGGAAGCACAGGTTCGCGGTCGACGCGAACACGTGGTAGAGCGGCAGCGGCAGGATCAGAACCTCCTTGCCCTCGACGAGGTCGCGCGTCATCCACAGCGCCACCTGCTGCACGTTGGCCACCAGGTTGGAGTTGGTCAGTACGACGCCCTTGGCGACGCCCGTCGTGCCGCCGGTGTACTGCAGGAAGGCGATGTCGGCCGGCGCCAGCGCCACCTTGTCGAGCGTGGCGCGCGCGCCTTCGCGCAGCGCCGCATTGAAGTCGACCGCGCCTTCGATACGCCACGGCGGCACCATCTTCTTCGCATACTTGACGACTGCGTTGACCAGCAGCCGCTTGACGGCCGGGAACAGGTCGCCGACCTGCGTCGTCACGACGCGCAGCTTGATCGCCGGATTGCGCTCGAGCACCTGCTGCACCGTGGCGGCGAAGTTCTCGAGCACGACGATCGCCCTGGCGCCCGAGTCCTTCAACTGGTGCTCGAGTTCGCGCGGGCTGTATTGCGGGTTGGTGTTGACGACGGTCAGCCCGGCGCGCAGCGCGCCGGCCAGCGCCACCGGGTACTGCAGCAGGTTGGGCAGCATGATGGCGATGCGGTCGCCCTTCTTCAGGCCGAGGCCGTGCTGCAGATACGCGCCGAAGTCGCGGCTGAGCCGGTCCAGGTCGTCGTAGCGGATCGTCACGCCCATGTTGCTGTAGGCGGGCAGCGCGCGGTAGCGCTCGATCGAGGCTTCGAGCAGGTCGCGCAGCGACGCATAGGCATGGATGTCGGCTTCAGCCGAGATGCCCTGCGGGTACTGTTGCAGCCAGATCTTGTTGTTCATGGCGCGGCTCCGTACTGCGAGCCCCAATCTAGGCTCGTGGCGGCGGGGCGTGCTTGACGCGCATCAAGGCGGCGCCGGTCTGCGCCGCGTCAAACCGGCGCCGCCCGGCCGGGGCAGACTTGATGACATGGCAAGTACCAAGCCGTTTCGCATCCTTGCGCTGGCCGGCGGCGGCTACCTCGGGCTCTACACCGCCACCGTGCTTGCCGCGCTCGAAGAACGCTGGGGCGCGCCGCTGGGCCGGCGCTTCGATCTGATCGCCGGCACGTCGGTCGGCGGCATCCTCGCCGTCGCGCTGGCGTACGAAGTGCCGATGCCGCGGCTCGTCGACCTGTTCGTCGAGCAGGGCCGCGAAGTGTTCTCCAAGCGCGGCCTGCCGGGCGGCACGGTCGGCCGCATGCTCGACATGAGCCGCTCGATCCTCGGCCCCAAGTACAGCGGCGACGCGCTGCGCGCCGCGCTGCAGCGCGAGCTGGGCGAGCGCTCGCTGGCCGATGCCCTGCACGACGTCGTCGTCCCCGCGGTCGACGTGACGCACAGCCTGACCAAGGTGTTCAAGACGCCGCACGTCGCCGCGTCGCGCGGCGACGAATCGGTGCGCGCCGTCGACGTGGCGATGGCGACGAGCGCTGCGCCGGCCTACTTCCCGTCGGTGCAGATCGGCGACTCGCTGTATGCCGACGGCGGTCTGTTCGCCGTCGCGCCGGACCAGGTCGCGCTGCACGAGGCCGAGCACTTCATGCGCGTCGACCTCGAGCGCATCTCGATGCTTTCGGTCGGCACGGCGACGGTCGGCTACCGGCCGGCCGGCGGGCCCGGAGCGAGCGACGGCGCCGTCGACTGGCTGGCCGACGGCCGGCTGCTGCTGACGCTCGTGTCGGTGCAGCAGCAGCACGTGCAGGCGATGATGGAAGACCGGCTCGGCCGGCGCTATCGCCGCATCGACGCGGCCTGGCCGACTGACGCCGGCCTGGGCATCGACGTCGCGACGCCCAAGGCGGCGCAGACGCTGGTCGAGCTGGCGCGCCAGACGATGCGCGACCTCGACCCGCGCTCGCTCGACGCCTTCGTCGGCGCCGCGCCCGTGACCACCGGTTGACGCTGCTCAACACGCGCGCCTGCAGCCGGCCGAAGATGGAGCCATCGATTCCGCACCCCTTGGAGTTGAACGTGCAGCACGCAATCCCCGTATCGCCGCCCGCGGCGCCCGACGCCGTGGCGGCCGACGAGCGCCTGGCGCGCGTCGTCGAGCGCCCCGACGGCTACTACTGGCTCGGCTTCGACGGTCACCAGGAGTTCGGCCCGTTCGCCGACCTCGACGAAACCCTAGCCGACATGGAGGCGGCCGAAGACGACGCCTTCGAGCCCGGCGAGACGCTGGCCGAGGCCGAGCGGGAGATCGGCATCGCCGAATGGATCGACCCCGATACCGGCGAGCCGGCCGAAGACACGGCGACGCGCATCCCCGAAGGTTGACCCGGCCCCGCGACCGGGAGCCCCGCCGATGCGCGATGCCCTGATCCGCAAGACGGCCGCCGACTGGCGTGTCGCGCCTCAGCTCGGCGCCGACGGCGCGGCCCGTGCCGCGTTCTCGTGGCACGACGTCGAGAAGGAACTCGGCATCGCCGGCGGCGCCGTCAACCTCGGGTGTCTCGCCGTCGACCGTCCCGTCGCGCGGGGCCTCGGCGCTCGCACCGCGTTGCGGCTCGTGCCGCAGCAGGGCGCGCCGCGCGATCTGACGTATGCCGAGCTGGCCGCGGCGACGAACCGCTTCGCCAATGCGCTGGCGTCGCTCGGCATCGGCCGCGGCGACCGCGTGTTCGTGCTCGCCGGACGCAGCGCAGCGCTGTACGTCGCCGTGCTCGGCAGCCTGAAGAACGGCAGTGTCGTGACACCGCTCTTTTCGGCTTTCGGGCCCGAGCCGATCGCCACGCGCCTGGGCATCGCGCAGGCGAAGGTGCTCGTCACGACGGAGGTGCTGTACCGGCGCAAGATCGAGAAGCAGCGCGACGCGTTGACGAGCCTGCAGCACGTGATCCTGATCGGCGAGACGGGGTCGCCGACCGCCGTGCCCGGCACGCTCGACCACGAGACGCTGATGACGGCGGCGAGCGATGCGCCGCCCGCCGTCGCGACGCAGGCCGAGGACATGGCGCTGCTGCACTTCACCAGCGGCACGACGGGAACGCCCAAGGGCGCGATCCACGTCCACGGTGCGGCGCCGACGCACTACGCCACGGGCCGCTACGCGCTCGACCTGCACGACGACGATGTCTACTGGTGCACCGCCGATCCAGGCTGGGTCACCGGCACGTCGTACGGCATCCTCGCGCCGCTGATGCACGGCGTGACGAGCATCGTCGACGAGGCCGAGTTCGACGCCGAACGCTGGTACCGCATCCTGCAGGAGCAGCAGGTCAGCGTCTGGTACACGGCGCCGACGGCGATCCGCATGCTGATGAAGTCGGGCGCCGAGATCGCGCGCAAGTACTCGTTCCCGAAATTGCGCTTCGTCGCCAGCGTCGGCGAGCCGCTCAACCCCGAGGCCGTGTGGTGGGGCAAGGACGTGCTCGGCCTGCCGATCCACGACAACTGGTGGCAGACCGAGACCGGCGGCATCATGATCGCCAACACGCCGGCGATGGACATCAAGCCCGGCTCGATGGGCCGGCCGTTGCCGGGCGTCGAGGCAGTGATCCTGCGCCGCGCGGAAGACGGCACGGTGGGCGTCGTCACCGAACCCGACGTCGAGGGCGAGCTCGCGCTGCGCCGCGGCTGGCCGTCGATGTTCCGCGGCTACCTCGGGCAGGACGAGCGCTACCGCAAGTGCTTCGCCGGCGACTGGTATCTCAGCGGCGACCTCGCGCGGCGCGATGCCGACGGCTACTACTGGTTCGTCGGCCGCGCCGACGACGTCATCAAGTCGGCCGGCCACCTGATCGGGCCGTTCGAGGTGGAGAGCGCGCTGATGGAGCACCCGGCGGTGGCGGAGGCGGGCGTGATCGGCAAGCCCGACGCGGTCGTCGGCGAAGTCGTCAAGGCCTTCGTGTCGCTCAAGCAGGGCCACGAGCCGAGCGACGAGCTGCGCATGGAATTGCTCGGTCATGCGCGCAAGCGCCTCGGCGCTGCCGTCGCGCCCAAGGAGATCGAGATCCTGCCGGTGCTGCCGCGCACGCGCAGCGGCAAGATCATGCGGCGCCTCTTGAAGGCGCGCGAACTCGGCCTGCCCGAGGGCGACACGTCGACGCTGGAGGCGGGTGCGTGAGCCGGCGGGCCGCCCCAATGCGAATTCAGGACGCCGCCCGGCCGGAGGACGCCCGGTGAGCCGCGTGGAGGAGATCGCCGAGCCGCCGGGCGGCCCCGTCCCGTACGAGCGCGAGTTCGCGTTGCGGCTGCTGCGCGACATGCTGCGCGTGCGCCGCCTCGAGGAAAAGAGCGCCGAGCTCTACGGTGCGGGGAAGATCCGCGGCTTCCTGCACCTCTACGTCGGCGAGGAGGCGGTCGCCGCTGGTGCGATGGCCGCGATCGGCGACGGCGACAACGTCGTCGCGACCTATCGCGAGCACGCCCACGCGCTGCTCGCCGGCGTGCCGATGGATCGCATCATGGCCGAGATGAACGGCCGGCGCGAAGGGTGCTCGCGAGGTCGCGGCGGCTCGATGCATCTGTTCGACGCGGCCACGCGCTTCTTCGGCGGCAACGCCATCGTCGCCGGCGGCCTGCCGGTCGCCGCCGGCCTCGCGCTGGCCGCGCACCAGCTGCACGAGCCGCGCGTCACGGCCTGCTTCTTCGGCGAGGGCGCCGTCGCCGAGGGCGCGTTCCACGAGGCGATGAACCTGGCCGCGCTGTGGCAGCTGCCTGTGCTGTGGCTGTGCGAGAACAACCTCTATGCCATGGGCAGCGCCATCGAGCGCACCGAGTCGCAGACCGACCTGTGCGCCAAGGCGCGCGCCTACGGCGTCGAGGCACGCAGCGTCGACGGTATGGACGTGGTCGCGGTGCACGAGGCCGTGAAGGCCGCCGTGCAGGCGGTGCGCTCGGCGTCGCGGCCCGTCTTCGTCGAGCTGCGCACCTACCGCTTTCGCGCCCACTCGATGTACGACCCCGAGCTGTACCGCGACAAGGCCGAGGTCGAGGCGTGGAAGGCGCGCGGGCCGATCCACACCTACACCACGCGGCTGAAGGCGCAGGGGCTGCTGACGGAAGAGCAGTTCCTCGCGCTCGACGCCGAAGTCGGCGCCGAGGTGCAGCGCGCCGTCGACTTCGCCGAGGCCGGCACGCTGGAGCCAATGGCGGATCTGGCGAAGGACGTGACGGCATGAAGCGAGCGCGCGGACCGAGCGCCGGGCCGTCCCCAGCCGGTCCGCATCCCCTCGGGGGATCGACCGGCGTACCCGTCGGGCGAGCGGGGCACGCGACCTATCGCGAGGCGCTGCGCGAAGCGCACCGCGATGCGTTGCTTCGCGACGAGCGCGTGCTGCTGATCGGCGAGGACGTCGGCCGCTACGGCGGCAGCTACGCCGTCAGCAAGGGTCTGCTCGACGAATTCGGCCCGCTGCGCGTGCGCGATGCGCCGTTGTCGGAGCTGGGCTTCGTCGGCGCGGGCATCGGCGCGGCGCTCGGCGGCCTGCGGCCGATCGTCGAAATCATGACGGTCAACTTCAGCCTGCTCGCGCTCGACGCCATCGTCAACACTGCGGCGGCGCTGCGCCACATGTCGGGCGGCCAGTTCCACGTGCCCGTCGTGATCCGCATGGCGACAGGCGCCGGGCGCCAGCTCGCCGCGCAGCACTCGCACAGCCTCGAGAACTGGTATGCCCACGTGCCCGGGCTGCGCGTGCTGGCGCCCGCCACCGTCGAGGATGCGCGCGGCATGCTATGGCCGGCGCTCGAATCGCCCGATCCGGTCGTCATCTTCGAGCACGCGCAGCTTTACAACAGCGAGGGCGAGTTGCCCGGCGTCGTGACGGACGACATCGCGCATGCCGCAGTGCGCCGCACCGGCGCCGACGTGTCGATCGTCACCTACGGCGGCAGCCTGCCGAAGGCGCTCGCCGCCGCCGAGACGCTCGCTGCGCAGGGCATCGACGCCGAAGTCGTCGACCTGCGCGTGCTCCGCCCGCTCGACATCGACGCCGTGCTCGCGTCGCTGCGCAAGACGCGGCGCATCGTCGTCGTCGACGAGGGCTGGCGCAGCGGCAGCCTGGCCGGCGAGATCGTCGCGCGCGTCGCCGAAGAGGGCCTCTACGACCTCGACGCGGCGCCGGCGCGCGTGTGCAGCGAGGAGGTGCCGATCCCCTATGCGAAGCACCTCGAGGACGCCGCGTTGCCGCAGCCGGCGAAGATCGTCGCCGCCGTGATGCGGCTGATGGGAAGCAACTGAGGCCATGATCGACTTCAAGCTCCCGTCGCTCGGCGCCGACATGGACGAGGGCAAGCTGCTGCAGTGGAACGTCGTTCCCGGCCAGGCGGTGAAGAAGGGCGACATCGTCGCCGTCGTCGACACGTCGAAGGCGGCGGTCGACGTCGAGATCTGGTGCGACGGCGTGGTGCACGAGCTGATCGCGCCGGTCGGCGAGACGATTCCCGTCGGCACCGTGATCGCGAGGCTGCTCGCGCCGGGCGAAGCGGCTCCGGCGGTAGTTGCCCAGCGCGTGCCGAAGGCTGCGCGCAAGCCCGCCGTGGCTGCGCCCACGCCGGGCGCCGCCGCGGCGGCGCCGTCCGCTGCTGCGCACGCCTCGGCGTCCGCGCGCCAGCGCGTGCTGCCGGCAGCACGCAAGCGCGCCGCCGAACTCGGCGTCGATCTCGCACCGCTGACCGGCAGCGGCGCCGACGGCGCCGTGACGCGCGAAGACGTCGAGCGCGCGGCGCAGACTGCGTCGCAGGCGTTGCCCGCGGCCGAACCGCCGGCTGCCACGGACAGGCAGGCGCAGATGCGGCGCGCGATCGCCGCCGCGATGAGCCGTTCCAAGCGCGAGATCCCGCACTACTACCTGGCCGAGACGGTGCCGATGCGCAGCGCGCTCGCCTGGCTCGCGAAGGCCAACGCAGAGCGCCCGGTCACCGAGCGGCTGCTGCCCGCCGTGCTGCTGATCAAGGCCGTCGCGATCGCCGTGCGCGACTACCCCGAGATGAACGGCTTCTACGCCGACGGCGCGTTCCGTCCCGGCGCGGCGGCTCACGTCGGCGTCGCGATCGCGCTGCGCCAGGGCGGGCTGATCGCGCCCGCGCTGCACGACGCCGGCGACAAGCCGCTGCCGGAGCTGATGCGCGAACTCGCCGACCTGGTGCGGCGCTGCCGCGCCGGCAGCCTGCGCAGCTCCGAGATGTCGGCCCCGACCATCACCATCACCAACCTCGGCGACCAGGGCAGCGACAGCGTGCACGGCGTGATCTATCCGCCGCAGGTCGCGCTGGTCGGCTTCGGCCGCATCGCAGAACGGCCGTTCGCCGAGAACGGGCAGGTCGTCGCGCTGCCGACCGTCGTCGCCAGCCTCGCCGCCGACCACCGCGTCAGCGACGGCCACCGCGGCGCGCTGTTCCTGGCGCGGCTGCGTGCGCTGCTGCAGCAACCCGAGACCCTGTAAGGAGCTGTCGATGAGCGATGCCGAACTGAGAACGCGGATCGTCGGTGTGATCCGCAGCGTCGCGCCCGAGGTCGACGAAGCCGAGCTCGCCACCGACCGCCCGCTGCGCGAGCAGGTCGACCTCGACTCGATGGACTGGCTCAACGTGATCATCGGCTTTCACAAGCGCTTTCGCGTCGACATTCCGGAAGCCGACTACGCCAGGCTGGTCAGCCTCGACGACATCGCCGCCTACCTGCGCGGCAGCGGCGTCACCGACTGATACCGTGGGACATGCGCGCCTCGGGTAGCATGCTCCGCACCGGAACCTCGCCGTTCGTCTGATGACCCGACTCTCGCGCCGCGGCTTCGTCGCCGCCTTCGCCACCGCCGCCGCCGTGCCGCTGGCCGCCGCGCCGCGGCGCGCCGAAGCGGCCGCCACCGCGCCGCGGGTGCTGCGCTTCGACCACCTGCACACCGGCGAGCGGCTCGAACTCGAATACTTCGCCGCCGGCAGCTACCTGCCCGATGCCCTCGATGCGGCGAACCGTCTGCTGCGCGACTTCCGCACCGGCCATGTCGGCGCGATCGACCCGCAACTCCTCGACCTGCTGCACCGCCTCGCGGCGGCGACGAATACGCAGCGGCCGTTCCAGATCATCTCGGGCTACCGCTCGCCCGCCACCAACGAGCTGCTGCGCGGCAAGAGCCGCGGCGTTGCCACGCACAGCCTTCACATGACGGGCCAGGCGATCGACATCCGCCTCGCCGACGTGCCGCTCGCCGCGCTGCGCGACATCGCGCTGGCCGCGCGCGCGGGCGGCGTCGGCTACTACCCGGGATCGAACTTCGTGCATGTCGACACGGGGCGCGTGCGGGCCTGGTAGCGGCGGGCTGCTGCCGCGCCAGTCACGGCGCATGGCGTGCGCAGAACTCGGCCGGTGTCAGGATGGGGTAGTGCGCGGCCAGTGCGAGCAGGTCCTTGTCGCCGGTCACCAGACAGTCGGCGCCGGCGGCGATCAGCGTCGCCAGGACGGGCACATCGTTCGGATCGCGCAGGCCGCTGGCTTGCGCCTGGGCCAGCGATTGCGCGTCGGGTTCGACGATCGCGGCCAAGGCGCGCAGCAGATCCACGAAATCGCGGACGTCGCCAGGCGTGAACCCGGCGCGCGCGGAAACCACCGGCAGGATCCGAGCCAGTTCGGCCAGCAGGAAGTCCGACAGCGCCAGGCTGAAGGCGCCAGCGCGCCACGCCGTCACGAGGCGCCCCGGCGCGCCGCCCGGAACGCAAGGCCCGACACGAGCACGTTCGTGTCGAGCACCACCAGCATGGCAGCGGCTCAGCGTCCCCTGGTCGAACGCGTCGGTTTCGCCTTGGCGCCCTTGGGGCCGCTGCGGGTGGCTGGGTTGCGTCGCGGCGCGGCATCGCCGCTCGCCGGCAAGGGCGGCAGGCGGCCGGCGGCGCGCCATTCGTCGGCTGTGGCTACGCGCGCCTTGGCACTAGCACGCTCGATCTGGGCCATGCCCGCGTCTTCCTCGACGCCCTCGCAAGCCTTGGCCAGCCGATCGCTCAGCGCGTCGAAGCGGTCCTGCATGCGGCGGATGCGCTCGAACAGCGCGGCGTCGACCAGCGCCGCAACCGGTTTACCGTCCTTGGTGATGACGATGCTGTCGCGCCGGTACTGCACGCGGTTGAGCATGTCGCCCAGGTTCTGGCGCAGCGTGACGGCAGTGGTTTCGGTGATCACGGCAGACTCCCATGACCGTCATGGTCAGTAGGGTCAGAATAGCATGTGTCAGTCGGTCAGCGGGCGCCCCGCCAGCGCGCGCTCGAGCCGCGCGTCGTGCCGATAGATGTCGTCGGCGAACATCGCGCCGCCGTCGGCCGTCGCGAGCACCGTCGTGTAGTACAGGATCACGGGCAGCGGCTGCTTCAGGTCGACCTGCAGCGTGCGCGTGCCGTTCATCGCGTCGACGATGCGCTCGCGCGTCCACTCGGGCTGCTCGCGCAGCACCCACTGCGCCAGCGCGACCGGGTCTTCCAGGCGCACGCAGCCGTGGCTGAAGTCGCGCCGGGCGCGGCCGAACAGTTGCTGCGCCGGCGTGCCGTGCATGTAGACGGCGTCGTCGTTCGGGAACACGAACTTGACGAGGCCGAGCGAGTTCTTGGGCCCGGGGCGCTGGCGCAGGCGCAGGCGGCCGTCGCGCAGCGCGTCGATCGCCTCGGCCGCGGGCGCGACGGCGCGCGCGTCGTCGCCCGGGCCGGCGACGATCTCCATGTCGTGGCGCGCCAGGTACGACGCGTCGCGCGCCAGCGCGGGCAGCACTTCGTTGCGCACGATGGAGCGCGGCACGTTCCAGTACGGCCGGAAGACGACGTGGCTCATCTCGTCGAACAGGATCGGCGTCTGCGTGTCCAGCGCGCGGCCGACGATGACGTTCATCGCGACGGGCGGCGCGGCCGCGTCCGCGGCTTCGACGGCCCACAGCCGGAACATCGGGATGTTGATCGCGACGAAGCGCCGGCCGTCGGCATGCGGCAGCCAGCGCAGCCGCTCGAGGCCGAGCTCGATCTGGCGTACGCGCTGCGCCGGCGCGACGGCGAGCGCGGCATGCGTCGTGCGGCCGATCGCGCCGTCGGCGTCGAGGCCGTGGCGCGCCTGGAAGCGCTTGACGGCATTGACCAGCGCGCCGCCGTAGAGCGCGTCGTCGGGCGCGGCGGGCGGCGGCGCCAGGTCGCCGATCGCGACGAGGCGCTGCCGCAGCGCGCCGACGCCCGCCCACGCTTGGTCCGGCTTGACCGATCGTGCCTTCGGCGGCAGCGCGGGCAGCGGCACGGTGGCGGCCGGGTCGGCGGCGATGGCGCGCCAGCGCAGCAGCAGTGCGCGCAGCGCGCCGTACTGCTGTAGCGTCGGCCGCGCCTCCTGCGCGATGACGGCGAGGCGGTCGGCGGCCAGCGCTGCGCCGAGCACGGCGGCCCAGTCGTGTTCGTGGCTGCGCGGCGGCACGCGAAAGCCGATGCTGCGCGGATCGACGCGGCCGGCATGCAGCTCGCGCAGCAAGCGCAGCACGGCGCGGCTGAGCGCGATGTCGAAGGCGCCGCCCGCATCGGCGCCGATCGCTGCGGCCTCGAGCGTGGCGGCGACGGCCGACAGTTCGGCGCCGCGGTAGTCGCGCGGGTCGAGCCCGTCGGCCGCGGCATCGGCGAGCAGCGCCAGCGCGTCGCGCGCCTGGCCGGTCGGCCGGCCCGCGGCGTCGAGCCACAGCGGGGCCCAGCCGCGTGCCATGTAGAGGCGGCGCAACTCGCCCGGGGCAGCGCCGACAGCACGCTCGACAAAGGCGGCGATCGGCGTTGCGGGCAGTGCGGGCGGTGCAGGGGGTGCGGATGCGGGCGCTGGCCGTGCGGGCAGTGCGGATGACGCGGGCGCGGCGCCTGCGAGCGCGGCGCCCAGCGCAGCCGTCGCGATGAACATGGCACGAGCCAGAGCGCCGCGCCACGCGCGGCGCAGACGGATCGCGGCCCGCAGCGGCGCGCTCAACGCCGCAGCTGCACTCGCAGCACGTTCAGCTCGTCGATCAGGTCGAGCGCGAGCGCGACGCCGGGCGGGTTGATCTCGAGGTCGCGCGCGAGGCGGATCGCGAGCCGCGCGCGCTGCAGCACGGGGCCCTCGAAGCGCCAGTCGGCGGGGTCGCTGCCGGCGGCGCCGAGCACGCCTTCGTGCACCAGCGCGACGATCAGCTCGACCTCGCAGCAGCAGGCGCGACTGAGCTGCTGCACGTCGAACTCGAGGTCGTCGTCGAGGACGGGGCGCAGGTCATCGCTCGTCATGCCTCGTCCTCCTCTTTCAGTGCGGCGCGCGGGTCGAAGCGCGGGAAGGCGCGCGCCATTGCGCGCCAGCCTTCCTGCGCCGCGCTGCTGTCGGCCGGCGGCAGCACGACGGCGAGCGCGATGTAGAAGTCGCCCGGCGGCCGCCCCGGCAGGCCCTTGCCCTTCAGGCGCAGCTTGCGCCCGGCCTGCGAGCCGGGCGGTACTGTCAGCTCGACGTCGCCTTCGGGCGTCGGCGCCGTGACGCTGGCGCCGAGTGCCGCCTCCCACGGCGCGACGGGCAGCTCGAGCAGCACGTCGCGGCCGTCGACGCGGTAGAGCCGGTGCGGCCGGAACTCGATCTCGAGGTAGAGGTCGCCGCCGTTCGCGCCCTGGCCGGCCAGGCGCAGGTGCTGGCCGGCGCGCACGCCCTTGGGGATCGTCACGTCGATCTGGCGCTCGCGCAGCGCGACGCGGCCTTGTTCGTCGAGTGCCGGCATGCGCAACGCGATGCGGTGGCGTGCGCCGCGGTACGCGTCCTCGATGTCGATCGCGACCTTGGCATGGTGGTCCTGCGCGTGGCTGCGCGGCGCGCCGCCGAAGCCGCGGGTGCCGCGCGCCGCGCGGCCGAACAGCGCCTCGAAGAAATCGCTGTGCGCGCCGAAGTCGCCGGCGTCGAAGCCGTCCCCGTCGCCGGCCCCGCTGAACTCGAAGCCGGCGTCCCAGCCCGGCGGCGGCTCGGCGCCGGGCTGCCGCCAGCGCCGGCCGACTTCGTCGTAGGCGGCGCGCTTCTCGGCGTCCTGCAGCACCTCGTAGGCCTCCGCGACGTCCTTGAAGCGCGCCTCGGCATCGGGCTCCTTGGAGACGTCGGGGTGGTACTTGCGCGCCAGCTTGCGGTAGGCGCGCTTGATCTCGTCGGCCGGCGCATCGCGCGCGACGCCGAGCGTGGCGTAGTAGTCCTTGTATTGCATGCCGGTGTGTCTGCGAAGGCCCGTGCGACCGCCGGGCCTCCAGCATACGGCGCGGCAGGCGGTTGGCGCATCATCGGTGTTGAGCAAGCGCAAGGCGCCCGCGCGGGCGCTGCGCCTGAGTCGCCTCGCTCCGCATCCGCAAAGGACGTCGCCATGGCTGCACTGTTTCGCGATCGCCGCGAGGCCGGCGTCGCGCTCGCCCGCCGCCTCGCCGGCCTCGCGCTGGCCGACCCCGTCGTGCTGGCGTTGCCGCGCGGCGGCGTGCCGGTCGCCGTCGAGGTGGCGCGCGAGCTGCACGCGCCGCTGGACCTGCTGCTGGTGCGCAAGATCGGCGCGCCGATGCAGCCCGAGCTGGCCGTGGCCGCGATCGTCGACGGCGCGCAGCACGATCTCGTGATCGACGACGAGACGCTGGCCTGGAGCGGCGCGACGCGTGAGTACGTCGACGCCGAGGCGCAGCGCCAGCTCGTCGAGATCGAGCGCCGGCGCCGGCTCTACCTCGGCGCGCGCGAGCCGGTCGAGATCGCGGGGCGCACGGCGATCGTCGTCGACGACGGCATCGCGACGGGCACCACCGTGCGCGCCGCGCTGAAGGCGCTGCGACGGCGCCGGCCTGCGCGCCTCGTGCTCGCCGTGCCGGTCGCGCCGCGCGAGGCGGTGGCCGAACTCGCGTCCGAAGTGGACCTGCTCGTCTGCCTGGAGACGCCGCAGTGGTTCCGCGCCGTCGGCGCACATTACGACGACTTCACGCAGGTCGAGGACGACGAAGTCGTCGCGCTGCTCGCGGGCGCCTGATCGTCGCGCCGCATGCGTCGGAACATCCGCGACAGCCCTGCTGCATGACGCGCGGGGCGCACCGCAAGGCCGCGCCGAACCCGTCACTCTGGCGTCGCGCGGACACGCGCCGACGCGGCGGCCGCGCCCGCGACTTCGGTCCCGATCGGCCGCCCTCCTGACCCCGCGCCGCGCGGCGTACCGCACGCCGGGCTACTACATAGGGTGTGCCGTCCAGGCGTGCGGCGCGTGCGCGACGGCGCGGTTCTCGCTGGCCTGCAGTGCGCCGGCGAATGCCTGCAGCCGCGCGGCGCAGGTGCCGTCGCGCACCTCGTGCGACAGGAACGCCACCGTCATCACGGGCTTGCGCCCGAGCAGGTGCGCCAGTTCGGCCTCGGCGTTCTCGGCGCCGCTCTTGTCCATCACGCTGACGAGCGCGACGTCGCGCAGCGCGTCACGGTGGGCGATGACGAAGCTGCGCATCGGGCTGGCCATGCGCCAGGCCCAGATCGGCGACACCAGCACGACGGCGTCGTGCTCGGCAGGAGCCGGCCCCTTGTAGCGGATCCGCGGGCGGCGCCGCAGCATCGAGTCGACGATGCAGCGCCAACGCCCGAACGCGCCGTGGCGCTCGTCGACGTCGACGACTTCGCCGCGCGGCCACTCCTGCATGCGCGCGAGCATCTGCGCCAGGTGCCTTGCCGTGCCGGTGTGCGAGTAGTAGACGACCAGCACTTTGGTCATGACGCCTCCCCGGGATGCGTCGCACGACTCTAGCGGAGCGCTGCAGCGTTCGGGATTGAGGTGCGTCAAGGGCAGTGTTCGCGCGGTGCACGCTCAGGTTCGCCGCGCGAACGCCGAAACAGCAGTGTCCTTCGAGTGCCTGCCATGACGACGAGCCGCCGCCAGTCCGATCCGCTGTTCGCATTGTTGCGCGCGTTCGGCTTCGCCGCCGGCATGGCCGCCGCCGCGCTGCCGGCGCGCGCCGCGACCGACCTGACGGCGCTCGGCCTCGAGCAGCTGATGGCGCTGACCGTCGTCGGCGCGTCGAAGTACGAGCAGCGCCAGCACGAGGTGGCCGCCGCGGTGACGATCGTCACGCGCAGCGAAATCAAGGCGCACGGCTGGCGCACGCTCGCCGACGTGCTCGGCAGCCTGCCCGGCGTGCACGTCACCTACGACCGCCAGTACACCTATCTCGGCACGCGCGGCTTCGGCGTGCTGGGCGACTCGAACGTGCGGCTGCTGCTCACCATCAACGGCAACCGCATCAACGATCCGCTGTACGACGGCGCGTCGGCCGGCCGCGAGCTGCCGCTCGACCTCGACCTCGTCGAGCGCATCGAGTTCATCGCCGGCCCGGGCGGCGCCGTCTACGGCCAGAACGCCATGTTCGGCGTCGTCAACATCGTCACGCGCAGCGGCGCCGACGTGAACGGCGCCGAGCTCGCCATCGCGGCCGAGCACGCGCCGGCGCTGCGCGAAGGGCGCGCCACCTGGGGCCGGCGCCTGGCCGGCGGCGTCGACGTGCTGGTCTCGGTGTCGGGCCAGCGCGCGGCCGGCGCCGACCGGTTCTACGACTATGGCGCGGCCGGCGTCTCGGGCGTCGCATCCGGCCTCGACGCCGAGCGCGACCGCGAGCTGTTCGCGCGCATCGCCGGCGGCCGCTGGCACTTCGACTTCACGCACGGCAGCCGCCGCAAGGGCGACCCGACGGCGGGCTTCCTGTCCGACCCGCTGGTCGCCGGCCAGCACCAGAGCGACGCCTACACGCTCGGGCAACTGCGCTACAGCGAGCAACTGCGCGGCGACACGCTGCAGCTCACCGGGCGCGTCTTCGCCGGCCGCTACCGCTACGACAGCATCCTGTCGTACGGCACGCTGTTCGCGTTCCCGGCGCAGGCCGACTGGCACGGCACCGAATGGAGCCTGGTCTCGACCGCGGTCGCCGGCCACAAGCTGATGCTCGGCTTCGAGGCGCAGCGCAACGCGCGCACCGACCAGTTCGCGCTCGATCTCGCGGCGCCGGCCAACGACATCCGCATCCCGGCCTCGGGCCGCCGCGTCGGCGTCTACCTGCAGGACGAGTGGCGCCTGCACCCGGCGCTGACGGCGACGCTCGGGCTGCGCGTCGACGACGACGGCACGCCGCGGCTGCGCACCAGCCCGCGCGCCGGCCTGATCTGGCAGGCCGCCGCCGCGACGACGCTCAAGGCGCTGTACGGCCGCGCGCACCGCGCGCCGAACATGTACGAGAGCCGCTACACCGACGGCCTGGCGCTGGTCGCCAACCCGGCGCTCGCGGGCGAGCGCATCGACACCTTCGAGATCGTCGCCGACCAGCGCGTCGGCCGCGAACTCGGCCTGCGCGCCTCGATCTACGAATGGACGATGCACGACCAGATCACGCTCGGGACCGACCCGGCGAGCGGCCTGTCGCAGTACCGCTCCGGCGGCACGGTGCGCGCGCGCGGCATCGAGCTGTCGGCCGACCGCACCTGGGCCTCGGGCGCGCGGCTGCGCGGCAGCGTGTCGCGCCAGCACGTCGACGACGCGACCGGCGTGCGCCTGCCCAACTCGCCGCACTGGCTCGCCAAGCTGGCCGCCACCGCGCCGCTGCCGTTCGCCGGCCTGCGGCTGGGCTGGGAGCTGCGCTGCGAGAGCAGCCGCCGCACGCTGGCCGGCGCCGAGCTCGGCGGCCATGCCGTCTCGAACCTGAACCTCGTCACCGACGCGCTCGGCGAGGGCATCGAGCTGTCGCTCGGCGTGCACAACCTGTTCGACCGGCGCTACGCCCACCCGGGCGCCGACACGAACTGGCAGGACGCGCTGCAGCAGGACGGACGCAACGTGCGCATCGCGCTGACGGCCCGGTTCTGAGCGCGCATGGCCATCGTCGGGTCTCTCGCAGCGACCGGCCGTTCGGCCGCGCGCCGCACTGCGGTGCACGGGTGCCTGCTGCTTGCGCTGCTGTTCGCCGCCACGGCGGCGTTCGCCGCCGGCCAGCCCGAGTACCGCGTCAAGGCGGCCTTCCTCTACAACTTCGCGCTGCTCACGCAGTGGCCCGACAGCCCCAGCGCGGCGCTGCAGCTGTGCGTGCACGGCGACGACCCGTTCGGCGCCGAGCTCGACGGCCTGCGCGGCAAGCCGGTCGGCGCGCGCAGCATCGTCGTGCGGCGCGCCGTCGCGCGCGACGCGCTGGCCGGCTGCCAGCTCGTCTTCGTTGCCTCATCGGCGATCGGCGATCTGCCGGGCGTGCTCGACGCGCTGCGCGGCAGCGCCGCGCTGACCGTCGCCGACAGCCCCGGCGCGGCGCGCCGCGGCGTCGCCGTCAACCTCGTCGCCGCCGACGACGAGCACATCGGCTTCGAAGTCAACCTGCGCGCCGCGCAGGCGGCGCGCCTGGTCCTCAGCTCCAAGCTGCTGCGGCTGGCGCGCGAGGTGCAGCCGTGAAATCGAAACTGTCGATCCGCGCGCGCATCGTCGCCGTGGCGGTCGCCACGACCAGCCTCGCGCTGCTCGCCGCGTCGCTGCTGCTGTTCGTCGACCGCGTCACGGTGGCGCGCGCCGCGATGGTGTCGACGTCGACGGCGCTGGCGCGCGTCGCGGCGATCAACGCGGCCGCGGCGGTGGCGTTCGGCGACGCCGCCGCCGCGACGGAGATCGTCGACGCGCTGGCGCAGGAGCAGGACGTCGCCGCGGCCGAGGTGCGCCGCGCCGACGGCAGCCTGCTCGCCTCGGTGCGCAGCACCCAGCCGCGCCACGCCGCGCTGCTGCGCGGCATCGACCACGCGGCATTGCGCCACCGCAGCGCCATCGACGCCGCGTTCGCCGCCGACGCGGCGTCGCACCATGCCTTCGGCGAAGGCCGGCTCGAACTCGCGCACCGCATCGACTTCGGCGGCCGGCGCATCGGCGAGATCACGCTCGTCGTCGACGACGAGCCGCTGCGCGCCGAGATCCGGCGCCTCGTCGCCTTCGCCGCGCTCGTGTTCGGCGGCGCGCTGCTCGTTGCCGGGGTGCTCGCGTCGTGGCTGCAGCACTACGTTTCCGCGCCGCTGGTGCGCCTGGCGGCGACGATGCGCGACGTCTCGAGCAGCGGCGACTACTCGCTGCGCGCGAAGCGCACGACGGCCGACGAAGTCGGCGTGCTGATCGACGGCTTCAACGCCATGCTCGGCCAGATCCAGGCGCGCGACGCCGAGCTGGCGCACGCCGTCGACGAACTGCGCAGCGCCAAGCAGCAGGCCGACGCGGCCAACGAGGCCAAGTCGCAGTTCCTCGCGACGATGAGCCACGAGATCCGCACGCCGCTCAACGGCATGCTCGGCATGGCGCAGCTGCTGCTCGCCACCGACCTGACGCCGCGCCAGCAGCGCTTCGCGCAGCTGATCGGCAGCTCGGGCGGCGCGCTGCGCGCCATCATCGACGACGTGCTCGACTACTCCCGCGTCGAAGAGGGCAAGCTGGTGCTCGAGAGCGTCGATTTCGACCTCGTCGAGACCGTCGAGGAAGCCGGCGCGCTGATGGCGGCCCCGGCGCAGGGCAAGGGCCTCGAGCTCGTGGTGCGCATCGACGCCGCGCTGCCGCGGCTGCTGCACGGCGATCCCGGCCGGCTGCGCCAGGTGCTGCTCAATCTGGTCGGCAACGCAATCAAGTTCACGCCGCGCGGCGAAATCGTCGTGTCGGTGCGCCCGCAGGCGGGCGACGCCGGCGCGGGCAGCGTGCTGCGCTTCGAGGTGCGCGACACCGGCGTCG